>Ga0075423_10000537_pt1 | contig 30760 bp, 29 predicted proteins | sample SoiMethybrSBSTD2_FD_80114 | JGI IMG/M metagenome (GOLD analysis project Ga0075423, IMG submission 80114) | Bulk soil microbial communities from a Populus tree surrounding site in Tennessee, USA - Soil MetaG P. TD hybrid SBSTD2 | ecosystem: Environmental > Terrestrial > Soil > Tree plantation...
CGATCGGCATGGCGTACATCCACCGCCTTGAAGAAGAACCAGATCCAGAAGCGGCCGACCGCCCGGACAGTCGTGTAAAGCGCTCCGGTCTCCTCGCGCGCTCTTAGGTCCATGGACGCAGTGAATATAGATACTTCTCTATCATGGCCTCAGGACCTGGATGAGGCTCGCTTGAGCACGCCGGCGAGGACGGTCCGGTGGCAGCGCGCGGGATCCGCGCACGAGCAGAGGAGCGTGAGCGGGCCCCGCTGCGCCAGCGACCGGAGCTCGGCGAGAGCCTCGGAGGCCGGAGGCTGCTTGAGGCCGGCCAGGTAGCGACGCCGGAGCTCGGGCCAGCTGAGCTGGCCCGCGTGCCAGAGGCGGAGGTTGCGCAGCTCGGCCCCCAGGTCGCGCAGCCAGAGGTCCACCGCCGACTTCCGGATCCCGCGCGGCCAGAGCCGCATGACGAGCACGCGCGTGCCGTCGGCGCGTGAGGCCGGCTCGTAGATTCGCTTGGTGCTGACCCGGGAGCGCGCGCGCCGGCCCATCGGGCGCCTATCGGGGCAGGGCCTCGACCACCACCGCGGTGCCATATGCGAGCACCTCGGTTACCCCGGTGGCGATCTCGTTGGCGTCGTAGCGCATGCCGATGATGGCGTTGGCGCCGAGTCGGCTCGCGTGCTCAATCATCAGCTCGAAGGCTTCCTCCCGGGCGTGCTCGCAGAGCTCCGTGTAGAGCGAGATGTTGCCGCCGAAGAGCGTCTGGAGGGAGGCGCCGAGATTGCCGATGACGCTGCGGGAGCGGACGGTGATCCCGCGCACTACCCCGCGATTGGCCACGATGCGGTAGCCCTCGAAGTCGAAGGCGGTGGTGACCCAGGCGGCGGTGACGGACATCCGAGCCTCCTCTCCTCCCGAAACTAGCCGACCACCGCCACGGCCTCGATCTCGATCGCGCAGCCGCGGTCCTCGTCGTAGAGCCCCTTGACCTCGAGGAAGGTCATGGCGGGGTAGTGGCGTCCGAAGTACTCGCGGTACACCGCGCCGATCTCGCGGCCGCGCGCCTTGTACTCCGCGGTGGACAGCACGTAGATCGTCAGCTTGACGATGTCGGTGAGCTGGCCCCCGCGCGCGCCGACCGCGGTACGGAGGTTCTCCATCACCTGGCGGAACTGGGCCACGAGATCGCCCTTGCCGACGACTTCGCCATGGCGATCCACCGCCACCTGGCCGGCGATGTAGAGGGTCTTGCCGCCCTGCACCTCGTAGGCGTGCGAGTAGCCCACGGGCTTCATGAGACCGGGCGGATTCACGGATTCGAGGATCTTGTACATGGGCGCCTCCCGTCGTGAGCGGTGCGCGATTATACTACCCGCGCTCATGGCCCGGCGCTTCGAGAAGGCCTCGCTCGCGGACGCGGTGGGCCGTCTGCGCCCGCGCATGCGCGTGCTGCTGCCGGCGGGCTGCGGCGATCCCCGCGCGCTCGTCGCCGAGGTGCTCGCCCAGGCCGATCGCCTCGCGCCCCTCACGCTCATGGGCGGGCTGCGCCTCGACGACTATCCCATGGCGGCGCCCGCCTACGCGGGCAAGGTGCGCTTTGCCACGTGGCATCACTCGCCGCGGCTGCGCGATGCCGAGGCGCGGGGGGACGTGGATTTCGTGCCCGCGCGCTACTTCGACACCGTCAGCCTCTTCGCGGAGGGCGGACGGTGGGCGCCGGACGCGGTGCTCGTCCACGCCGCGCCGCCCGATCGGGGCGGCTGGCTCTCGCTGGGCGTCTCGGTGAGCTACGCGCTGCCCGCGGCGCGGCGCGCGCCGCTCGTGATCGCGCAGGTCAACCCCCGCATGCCCCGGACGCTCGGGAACGCTTTCCTGCACCGCTCGCAGGTGGATTGCTGGGTGGAGGTGGACGAGCCGCTGCTCGAGTATCCGCCCACGCCGGTGGGGCCGGTGGAGCGCGCGATCGGCGCGCACGTCGCGAGCCTCGTGCCCGATGGCGCGACGCTCCAGGTGGGCGTCGGCGCGATCCCGCAGGCCGTCCTCGAGGCGCTGGCGGGCAAGCGCGATCTGGGCGTCCACTCGCTGCTGGTGGAGCCCATGCTGGCCCTGATCGAGTCCGGCACCATCACCAACGCGCGCAAGCCCTTGCATCGGGGGCGCATGGACGTGGGCGAGATCATGGGCACCGCGCGCCTCTTCGCATGGAGCGCCGAGAATCCGGCGGTGAACATGGAGCCCTCCGACGTCGTCCACGATCCCGAGGTCGTCGGCCGGCTGGGAGCCTTCGTGTCCGTGAACTCGGCGCTCGAGGTCGACTGCCTCGGCCAGGTCAACGCGGAGAGCGTGGGCGGACGGCAGATCGCGGGGATCGGGGGCCAGTTCGACTTCGTGCTGGGCGCGGCCCGGGCGGCAGGTGGCCGCGCGGTGATCGCGCTGCCGTCCACGGGGCGGGACGGCCAGGTGTCCCGGATCGTCCCGGCCCTGGGCACGGCGGGACGGGTGACGTCGCCGCGCTATCTCACTGACTACGTGGTGACGGAGTTCGGAGTGGCGGCCCTACGGGGACAGGGCGACGCCGGGCGGCGTCGCGCGCTGCTCGCGATCGCCCACCCGGCGTGGCGGGAGCGGCTGGAGTCGGCTACGACTTGAGCGTGTCGATGGAGGCGAAGATCTCGGCGTTCTCGGGGAAGCGATACGTCTCCTGGTTGTTGTAGACTCGCTTCCCGTCGATGTCCACGAAGAAGACGCCGCCCATGCTCTCCACGAGGTGAGCGGTGATCCCGTACTTATCCTTGATGGCGGCCTGCAGACTGGAGGCCTGGGGTAGATAGTTTCACTCGCCGCAGTACGTGATCACGATCTTCATCGTGTCCTCCTTGAAAGTGGTGTCGTGTCCATGATAGCGGGGCATCCCGAACCGAGTCAATCCGCGAGGCCGGTGCTCATCGACACCGACCCCGGCATCGACGACGCCTTGGCGCTCTGCCTCGCGTGGGGCACGCCGGGGCTCGCCGTCGAGGCCATCACCACCGTCGCGGGCAATGTCTCGATCGACCTGGCCACCGCCAACACCGCGCGGCTCCTCGCGGCGGCTCGCCCTCGGCGGCAGCCGCGCGTGGCGCGCGGGGCGGCCTCGCCCCTCCGGCAGCCTCTCGTCACGGCGGCCCATGTCCACGGCGATGACGGCCTCGGTAACGTGAACCGGCTCGTGGACGCGGCCGGGCGTCCCCGCTACCCCGTGCCGCCTTTGGATCTCGAGCGGATCGACGCCGCCGACCTCATCCTCGAGACCGCCGATCGCTTCGGGCGCGCCCTGATCCTGATCGCGCTGGGACCGCTCACTAACCTCGCCCTGGCTCTCCGCCGCGACGCCGCCCGGCTGCGCCGTGTCGGGCGCATCGTGGTGATGGGCGGGGCGGTCACCGCGCCGGGCAATGTAACGGCGGCGGCCGAATTCAACTTCTACGTGGATCCCGACGCGGCCTCGGAGGTACTCGCGGCCGGCCTGCCCGTGGACCTGGTGCCCCTCGACGTCACGCGGCAGGTGGTGCTCACCCGCGCCGATCTCGAGGGCGCGATGGGCGCGCCGCGTGACGGGGTGGGGTGCCTACTCCTGGACCTGGCGGCCTACGGCTTCGAGCGCTGGAAGCCCGGCATCACGCTGCACGATCCGCTCGCGGTGGCGGTGGCCGAGGATCTCTCGCTGGTGGGCTGGACGCCGTTACACGTGGCGGTGGAGACGGAGTCGCCGCTGACGCGGGGCCTGTCGCTGGCCGACCGGCGCGAGGGGGCGTACGATCGCGCGCCCGCCAACTGCCGCGTGGCGCTCACGGTGGACGCGCCGCGCGCGCTGGCGCGCGTGCTGGGGGGCCTGTGCCGCGCGTCTGCGTCGTAGGCTCCGCGAACGTCGATTTCACGGTGGCTCTCGAGCGGCTGCCGAGTCCCGGGGAGACGGTGTCGGGCGGCACGCTGCTGAGGAATCTCGGCGGGAAGGGGGCGAACCAGGCGGTGACCGCGCGGCGGCTGGGCGCCCAGGTGCGCCTGCTTGGCGCGGTGGGCGATGATGCGTCGGGCGTCGAGATCCGGGCGCGTCTCGGCGCCGAGGGCATCGACGTGGAAGGCCTCGTGACGGCGGCGGGCACGGCCACCGGCACCGCGCTCATCTGCGTCGACGCGGTGGGCCGGAACCAGATCGCAGTGGCCCCCGGCGCCAATCACGCGGCGACGGTGCCCGCGCTGGCACCGCATGCGAGCGCGATCCGCTGGGCGCAGGTGGTGGTCTGTCAGCTCGAGCTGCCGCTGCCCGTCGTCGCGTGGGCGCTCGGCGAGGCGCGGGCGGCGGGCGCGGTGACGATCCTGAACCCGGCGCCGATGCGCGAGCTGGAGCCGGGGCTCCTGGCGCTGGCGGATTACCTCACGCCCAACGAGGGCGAGGCGGGGCGCCTGGCTGGGGCCGCGGTGAGCGATCTGGCCTCCGCGCGCGCGGCCGGCGAGCGCATCCGCGAGGGCGGAGCGGGTACCGTGATCCTCACGCTGGGCGGGCAGGGCGCGCTCGTCTGCGGCGCCGAGGGCGCGGCGCACTTCCCCGCGTTCCCCGTGACCGTCGTCGACACCACCGCGGCGGGGGACGCGTTCAACGGGGCGCTCGCCGTCGGGCTGGCCGCCGGCGGGACGCTCGAGCAGGCGCTGCCGCTGGCCAATGCCACGGCCGCCCTCACGTGCATGGCCCGCGGCGCCCAGGACGCCCTCCCCAGCCGCGCCGACGTGGAGCGATTCCTCGCCGCCCTCAAGCGTTGATGGGGATCAGGGCGGGGGAATGCGCGCGCGCAGCGCGTTCACCCGCGTGAGCGCGGCCTGCACGGTGCCCCGGGTCAGACGGCCCTCGTCCAGCGCCCGCTGGATGGCCCCGATCACGCGCAGCGCTGCCCGCGGCTCGCGCTTCACGGTGTTCTCCGACACCAGCAGCACGTCCACGCCCGCGCCCAGCGCCAGTAGCGTCGCCTCCTCGAGGCCGTAGTTCTGGGTGATGGCACCCATGAGGAGGTCGTCGGAGACGACCACGCCCTTGTAGCCCAGGCGGGCGCGCAGCACGCGCTTGATCGTGTACCAGGACAGCGAGGCTGGGTGCCACGTGTCGAGATGACGGTTGAATACGTGCCCGGGCATCACGGCATCCGCCAGCCCTTCCTTGATCAAGGCGCGGAACGGGATCAGCTCGATGTCGAGATTGGCGGTGTCGGTCACGTCGGTGAAGCCGTGATGCGAGTCGCCGACGCTGCTCCCGTGGCCGGGGAAGTGCTTGAGCGCGGTGAGCACGCCCGCCGCGTGCATGCCGCGGATGAACGCTCGGGCATGAGCGGTGACCTGCTCCGGGTCGCTCGAATAGGTGCGACCCAGCGCGACCACCGCCGGATTCGCGGGATTCACCGCCACGTCGACCACGGGCGCGAGGTTCCAGTTGATCCCCGCCTCGCGGAGCCGCTCCCCGAGCCGCTGCGCCTCCTGCTCGGTGAGCGCGACCTGAGCGCTCTCCCCCATGTCCTGCGCCGAGGGCGCGGGCGGATAGCCGGCACGCATCGAGAGGCGGAGCACGCTTCCGCCCTCGGCATCGGTGGCGATCAGCAGCGGGCGGCCCGCGCACCGCTTCGCCAGGGCCTGAGCGTCCGCGGTCAGCCGCGCGAGCTGCTCGGGATCGGTGATGTTGCGGGGCGCGCGCGTGGCGGCGTCGCGCTCGAACAGGATGATGCCCCCCACGCGGACGTCGCAGATGAGCGCGCGCAGCTCGTCGTTGCCCTCCACCGTCGTCCCGCGGAAGCCGACGAGCAGAAGGTCGCCCAGGGGCAAGCGGCGGGGAGCCGCGCCCGGGCCCGTGCCGGCGCAGCCGTCCGTGATCAGTAGCACCGCGAAAATCAGGGACGCGAGGCGGCGGGACACGCGGCCGCCGCCTGTAAGGCGCGCGGGCGCCGCGAGTCTCAGCGGGCGCTCCGGGCAGCCTCCACGAGGCGCCGCACCCGGGCGGCATCCACGGGATTGCTCACGAGGCCGTCACGCTTGACCGCGGTCCCCACGATGAGGCCGTCGGCGACGGCGAGCAGCTCGCCGGCGGTCTCCACGGTGGCGCCGCTGCCCACCAGGAGCGGGACCGTGCCCACCGCGTCGCGTACGCGCTTGAGATCGCCCGGCTCGGTGGGGGAGCCGGTCGCCGCGCCGGACACGATGAGGGCATCGGCGAGCCCGCGCTCCACACAATCGCGCGCCTCCTGCTCGATGGAGACCTGGGCCAGGGGCGCCGCGTGCTTGGTCTGCACGTCGGCGAGGATCTTCACGTCGGCGCCGAGGAAGCGCCGGGCGCGGAGCAGATCGTGGGCGCCGCCCTGGATGATGCCCTGGTCGGTGAGCACCGCGCCCACGTGCACGTTGACCCGAATGAATCGGGCGCCCACCGCCAGCGCCACCGCGAGGGCGGACACACCGTCGCTGCGCAGGACGTTGACGCCGAGGGGCAGCCGGACCACGCGCGCCACCTCACGGGCCGCCGCCACCATCGCCGCCACCGTCTCCGCCCCGACGCGGCCGCCCGCGAACGGCGCGTCGCCGAAGTTCTCCACGAGGAGCGCGTCCACGCCGCCGGCGGCCAGCGCCTCGGCGTCTCGGAGGGCGGCGGCGAGCACGCCCTCCATGCTGCCGGCCCAGCGCGGGCTGCCGGGCAGGGGTGGCAGGTGCACCATGCCGATCACGCCGCGCGGCACTCCGATGATCGCCGCGAGCCCCGGACGAGCCGACATGTCGAGATGATATCATTTGCTTGAAATGACTCCTCGTGAAGGGCCCGAGCCGGCACGCGTCTTCTACGGCTGGTGGGTGGCCCTGGCCTTCGTGGTCACCGTGTTTCTCTCGACGGGGATCCGGTTCACGGTGGGCCCGTTCGTCAAGCCGATCGTCACCGACCTCGGGCTGGATCGAGGGAGCTTCTCGCTGGTCGTCTCCCTTTCGCTCTTCCTCTACGGCGCGCTGACGCCGGCGGTCGGGGCGCTCGTCGACCGGATCGGACCGCGCACGGTCTGCGCGGCGGGCGGCGTGATCATCGCGGCGTCCCTCGCGCTGTCCGCGCGCATGACCAGCTACTGGGAGTTCGTCCTCTACTACGGTGTGCTCGCCTCGCTGGGCCTGGCCGCCACCGGCCACGTCGTCGCGTCGGCGACGCTCACGCGCTGGTTCGTGCGGCGCCGCGCCACCGCGTTGAGCGTGGTGGGCGCCGCCGGCATGGCCGGGATCTCGCTGCTCGTACCGGTGGTGATGTGGGCGATCCTCACGTTCGGCTGGCGCGGCGCGTGCCTGCTCCTCGGCGCGACCGCGCTCGCGGTGATCCTCCCTCTCTCGCTGCTGGTGCTTCGGGATACGCCGGAGGGCCTGGGCCTCACGCCGGACGGCGATCCGGCCCCGCCGGCGGGTGCGCCCATCGCCGGCCTCGAGCGGACGCGCGTCGGAGCGGCGCTGCGGACGCCCGCCTTCTGGCAGCTCGCGGGTGGACTCAGCACGTGCGGGTTCTCCATGAGCTTGATCGCCTCGCACGGCGTGCCCATGCTGACCGATCACGGTTTCCACGCCATGACCGCGTCCACCGCGGTGGGGCTGCTCGGGCTCACCAGCATCGGCGGCGCCCTCGGCGTCGGCCTGCTCTCAGACCGCATCGGCGGCCGGCCCGTGTTCGCCGCCCTCTACCTCGTCCGCGCGGTGGGCTTCGCGCTGCTCTTCCTCGCGGGAGACCCCGGCCTCCTTCTCGCCGTCGCCTCGGTGGGGGGCGTGGCGATGTCCGGGAGCATCGCGCTCACCTCGTCGATGACGGGCGATCTCTTCGGACGGCTCTCCGTCGGGTCCATCTTCGGCACCATCTTCCTCGCGCATCAGACGGGCTCGGCGCTGGGTGCCTGGCTGGGCGGCGCCCTGTTCGACGCGACGGGCGGCTACGGCGCGGCGTTCGTGGTCGCCTGTACGCTGTTGCTCGTCGGCGCCGGGCTGTCCGTGACGATCGACGCTCGCGGCGTGGCGAGCCGCGGCGCGCGGACGCTCCCCGCGCCCCGTCCCGTCGCCGGCGGCTGATGAGGACGAGTGTGACGGAAGGCCCTTCGATGCTGGCCTGGCTGCGCGGTCTCCTCGGGCGCTGGACGAATGGCGCGGAGCCCCCCCCGAAGCGCGCGCTGGTCCTGGCGGGCGGCGGCGTGATCGGGGGCATGTACGAGGTGGGCGCGCTCGCCGCGCTCGACGAGGCGCTTCCTGGCTTCCGGGCGAACGACTTCGACCTCTACGTGGGCTCGAGCGCGGGCTCGGTGGTGGCGGCGCTCATGGCCAATCAGGTACGCCCGCTCGACCTCTACGCGATCCTGGACGAGAGCCGCGAGGACCCGCTGAACTTCCACCGCGGCTCGGTGTATCAGCGCGGGGCCGTGGCCGACGCGGGGCGCAGCTTCCTGCGCCTGGTCTGGGCGGTGGGGAAGAACCTCGCCACCAATTTCCGGCTCGACTGGCCCGACATCCTCGCGCGGAGCCGCCCCGACATGCCCGCAGGGTTCTTCTCGGTGCGGCAGCTCGAGGTCTACATCCGGCGCGCCTTCGCGACCAAGGGCCTCGCCAACACCTTTCCCGAGTGCCCGCGTCCGCTGCTCATTCCCGCAATGGATCTGGATCGCGCCCGCCGCGTCGTCTTCGGCATGGGCCGCTTCGTGGACACGCCGATCTCGGAGGCCATCGCCGCGTCCTCGGCCATCCCCGGCTTCTTCGAGCCGTTCCGCGTCGACGGGTGCGATTACGTGGACGGGGATGTCGGCCACACCGGGCACGCCGACCTCGCGGTGGAGGTGGGCGCGCGGCAGCTCGTCATCATCAACCCGCTGGTGCCCCTGCGCTCGGACGGGGAAGGGCCCGTCTCGCGCTATCTCCGGGGCCAGGGCCTCTACGGCATCCTGGAGCAGGTGGGCCGGATCAACAGCCAGAACCTGCTCGAGCTGGGGCTGCGCGAGCTGACTCTGCGCCACCCGCGCCTCGAGATCCACCTGGTGCAGCCACCGCCAGGCAGCACGCCGCTGTTCGGACCCTCCATGGGCTTCGAGGCGAGCCGGCTCGCGCTTCGATTCGGGCGCGAGTCCGTGGGCGAGTGGCTGGCACGAGAGGGGAACGGGCTACGGCGCGCCTTCGGCTCCGCCCTACAGGTCTGACCGGTCAGCGAAGCACGCCTATCATGGCCAGCGGATCGTCGCTCGGCCGCCACTGCCCACCGCGCGCCTCCCACATCCGGTATTCCAGCAGGATCTCCTTGATCGCGGCGCTCTCGGGCGCTAGCGCGACCGCGCGCTCGAATGCGGGGCCGGCGCGCGCCGTGTCGTAGACGCGTGCCGCCGCGGCGCCGAGCAGATACTGCGCCCGCGGGCTCTGCGGGTCCACGGCCGCCGCGCGCTCGGCGAGCTCGAGGGCGCGCCCGTACCGGTTGAGCCGCAGCGAGGCGGCGGCCGCGCCCTCCAGGGCGGGCCCGTAGGCCCCGTCCAGCGCCAGCGCGTCCTCGAACTGCGCGAGCGCTTGCCGGATCATCGCCTGCCGCCCGAAGACGAACCCGAGCGAGGTCTTGGCGGCGGGCGTCGCGATGAGCGTCTGACTCTCCCGAGAAAGCAGAGGCAGGGTGACGCGCTGGGCACCCGTGACCAGAATACGGTTGCTCTCCGCGGTGTTGAGGTAGAGAGCCCGCGGAGCCGAGAATTCCAGCGGAAGGCGATCGTCGGTGTTGAGCCCGGCATCGCGGACGAGCCGCGCGGTGTCCTCGGCGGCCAGCAGGAAGTAACCCAGGACGTCGGGCCACGCGGGCGTCGGGCCGAGGATGCGCCGCGCGGCCGGATTGGCGGCGAGCCGCTCCTGCATCGCGCGGAGGTCGAGGGCTTGCGGCTCGACCGAGCCCACGAGAAGGAAGTCGCCGGGGGTGCCGGCCCAGACGCTCGTGGCGGGGAAGACCGAGGCGAAGGTGCGGATCACCATCCTGAGATCCTCCGCTTCGAGCGCGTAGGCCTGGATCCACTGCACCATCACCCCGCCCGGCTGGAGCCGGTCGCGCGCATGCTGGAACATCTCGACGGTGAACAGCGACGCGAGCCCGCCGATCCAGGGATTGGACGGCTCCGACACGATCACGTCGTAGCGGCGCGGCGTGGTCAGGAGGAAGTTCCGCCCGTCCGCGATGGACACGTGGACCGCGGCGTTGTCCAGGACGTTGGCGTTGTAGGCGCCGAAGAAGCGCGCCGCTTCCACCACGGACGGCTCGATCTCCACGACATCGAGGCGCTCGAAAGGATAGCCGGTGATGGCGCCCGCGGTGACCCCGCTGCCGAGCCCGATGACCAGAGCCTGCTTGGCTCCGGGATGCAGGAGCATCGGCAAATGGCCCGACATGAGCTGGGTGACCATGTCGTAGCCCGTGGACGCGTCGGTCTTGCCGTTCACGCGCAGGAAGAGGTTGTCGCCCTCACGGTGGACGGTCACGGTGGCCGTCGGGCCGTCACGGTAGTACAGGATGTCCTTGGGGACGGCGCGCCTCATGAACTGGGTCCAGCCGAGGCTCTGGTACTGAGGCGCGTACACCGCCACGCCGCTCGAGAGGATGTCCCGGCTCCACGGGGGGATAAGCCAGGCGCCCACGGCCAGGGCGGCGGCAAGCGCCGCGGCGATCTGACGGCGGCGGCGCACGGGGCGCGGCGGGCCCAGGAAGAGGGCGGCGGCCAGCAGGAGGTTGGCGACGACGGCGACCCGCAACGACGCATGGAGGCCCAGCGTGGGAATCAGCACCAGGCCCCCGAGCGCGCTCCCCGCGATGGCGCCCAGGGTGTTCACGGCGTACGTGCGCCCCACGTCCTCGCCCGCGCGACCCGCCCCCCGGGCCGCGGCCGACACCGCGCAGGGAAACGTGGCGCCGATGAAGAGCGTGGCCAGCAGTAGCGCGGCGACGCAGACCACAACCTGGGTGAGCGCCACCGCGCCCGGGGCGTTTGAACGGGCGTAGCCCTGGAGGAACAGGGCGGGGAGACGCTCGTAGACGAGCATCGCCCCGGCGGTGGCGAGCGCGATCGCCACCTGGATCACCGCGAACCGGCCGGGGGTAGCCCGGCGCCGGCCCCACATCCACGAATAGAGCGCGCTCCCGCCCGCGATGCCGATGAGGAACGCGAGGAGCATGGCGGTGAACGCGTAGGTGGAGCTGCCGATGATGAGCGCGAGCGCGCGGGTCCACGCCACCTCGTACACCATCGCGATCGCGCCGGAGAGGCCCAGGGCGAGCACGGTCGCGCGGCCCTCGGCGGTCAGCACGGGTGGCGCCTCGGCGGCGGCCGGGACTGCGGGCGCGGACGCGCGGCGGCCCCGCGCGTAGGCGATGGCGAGCGCGCCCACCGCGAGGTTGGCGGCGGCGCCGACGAGGAGGCTCCAGCGATTCCCGACGGCGGGAAGCAAGAAATAGCCGGCGACGGCTACCCCGGCCACGGCACCGAAGGTGTTGATCGCATACAGCGCGCCGATCGTGCGACCCAGCCGGCCGGGATCGCGCGCCAGGGCCTGACCGAGCACGGGAAGCGTGCCGCCCATCAGCGTGGTGGGTACGAGGAGCACGAGGCCGACCAGGACGAACTGCACGAGGGTGAAGGCGCCGTACGAGAGCCCCAGGCCGCGGGCCAGGGCGAGATAAGCCGTCGCGGCGGCGCTCAGGAGCAGCGGTAGCAGCGCACAGTAGACGCCGATCCCCACCTCGAGCCAGCCATAGGCGGCGATGAGGTTCCCGAAGCGCGGCGCGCGTCGGGCGAGCAACCAGCTGCCGAGCGCGAGCCCCGCCATGAACGCCACCAGCACCGTGGTCGTGGCGAGAACCGTATGACCGAACACGAGCCCCAGCATCCGCATCCAGACGATCTGATAGACGAGACCCGTGGCACCGGAGAGGAAGAAGCAAAGGGCCAGAAGGGGAAAACCACGGGCGTGAGCGGCGGAGGCGGGAGAGGGAGGCGGCGCGGTCGCCATGGGGGGCCTGGACGACCATACCGCACCCACTGCGGAGTTCCAAAGGTTGCCGCCCGCCGGCGGCGGGGTGTATCCTCCGCCTGCCATGCCGACCCTGTCGGGCGCTGGTGTGCTGGTCCTGCACGGGCCCAATCTCAACCTCCTCGGGACGCGCGAGCCCGCCGTCTACGGGCGGACCACGTTGGCCGAGGTGGACCGGCTCATCGCCCGCCACGCCGCTGAGCGCGGCGTGCCGGTCACCTGCCGCCAGTCCAATCACGAGGGCCAGCTGGTGGAGTGGATACAGGGCGCCGCGGCGGGGGGGTTCCGCGCGATCGTGATCAATCCGGGCGCGCTCACGCACTATTCGGTCGCGCTTCGCGATGTGATCGCGGCGGTGCGCGTGCCCGTGGTCGAGGTCCATCTCTCGAACATCCACGCGCGCGAGGAGTTCCGCCGCCACTCGGTGACGGCGGCGGCCGCGGCGGGGCAGATCTCGGGCTTCGGCGCATCGAGCTACGTGCTGGGACTGGACGCCGCGCTCCTCCTCGCCGGTCGCGCGGCCGCCGCGTCGCGTCCGCGGGCCCGACGTCCGGCCAAGCGGCGCGCGCGCGGTGAATGACGCGCCCGACAACCCCGTCCAACCATCGTCCCGACATGTAGCGGAGCCGGACGAGGGCGACCTCATTCGCCGCTGCCAGGCCGGGGATGTGGCGGCCTTCGAGCCGCTCGTCGAGAAATATCGCGGCCGCGTATGGCGGCTCGCCTACCAGGTGCTTCGGGATCGGGAGGAAGCGCTCGACTGCGCTCAGGAGGCTTTCGTGCGCGCGTTCCAGTCCTTGTCGAGATTTCGGGGCCAATCGGCCTTCTATACGTGGCTGTTCCGGATCACGCTCAACGTGGCCACCGACCGGCACCGCGCCCGGGGCGCGCGGGTGCGTGCCTTCGGCGCCGAGCGGGTGAGCGAGGAGGAGTGGGCGCGCGGCGCGCCGGATCCGGGCCTGCGCCCGGACGAGGCGGCGGCGGGGACGGAGCGGCGCGCCCGGATCCAGCAGGCCCTCGATTCCTTGCCGGTCAAGGCGCGAACGATTATCATGCTGAGTGATATCGAAGGCTTGTCCTACCGAGAGATCGCCCAGGTGCTGGATTGCCCCATCGGAACGGTGATGTCGAGGCTGCATAATGCCCGCCGGCGGCTCCGCGCGGCGCTGGGGCCGATGCTCGCGGCGCTGCTCTGGCTCGGCCTGACGTTCGGGGCCGCGCCTGCCGACGCGGAGCAGATGATCCGGTTCGGCATTCGCGTGCTCCAGGCCTCGTCGCCCGAGCGGCCTACGCCGGTCAGTCCCGAGGCGGAGGCCGACGAGCGGCTGCGGATGATCCTGCCGCGGCTGCGCACCCTGTTCCGGTACACCGACTACACCACACTGGATCGGCAGCGCGCCGAGGTGCCGCTGGGCACCCAGCAGCGCTTCCCGCTCCCCGGCGCCCGGCAGCTCGAGGTCACGCCCGATCAGCTGCAGGGTCAGTCGCTCAGGATGAGAGTGCGACTGATGCGCGGCGAGCAGCCGGAGCTCCGCACGATCATGTCGGTGTCGCCGGGCGCCCCCGCCGTCCTGGGCGGTCCGCCCCATGGCGATGGCGTGCTCATCATCATCCTGTGGGCGAATCCGAACCCCGACCGCTGAGCGCCCGGTGACCGAAGAGCGCTACTTCCGCGAGCGGGGCCGCATCGAGCAGGGCCACCTCAAGTACCGCGACAAGCTGAAGGACGAGGGCAAGCTCTTCGTCCGCGACCGTCTCCGCCTCCTCCTGGATCCCGGCTCGGAGTTCCAGGAGGACTTCCTGTTCGCGCGCAACCAGGAGGCGGACACTCCCGCCGACGGCGTCGTCACCGGCGTGGGCACGGTGGGCGGACGCGCCGTCTGCGTCATGGCCAACGACTACACGGTGAAGGCAGGGTCGTGGGGCGAGAAGACCGTCCAGAAGATCGTCCGCATCCAGGAGCGCGCCCAGCGGTTGCAGATCCCGCTCGTGTACCTCGTCGACGCCGCGGGGGGGCGGATCTCCGAGCAGATCAAGATCTTCCCCGGGCGCTATCACGCGGGGCGCATCTTCTACAACGAGGTCCAGCTCTCCGGCGTGGTGCCGCAAGTGTGCATCCTCTTCGGGCCCTCGCCCGCGGGCTCGGCGTATCTCCCCGCGCTCACCGATCTCGTCATCATGGTGGACGGCAAGGCCAGCTTGTACGTCGGCTCACCCCGAATGGTCGAGATGGCCATCGGGGAGAAGACCACCCTCGAGGAGCTGGGTGGCGCGCGCATGCACTGCACCGTCTCGGGCTGCGGCGACGTGCTCGCCGCCTCGGACGAGGACGCCATCGCGCTGGCGCGACGGTATCTGGCCTTCATGCCCGAGTCGTTCCGGTCGCGCCCCGCGCGCGTTGCCCCGGCGGCGGCGCGCGCCGGCCGCGGCATCGAGGAGATCGTCCCCTTCGACCAGCGGAAGTGGTTCGACATGTACGAGGTCATCGACCGTGTCGTCGACGAGGGCTCGTTCTTCGAGGTCAAGCGCCTCTTCGCGTCGGAGATCATCGTGGGCCTCGCGCGCCTGGACGGGCGCGCCATCGGCATCGTGGCGAATCAGCCCAAGGTCAAGGGCGGGGTGCTCATGGTGGACTCGGCCGACAAGGCGGCGCGGTTCATCAACCTCTGCAACGCCTTCAACATCCCCCTCGTGTATCTCGCGGACGTCTCCGGCTTCATGGTCGGGAGCAAGGTCGAGCGCGCCGGCATCATCCGCCACGGGGCGAAGATGGTCTTCGCGACCTCGCAGGCCACCGTGCCCAAGATCTGCGTCGTCGTGCGGAAATGCTACGGGGCGGGTCTGTACGCGATGTGCGGGCCCGCCTTCGAGCCGGACGCCGCCCTCGCCCTGCCGCAGGGACAGGTGGCCATCATGGGCCCCGAGCCCGCCGTCAACGCGGTCTACTATAACCGCATCATGGAGCTGCCCGAAGCGGAGCGCGCGGCCTACGTGAAGCAGAAGCGTGACGAGTACGCCGAGGACGTGGACATCTACAAGCTCGCCTCTGAGATGCTGGTGGACGGGATCGTGGCCGGGCGCGAGCTGCGCGGCGAGCTGATCAAGCGCCTCGGTTACGCGGAGTCGAAGCAGCTGGAGTTCCCGGCCCGCCGTAACCCGATTCTCCCCGTCTGACGGCGGGCCCCCGGTGGGCGAGGGTCGCGTCGTGCCGGGCCTCGTCCTCGCGATCCGCTTCCTCTCCGTGATGCCGGTGCCGGGCCGCGAGGCGGCCGATCCGGGCGCGCTCGGCCGTGCCGCCTGGTGGTTTCCCCCCGTCGGCCTCGTCCTCGGCCTCGTCCTCGCCGTGGCGGACCGCGGGCTGTCGCGGCTGTTCCCACCGCTCGTGGCCGCGCTGCTCGTGGTGAGCCTCTGGAAGGCGCTCACCGGAGGCCTCCACCTCGACGGGCTGGCGGACTGCCTCGACGGGCTCGCGGGGCGCGACCCCGCACACCGGCTCGCCATCATGCGAGACAGCCGGATCGGCGTCTACGGCGCGCTCGGGATCGTCCTCGCCGTGCTCCTCGCGTGCGCGGTCCTCGCGGAGCTGCCCACCGCGGCGCGGTGGCCGACCCTGCTCCTGGCGCCGACGGTCGGTCGCCTCGCGCCGCTCGTCGCCGGCGTGACGGCGCGGCCGGCCACGCCCGCGGCGGGATCCGGGGCGGCCTTCATGGGGGCGCTGCCCGGCTGGGCCGCGCTCGTCCACACCGCCGCCGTGCTCGCGCTGGGCGCGCTCGTCCTGGGGCCGTTCGGCCTCGCCGTGGTGCTGGCGGGCCTCGGCGCGGCGGTCCTCGCCACCTGGGCGCTGGCCCGCGGCCTCGGCGGCGCCACCGGCGACGTGCTGGGCGCGGGCGTCGAGCTGGCGGAGCTCGGCGTGCTCCTCGCCGCCTCGGCCTCCGCGCGGCTGAGCGGGCTCTAGATGGGCACCGTCGTCTACCTGGTGCGGCACGGCGCCGTCGTCGGGGCGGAGACGCGACGCTTCATCGGCCACTTGGACGTGCCCCTCTCGTCGCACGGCGAAGCGCAGGTGGCGGCGGTGTCGCGCCGCCTCGCCGCGGTGCCGCTGGCCGCGGTGTACTCGAGCGATCTCGTACGCACGCGCCGAAGCGCGGACCTCGTCGCCGCGCCCCACGGCCTTCGCCCCGTCACCCTCGCCGGGCTTCGCGAGTTCGCGATGGGGCAGTGGGAAGGGTTGACCGCCGAGGAGATCCGCGCCCTGGCGCCCGACGCGTTCGCCGCGTGGATGGCGGACGTGGGACGGTTCCAGTTTCCCGGCGGCGAGAACCTCGAGCAGGTGGCGGCGCGCTCCTGGGCGGCCTTCGAAGACATCGTGGCCGCGCACGAGGGACAGCGCGTGGCCATCGTCGCGCACGGCGGGAGCCTGCGGGCGATTCTCTGCCGCGCCCTCGGGATGACCCTGGATCGCCTGCTCGCGCTGGGCCAGGACTACGCGGGGCTCTCCATTTTGGAGCGCCCGGCGGGCGCCTGGAGCCTGGCCCTCCTGAATCATCACGAGCCGCTGGCGCGCGACGGCGCGCCGGAATCCCGGCGGGAGCCCCGGCGGTGATCACGCGCCGGCGCTTGCTCGGTCTGGCCGCCGCGGCCGCGCTGATGGCGCGGCCGCCGCGCGCGGGCGCGGAGACGCCCGCGCGGGGCGGCACGCTCAAGGTGATCGGACCCGAGCCCTGGACATTCGACCCGCACGCCCCCCATGGCGGCGACGGCGCGGTTCCCCTCTCCTCGCTGGTCCGGCGCCCGCTCTTCAGACTAGGACCCGACCTGACGCCGATGCCGGATCTCGCGCTCCGGGCGGAGGTCTCCCGCGGCGGCCGCACCTACACCATCAGCCTGCGTCCCGGGGTGCGCTGGGACGATCGTCCCCCCCTGCGCGGCCGCGAGGTGGTGGCCGAGGACGCCCGGTACTCGCTGGAGCGGGCGCTGCGTCGCGCGCCGCGGGCCGCGCGACTCGGTCCGGTCGAGGCCGTGGAGGCGGCCGACCGACACGTGCTCCGCATCGACCTCGCGGAGGCCTTCACGCCGTTCCTCGTCGGCCTCGCGGAGCCTTGGGCCGCGCTCCTCCCCCGCGAGCTCGAGGATCGGGCCGGTGACTTCAGGACGGCGGAGAGCCTGGTCGGCTGCGGCCCGTTCCTCCTGGACCGTCACGAGGCCGGCGTCAAGGCGGTTTTCACACGCAACCCGGGGTACCATGCGAGGCCGCGACCGTACCTGGATCGCATCGAGTGGCTGTTCATCAAGGAGCGCGCCACCCAGCTCTCGCTATTCCGGGCGGGGCAGGTGGATCTTCCGTTCCACGACGGCCGGCTCGGTCGCGCGGACGCCTCCGAGCTCCACCGCGCGAATCCCGCGTATCCGATCGCGTACTGGGACGGGCTGGGTGGCCGCCGGCTCGCGCTGCGCGCCGACCGGGCGCCGCTCGGCGATGTGCGGGTGCGGCGCGCGCTGGCGCTGGCCATACACCGGAGGCGCTGGGTGGCCGAGCTGCTGGGCGGTCACGGCATCGAGGATCCCGGCCCCGTGCCGGCCGCGCTGCGCGAGTGGAAGCTCTCGGGACGCGCGCTCGGCGTCGGCGCGCGCTGGCTGGCTCACGATCCCGTGCTGGCGCGGCGACTGCTCGACGAGGCCGGCCTGGGCGCGGGGCACCGCATACGCTGCGCGGTGGCGCCGGGCGGCGGCCCCGACTCGGCCGCCGAGCTCGACCGGCTGAGCGCGGGCTTCCGGGAGATCGGCGTGGAGCTCCAGGCCGTCGCCGAGGAGGTGGGCCGCATCGAGGACGCGAGCTGGGGCCCGGTGGAGCCGGCCGCCGAGGTCGACGGCCATCTCTACGGCGCCTACCGGACGGGGCAGCCGGGGAACCGCAGCCTGGTGTCGGACCCGCGACTGGACGGGCTGCTCGACGCCCAGCGTCGCGCGGGGTCTCGGCGGGAGCGGAAGGCGTTGATTGACGACGTGCAGCGCCTCGTCGCCGACCAGGTCTACTATCTCTTCCCGCCGGCGCCCCAGCAGATCGCGTCCTGGGCGCCGTGGCTGCGCGGCTATCGGCCGCGAGCCTCCGGGGATCGCGGCGCGCAGCTCGAATCGGTCTGGATCGCGCCGCGCCCCTGAGCCCAGGCCACCACGCCGACCTGTCTCTGCGGCGATACATGGCGTGAGACCAGAGTGTCTCCGATTCTGGTCAGCTTGTGCTCAGGCGCGGCCCTTGCTACTGCTGCGGCACGGAGACGCAAATCGTGCCGAGTCGGACGCCCTCGGGCTTCACCCTGGTCGAGGTCATTGTCGCGGCGGCGGTGATCGGGCTCGGTCTGGTCGGTGTGGTCGCGGGCGTTCTCTACGGGCTCGGCGGGCTCGAGGCAGGCCGCCAGCAGACGACCGCCACGTTCCTGGCCGAGCAGCGCATGGAGCAGCTCAAGGCCGGCGCGCTCAACCATTTCCCCGACGTCACGACCGCCCGCTATCCCGCCGAGGCCTACGGCAGCGTCTCGAGCAACGGCCACGCGATGCCGGGCTACCGCCGTACGGTGGCGATCACCGACGCGCCGGGCGGTCTCGTCGGCACGAAGCTGGTGGAGATCGACGTCTTCTACCGGCCGGTGGTCGGCTTCGGCGTGCTCGCGTCCGAGCGCTCCGTGCGGCTCTCGGCGCTCCTGGCGGATCGCCGGTGACGCACGTGGCCAACCAGCGTGGCGTGGCGCTGCCGCTGGCGGTGATCTGCCTGGCCGCGCTCACCGTGATGGTGCTCACGTTCCTGACCCTGTCGGGCGTGGAGCCCCAGATCTCGCAGAACCTCGCCGACGCGGCTCGCGCCCGCTACCTGGCGGAGTCCGGCATCGAGTGGGCCTTCAAGCGGGTGGCCGCTTCGCCGCTCGGGACGAACGGCACCTTCGCCCCGGGTCTCTTCGCCGGACCCGACAGCGCCCAGAACACCGCCGACGATCAGCAGCCCACCAGTGTCGCGGGCCAGAACACCGCCGCCATGCTCACCGCGCTGGGCGCGCCGAGCGCGCTTCCCACCAGGCCGACCGCGGAGGGGACATACGCGGTGACCGTGCGCAACGACCACCTCGCCGGCGACGAGACATTCACCGGCGCCGGGGCGGTGGACACGGGAAAGTTCACCGACGACAACGGCATCGTGATCGTCGCGTCCACCGGGGCGTATCGGAGCGCCAGGCGCACCATCCAGGTCGCCATCAAGCGGGTCGCCATCCCGACGTTTCCGGGCGCGGTGAACATTCCCGGCGTCCGGGCGAATACCTTCCTCGCGAGCCGCGTGAACTCGACCAACGCGGGCCGCCTGGACATCGACGGCCGGGACTACGACCGGAGCGGCGCCCCGAATGCCGCGAACCCGGCCAAGCTCGGCATCCAAGTGCAGCCGGGCGCGCCGTCGGAGATGGACAGCAGCTACGAGGCCGCGGCAGAGCAGCCGTTCGACGACCTGAGCGTCTGCACCGACGGCGACTGCAGCGACGCCACGCGGGCGGCGAACCGCAGCGCGCGGCTCGGCATCGTCAAGGGCCAGGATCGGTCCTCCGGCGCGGACACGACCGGTCTCGAAGCCATCGGGCCCGACGCCTCGCTGGACCCGACCGTCATGACGAGCTTCCTGGCCCAGATCGCCTCGGACCCCGTGACCCAGGTCCTCCAGAGCACCGAGGCGTGCCCCATCGTCATGACGGGCGGGACCGGCGCGGCGACGAGCACGCCCAGCCTGACCAACGGCTGCGGCATGAATCACACGGTCAACCTGGGCACGACGTCCGAGCCCAAGGTGGTCTACGTCCGCGGGGATCCGGAGGCCTCGTCACCGTTCGCGGGCCTGACCATGCACCGCATGATCCAGGGCGCGGGTATCCTCATCGTCGAGGACGGCGGCCTCCAGCAGTACGGTGACCTGCGCTGGGACGGCATCGTCGTCGTGACCGGTCCGCAGGCCGCCGTGGCGTTCCGCGCGGGGAGCCACACCACCATCTATGGCGCGCTGACCGGCATGACGACGCGTCCGACCCAGGCGTCGGACTTCTTCGCGCTCGTCATGGATCAGGACATGGACCTGCGGGTGCGCTCGAGCAAGCAGAACCTCGACATGGTTCAGCAGATGCTCGCGGTACACCGGATCCTCAGCTGGAGGGAGCGCTAGCCTCAGGGCTTCCTGAAGAGGATCTCGCCCACATAGCACTCGGCGGTGGACTCCGTGTCGTTGGAGTCGATGGCGACCGACACCGCGCCCACGTTCTCGCCGGGATCCTGGTGGTAGATCTTCTTGTAGTCCGCGAGCACGTCGCGGGTCTCGGTGATCCACTGATTCAGCTCGCCGGCCCCGGAGCGCACGATCACGTAGGTCACCGTGCCCGTCTTCTCGCTGGGCACGATGGTCCCGGCGGGCGCGGTGGTGTCCCACACATACCCGATGTTCCGGGAGCGGATAGCCTGGGGCGTCCGCGGGAACGTGACGTAGAGCTGGCAGGCCTGATCGTCGGTGGCCTTCTTGCGGGAATCGCCGCCCTTGGGGAGGACCGTCGCCCGCCACCGCCACTGCAGAATGGGGAATTGGCGGATGTCGAACTTGATCTCCTTGCTCATGGTGGAGCCGTCGTTCTGGCTCTTCATGTGCAGGATGTGGGCATTGCCGTCGGCCTCGATGACGAAGTCGTACTTGGGGCTGCCCCAGGACTGCGCCTGCCAGCCGGTGGGCAGACCTCGCTGGCCCACGGGATGCTTCGACCAGTCCTCCACGGGCAGGGTGGTGGGCTGGGCGAAGACGGTGCTGGCGGCGAGCGCGGCGGCCGCGATCAGGAGCATGGGGTAGCGCATGGCTCGTCAAGAATAACCCAGAGCGGGGACGGGGTGTTCCCCCTTTCACCCGCGATGTCTCGGGGTGCCGGGACCCGCGCGCGCGTGTGCTAGGGTAGAAGTCGATGAGCGCCGAGCGCCTCGACAAGTGGCTCTGGGCGGCGCGCTTCTTCAAGAGCCGCACCCAGGCCGCGGCGGCGTGCGATGGCGGGAAGGTCGACGTGAACGAGCAGGCGGCCAAGCCGGCGCGCGCGGTGCGGCCCGGCGATCTCCTCCACATCACCCAGAAGCACCGCCGGCGTATCGTCCGTGTGGTCGCCCTCGCCGAGCGCCGAGGCTCGGGCGCGGCGGCGGCGCTGCTCTACGAGGACCTCACGCCGCCTCCTCCGCCGCGCGAAGAGCGAGCCGCGCCCGCGATGTATCGTCCACCCGGCGCCGGGCGCCCCACCAAGCGCGAGCGCCGCCTCATGGAGCGGATCACGCGCCGGTGACGGATCCCGATCGCGCCGCCGCGCCCGCGGCCCGGCCCTCGTCGACCATCCGTCTCGCGCTTCTCGCCACGATCGTGGTGGCGATCAGCGCCGCCGCGTTTCTTCCCACACTCGGCGGCGGCTTCGTGAACTGGGACGACGACGTCAACTTCACCACGAACCCGAGCTTCCGCGGCCTGGGGCCCGCGCAGCTGCGCTGGATGTTCACGACCACGCTCACCGGCCACTGGATCCCGCTCACCTGGCTCACCCTCGGGGCGAACTACGCGCTGGGCGGCATGGACCCCTGGGGCTATCACCTCGTGAACGTCCTCGTGCATGCCGCCGCCGCGGGCGTGTTCTTCCTCGTCGCGCGCCGGCTGCTCGCGGCCGCGCTGGGCGGCTCCGCGCTCGTGGTCGACCTGGGCGCCGCGTTCGCGGCGCTGGTGTTCGGCGCGCACCCGCTGCGGGTGGAGTCGGTGGCGTGGATCACGGAGCGGCGCGATGTCCTGTGCGCGCTCTTCTACATGCTGACGGTCCTGGCCTATCTGCGCGGGGTCGAGGGGGGACAGATCCTCGCCGGCCGCTGGCGCGCGCTCGCGGTCGCCGCCTTCGCGGCGTCGCTCCTCTCGAAGTCGATGTCGATGACCTTGCCCGCGAGCCTCCTCGTGCTCGACCTCTATCCGCTGCGTCGCCTCGGGCTCGGCTGGAGACGGCTCCTGTGGGAGAAGACCCCGTTCGCGGTCCTCGGCGGGCTCGGCGCGGTCGGCGCACTGCTCTCGCAGAGTCGCGGGGCGACCTGGACGGGCCTCGAGGCCTACGGCATCCCCGCGCGGCTCGCCATGACGGCTTACAGCTTCTGGTTCTATCCGTGGAAGTTCGTCTGGCCGTCGAGTCTCTCGCCGCTCTACGAATTGCCCGCGCACGTGGATCCGCTGGCGCCACGCTTCCTCGGACCGATGGTCGCGGTGGTGGGGATCACGCTCGGCCTCCTCGCGCTGCGGCGTCGCTGGCCCGCCGGGCTCGCCGCCTGGGCTCATTCGGTCATCGTCCTGCTCCCGGTCAGCGGCCTCGTGCACACCGGCTATCAGCTGGCGCACGATCGCTACTCGTATCTCTCGGGGCTCGGCCTGGCCCTCCTCGTCGGCGGGGGTCTCGTCTGGGCGCTGGGCCAGCGTGCGAGGGGGCGCATGGGCGCGCCGGTCGCCGCCGCCGTGGTCGGCGCGGCCTGCTTGGCGGTGGCGGGCTTGGCCACGAGCGCCTGGCAGCAGAGCCGGATATGGCATGACTCGGAGAGCCTCTGGGTCAGCGCCATCACGGTGGAGCCGGAGTGCATGCTGTGCTGGAACAACCTTGGGCACGCGATGCTCGCACGGGGCGCTCACGTCGACGCGGAGCGATTCTTCACCAGGGCGATCTGGCTGCGGCCGAGCCGTCCCGGCCCCTGGAACAATCTCGGCACTGCGCTCGCGCTGCAGCACCGGTATCGCGAGGCGGAGGCCCCGTACGCCAAGGCGCTCGAGCTTTCCGGCGGCGCGTTTCGCGAGGCCGTGTCGAATCTCGGGCGCCTCTACGCGGTGGAGGAGCGCTACGCCGATGCGATCCCGCTCCTGCGGCGGGCCAACGCCATGCGGCCCGACACGCCGGAGGTGGTGGCGAGCCTGCGTGTGGCGCTCAAGAACCAGGGGGGAGCCCTCGCCGCGGCCGGGCGGCCCGCCGAGGCGGAGGCGCTGTTCCGCGAGGCGCTCGATCTCGGCGACGAGCAGGATCTCTACATCAATCTCGGCCGCGCGCGGCTCGACCAGGGCCGGGCGGCCGACGCCATCGCGCCGCTCGAGCGTGCCGTGCAGATGAATCCGCGCCATGCCCACGCGCGCGCCTGGCTGACTCGGGCCTACGCGCTGGCCGGCGCTCGCGAGCGGGCCGCCGATGCCATGGCGGCGCTGACCACGCTCGACCCCGCGCTGGCCGCCCGCGTCGCCTCGGAGATTCCCGCGAGCGCGCGATGAGTCGGCGCCCCGCCTTGCGTTGACCGCGGGCCGATGTTACGGTCGCCGCGCAGGGAGTTCGGGGAGCCCTCAGGTGAGGGCCCACCGGGAAGGCGGTGCGAATCCGCCGCGACCCCGTCACTGTGATCGGGGACGAAACCCACGGAGAGCCACTGGCCGGCGAGGGCGCCGGCCGGGAAGGCGTGGGGAGTAGGACGATCCGAGAGCCAGGAGACCGACCCGACCTCCGGTAGCTCCGTACCGGTCTTCGAGGGAGGGTCCGGTTGACCGCAGTCTTCGCTCCGGGCGCGCTGTCTCCAGCGCGCTCCCATCTCATCCTCGGCGGCGCCCGCAGCGGCAAGAGCCGGCATGCCCTGGCCCTGGCACGCGCGTCGGCCGGCCGCGTGGCGTTCGTGGCCACGGCGGAGGCGCGCGACGCCGATCTCGCCGCGCGGATCGCCCGGCACCGCGCCGAGCGCCCGGCCGCGTGGACGACGGTGGAGGAGCCGCGCGACCTCGTGGCGGCGTGCGCCACGGCGGCGCGGGTCGCGGATCTCGTCGTCGTGGATTGCCTCACGGTGTGGGTCGCCAATCGCATGCTGGGCGGCGACGGGGACGCGGCCATCGTCGCCGGGGCCGATGACCTCGCCCACTTCCTGGACGCCCGGCGCGCCGCCCTCATCCTGGTGACCAACGAGGTCGGCGAGGGCGTGCATCCCCCGACCGCCGACGGGCTCCGCTATCGCGATCTGCTGGGGCAGGTCAATCAGCGTGTAGCCGCCGCCGCCGACCAGGTCACCCTGATGGTGGCGGGCATCCCGGTCGCCATCAAGCTCGCCGCCGTGCCCATGCCGGCGCCCACGAGTCACGTCCGTGAGTCTACGCAGGCTCCGTGAGCGGGTCGCCCCGCCCGCGCCCGAAGCGGGCGAGCAGGCGCGGCGTCGGCTCGACGCGCTGACGAAGCCACGGGGCAGCCTCGGGCGGCTGGAGGAGCTGGCCCACGCCCTCTGCCTCATGTCGGGCCAGTGCCCGCCGCCCACGCACCACGCGGTCATCTTCACGCTCGCGGGAGATCACGGCGTGGTGGAGGAGCGGGTCAGCGCGTATCCCCAGATCGTCACCAGCCAGATGGTCGAGAACTTCCTCCGCGGTGGCGCGGCCGTGAACGTGCTGGCGCGTCAGGTGAGCGCGAGGGTGGTGGTCGCCGATCTGGGCGTGGCCGCGCCACTGGGGGATCGACCCGGGCTGCGCGCCCTCCGCATCGCCCCCGGCACCGCGAATTTCACCAGGGCCCCGGCGATGACCCGTGAGCAGGCCGAGCGCGCGGTGGATGCCGGCATCGCGCTCGTCGAGGAGGCGCGCCCTGGCGGCCTCGATCTCATCGGGACCGGCGAGATGGGGATCGGCAACACCACGGCGGCCAGCGCGATCACCGCCGCCATCACCGGGGCGTCCGCGCGCGAGGTCACCGGCCGCGGGACCGGCGTGGACGACGCGACGTGGATGCGCAAAACACTCGCCGTCGAGCGCGCCCTCGCCCTGCATCGCCCCGATCCGCGCGACGGGCTCGATGTGCTCGCCAAGGTGGGGGGCTTCGAGATCGCGGGGCTGGCCGGCGTGATCCTCGCCGGCGCGGCCCATCGCATTCCGGTCGTCCTGGACGGCTTCATCGCCGGCGCGGCGGCGCTCGCCGCGGTGCGCCTCGCTCCCGCCGCGCGGCATTACCTGATCGCCGCGCATCGTTCGGCCGAGCCCGGGCACCGGCACGTCCTGGAGGCGCTCGGGCTGGCTCCGTATCTCGAGCTCGACATGCGCCTGGGTGAAGGCACCGGCGCCGCGCTCGGCATCGGGCTGGCGCGCGCCGCGGGCGCGATCCTGCGCGACATGGCCACCTTCAAGTCCGCCGGGGTGTCCGATGCAGGCGAGCCCGCGGAATGAGTCCCCTGACGCGCAGCCGCGCCTGGCTGGCCGCGGAGGTCCTCCTCGCCGCGCTGACTGTCTCCGCGCCCGCCGCGGCGGCGGTGCAGGTGACGGACGGCACCGGGCGCACGCTGAGCCTGCCCGCGCCGCCGCGGCGCATCGTCTCGCTCGTGCCCGGAGTGACCGAGATGCTCTACGCGATCGGCGCGGAGGACCGGCTGGTGGGGCGCACCGACTTCTGCGACTATCCGCCGGCGGCGCGCCGCAAGCCCAGCGTAGGCGGCACCGTGTCGCCGAACCTGGAGGCGCTGGTCGCGCTCAAGCCCGACCTGGTGGTCGCCACCAGCGCCGGGAACAGCGACGAGACCCGCCGTCAGCTCGAGCGCCTGCACGTTCCGCTCTATCTGGTCGACCCACACGGGCTCTCGGACGTGTTCCGCACGTTGACGCGGCTGGGCGCCCTCGCCGACCGCGAGGCCCGGGCGGCGGAGGTCGTGGCCGCGCTGGAGGGGCGCGTGCGCGCGGTGGCGGCTCGGGTGGCCGCGCGGCCGCGGCCCCGGGTCCTCTACGTGGTTTGGCCCGAGCCCCTCATCGTGCCGGGCCGCGGCGCCGCCGTCACCGAGCTGATCGAGCTGGCGGGCGGCGCATCGGTGTCGGCCGACGGCCCCGAAGGCTACCCGCGCTACAGCGTGGAGGCGGCGGTGGCGCGCGGGCCCGAGGTCATCATCCTCGCGCGCCACGGCGCCGGGACCGCGCCCTACGCGCGGGAGAAGTGGGAGCGCTTCGCCGACCTGCCCGCCATTCGCGCGGGCCGGCTGCACGCCGTGGACGGCGATCTCTTCCATCGCTTCGGGCCGCGCGTGGTGGATGCCCTCGAGATCCTCGCCCGGCTCCTGCACCCCGAGGCGTTCACGGGGGCGAGCGTCCGGTGAGCGCCCCGCGCCGGCTCGCCGCCGTGCTGCTCGCGCTGGGCGTGGGGCTGCTCGCCACGATGGCGGCCGCCCTCTTCATCGGGAGCGCCGGGGTGGCCCCCGGGTCCGTGCTCGCCGCGCTGCTCGGCCGCGCCGATCCCGAGCCGGTCACGCGCCTGGTCGTGCTCGATCTCCGGCTGCCGCGCATCCTGGCCGCCGTGCTGGCCGGCGGCGCCCTCGCGGTCGCGGGCGTGGGCTTTCAGGCCCTCACGCGCAATCCGCTGGCGGAGCCCTCCGTCCTGGGCGTGTCGAGCGGGGCGGCCTTCGGCGTGGTGAGCGGGCAGCTCTTCGGGCTCGGCACCGGACTCGTCGAGGCGTTTGGCCTCACCGCCCTCGCCTTCGCGGGGGCGGCGGTGGCGGGAGGCATCGTCTACGTCATCGCCTCCGGCGTGGGCGGGCTCGCCGTGCAGACCTTGCTGCTCGCCGGGGTCATCGTCGGCATCTTCTTCTCCTCCGCCATCGCCGTGCTGATCTCGATCGTTGATACCAACCGTCTCGGCGCCGTCATCCAGTGGCTGCTCGGGAACGTGGCGCCGATCCCGCCCGCGGCGCTCGCCGTGTTCGCGCTCGTCTCCGCCGCGGGCTTCGCGCTGGTGCTCGGGAGCGCGCGCCGGCTGAATCTCCTCGCGCTGGGCGAGGACGCGGCGCGCGAGCTGGGGGTAGACGCGCTCGGCCTCAAGCGCGCGGTGTTCGCGGGCGCCGCGCTCCTCGTCTCGGCGGTGGTGGCGTTCGCGGGCCCCATCGGCTTCGTGGGGCTCATCGTGCCGCACACGCTCCGGATGCTTCTGGGGCCCGACAACCGCGTCCTCGTGCCCGCGGCCGCGCTGGGCGGGGCCATCTTCCTCCTCGTCGGCGACACGCTTGCCCGCAGCATCGTCGCGCCGGCGGAGCTGTCGGTGGGCGTGCTCACCGCGTTTTGCGGGGCGCCCTTCTTCGTGTTCCTGCTGCGGGCTCGGGGCGCGAGGATACTCTCGTGATCGGCGTCCTCGAGGTCCTCGACGTGGGATTCACGTATCCGGCAGCCCGGGCCGGCCGGCCCGCGCGCCTGCCGTTCGCGCTGTGCGACCTCACCTTTGCGGTGGCACCGGGGGAGATCCTCGGCGTGATCGGCCCCAACGCCTCGGGCAAGACCACCCTGATCCGCCTGCTCTCACGGCTGCTCGTCCCCGACCGCGGCGAGATCCGGCTGGACGGCCGGGGGCTCACGCGGCTCTCGCGCGCGGAAGTCGCCACGCGCGTGGGCGTGGTGCCGCAGACGGTCCCGGCGGACTTCCCGTACTCGGTGGAGGAGCTGGTCCTCATGGGCCGCTTCCCTCACGCGCCCGGGCGCTTCTTCGAGTCGGACGAGGACCGCGCGATCGCGCGCGAGGCCATGCGGGCCACCGGCGTGGAATCCCTGCGCGCGGCGCCGTGCGACCGGCTTTCGGGCGGCGAGCGACAGCGCGTGATGCTGGCGCGCGCGCTCGCCCAGCGGCCGCGGCTGCTCGTGCTCGACGAGCCGACCTCGCATCTCGACCTCCGCTATCAGGCCGAGTGCGTGGGGCTGCTACGCGATCTCAACCAGGCAGGAGGGCCCGGAAGCAGCCTCAGCGTGGTGCTCGTGACGCACGACCTCGACCTCGCCGCGCACGTGTGCCAACGCCTGCTGCTGCTCTCCGCGGGCCGGGCGGTGCGTCTCGGCGCGCCGGAGGACGTGCTGGAGGAATCGATCCTGGAAACGGTGTACGGATGCCCCGTATCCGTGGACAAGCATCCGCGCACCGGGCGGCCGAGCGTCCGGGTCGTCTGGCCCGAGACCGCGCGGCGGCCCGAATGAGGAGGTGAGAGCGGCCGGCACGGCCCGTCACTGACGTCGTCCCGGTTCAAGGGAAGCCGGTGAGGCCTTCGGGCCGATTCCGGCACGGTCCCGCCACTGTGAGTGGGGAGCCAGGTCCGCCCGTCCGCGCGGCACGCCCGCGCGAGGCCACTGGGAGCGATCCCGGGAAGGTCGGGGACCTGCGCGACGATCCACGAGTCAGGAGACCTGTCCCGGGGCGCCCCCAACCCCCTTTCGAGGCAAAAGGAGCGGCCATGCGTCTCGTGCTCGTCGTGATGCTGGTCCTGCTACCCGGGCTCGTCCGGGCGCAGGACGTCAACACGCCAGACCCGAAGAAGGTGGATCCCGTGGTCATCACCGCCACCAAGGTGGACACGCCCGTCAGCCAGATCGGCGCCGCCATCACCGTGATCCCGGGCGACGACTTCCAGACCTATCACTACACGTCCATCGGCGACGCGCTGCGTACCGTCCCCGGCGTGGACGTCCGCCAGTCCGGCTCGTTCGGCAAGACCACCGCAGTCAGCATCCGCGGCGCCAATCCGAGCCAGGTCCAGGTGCTGGTGGACGGCGTGCCGGTGAAGAGTCCCACGCTGGGCCAGGCCGAGCTGGTCGACATCGCCCCCGACCTCATCGAGCGCATCGAGATCGTGCGGGGCCCCCAGTCCACGCTCTACGGCGCCGACGCCATCGGCGGCGTCATCAACATCATCACCAAGAAGGGCGGGGGCAAGGTCATCCAGGGTAGCATCGAGGAGCAGGTCGGCAATTACGGGATGTGGGTGAACCGCGGCACCGGGTACGGGCAGTGGAGCATCCTCGACTATTCCTTCGCCGGCTCGTACATGGAGTCCAACGGCCAGTTCAAGAACGACAACGCCGACCAGAAGGCGCTGAGCGGACGGATCGGCCTCACCTTGCCCTACAACTCCTCGCTGGCCTTCATCGCGCGCTGGAATCGCTCGGACACCGACCTCCCGGTGAAGTTCGTCTGCTGCGGGCCGCTGCCCGTCCAGCCCCTCATCGACGTGAACGCCCAGCAACAGTCCGAGACCCTGATCCTCAGTCTGGAGGGCAAGACGCGGCCGGTGCCGTGGTGGGAAAGCCGCGTCCGCATCTCTCGCTACGAGAACGCCCAGGGCTTCCAGGACCCCGTCGATCCCGGCTACGACTTCGACTTCCCGCAGCACTCCCAGATCGACGTGGAGCGGCGGGAGGCGGAGTGGATCAACTCGTTCTTCCTCGGGACCTGGAGCACGAGCACGGTGGGGCTCCAGTATCGCCACGAGGAGGGCGACAACAAGGGCGTGTTCAAGGACGCGACTCACACCAAGTCGTTCTTCTTCGAGCAGCAGCTCCGGTTCTTCGACCGCATCTTCCTCACCGGCGGGGTGCGCATCGACGACCACAGCACCTTCGGCACCCACACGACGCCGCGTGGCTCCGCGGCCTTCGTCATCAAGGAGACGGGCACGCGCATCCGGGGCAGCGCGGGCTCGGGCTTCCGGGCGCCGACGCTGAACGAGCTCTTCTTCCCGGGCTTCTCCAATCCCGATCTGAAACCCGAGACCAGCTTCTCCTGGGACGTGGGGGTGGATCAGACGTTCTGGAACGAGCGCATCCGCCTCGGCCTCACCGTCTTCTACAACAAGTTCGACAACCTGATCCGCTTCGTCCCCACCAACACGTTCCCCTTCGTGGCGGCGATCAATGTGGCGCGCGCGCGGGCGTCGGGCGTGGAGTTCACCGGCGAGGCCGACCTCCTCAAGAACCTGATCGCCTCGGTGAACTACACCTATACCGACTCCGAGGACCTCAGCACCGACCGCTGGCTTCCGCGCGAGCCCCAGCACCGCTGGAACATCGCCGTCACCTGGGAGCCGATCCGGCGGCTGCAGCTCTTCACCCAGATCCACGTCGTGACCCGCCAGTTCGAGTCCGAGCAGGTGGGCTTCAACCGCGGCCACACCCGCGTCGATGTGGGCGGGAACTACCGCTTGGTGGACAAGTACGGGGTGCTCCAGTTCCTCGACCTGACCGCGCGGGTCAACAACATCCTGAACGAAGGCTACGCCGAGGTGCGGGGCTTCCCCGCGCTGGGCACGGCGTTCCTCCTCGGGGCGCGGGCCGGCTTCTGATGATCCCGGGCCTCCGCGTGGCGATCGACGAGAAGGCGGTGGTGGTGACGGCCGACGGGCCGCTCCACGTGCTGTCCTCGGCGGTGCGGCGCGGAGGCCTCGCGGAGGCGCACACGATCGTGAACCTCCACGTCGACAGGCACCATCCCCCAGATGACCTCGAGCGCCCGCTGGCCGACTTCATCGCGGAGCGCCGGCTCCGCGAGCCGTGCGTCGGCCTGCTCACCGCGGCGTGGACCGAGCACGCCGAGGTGGCCCACGTGACCGCCTGCGGCTTCGCGGTGACGGCGGTGGCGACGGTGGGTCTCTCGAACCGCACGACGGCGGGCCGCGCGGCGGCCGCGCGCTGGCTGCCGTCGACCATCAACACCATCGTGGTCGTGCACGCGGACGCGGAACCGGCCGCGCTGGTGAATGCGGTGGTCACGGTCACCGAGGCCAAGGCGCTGGCCCTCGCGGAAGCCGGCGTGCGGAGCGCCGACGGGCATCCCGCCACCGGCACCTCCACCGACGCGGTGGTCATCGCGGCGACGGGCCGCGGGCCGGCCGCGCGCTTCGGCGGGCC
>Ga0075423_10000538_pt1 | contig 30751 bp, 35 predicted proteins | sample SoiMethybrSBSTD2_FD_80114 | JGI IMG/M metagenome (GOLD analysis project Ga0075423, IMG submission 80114) | Bulk soil microbial communities from a Populus tree surrounding site in Tennessee, USA - Soil MetaG P. TD hybrid SBSTD2 | ecosystem: Environmental > Terrestrial > Soil > Tree plantation...
ACCTTGGGCGCCTGCGGATTGAGCTGCGCCATGGCCGGCGCAGGCAGGCAGAGGGCGAGAAGGCACGCCAGCGCGCCGCGGGAGCGGGTGAGAAGGATTGGCGTCATGAGTTCATTCCCAATGAATGAGCAAAACACTCAGCAGGATCAGCGCCCCACCGACGAAACGCACCGGAGGGATGTTCTCCTGCATGAAAATCGCCGAAAGCGCCAGGGTGCAAACCGGCTCCAGGGTGCTGAGGATGGCTGCCCGGCTGGCTCCGGTGCGCGGCAGCCCCCAGAAAAAGGAAGCATCGGAAAGGGCCGTTGCAACCACGGCAATTCCCAGGATGGGAACCCACGCCGCGACGCTGCGCGGAGGAGCCATGGAATCCTGATAAAGAGCCGCGCCGACATATCCCAGGGCGGAGACGCTCAGAATCCAGGTCGTCGCCAGGATGGGATCGGTGTTCCGGGTCAGCCCGGTGCCCACCAGAAGGAACCCCGAGTACAGCACCGAAGCCGACAGCGCCAGGGCCGCGCCACGCCAGTCGCCCAGCTCGGACGGACGCAGGACCAGGAGGCAGCCTCCCAAGGCCAGCGCCAGCGCCGTCCCTTTCCTGCGGCTGATCGCCTCGCGCAGGAACCCCGAGGCGAGAAGCGTCACGATGGCCGGATAAGTGTAGAACAACAGCGTCAGGGTCGAGATGGGCGACAGTTTGAGAGCATGGAAGTAGACGAACGACATCACCACGTAGCAAACCCCCATTCCCAGGAAGCCGGCTACCTGGCGACGCGGCAGGGGCCTCAGCCTTCCCGAGACCAGCGAGATTCCCAGGAGGAGCGCCACGGCGAGCAGAAACCGCCAGGCAAGCAGTGGAACGATCCCCATCCCGGCGGCGTAAGCGAGGCTTCCGAAAATCGGCATGGTGGAGAAGAAGACCGCAGAGAGGAGCACCATCCAGTCGCCGCGGCGGGCTTCCTTGCGCAGGGCAGCCGTCCCGCAATCCACCGGAAGTGACGGATGCAAAGCTTCGTGCATGCTGGGTCGATCTCCCGTGTCCATTCGCCCGGTGCGCGGCCGGCCTCAGTTTACGCTAAGATGTCGCATGGCCGCTTTGAAAGCAGGAGAGCGATTTCCCTCATTCACGCTGATGGGGACCGACTCGGCCACCTATTCCCTCACCGCCGCGGGAGCCGAGCCGACGCTCCTCACCTTTTTCAAGAACACCTGTCCCACCTGCCAGCTGATCCTTCCCTACCTGCAACGTCTCTACGAGCGGGTGGAGGGGGCGCCGCTGCGTTTTTGGGGGATCTCACAGGACAGTGCGGACGAGACGCGGCTGCTCGGGGAGCAATACTCCCTCACCTTCCCGCTGGTTCCGGATGGCCCTGGCTATCCGGTATCCAATGCCTGCGGGCTGACCAACGTCCCGACCTGGTTCCTGCTGGAGCCGGATGCGACCATCGCTCGCGTCGGCACGGGCTTTTCCCGTGCTGATCTGGAGGCGCTGGCTGCGGAGTTACGCAAGCGCCTTCGAGTTCCGGGCGTAGCTCCCCTGTTCGTCGACTCCGACGACGCTCCCACCCTGCGCCCCGGCTGAGGCTCGCGCAACCACGCGGCCTAGGTTAGGCCGCGCCCCGCTTCCCGTCAGGGCCGCCACTGGAAGCGCAAGTCCGCGCCTCCCTGTTCCAGCACCAGAACGAGATGGCGCGGGGCCGAAGCGAAGTTGGAGCTCACCCAGGTTTTCGAACCCTTGACGAATCCTTCCGGCGGCAGCCCGGGATCCACTCCCGCTCCAGAAATCTCGACGCCGAGGTCCTTGGGAAAGACCATCTCCACCCCGCCGGTCCCGGGATCCACGAAGGCCGCCGCTTCCTCCGGCCCCGGCCCCGAGAAATCCAAAACCGCGGGTCCCGCGCCTCCGTAGAACTGCAGGCTTGTGACGCTCCCCCATCCCAGTCCCTCGAGCCGTACGGCCCCCGTCCCCGCCACGACCTTCATCTGCTCCAGGTCCAGCGGGTTTCCGGCTTTGAAGAGCAGGTGGAGAACGCCCGCTCCGCCGTGCAGCACCAGCCTTTTGACACTCAGCGCCGTGAGATCCGCCTCCAGCTCTCCGCTTCCGGTCGCCAGGCGAATCTCCAGCGGGATGCCGGGCCGCAGCCGGAGCGACATCAGATTGGGCTCTTCCTCCGGATGGGCCGGGGGTTCGTTCGCCCGGGCCGCGATGCGAAGCTGGTCTTCCACCCCGCCCTCCGTGCCCGGCGGGGCCTCGCTGAATCGACTTTCGGCCGTGAAGTGTTCGCGGCAGTAGCTGAACTGAAGCTCGTAGAGATTCTGGTTGCCGCCGCGCTGAAGGTGAATCTTGCCCGCCGGAGTTTCCGCCGCGACGCTCATCGCATGCCGCCGCAGGAAAGGGCGCGACTCCCGCAGCATCTGGACCGAGTGACCCCACCCGCAGGCGGAGGTGCACAGCAGCAGCAACGCCACGGCTCTGCCTCGGGGCGCAACCTTCATGACCCCAGGACCTCGCCGACACACACCGCCGTGCCTACCAATCCGATGAGCACACCGCTGATCAGATCTCCGTAGCGCGTGAGGAATGGAAAATCGAGCCGGCGGGCGCTCAACGAGCCCACCAGAGTGACCGCCAGCGTGGTTGCCGTGGTCGCCAGGCCAAATCCCGCGGAAACCAGTAGCACTCCGCTGAAGCCCAGGCTCGCGGCACTGGCCAGCAGGATCGGAAACGCCAGAGCGCACGGACTCACGCCGATGACCACCACCAGGGAGAGCCCGGTCAGGCGCCCCTTGAACCAGCGCTCCAGAAGGTGCCCATGGTGGTGCGAATCCTCCCCGGCGGAATGATCCTCGGCGTGAGCGTGGGAATGGGCCGGGTGATGTTTGCGCTCCCGCTGCCAGGACGCCGCCCCGTACAGGAAGCCGAACAGCGCCAGAGCGGCGGATGAAAGGACTTCCAGGCTCTCCCCGACGCGGTGCGCCAGCGCCTCGGCGCCTCCCCTCCCCAGGGCATACGTCAGCAGGCCTAGCATCACCGCCAGGACCACGTGCAGAGCACCGCTGGCCGATGCCAGGGCGAGCGTCTTCGCCACGCTCCAGCGCCGGGCTCTCCCCATCAGCACGAAGGGGAGCCAGTGGTCCGGAATCAGGGCATGCAGGGCCGCGGTTGCGCTGGCGGCGGTCAGGTAGACGAGGGCTTCCGGTTCCATGGCCTCATCGCAGTTGGGGGATTCGGCCGGCGGCCGCGTCGAAAGCTCCCGCGCAACCCTCCCGAACCCGGCGGATTCTCCATCCAAGGATCTCAGGGGTGGTCGTGACGCGGCTCTCCTCTCGGCTCCCAGTCCCGCTCGTGCACCAGGGCCCAGGCATCGCACACCGTACCGGGGGAGAGACGGCAATAGACGTAGCGGGAGAGATGCAGGGGCCGGTTGAGCTTGAGGACCAGAGATTGTCGCTTGAGCAGCGGCGGAGTCACCACGGCCGCTTCCACACGATTGGCATCGAGCGGAATGAAGCGCCAATACCGTCTCACGGAGATCACCGGGCCTTCCCAGAGGATCTCGCCCGAGCGGGTGGTCACCGGCCAGAGCACCACCGTCAGGAGAATCGCCGAGATGAAGTGCAGGGGGTTGTGCATCCGAAGGCCGACGAGAACCAGGCCCGGCACCAGCAACCAGCCCACGGCGACCAGACTGCGGCGCAGACGGAAGCCGGCGCCGAAGCGGATGCTGCGCCGGCAGGGTGGCGCCTGGGCGCACACAGCGACGGGGGGGATTCCGGGAGGAGGCATCAGAAGCGAGTGACCAGCTCGCCGAGGTTTTTGACGATCAGGTCCGGTACGATGCCCGTCCGCTCGACCAGATCGTGACGGTACTTTCCGGTCTGCACCAGGATGCCGATCAAGCCCGCTTCCTGGGCCCCGCGAACGTCGTTCTCGATGTCATCACCCACCATGGCGACCTGCTCGGGTGGAACTCCAAGGCCATCCAGCGCGGCCCGGAAGAATGCCTGCGAAGGTTTCCCGATCAGCCGCGCCTGCTGTCCCGTCGCATATTCCAATGCGGCCACGAAAGGGCCCGCGTCAAGAACCAGCTCGTCCCCCACCTTCCAGTAGCGGTCTTTTTGGAGCGCCAGGATTTCAGCACCCCCCAGAACGGCTTGGAACGCCCGGTTGAGCGTGGGGTAGTCGAAGCCGGCAGCCAGATCACCCATGACCACCACTTCCGCATCTCTCTCCACCACCGTAACTCCGTCGAATTCCCGCCGGGCATCCTCCTTGAGAAGGAGCATGCAGCGCTTCGGGCGCCCACTCTTCAACTCCCGGGCGGCCACGAAGGGTGTGTTGATCACCTGATCCTCACCCACCTCAATCCCCAGTCCGTTCAGGCGCCGGGCGAGCGAAGCGCGGCTCCTGGCGGTGGCGTTGGTCGCAAAGCGGAATGGAATCTTCCTCTGCTGCAGCCATCGGATCGCGTAGACCGAGTCGGGAATGATTTCCTCGTCGTCGTAGATGACTCCGTCGATGTCGATGAGAAGTCCCTTGATCTCGCGCTCACTCACCCCCGGTTCCCTCCAGGCCTCGCCGCCCGGATCCGCTCAACAGATCCAGAAGCGGGCGGGCCTTGTCCAAGGTTTCCTGGTATTCCGCGCCCGGATCCGACTCGGCCAGAATCGCTCCCCCAACCTGAAGCTGGGCCGTTCGACCCGCGAGGACAATGGAGCGGATGACGATGTTCAGGTCCAGATCACCGTCGAAAGAGAAATAGCCGATGGAGCCGGAATAGATTCCTCGCTCCACACCCTCGAGCTCGTCAATGATCTCCATGGCGCGGATTTTCGGCGCGCCGGTCATGGAGCCCCCGGGAAACAACGCCCGCACCAGATCGACACGGTCGGATCCCTCATGCAGAATTCCGGAGATTGTCGAGACCAGGTGATGCACGGAGGGAAGCGTCTCCACCCGGCAGAGATCCTCGGTCGCCACTGACCCGGGGACGCAGACTCTTCCCAGGTCGTTACGCGCCAAATCCACAATCATCACGTTTTCCGAGCGCTCCTTGGCCCCCGAGGCCAGGTCGGCGCGGGCCCGGGAATCATCGCCGGGAGTCGTGCCGCGCGCGCGAGTCCCTTTGATGGGGCGCGTCTCCACCCGCCGGCCCGACAATTTCACCAGTCGCTCGGGAGAGGCGCACAGCACCTCATGGTCGGCGAACGGCAGGTAGGCGGAGAAGCAGCCCGGGTGTGATGTCACCAGCTCCCGGTAGAGGGAGGCTCCTGTCCAATCGCCTTCCACCTCGATCCGATGCGACAGATTCACCTGATAAATGTCACCCGCCTGCAGCAGCTCCTGGGCCCGTCGAATCTTCTTCAAATAACTGTCCCGGTCCACCTGGAACTTCACACTGCCGTTCCTCGGCGCGGCGCAGTCCGGAGCCTGGCGGAACTGCGAATCGACCACCTCGCGCATCCCGCGCAGATCCAGGCGCCGCTTCTCCAGGCGGCGCGAAGGGCCGCGTTCGGCCATTCCCGTGGACACGAGATGGGTCAGCCCCGCGGCATGATCCACGACGTAGGCACGATCGTAAAATGCCAGGTGGAGATCCATCCAGGGCGAGGGCTGCACCTCCTGCCGGGAGCGCGCCCCGGTCCACTGCCGCAGCGGATATCCCAGGTAGCCGATGGCTCCCCCCACGAAGGGGATCCCGGGCACGGGAGCCATCCGATACCGGTCGAGCTCGGCGCGCAAAACCGGAAAGGGATCCCCATCGAAGATGGATTCGCGCTCACGCGATCGGACGGTGCCCCTTCCCTGCCGGCAACGCAACACCAGGAAGGGATCCCAGGCGACGATCGAATATCGCCCCATCACCGGATCGCATTTGGAGCTGTGCAGCAGGACCGGCAGCGGCTCGCAGGAGACCCGCTGGAAAAGCTCCTGAGGATCGCGCGCCTTTCCGAGGGTCTCCACCTCCGCACGGTTCTCACCCCGGCAGCCCATCATGCTGTGCATTCCCGCTCCACAAGCTCGGCGAGCTTTCGTCCCAGAGTCAGGGCCACCGACCCGCCGATACCGCCGCCCACGGACTTCCCGTCGAGATGCCCCACCGGCAGGGCTCCCCAGGATGTGTTGGTGAGAAACACCTCGTCGGCTCCCGCCAGGTCTTCGGGCGAGAGGATTCCCTCTTCCCAGGGGATTCCGATCTCGGTGGACAGCTCCAGGATCGCGGCCCGGGTGACGCCCTCCAGGATTCCGCAGCGTGCCGAGGGCGTCTTCAGCTTTCCATGTTTCGCCAGGAAAACGTTGCTGGCCGTTCCTTCCCTGACCATCCCATCACTCCCCAGGAGGATTGCCTCCTGCGCCCCGGTTCGCATCGCCTCCAGTCGCGCCAGGACCAGGTGAATTCGGCTGATGGATTTGAGGGCCGGATCCAGGCTGTCGCTCGAGGTCTGCCGGCGCGTGGCGATGACCGCGCGCACTCCATCCCGGTAACGCGTTTCCGGCAGGGGCTGCCACGCACTGGCCGCAAGGATCGTGTTCGGCCCGCTTCCGGACATCAGGTCGAAGCCCGGGTCTCCCTCGCCACGCGTGATGGTGAGACGGATCCGCGCCTGCTGCATCCCGTTGGCCTGCGTCAGGGAGAGGATGGCCTCCTGCAGCGCCGCCGGTGAATGGGAAGGCACGATGGCCGCCGCGGAGAGGGAATTCAGCAGCCGCTCGTGGTGCTCGCGCCAGCGAAAAATCCTGCCCCGGTGAACACGCAGCGTCTCGTAGACCCCGTCTCCCAGCAGGATTCCCCGATCGAAGACCGAAACGCGGGCTTCCGCCGCCGGGACGATCTCACCGTTCAACCAGACGAAGGGAGCCCATCCGCCGCGGCCCTGGGAGGAGGGGCTCACGTCAGGCGAGGGGGGCAGCGGCGGTCGTGTCGGCCTCCACCCGCACGGGGCGGTAGAGGGTATCCCTTTCCACCGGGTCCCGGCCCGCTTCGCGAATCAGGGTCACCAGGTCACGCCGCGACAGGTTTTGCGAAGTCCCGGCTCCTGCGGCGTGGACAATCTCCTCGGTGGTGACCGTGCCGTCGATGTCGTCGGCCCCGTAGGAAAGCGCAATCTGTGCCACCCGGGGCGTGATCATGATCCAGAAGGCCTTGATGTGAGGGAAATTGTCGAGCATGAGCCGCGCCACCGCGATGTTGCGCAGATCCTCCATGGCGGTCGCTTTCTTGAGGTAATCCAGCTTGGTGTTCTCGGGGTGGAAGGCGAGGGGAATGAACGTCATGAAGCCGGAGGTCTCATCCTGGGCCTCCCGGAGCAGCATCAGGTGGTCCACCTTTTCCTCGGTGGTTTCCACATGGCCGTAAAGCATGGTGGCGTTGGATTTCAGGCCCACGCGGTGCGCAGTCTTGGCGCATTCCAGCCACCCGTGGAAATCGATTTTCTTGGGAAAGAGCAGCCGATGCAGGCGCGCGCTCATCACTTCGGCGCCGCCACCCGGGAACGATCCGATACCCGCCTCCTTGAGGTCCCGGATGATGGCCTCCACGCTGCGGCCGGTCCGCCGGGAGAAATCCGCCACCTCCACCATGGTCAGCGCCTTCACGTGCACCTCGGGGCGCACTTCGTGAACCGCCCGGATCATGTCGAGGTAGTACTCCAGCGGCAGCTCGGGATTGACCCCGCCCACCATGTGGATCTCGGTGATGGGCTCGTGGATCTTCTCCCGCACCCTGGCCTGAATCTGCTCGAAGGTGAGCGAATAGGCGTCCGAATCCTTGGCGGTGCGATAAAAGGCGCAGAACTTGCAGAACTTGTCGCAGACATTGGTCGGATTGATGTGCTGATTGATGTTGTAGTAGGCGATGTCGCCGTGCAGGCGCTCCCGCACCCGGTTCGCCAGGTAGCCGACGGCGTTCAGGTCCGGATGCTCGTAGAGAACCACTCCCTCTTCCCGGCTGAGTCGCTCCCCCCGCTCGACCTTGAGGGCGATTCTCCCCAGTCCCGATCGCTCCAGATACTCCGAGGTGATCATGGCTTCTCTCCCCTCGCCGGGAGCGCTTTCGCCGCCCCCCGATCCGCCGCTCGATGCGCCGCCAGTTGCTCGATTTGATTGGCCACGTCGACGGAAACCCTCACCGAGCCGATCCTCACCGGACCCCGGCGCTCGCCGTGGAAGTCGGATCCACCGGTTGCCAGGATCCCTTTCTCCTGAGCCAATGACGCGAGCTCCCGGCTTTGAGACGACTTGAGCTTCGGGTGGGAGGTCTCCAAACCATCGATTCCAGCCTCCACCAACGCCCGAATGTTAGCAGAAGAGAGATTCAAATGGGGATGAGCCAGCACCAGAACGCCACCGGCATCCCGGGCGGCGCTTCTCGCCGATTGCAGCGATGCCTGCTCGCGCGGGATGAAAGCGGGACGGCCCGGGTTGAGATACCGATCGAACGCCTCCTGCAAGGACCCCACGACCCTGGTGCGCAGCAGCGCTTCGGCCAGGTGCGGTCGGCCCAGGGAAGCCTCGCCCGCGGATTCCCGCACGTTCTTCATGCTGAGAGGAATGCCCATCTGGTTCAGGCGCTCCACGATGCTCTCCGCGCGCCTCTCCCGCTCCTGCCGGGAGTGCCGCAACACTTCGAGGAGATCCTCCGAGCCGGGGTCGAAGCCGTAGGCCAGCAGGTGGACTTCGTGTCCGAGGAACTCTGCGCTGAGCTCAACCCCGGCGATCACCCGGATCCCCAGCCTGCGACCGGCGTCTTGCGCTTCCGGAATTCCGCTCAGCGTGTCATGGTCGGTCAGGCTGATGACCTCCAGCCCCACCTTCGCCGCCTCCTCCACCAGGGAGGCCGGAGGGTCGGCGCCGTCCGAATGCCGCGAGTGCAGGTGGAGATCGGCCCCCCCGGGCATGTCCCCGCCTACCTGGCCACTTCCGTGGCGCGCATCTCCCGGATGACGGTGACTTTGATGCGGCCCGGGTATTCCATCTCCTTCTGAATCCTCTGGGCCAGGTCGTTGGCCAGCAGGGACACCTGGGCGTCGTCGATCTTTTCCGGCACGGCAATGACCCGGATCTCGCGACCCGCCTGGATGGCGTAGGACTGCTCCACCCCATCGTAGCTGTTGGCGATGCCTTCCAGCTTCTCGATGCGCTTGGCGTAGTCCACCAGCGTCTTGCGGCGAGCGCCCGGCCGGGAACCGGAGATGGCGTCCGCCGCCGCCACCAGGACCGAGATCGGCGAAATGACCTCGATGTCATCGTGATGGGAGGCAATGGCGTTGATGACTACCTCATGCTCACCGTATTTGGTGCCTATCTCGGAGCCGATTTCAGGGTGGGTCCCCTCCCGCTCGAAGTCGATGGCCTTGCCGATGTCGTGGAGCAGACCGGCCCTCAAGGCCAGAGCGCAGTCCAGCCCAAGCTCCGTGGCCATCATTGCCGTCAGCTTGGCCACTTCAATGGAATGGTCCAGCACGTTCTGGCCGTAGGAGGTGCGGTATTTGAGCCGCCCCAGGGTCTTGACCATCTCCGGGTGCATCCCTTTGAGGTTGAGATCCTTCACGGTGTCCTCGCCGGCCCGCAATATGGACTCCTCCACTTTTCTGCGGGACTTCTCCACCACCTCCTCGATCCTCCGGGGGTGGATGTTGCCGTCCTTGAGCAGCCGCTCCAGGGAGACCCGGGCAATTTCGCGCTTGATGGGATTGAAACACGAAAGCACGAGCGTATCGGGAGCCTCATCCATGAGAAGCTGCACGCCGGTGGCCTTCTCGAAGGCCCGGATGTTCTTCCCCTCGTAGCCGATGATCCGACCTTTCACCTTGGCGCTGGGAATCGGAATGCTGGTGACCGATTTTCCCATAGTCACCTCGGAAGCCAGCCGCTCGATGGCGAGCGAGATAATCTTCGCCGCCTCGGTGTCGGCGTTGCGCTGGGCCTCCTCCTTGATTTCGCGGATCATCCGGGCCGCTTCGAATCGGGTCTCGGCTTTGAGGTTGTTCAGGAGGAGCTTCTTGGCCTCCTCGACCCCGATTCCGGCCATTTGCTCCAATCGGCGGTTGGTCTCCTCCCGAAGCCGGCGATAGCGCTCCCGGTTCTCGGTGGCCTCCGCCTGGACGACCTGCAGCTTGCGCTCGCTCTCGGCGACGCGTTCTCCCTGCTTGCGGGCATCATCGAGTTTTTCCCGCAGGTTGCGCTCCTTGTCCTCGAGGCTCTGCTGCTGTTTTTGAGCGGCGCGCACGCGCCCCTTCAGGTCCCCTTCCATGCGCGTCCGGGTCTGCTGCCACTCCTCCCGGGCCTGCAGAAGGGCCTGTTTCTTCAGCTTATCGGATTCACGACGGCTCTCGCGCACGATCTCCTGAGCTTCGGAGCGTGCGGCGTTCAAGTGTTTCTTTCCCAGTCGGAGGTTGCCCAGCCACCCGAGCGCGAAGCCGGCGGCGATCAGGGCGAGTCCTCCGAGCAGGAAGACTGCGGAATTAGTCACCATGGACATCACCTGTAATGCGGAGAGGCGGATGGGGCGCATCCGACGCGGAAAGAGTGCGCTGGGTTTCCCCGCCAAGGCGGAAGTCGGTCGTCCCCAGCTTTCCGGGAAAGGGCAATTGGGAATCAGAAATGGCCGGATTGAATACTGGATTTAATAATCGATAAGGCGAGGAGGCCATGCCAGGTACTCCCTGGCCGGCGGGAGAGGATGGAGGGAGAGATTCAGTCGGTGAGCGGTCCCCTCGTCATGACTAACTCAAGGGTAGGGAGCATTCTTGGCCCTAAGCTCGACCGGCTGTTCAGAGGAATCGTCCCCGAATCGGGGAAGTATCTCTGGATCGAAGCGGAAAACTCTGAAATCGAAAGGGTTAAGCGCATGCTGTCCGCTCGATTATCATCTATCACTCATCCCATATCATTACGCCGCAAACATTTCATTCCCGCACGGCGATGCAAAGTATAGCATCCTGAAATTATGCCGTGCAAGCGGAAGCGCGATCATTCTGACCCGAATTTGACTCTCCAGCGCCAGGCCCGTAGAATGCAGCCACCTGGTCACAGCAGATTTTCCCCTTCAAGGGAGGTTTAGTCATGAAGAAAGTGTTCGCTTGTCTGACCGCAGCGCTCCTGATGGTGGCGCTGGGGAATGTCGTGTCCTTCGCTGCCGACGAAAAGAAGACCGAGACCACCGTTACGGGTTACATCACCGACAGTCACTGCAAGGGCGAGGGGGCCAAGGAAGGCCACAAGGACTGCGCCCTGAAGTGCGCCCATGAGAAAGGCGCGAAGCTGGGGGTCTGGGACGCCGCGAATTCGAAGTTCTACACGCTGGACGACCAGAAGAAGGCTGAGGAATTCGCCGGATCGTCCGCGACCGTGAAGGGTACCGTGGATGGCGAAACCCTCAAGGTCTCCAGCATCACCAAGGCCGAAGCAAGTCCCTCCGGCAAATAGCTGAATTCCCGAAAGCTTCGAGTCATCCCCAAGGGGGGCGTCAGCCCCCCTTGTTTTTTGAGCCCTCCCCCGGAATGGAAGGGGCCGGCTCCAACCATTCGGACCCATCCTCGTAAAACTCCTTCTTCCAGATCGGAACTTCATGTTTGAGCCGCTCGATGGCGTGGGAGACCGCCTCCAGCGCCTCCCGACGATGGGGGGCGCCCACGACGATCACGACGCTGGCCTCTCCGACCGACAGACGGCCGATCCGATGCATCATGGCGATGCGGAGGGGACCGAAGGAGCGCTCGAGGTCCTCGCCGATGTCGCGCAAGACCTTTTCCGCCATGGCGGGGTAGGCGTGATACTCCACCGCGACGACGCGCTTCCCGGCGTTCTCCACCCTGACGATTCCCAGGAAGGATGCCACGCCGCCGACTTCGGCCCCCGAGACGTGGCCCACCAGCTCTTCCAGCGCCAGCGGTTCCTGGACGATGCGAAACATACCCATCTCACCCCCCGCTGACCGGCGGAAAAAACGCCACCTCATCCTCCTCCGCCAGAACTCGCTCCGGCGAGGCATATTCCTGGTTCACCGCCATGAGCGGCGGATGGTTGAAGGCGCGCAGCGACGGGAAGCCCTCCTGCAGCTGATTCCACAACTCACCCAGGGTCGCTCCCTGGCTCATTTCCAATTTCATTGCGTCGTTTCCCGCGAGCTCCCGCAAACGGGCGAACAGCAGCACTTTCACTATCACGGCTTCCCCACCCATTTCATGAGCTCCCGTACCATCGCATCGATCCCCACGGCGACCTCGGATACTCTTTGAAATGATTTGAAACCGGGCGTGGTGATGATCCGCTTGTCCCGGTCCACCTGCAGCGAAGCGGGATCCAGCTCGGGGCGTGGATCCTCCAGGTTCTCCCCCGTCAGGTGTCGCACCAGGATGTCGCCCATTCCAATCACTCCCACCGGTTTGCGCGCCGAGAGAAAGTGGCGGACCGCCTCCGCCGCCTCGGGGTGCGCCTCGCGCCGCTCTCCCGGACGAGCGAAACCCGACATCAGGTTTTTCGCCCCGCCGAATCCCCCCGGAACCACGAGAGCCTGCAGGGTCTCCAGGGGATAATCGGGGATGGGGTGGATTTTGTCCCTCAGGACGCGGGCGGATTCCAAATGCACGTCGCGGGGCGCGGCTTCCATCTCGTCCCCCAGGGTGTGGTCCACCACGTGCAGCTGCGGCCGCCGCGGAGCCAAGACCACCACGCGGGCCCCGCATCGATCCAGCGCCAGGCCGCACAGCACCGCCTCCTGGACATCCGTGCCGTCAAAGCGTCCGCAGCCGGACAGGAGCATGCCGACCTGGATCCTCAGGGGCTCAGGAGAGAAGCGCTCTGGCATCGGAGACCAATCGCGCAACCGCGGATTCCAGGGGTCCCTCCACCACGGCGCCGGAGGCATTCTGATGCCCTCCGCCCCCGTAAGTCGTGGCCACCTTGTGGACGTCGATGGAGCCCTTGGACCTCAAGCTGACCTTCACCTTGCCGTCGGGAAGCTCTTTGAAGAGGAGGCAGACCCGCACCCCCCGGATGCCGAACAGGTGATTGACGATTTCCGAGGTGTCGGCCTGTTCGGCGCTGCACTCGATCATCTGGCTTCGCGTCAGGGCGATCCAGCCGAGGCGGCCGCCGGCTTCCAGCCGGAAGGCGGAGAGGGCCAGTCCCATCAGGCGGACGAACCCTTCCGGCTGCTGCTCATAGACCTGCTCGTACACGCGGGCCGGATCGACGCCTTTCGCCAGCAGCTCGGCGGCGATCCGGTGCGATCGCGGGCTCGTCTTGGAAAAACGGAAATTCCCGGTGTCGGTGACCATCGCCGTATAGAGGGCCACCGCCGACGCCGTGTCGAGAGTGCCCCCCAGCGCCTTGATCAGGTCGTGCACCATCTCGCCCGTGGCGCAGGCGCTCTCGTCGATGACGTTGACGCCCCAAAACGGGTCGGTGGTGGAGTGGTGATCGATGCACAGGCTCTTGGCGCCGGAATCGACCACCACCTGCTCCATCCTTCCCAGCCGGTGAAGGCTGCTGTTGTCCAAGGTGATGATCAGATCGCATCCCCGCACCAGCTCCGGACCGGTGGCGTCGTCGAAGAAGCGGATTTCACCGGCCGGATCCAGGAACCGGTAGCGCTCGGGAGCCGCGTCGGGATTGAGAATCAGGTTCTCCTTGCCGATCCCCTTCAGATAGGCGGACAGCGCCACCTCGCTTCCCAAACCGTCTCCGTCGGAATTCTGATGAGTGGTAAGCAGGATTCTGCGGGAACGCTGCAGCTCCTGGCGCACGCGCTCTATGACGTCCTGATTCACGAGGTCTCCCTGGTGGGCCTTCCCACGAGGCCTTCGGTGTAGGCCCGCGCGTAGGCGAGATAGACTTTGGCGTTTTCCAAGACCCGGTCGATCTCTTCGGTCTTGAGCGGCCGCACGACCTTCCCGGGAACACCCAGGACCAGCGAGCCGTCCGGGATCACCATGCGCTCGGGAACCAGCGCGCCGGCCCCCACCAGGCAGTGCCGCCCGATGACGGCGTGGCTGAGGACGGTGGCGCGCATCGCGATGAGCGTCTCATCTCCAACCCGGGCGCCATGGACGATGGCTCCGTGACCGACCGTCACATCGCGACCTATTTCAACCGGAACGTCCAGGTCGGTGTGGAGGATGCAACCATCCTGGATGTTGGTGCGCTCGCCAATCCGGATCGGCGCCGTGTCTCCACGCAGCACGCACTGAAACCACAGGCTCGCATGCGCCCCTACCTCGATCTCCCCCCGGAGGGTGCAATTTTCCGCCACGAACGCCGTCGGGTGGATGGTGAGGCGCGTGGGCAGGAATCGTTGTTGCGGCAATCTGACCTCCTAACTAGCCGATCGCGACGAAACCCCGCGTCGGGCGCGGCCCCAGATCCAGATGATCTGTCATGCGGCTCGTTCCGTCATGAACTTTGATTCCGGGATTCAGCAGATCCCCGGGATCGAAGGTCTGTTTGACGTCGCGGAAAAGATCCGCCACCGTTCCGAAGGCCCGGGCGAGAAACGGCGTGCGCAGCCTGCCATCGCCATGCTCTCCGGAGAGCGCTCCTCCCAGCGACAGGACCATCTCATCGTACTCTGCCGCGATGCGCTCCATCTTCAAGGCGATGTCTGGATCGCCCGGATCGAGAAACGGATTCACGTGCAGGATTGCGTCTCCCGCGTGCCCGAAGATTGCCGCCTGCAGCCGATGATGCGCCAGAATGCGCCGAATCTCACGCAGGAACACCGGAAGGCGCTCGGTCGGCACGCAGGCGTCCTCGATAAAGCGGGTGTTGCGCAGGTGCCCCTGTCGCGCCGTCAGGATCGGGGAAGCGGCTTTGCGGATCTCCCAGATTCGCGAGCGCGTCGCCGGGTCCAGTCCCGGAAGGATTCCATCGGCGAGGCCGCTGCGCACCAGGTCCGCCGCCAGCTGCTGCAGCTTTCCGGAAACCTGGGCGGCGTCGGCTCCCTCCAGCTCGACGATCAAAACGGCTTCGGTGTCGGCCGGAAGGGAGCGCGCCTCCTCCTGGCCGGCGAGGCGGATGAGATCCAGAAAGGAGCGATCCAGGGCCTCCACCGCGGAGGGGGCGTGACCCAGCGCCTGCAGCACGCCGTGCCCGAGCGATTCCAAATCCCGGAAGTACAACAAGGCCGTGGCGATGGCTCCCGGGATTCGGGTCAGCTTCAGCTTGGCTTCCAGCGTGATCGCCAGCGTCCCCTCCGAACCAACAAGCAGCTGCGTCAGGTCCACGCTTTCAGGACGGACCGCGCGCAGCAGCTCGTAGCCGGAGGCATTCCTGCGAACCCGGGGAGTGACCTTGCGGATTTCCTCCAGGCGTGGGGAGACCCGCTCGAACAGCGAGCGCGACAGTCGGTGCAGCGCTCCCGTTGACTCCTGTGACAGCTCTTCGCGATCCACCGCTCGCGTCTCGAGGATTTCTCCGCCGGCCAGAGCCGCGGTGAGGGAGAGGACGTGATCGCGGGTGGGACCGTAGCGCACGCTGCGGGGACCGCCGGCATTGTTGGCGATCATGCCTCCCACCGTGCAGAATTCCGCCGAGGAGGGATCAGGCGCGAAACGCAACCCCGACTCCGCCAGCTTCCGGTTCAGATCGCCAAGCACCACTCCCGGCTCCACCCGGGCCCAGAGCTGCTGTGCCTCGATTTCCAGGACGCGGTTCATGTGGACGGAGAAATCGAGAATGATGCCGCTCCCGAGGCTCTGCCCGGCTACCGCCGAACCGGCTCCCCGGGCGGTGACGGGCAATCCTCCCTCCCGGGCCATTCTCAGCGTCTCCTGCACGTCCTCCCGCGAAGCGGGCAGAACGGCGGCGCGCGGCATCAGCCGATAAATGCACTCCGCCAGGCTGTAGCGGTCCCGGGACGCGGCGTCGGTAAGAATTTCCCCGCGGAGGTTGGCACGGCTTTGATTCAACATGGAAAAATTGTACCATCCCAGCCTACCGCGCCGCCCGGCGGCGGGTTTGGAGGTGGCCCGAATGACGGCGTTTCTGCTCTGGTGCCTGCTCCTCGTGCTCTGTTGGCCGCTGGCGCTTCTGGCTCTCATTCTCTACCCGATACTCTGGATCCTGCTGCTTCCCTTCCGGCTGATCGGCATCACCCTGACCGCCGTCTTCGATCTCCTGGGAGCAATCCTCTCCCTGCCGGCGAGGATTCTCCGGGGACCTGGCCAGCTGCGCGCCTGAGGCGCGCGGCCTACTCCGATTTTCTCAGCTGCTGGATCAGGTGGCCGAGCTCCGGAAGGATGAGCCGGTCCATGGCCAGTCGCACCGCTTTCTCGGAGCCGGGGAGGGAGAACAAAGGCTTGCCGCGGCAGACACCCGCCACGGCACGGCTTAGAAAAGCGGCGGAGCCCACCTGCCGATAGGACAGATATCGGAACAGCTCGCCGAATCCATCCAGCTTGCGGCTCAACAGCTTCTCCACCGCCTCGAAGGTGCCGTCCCGGGGAGAGATTCCGGTGCCACCGGTCAAAATCATTGCCTCAACCTCGCCGCTGCGGCTCCACTGACTGACCACTTTCCGAATGCTCGCCGGATCGTCGGGAACGATGCGATAGGGGCCGGTCTGGTGCCCGCTCTGCAGCAGGCGCCGGCGGATGAGGCGACCGCTGCTGTCGGTACTCTCGCTGCGGGTGTCGGAGATGGTGAGAACTGCCACGGAAACACTGCGGGGCGCATGGCGGCGGTGTTCTTGGTGGCCCATGACAGGGCTCAGGCGAGAGAGCGAATCAAGCGCAACAGGGTGCGCACCCCGTGGCCGGTCGCGCCCTTGGGAGCGTAGCCGTATCCATTCTCGAAAAAGGCGGGCCCGGCGATGTCCAGGTGGGCCCAGGCGACGGAGGGCTTCACGAATTCCTGCAGGAACAGCCCGGCGGTGATAGCTCCGCCGTAACGGATTCCGGAGTTCTTTATATCGGCCACATCCGAATGAATGTGTTCCCGGTATTCCGGGAACAGGGGTAGCGGCCACATGCGCTCGGGCGCTTCTCCCGCCGCATCCAGCACTTTCTTGATGAAGGGCTCGTTGTTCCCCATCACCCCGGTGCATCCCGGCCCCAGCGCCACCACGCAGGCCCCGGTGAGTGTCGCCAGATCCACCAGGTAGTCGGGTCGCAGGGTCTTGCACGCCCACGAGAGACCGTCCGCCAGGATCAGCCTCCCTTCCGCGTCCGTGCTCTTGATCTCCACCGTCTTGCCGTTGAAGATTCGCAGGATGTCTCCCGGTCGGATCGCCCTCCCGTCGGGCATGTTCTCGACCAGCATCAGCAGGCCGTGCACCTCCACCGGAATCTTCAGCGCGGGAAGGGCCAGGAGTGTGGCGAGAACCGCCGCGGCGCCTGACATGTCCGCCTTCATGGCCTCCATGCCATCCGGCTGCTTGAGGGAGATTCCGCCGGTGTCGAAGGTGACTCCCTTGCCCACCAGCACGATTTTCGGCTTCTTGCGGCTCGCCGGACGGGGCGGATGCTGCAGATGGACCATCACGGCCGGATGCTCGGAGCCTCGAGATACTCCCAGCATGCCTCCCATTCCAAGTCGCGTAAGCTCGGCTTCTTCCATGAGGCGGCACTTCATGCCGACTTTTTTCGCTTCCGCGGCGGCTGTTTCAGCCATTCTGACCGGGTTCAAGTACCCTGGATGCTCCGACACCAGATCGCGGGCCAGGCGCACCACCCGATCCACCGCACGGACCTCCTCCAGTGGCTGGCGAATCTTGGCCGCATCGGCTCGTCCCATCCCCAGAACCAGCTCCGACGGCTCCGCTCCCCTGCCGGGCGTGCTCAGATACTTGTCGAAGCGATAGCAGCCATGCAGGAATCCGCCCGCCGCGATTTCAGCGGCTTCTTCCGGAGAGAGTCCCCACTCCGCCGGCGCCAGAGCCATCCCCGTCGTGCGCGCCTTGAGAGTGGTGGCCCTGGATCCCGCCGCCGCGCAGGCGCGCCACAGCGCATCGCGACTGAGCTTCCCGCTTTCCCCGAGGCCCATCACGAGGTAGCGGGAAGCCGGGTGCTTTCCGTTGGAATGCCACAGCACCACGGTATCGGCTTTCCCTTCGAATGCATCCAGTTTCAAGATGCTCGTCAACGCCGAGCGCAGCGCCCGCTCTGAGACGGTTGAGGGGACCGTTTCCCCTTCGAACTGGAAGTGGATGGTGAGATCGGCTTTTTGGCTGGAAAGGTCGCCCCGCAGCGGGGTAAGCAAGATCAAGCGGGATCTCCCAACAGCTGCCCGACCCGCGCCGCGATGCGTGCCGGCGAAAGCCCCACTTCTTCGAGGAGCTCGTTGCGGGAGCCGTGGGTGACGAAGCGATCGGGCACGGCGAAATGGACCAGCGGCAAGTCCGAATTTCCCATTTCCGCCAGAGCTTCGCCGACGGCGCTGCCGAACCCGCCGTTGATTACGTTCTCTTCAACGGTCACCAGGATGGCGTAACGCTTTCTCAGCTCCTGGAGGAGGTGGCGATCGAGCGGCTTCACGAACCGACAGTTCACCACGCCCACGCGGCGACCGGCGCCCTCGAGGATGGATGCGGCTTTTTCGCAGGCTTCGACCATGGTCCCCACCGCCAGAAGGCAGACACGATCTCCCTCCCTGAGAGACTCCCAGGATCCGATGGCGAGGGTCTTTCCCTCACGCCCCTCGGTCAGGCGGCCGCAGGGAGTCTTGGGATAGCGGATGGCGAACGGGTGATCCCGTTGAGTCAGCGCGGTGGTGAGCAGGTCTTTCAGCTCATCGCCGTCCTTCGGCGCGGAGACGATGAAATTTGGAACGGCTCGAAGGTAGGTGAAATCGAAGACTCCATGGTGGGTCGGCCCGTCGGCCCCGACCAGTCCCGCTCGATCCAGGCAGAAAACCACCGGCAGGCTCTGGACCCCCACGTCGTGAATGATCTGATCGTAAGCCCGCTGAAGGAAGGTCGAGTAGATGGCAGCCACGGGCTTGATCCCCTGGGTGGCGAGTCCCGCCGCGTAGCAAACGCCATGCGCTTCCGCGATGCCGACATCGAAGAATCGGCCGGGATGGCGCTCCTGAAACCGCACCAAGCCGGTCCCATCCGCCATGGCCGCGGTGATGGCCACAACTTTGGAGTCCTTGTCCGCGATTTCCGAAAGGGCGTCCGCGAAAACCTCGTTGTAGCTGGGAAGGCCCTTCTTGTCGCTCCCGGCGGCTTTCCCGGTGGCCGCGTCGAAGGGGGAGACGCCGTGGAAATAGCACGCATTTCCCTCGGCCGGGGCATACCCTTTCCCTTTGCGGGTCAGGACGTGCAGGAGGATCGGACCATGGACCTGCTTGAGCCGCCCGAGAATCGAGATCAGCCCTTCCAGATCGTGTCCGTCGATGGGCCCGTAATAGGCGAACCCAAGCGATTGGAACAGCGCTCCCGGCACGAGCAGGTTCTTGAAGTTCTGCTCCACCCGCCGCGCCAGCTCCCCCACGGGCTCGCCGAGTGGAACCCGCTCGAGAATCGACTTCACCTCGTCCTTGACCCGGTTGTAGAAAGGATTGGCGGTGATGCTGGTGAGGTACTGTGAGATCGCTCCCACATTGGGAGAGATGGACATTTCATTGTCGTTGAGGATGACCAGGAGATTGCGCTTGGAGTGACCCGCGTTGTTCAGCGCCTCATAGGCCAGCCCGCCGGTCATGGCACCGTCGCCGGTCACGGTGACCACGTGGAAGCTCTCCCCCTTCAGGTCCCGGGCGGTCGCCATCCCCAGCGCCGCGGCGATGGAGGTGCTCGCGTGGGCCACGCCGAATGCGTCGTGCTCCGATTCCGCCGGACTCACGAACCCGCTGACGCCATGATATTGCCGCAATGTGGGGAACCGATCCCGACGCCCCGTGAGGATCTTGTGAGGATAGGCCTGATGACCCACGTCCCAGACGATTTTGTCCTTGGGGGAGTCGTAGACCTTGTGCAAGGCGAGGGTCAGCTCGACCACTCCCAGGCTCGGGCCCAAGTGCCCTCCGACCCGGGAAACGACATCGATGACATACTCCCGAACTTCCTGGGCGAGCTGCTTGAGCTGCTCCAGATTCAGGGACTTGAGATCGGCGGGCGAATCGATGTGTGGGAGGAGAGGTTCTTGGACGGGCCGGGTCACCGCTTCGGTCGGCTCATTGGCTCGGCGGGATCGGACCAGATCCACCCGGCCTCTCAGGGCATCTTCCATCCGCTTCCCCCTGTCCGCAACCCACGGTAAAAAATGGCTTTCACTATAGACGGGCCCCCGGGGGCTGTCAAGGGATGCGCCCGCGGCGGGCGTGCTAGAATCGCGACTTTTCGCGAAGAGACGCCGGAATGATTCCCCTGCGGGACGACAATCCCAGCCGCACCTTCCCTTTTGTGACGCTCCTCCTGATCGGGGCGAATGTCGCGGTGTTCCTCTACGAGATCAGCCTCGCTCCGGGGGCGCTGCAGCGCTTCATCCTGAGCTACGGGGCCATCCCCGCAGCACTCCTCTCCGGAAAGGGTGCGCTCCCGGAAAGCTCCTCCATCTCATGGCTCACGCTCGTCACCTCCATGTTTCTGCACGGGGGCATCATGCACCTGGCGGGAAACATGCTCTATTTGTGGATTTTCGGCGACAACGTGGAAGATCGGATGGGTCCGGCGAGGTTCCTGGTTTTCTACCTGGTGTGCGGCATCGCCGCCGCCTTGATTCAGATTCTGGTTCGGCCCCAATCCACCGCGCCACTGGTGGGGGCGTCCGGCGCCATCGCGGGAATCCTGGGCGCGTACGCCCTGCTGTTCCCCGGCGCCCGCGTGCATACCCTGGTTTTCCTCTTCATCTTCGTGCGATTCATCGAGATGCCTGCACTGGTCCTGCTGGGGGTGTGGTTCCTGATGCAGCTGCTCTCCGCCCCGGCATCGCAGGGGGCCGGCGTCGCCTTCTTCGCGCACATCGGTGGCTTCCTGACGGGAATGCTCCTGCTGGCAGGGTTCCTTCGTCGCAGGCGGACTTCCTGAGCGGCCTGAACTAGAGGGACACGCCGCGAGCCGCCAGGGCCGCCTCCACCCGGCTGCGAAGCTCCTCGAGCGTCGAATCGTTCTGTACCACCACGTCCGCCATGGAGAAACAGACCCCCAGCTGCTGTCCCGGGCCGCTGTCGGACCTTTCCAACCGCTCTTTTCTCCGGAACTCCTCCAGGCTCTCGCCGTCCCCCACCCGTCCTCGGAGGCGGCTGCGCTCAAAACGCAACGCCTCGGGCGCATCGACCCCGAGCAGATGAAAACCCGGAAGGGCCCTCAGGACGAGAATTTCGGCTGGATTGCGAATCGAGTCGATGACGCTGCGCGGGGAGAGCGATGCGAGAATGCGCTCAGCCAAGGCTCCGTCGCCGCGCTGCCGGCGCAGCGACGTTCCGGTGAGAATGAGATTCTCTCGGGAGTGATCCAGCCCGCGGCGCGTGGCTTCTTCACGCACGACGTCGGAAAGTGAATGGAGCGTGAATCCCCGTTCCGCCAGGATGCGCGCCACTTCCCCTTTTCCCGAGGCATTGGGCCCGGTGAGACCAAGGTACAGACTCATCGGCGCCGCGACGCCGGAACGGGGATCCAGGCGCCGCACCCCATGCTATTGAGTGGGATTGCCCGTCTGCGGCGGTGGGACTTGTCGATTATTTGGATTCTGATTCGTGTTGTTGGTTTGGATGCGGCCCACCCCGACGCCGCCTCCCATGCCAGGCGGCTTCCGTAAACCACCGCCTTGCTGGATGCTCGGGCCACCGCTCATGCGGGCTCGAAATCGCCAGTCGTTTCCTCTCGACATCACGTTTCCCGCCGCATTGTCAGCGGGCGCGGCGGCCCCGGCGGGCGGGGCTCCGGTTCCCGGCGCTCCCTGGACGGTCTCGGGCGCCCCGGACGAAACCTGGGGTGCCGGGCTGGGTGCCGGGGCTGGCATGGGTGGAGCGGAACCGGCGGGGACGGCGGGGATGGCGGAAGCAGGCGGCGCTTCGTAATCTTCAATCTGCGCCACTTGGTTCGCCTGGACTCCCATCTCGCCTCCCCCGTCCAGGATGAAGTAATACCAGACGCCGCGTTTTTCGAAACTCTGGACCACAATCGACTGGCCCCGAGTGAAAGTCACCAGATGGGCCGCCTGAGCGGGCAGCGCCGCTCCGGAAGCCATCCACAGGAACACCATCGATAGCGCTCGATACAACCACCCTCTCATGGCCTTACCTCCGGCAGGCTCGAGGCCCTGCCCAATTTCCCTTCCCCCGAGTACCATGACTCAATGACCCTTTGGGCCGGTTTCCCGCGAGGCGTGTAATCGCGATCCTGGAGCCCACCTTCTCCCCACCACAGGTAGAAATAGACTCCCGACAGCATTGTCTCACCATTCCAGGCCGCGACAAAGGCCTCGTAGCATTTTCTTTGCGCTTCGGGATCCGGGTCCCCCTCCCCGAAGTAGTTCCACGGATCCTCGCCCGCACCGGTTCGGCTGGGATACCCTACCTCCGTGATAACCAAGGGCTTGTCGCCGTTGCTCCGGCGCCACTTCCGTATCCCTTTCTGAATTTCCTTCCAGCGGGCCGCCATCGTGGCGGGATCCGACGCTGATTCTTTGCCGACCTCGTAGTAGGCGTTCATTCCGAGGAAATCCAGGCGGCTGCCGAAGGACACCGGTTCGAGGTGGTCCCAATTGGCGGAGTAGGTGATCTTGCCCGGGAAGACGCCGCGCACCTTGCGAATCACCCGCTCCCACCGCCCCTTCATCTTTTCCGTGGAGCACAGCTCCGAGCCGACGCTGAAGTACTCGACCCGCTCTTCCGATGCCAGCCGGGCATAGCCGACGATCATTTTCTCGTAGGCGTCGAACCAAACGCCCCAATCGTCGGGCTCGATCGTGCCTCGCCACTCGCCTTCCTTCAAGACCTCCAAGTAGACGATGGGCATGAGAAAGACCCTCATCCCACGCCGGTGCGCCTCCCGGATCGCCAGCCTCAGGCTCTCCTCCGAGGGCGTAACCCAGGGGTCATCGTAGAAGCCGGTGGAATGGACGTCCTTCTGGATTTTCGGGACGATCAGCGAAACCGAGTCCACTCCCAGCTTTCGAATTTCCTCCAGGTTCGTTCGGAAATAATCCGGGTCGGTCTTGGAGAAAATCCCCAGCACCATTCCCTTCTGAAAGGGCCCCGGGTTGTTGTCCGGGAGCGCCGACCCTCGGACAACCGTGAACGCCACGAGCGCCAGGAGCAGCCCCGGCCCCGCAGCTCTCCTGAGGAATGGGTCCGGCCCGTATCTCCCGCTCCGACGGCGACGAAGCGTGCCCTGAACTTGGTCACACAAAAGAAGATGCCTTGAATTTACGGTGAATGGGCTGCACTTTCAATGATCATCTGGGGTGGAATCGAGGCTTCCTGTGGCTCCGGCGCTTAGATGCTCTTGGAGAATGCGACGCGCCTCCTCCGCCGCTTCGGACGGAATCTCCAGGCGAATCTCTCCCAGCCCATTCACCGTGAGAGGGACGACCTGATGCGGAATATCCGAGCTGATTCGGCAGGGAATCCCGTAACTCTCCAGGATTCCCCTCACCAGCTCCGCTTCGGAATCGTTCCAGGTCTGGAAGATGACACAGGAATCCACGCTGCCTCCCCGCTCCGACACCGGCTTGATGGCGAATGGAATGGAGAGCATTGTATTCCCCTCGCCCAGGTCCGTCAAACCTATAATCTTGATGACTTTACGGGCTTATGCTAGGATGCCGCGCTTCCGGCTATTTCACCGGTAGCTCCCGAAGGGACATCCTGTGAGCGGTGGAGGGAATTCCGAACTCGATTCCCGATTCCGGCCCGATCTGCGCTGGCCGGTCGCCATCATCTCGCTCCTCATCCCTTTCGTCTTTGTTCCGTACGTGTTCGATCCGTTCCAGCTCCCCAAGGAAACCCTGTTCCGCCTCGGAGCCATCCTGCTCCTGGGTGGATTTCTGTTCGGCTCGTTCCGGGCGGGGTCCGTCCGGCTTGCCAGGACCGGCGCGACCCTTCCTTTGCTGCTGCTTCTTTTTCTTGCCCTGCTTTCGGTGTTCCAGGCTCCCTACAAGGCCGAGGCTGTTTCCGCGGCGCGGGACGGCGCCTTCTCGCTGGTCATCTTCGTGCTGGCGGCCTCCTCTCTGCCCCGGGAGGATCGGCTGATTCCGGGCAGCCTTGGCCTCGCGGCCCTGCTCACCTCGGCCGGCGGGCTGCTGCAGATTCTGGCAGGCCCACGGTTTTCCTCGCTCCCTCCCACGATGGGGGGACTCCTGGTGGGCGATGTCAGCTCCGCCGCGATCTTCGTGGCGGTGATACTGCCAATCCTGGCTGGGCTCGCTCTGCCGTATCGGGGAAAAATGTCCTGGATTTGGGGACTGGGAACGGGGACGTCCATCGCCTTCGTCGTGCTCGCGAGGACGAGAGCCGGGTGGCTGGCGGCTCTCGTGGGCCTCGTGGCCCTGCTGGCTCTGCGATTTCAACAGTCCGGAAAACTCGATCCGCGACCGGGAGAAGCTTCGACGGCGACCGGCAAGCTCGTTGCGGCGGCTTCCCTGGCGGTGTCGATCGCGGCGATCCTCTGGGGCATCTACGTCACGGGAATTCACCCAGGCTCGAATCCTCCGTCGTTCAAGACGAGCGAGCTGCAAGGATGGCAGCTTCGCGAGGATGCCTGGCGCGTCACCCGCTCGATGCTGCTGTCGCATCCCCTAGGGACGGGAGCCGGGAATTGGCGCTATGTCTTCGCCGCCGAGGCCGGGAACGCCCCCCTGCGAACCGGATTCACTGCTTCCAGGCTCCCACTCGAAGCGGGCAACGAGTACCTTCAAGTGTTCGCGGAGCTGGGCGCGGCCGGGCTGCTGTTGATGCTGTGGGCCGGCTTCGCTCTGTTCCGGATGGGTTTCCGGCGAAGTGGAGCCGGGGCTGGCTATCCCGTGCCCGCCGCCACCGCCGCTCTGCTGGGACTGGCAGCCGCAGCCTTTGTGTCCAACCCGCTGCGCGAGCAACCGGTGCTCTGGGTCGCGGCGATTCTCGCGGCGCTCGTCTGCAGTGGCGGGAGTGCCGCCGCGAGCGCATCCGGCACGTCGTTCCTGGAGTGGGAGATGGAGGCGAATCGGCGAAATCGCCTGCGAGGAATCGCGGCGCTGCTGTTCGTCTCCCTGGCGACCCTCGCTCTGTGGGGATCCGGCAGGACCCTCCTCGCGAGCGCCGATCTGAAAGTGGGCCAGGCGGCTTGCGCCCGCGGCGACGTCGCGACCGGCCTGCCGGTTTTGTTGCGCGCCGCCCGCACGAACCCCGAATCCGCCGTCATAAGATCGCTGGCCGCCTCCTGTGCCTTGCGGGCCGGGCGGTTCGATGAGGCCCAGAATCAGATTGGCGCCGCGCTGCGACTGAATCCCGCGGACACTTCATCCTGGTTCATTCAGGCGCAGATTCTCGAGGCCAAAGGTCAACTGATCGACGCGATCGCGGCCTGCGAAAAGGCCAGAAGCTTCTGGCCTCGGGATGAGTCGATCAACATCCTCCTGGGGGACCTACGCAAGCTTGCCGGAGACACGTTGGGCGCTTCCGAGGCCTACCGCGCGGCCGTGAGCGGAAATCCCAGCTCGGTAGCCGCCTATCTGCGGGAAGGCGACGTGCTGCTTGCCCGCGGACAGATCGTCAACGCCGTCACGACCCTTACCCGGGCCGTGAGCATGGATCCGTTTTCCCTGGTGGCGCTGCACAAGCAGGGGGACGCCTATGTGCGGGAGGGAGATTTCGAGAATGCGCTCAATGCGTATCAAAACATCCTGGACATGGGCACTGACGACCCGGACGCCCTGCTCGGTCTGGCCGGCGCCTTGTCGGGGTTGCAGCGTTACTGTGAGGCGGTTCCGCGATTGGAGCGCGCCCGCCAGCTGCAGATAGATCCGGCGCGGGCTGCGGCTCTGCAATCAGCGGTCCGCCAGATGTCCGAAAGATGCGAAGCCAGTAAATCGGCTCCCCGTCGGTGACCCGAGGACGCCGCGTTCAGCTCCTGCGGGAGAATCTTCGCTCGAACCAGTAGCCGGCGAGGAACACCGCGACGCCCAATCCCAGCAGCGCAACTTCTCCCCGCACGTCGTCCCGCATCAGACCCCAGAAGAGCCCGAAGCCGAGCAGGACCAACCCGTTCAGCTCGAGGAATTTCCCCAGGTAATAGGCCACAGGCCTCCCGCGCGATGGCGGCGGCAACTATAGCGGCAATCGTCCTGCGGCTTCAATGCGGCGGGCATCATCGGATCGCGAAGCCATTCCGAAGCCTCCGCCCTCATGCGCACCGCCATGCGGGAGCGCGGATTGCAGGCTCGCTTTTCGATGCGCTAGATTGGAGTGCGACTGCGAAGGGAGGATGCATGCGTGCAGCGGTGGTGGGTGGGGGGCCGGCGGGATCCCGGGTCGCCGAGCTTCTCTGCCGTCAGGGAGCGCGCGTCTTCCTTTACGAGGCCCGGCCCGGGTGGGAAAAGCCCTGCGGCGGCGGAGTTCCCGAGCGCGGGGTGGATTTCTGCCCGTTTCTCGCCGATCCCTCCCTTCCCCAGGTGCGGGCGCGTCGTGCGCGAATCTTTTCACCGCGGAACCGGGAAGCGCTGGTCGCTTTATCCGAGCCGCTGCGGATCTACTGCCGTACCCGGCTCAACGGTCATCTGCTGAGGCGCGCGCAGGAGCAGGGGGCCGAGGTGATTCCCCGGAGGGTCACGTCACTCAACCGGGACGGCAGAGCCTGGATGGTGACCGACGCCGACGGCCGGAGTCAGCGGGCTGATTTTCTCGTGGGGGCCGACGGCGCCAGCGGAATCGTCCGGGGACGAGTCGCGAAACAGATGCCGCGACTGAGCCAGTCGCTGGGAATCGGCTACTACGTGGCCGGCTTCACCTCCGATGAAATCGTCTTGAAATTCTTCGACTCCCTGGATGGCTATCTGTGGATTTTTCCCAGGCCGGATCACCTGGCGGTGGGAATCTGCGGCCCGACGGGCGCCGGGAAATCCGAGACGATGTTGCGCGACTTGAAGCGTTTTCTGGTGGATCTCTACGGTGCCGGGGTCCTGGGAAGGCTGAGCTCCTATGGCGCCCGGATTCCCTCCCTGCCGCCTTCCGGCGCCGCCGCGGACCGCTGCGTGGGAGAAGGGTGGGCGCTGCTGGGCGATGCCGCGGGACTGGTGGATCCCCTGACCCGCGAAGGCATCCACTATGCGCTCGCCTCCGCGTCGTTTCTGGCGGAGGCGCTGGGGGAAGGGGAGCCGAACGGCTACCCGCGGCGATGGGAAGCGGCTTTCGGCGGAGAGCTGGAGTGGGCCTCGGCGCACAAGGAGCTTTTCTTCTCGCCGCGATTCATCGAGGCCTTCACCCATCTGGCCTCTTCATCGCCCGTGGCCGCCGTCGTGTCGGATCTGGTTGCCGGACGGCAGAAGTATCGGAATCTGCGCAAGCGTCTCGCGGCCCGCGCGCCGGCGGTCGGACTGTCGCTGGGCGCGCTGCTCCTTCACCGGCTCGTCGCCGGTCGAGCGAAGAACAGCGGCCCCTCGCTGTTCGCCCTGGGAGATGTCCCCCCTGCGCCGGGTGCCGCGGGAACCCTCTCCCGCGGCGAAGCGACAGGCCCCGCCACTCAGCAAGCCTAAGGTTTCGCATCCCAGGATTTTGCGCGCCCCCTGGCCTGGGAGGCCGGGGCACTGGCGAAACCGCCACGCTGTTCCAAAGACTCGAGCGGGACGGTCCGGTTGGGCGACGGGCCCGGTGGTCAACGCGACCGTTCGTGGCAGTCCCAGCACTGGTCGTTGAGTGGATGATTTTTCGTGCGGGCATGCGCCTCGCCTCGTCCATGGCAGCTCAGGCAGGTGCGGGGGTCGTCGGATTTCAGATGATCGGCGTCGGCGGGGACTTTCGGGCGCTGGTGGGTGACGGTGAACGTCACGAGGAGCGCCACGAGCACGAGCATCGACAGGAGAACGACGACCACTCGCCGGTTCAATCCTTTTTCACCTGCGCTCGGCGCGACGCTTCACCGGGGTCATCTGGGTGGAGACGCGCTCGGTGGCCAGCACTCGCCCTCGCAGAAAGGAGTCTTCGGCGATCGAGACGATCGAGGCCCGGATGTCCCCCTGTATCCTCCCGGCCGGGCGCAGCTCGAATTTCATCGCGGCGATGACGGTTCCCTCCACGCTCCCCTCCACCACCACGTTTTCCGCGGTGATGTCCCCTTTCACGTACCCCGAGGACTCGACGACCAGGGAGCCGGAGGTGGAGATGTTGCCCTCCACCCGCCCGCGCACACGGATATTTTCCTCGGACACCAATTCGCCGTATAAGACCAGCTCGGGACCGACGATGGTCGCCGCCTGGATCTCTCCTTCGCGGCGTTGCGCGTCTTCATGATTGGTGTCGGGATGGTGGGCCGTCTTTCTCAACATGTCATCCGCCCTCAGAGGCGCGGCAGTATAGCACGGGCCATGGCCCCCTCAGGGCTGCTGGCGCGACAAGACAACCTGAAAGGGATGAAGCTCCGCCTGATAGACTTTTCCGCTCACCGCCGGATCGCTCGCCATGATCTGCTCCGCCTCCTGGCGATCCGCCGCCTCGATGAGCAGCAGGCTCGAGTAGTCGTCCGTGCTCATTCCCGCCAGCACCAGCTTGCCGTCGGCCAGAAGAGTTTTCAGGTAATCGAAATGCATGACGATTCGCCCCTTCTCCTCGTCGGTGGCAGCCGCCTCGGCGTGCACCGGGCTCAGACGAATCAGGAACCTGCTCTTCGGCGCCACCGGAGCCGGCGGCTCCTTCTTGGCTGCGGACGCGGCCTGCGGAAGAATCAGGAAGCCCAATATCAAACCGAGGAATACGGCGGGCAGCGGCAGTGTCTTCGGTTTCATGGTGCGGACCCTTTCGGATGAGGACGGTCAGTGGATCGTGGATGGAGGCGGGCAGCGGTTGCCGGTACCCGGCTGGAATCCCATCGCCATCAGGGCCAGCAAGAGGCGCTCCCGCTCCTGCGGGCTTGCGGCCTCCAACAGCGCCTGCTTTTCTGCGGGCGCGAACGGCAGGGCTGCCGCGAGTCCGTTGAGCACGGCGATTCCCGACAGGCCCCTGAAGTCATCCGGATCGATGGAAAGGCTGTGCGATTGCTTGAGGACCTCCATGGCCCGGAGAATGCGCGACGAATCGAGGCTGCAGCTCATCTCATGGGAATCGCCGTAGAAAGTGTCATAGCTCACCTGGAAGCAGCGGTACCCGTCCAGCCGAGATGTCTCCTCGACGATTTTGAATCGGCTCACGCCCTTCAGCAGGATGTGGAATCGGCCGTCCGGCTCGGGCAGCGAGTGCTCGATCCTCCCCACGCAACCCACGGGATGCAGCTCGGGAGCATCGACCGGCTCCGCAGCCGGCGCCACGTTGTCCGCAGCCGGATGCCTCGGCTGGATCATGCCGATCAGCTTGTCGGTGGCGAGGGCAGCGCGCACCATGGCCCGGTAGCGCGGTTCGAAGATGTGCAACGGCAGCCAGTTCCCCGGCAGCAGAATGCAGCCGGTCAGCGGGAAGACTCGCAAGTTCACGGGCAGCAAAACTCTAGGAATCAACCCGTCTCTCCTCCCCCCTCCCACCAGAGCGCCAGACCTCGTGTCAGATCGTCCAGTTTCGTTTTCAATTCCTCAACCCGCGTCTCGGCAATGGCCAGCGAGAGCTCCGCGGTATCCCCATAGGTCTCCGCCAGCACTTCTCCACCGAGACGGGCCAGCTGGGATCGCGCTTCCCCCACCAGCGGCAGCGGGACACGCACCCTCAATCGGCGTCGGACTTCCCTATTCTCGATGATTCCCGATTGCAGCGCAGCCTTCGCGCAGTCTCGATAGGCGCGGGCGAGTCCACCCACGCCCAGCTTCGTCCCGCCGAAATAACGGATGACGGCCACCAGCAAGTTGCCCAGGCCGCGTCCTTTGATGACCGAGAGGATGGGCGCCCCTGCCGATCCGCCAGGCTCGGCGGCATCGTACGTCTTTTCGGTGGAAGCGTCGCCCAGCCCGATCCGGTAGGCATAGCAGCAATGGGTGGCATCCGAATATTCCGCCCGGAGGGCCGCGATCTCCCGCAGCGCCTCCTGCTCCGATTCCACCGGCACCGCGATCCCCACGAAGCGCGAATCGCGGACTTTCAAGACCGCGACGCACCTTCCCTGTAACGTGGGGATCATGGGCTGAGTATAGACCTCCGCCGAACTTCCCCTCAACCGCTACTCCCGTCTGAGTCACGCGTTGTCTTGGAAGGGGGGTTGCGTTACCGTCCGCTGCGTCGATTCTCCAAATTTTCCCGCCGAGGTGGACGATGACGGTCAGACTGCATTCCTGGCACTCCCTGCTCTGTTTCGCAATCCTGTCGACCCTTGGAGCAATGGCCACGCATGGCGCTTCCGCGCAGGGGGCGCCGGCGGCGACTCCGCCGCCGGCCGGCGCGCCACCCGCCGCTGACACTCAAGCGGTCAAGCTCGCAGGCGAAGTGTGGCAGGCGCTGGGGGGCGATGCCGCCTGGAACCAGGCGAGGTTTCTGCGCTTCAGCTTTGATGTGGAAAAAGAGGGCAAGACGCTGGCCAGCTATCGCCACGCCTGGGACCGCTTCACGGGCCGATACCGCGTGGAGGGAACCAACAAAGAGGGCAAGCCATTCGTCATCCTCTTCAACGTGAACGATCGCACCGGCAAGGCCTGGGTCGACGGGAAGCCTGCCGATGCGGAAAAGACGAAACAGATGCTGGAATACGGTTACGGCCGGTTC
>Ga0075423_10000540_pt1 | contig 30728 bp, 28 predicted proteins | sample SoiMethybrSBSTD2_FD_80114 | JGI IMG/M metagenome (GOLD analysis project Ga0075423, IMG submission 80114) | Bulk soil microbial communities from a Populus tree surrounding site in Tennessee, USA - Soil MetaG P. TD hybrid SBSTD2 | ecosystem: Environmental > Terrestrial > Soil > Tree plantation...
CGGAGGGACGCGAGATCGCCAGGAAAGCTGCGTGGGAAAAGGCTCCGGATTTGCTCGAGCGCCTTCTTGTCGGATGTTTCGCTGGCCAGGTCGCGAATGCGGGTCCGCACGTCGTCCACTTGGTCTTCGGTTCCCAAGGCTAGTTCATCGAGCCATGCCTGAATGGCACGGGTCGCGTCCTTTTTTTGCGCGTAGAGTTCGCCGCTCAACTGCAGGGCTTCGCGTTTTGTGCGGTCATCTTTCGAAAGGTTGCGCAGGCCTGTCAGGATCGGCAGAGCAAGGTCGAGATTGCCCATCGCCGCATGGACTCGGGCTTGCAACAGCTTGCCTCTGTCCGTCAATTCCGAATTGGGGAACTCGGTTTGCAGCTGCCGCAAGTATTTCAAGGCATCCGCATCTTGTTTGGCGCGATGGAGCGCGGCGCCGAAGAGCAGATAGGTGTCGTCGAGCAGGTCGGGCTTCGGGGAGGTTGCCAGGAAACGACGGAGTATGGTCAGGGCCTCTTCAGCTTGATCCGCATCGATCAGCCGCTTCGCCTGGTTCAGCGCAGGATGGTTTGCCGGACTCGCGGGTCCCGTTTCTGCACAGACGAGCGGAGTGAACTCGATACCAGTGACTGGCCAGAGCATGCTCCAAGCAAGAATCAGCACATGGTACCAGCGTACCGAATGTCTATACGAGCGATGAGAAGACGGGGGTACCAACAGGGGGGCCATGAGCTCCTGGGCGGTGTGACGAATACGCCATCTGCACGTGACTACTATCGGAAACCCTGTGGGGGTGTCAAGGTAAACTCCGATCCCTTTCGTTGTGTTCATCTGATCGATTGGCTATCATCGCACAGATGATGCTTGATCCGCTGGCTGAACGATATTTGAGTCATCTTCGGGTAGAGGGTGGTCTCTCCGCCAATACGGTCGATGCCTACCGCCGCGACTTGAGTAAATTCCATTCCTACTTACATCGAAAGGGTGTTGTACCGCTCGGGCCTCTGACATCAGAGACATTGACAGGATTTCTTCGTTCCTTGCGCGAGGCACGGTTGTCTCGATCCTCTTCTGTACGCTGCCTCTCAGCAATTCGTGGATGGCTCCGGTTTCTGGTGCGGGAACGGATGATTGAGGAGAGTCCTACCATTGGTTTGGCCATGATATCTCGTGGTGTTCGACTGCCCAAGGTGCTGTCGCAACAAGAGGTCATTGCATTGTTGGAACTGGGGGCGGTTCCGACTCCCGAAGACCTGCGTGACCGCGCGATGGTGGAGTTGCTTTATGCGACAGGGCTTCGCGTATCAGAACTGGTGATGGCTGAAGTGGCTCACGTCAATCTTGATGTCGGGTATCTCCGGATCACGGGCAAAGGTGCGAAGCAGCGTCTTGTGCCAATGGGCGAGGAGGCCCGACAACTGCTGCAACAGTACATGGGTGAGGCACGGCCGCAGCTTCTCAAGAAACGGGTTTCACGATATGTGTTTGTGTCGAGGCGAGGCGGGCCGTTGACGCGGCAAGCGTTTTGGAAGTTGTTGCGATGCCGTGCACGGCGGGCGGGAATTACACAGGTTATTTCGCCTCACATGCTACGGCATTCATTTGCGACGCATCTGCTCGAAGGCGGTGCGGATCTTCGCTCTGTTCAGGTGATGCTTGGCCATACGAATATCGCGACGACACAGATCTATACGCACATTGAACGGGGACGCCTCAAGCGGGTGCATGACAGATACTTTCCTCGGGTGGGCCAGCGTCGAGAACACAAGACATAACGCAGGAGACGCGTTCCATACGAGCGGAGTGTGCCACGGCTCAAAATGCAGGTGGAGCGCGGGATTCGATTGACAAGGGCGAGAGGAGTTGGTAGCATCCGCGAACGTTGCTAAAGAAATCAGGCGGATAGCTCAATTGGGAGAGCGCTGCTTTTACAAGGCAGAGGTCACAGGTTCGATCCCTGTTCCGCCTACCAGCGCGAGACCTGGTGTACGGAGGCAGGACAGATCATTTGAACAAAATAATGAAACTTTGGACGGGACCAGCCACTAGATATAGTCTTGTCACCCACATCTTCCGCAATACGTAGAGTTTTAAGGGGCCGTCGTTCAGCTGGTTAGGACGCCAGATTGTCAATCTGGAGGTCGCGGGTTCAAATCCCGTCGGCCCCGCCATTTTCTTCTGTGTTTGCTAGACTCTGTAGGCAGAATTATGAGTACTTCCTAAAGCCGGGAAAGGTCCTCTCCGTATGTTTCAGACAGGTTTGATCGGACTGGTGGGTTCGCTCGGTGTCGTGTCAAAGCTCGTGCTCTTCGTCCTGTTCGTCTTCTCGGTTATCTCATGGGCCATTATTTTCTTCAAATGGCGAGCGTTTCGAGTTGCGGACCGCAAAGATAAGCAGTTCCTGGCGCTCCTTGCAAAAACGCGAGATCTCGATGAGCTGTATCGGCAAGTTCGACGAATAGACGGGAGTCCCAGCGCGGTCGTATTCGAAGGCATCATGGATCGTATAGGGTCTGGACGACTTGAGGAGAGGGATGGGATCGGCTTGGGGCCGGTTGATCGACATGTGATAGAACGGACGGCGTCCCATCTCGGGCAACACCAGCTCTCACAGCTTGAGACCTATCTTCCGTTTTTGGCCACGACGGGAAATATTACTCCGTTTGTCGGACTGCTCGGGACTGTCATGGGGATCATTGATGCGTTTCGTGAGATCGGGACCCAAGGGACCGCCAGTATTTCCGCTGTGGCGCCCGGCGTTGCAGAGGCCTTGGTCGCGACGGCGGCCGGACTGTTCACAGCCATTCCCGCAGTCATTGCCTATAATTACTTCCTCACTCGGATTCGAACCACCGCATTCCGGTTGGATTCGGTCTCCATTGAAATAATCTCATCCCTCTCGACCTCTGCATCGAAGTCGAAACCAGTTCCGGTCGGAGTGCAAGGATGACCCTGGAGTCCCGTCACCGTCGGTTCCTTGCAGAGATCAACGTCATTCCCCTCGTCGATGTAGTCCTCGTTCTCTTGGTGATTTTCATGGTCACCGCGCCGATGCTGTATCGAGGGATGGACATTAAATTACCGACTTCGGCCACGAATACGATCAAACCGGAGATGCGCATGGTGCTCACCGTTGAAAAGGATCAACGATTGTATCTCGACAAAGATCCGGTCGGGGTCGCTCAGCTGGAACAGAAATTGAAACTCTTGAAGCGGGATCATCCCGATGTTTCACTGTATCTCAGGGCGGATCGCGACGTGCCGTACGGCGTTGTCGTGCAAGTCATGGATGGCGTCAAGAAAGCCGGGATCGAAAAGATTGGAATGGTGACGGATCCGGTCGGGCCCGAGCATGTAGGGGCACCACAAATTCCGCGTCTCCCGCCGAGAAAAAATTGACGCATCGCGCGCACGAAGGGGCTGGTTGTCATGACGTCTCAGGCGTCGGTCCATTCAAATCTATGGTTCGAGGCCGATCAGTCCGGACTGTCCTCTCGACTCAAGCGAACGCTTGTGCTGTCGCTTGTCCTCCATGTGGTCATCTTGCTCGTGGCGGTGGGGCTTCGTCTTCCACAACAGGGCGAACGCCCATTGACGTCTGTGGAAGTGTCGCTGGTCAGCTTGCCGACGCCTGCAAGGCAAGCCGAGCCGGTGAAGCCGATCGAATCAAAGAAAGTTTCAGACTCGAAACCGGCACCAGTAGTCAAATCGGTCATCCCAAGCACCACCCCTTCTGCTGCGCCTCCAATCGGCGAGAAACGAAGGGACATACTGCGGGATCTTCAGCTTCCGCCGGATGCACCGAAGTTTGGAGATTTGAGCCCTGCGACAAAATCGGTGGGTCAACCTCAACAAGCGGCGAAGGCGCTCGATATCCCGCGCGTTCCGGATGTCATGCAAGACCCGGTCACAAAGCCTCCGCAGCGGTATACGGTCAGTGATGATCTGAATCGTGAGCTAGAAGAAGAGCTGAAGAAGATCAAGCAGATTCAGCCTGCAGCCAAGCTGGATATTCCGAAAGAGGTAAAGCCGAGCGAAGCATCAGTGAAGCCGATGCCCCAGCAGGAAGTGAAAATTCCTGCGGTCAAGACTCCTGAGACGACTCTGAAGATTTCCGGTACGGCCGGGTCGAATCCCTACTGGGCCCGCGTGCAGTCTATTATTAGTAGCCAATGGGAGCCGCCTCCGATCGATATGGCGGGACAAACCTATTCGATGGTCGTCAAGTTTCGGCTGCAACGGGATGGGACGATTAAAGATGTCATCGTGCAACAGTCGTCCGGGAATGCCTATTTTGACATGGCGGGACAGCGCGCTGTGCTGCGGCCGCGAAACCTCCCCGTGTTTCCTGCAGACATGACAGACAGCTATAAGGATGTAGAAATGGTATTTCGAGTCGGAGAGCCGGTCGGATGACACGAGTGAAATTGATCAGTGCCTGGTTCGGGGGAGCGCTATTGCTGGCGGGAATTGTCGGCATTCTTGAATCCGGGGCGGCGGATGTCTTTCTCGAAGCCACCCGGCCAGACTTCCAAAAGATTTCTCTGGGTATTGCGGGGATACAGAGTGGAGGAGGCCCAGACTGGTTAGGGGGGCGAATCGAAGAAGTGCTCAAAAAGGATGTCAAGCGATCCTTGGTCTTCGATCTGGTGGATTTACCCAGCCTTGGGATTGCCACGCCCGACATCGGCAATGGGATGGGGAACGGTTCCAAGGCTGTGTTCAAGCAGGCGGCTGAGAAGGGTGTCTCGGTCTTGGTCTGGGGAAAAGCCGCCATGAAAGGTGCGCAGAAAGACGCCGACGTGAACATGGAAGGTTTCGTCTATGATAGCGGCAGCGATGAAGTCGTGGGTGGAAAGCGCTATGTAGGATCGCCCTCGGTTGTGCGGCTGATGGCGCATCGCTTTGCCGATGAACTAGTGTTTCGTTACACCGGCGAGCCGGGCATCGCGCGGACGAAGATCGCGTATGTGGCTGAACAGGGGAGTGCCCGCGAGTTGTTCGTGATGGACTATGATGGCTACGATGCGCGCCAACTCACCAACGATGGATTCTTGAACCTGATGCCGCAATGGTCTCCGGATCGCCGCTTCCTCGTCTTTACGGCCTATCGCAATCGCAACACGCAGGACATCGACATGATTGAGTTAGCAACGGGTAAGAGATGGACCCTGATTTCTCTGGGTGGGTTGAACATCACTCCGGCACTGTCGCCTGATGGAAACTTCCTGGCATTTGCCTCCAGCCACGAAGGCAATTCCGAACTCTATCGTTTGGATACGCGAACGAAGGCCATTCAACGCCTGACGGTGAATGCGTCAGGCGATCTGTCTCCCTCCTGGTCGCCGAACGGGAGAGAACTGGTATTTGTCTCAGATCGGGGTGGCGGGCCGCAGCTGTTCCTGATGAGTTCAGACGGGTCGAACGTACGCCGTCTGACGTTTGACGGCAATTACAATGCAGCGCCTGCGTGGTCGCCGCGCGGGAATTGGATCGCCTATGTATGCCGAACGCAACAAGAGTACAAGCTGTGTGTCATTTCCCCGGACGGACAGAAACGCATGCAATTGACGACTGGACCAGGCGTCGATGATTCACCCTCCTGGTCGCCGGATGGCCGACATCTGGTGTTCAGTTCGACAGCCGATGGAAAGAGCCATATCTATATGATCGATGCTGATGGTAAGGACATAGAGCGACTCACCTTCCAGGGGACACACAATAGTGCGCCCGCCTGGTCTCCAGCATCATGAGAATGGCATTATTCTTGTAGTGAGTGAAGACAGATGGCCGACATCAGCAAATATCACCAATCTAGAAGAGGGAGTAAGATGATATGAATAAGACACTCTATACATGTGGTTTGGCGCTCGTGGCGAGCGTCGCATTGATTGGTATGCCTGGTTGCTCCAAAAAATCCGTGCAATCTGGCGGGGATTCCCAATCCACTCAAGGGATGGCGAAGGGGGGGAGTCCCGATAATTCTAGATCTGGTGTCGGCAGTTTCCCGGACACCGGCGTCCAGTCTGGCGGCGGCGGGCTTCGGGGCCTCGACAAGAACCCCTCAGAAGAGCGTGTGGGCAGTGGCACGCTGTTGGCGAAGGTGGATCCCTCCAGCAGCGCCGAACGACAAATGGCTGAGGTCAGGGCCGAGCAGGCGGCTTCAGCCGCAGCAGGCTTGCGAGATGTGTTTTTTGCCTACGACAGCTGGACGATTTCCGAGGAGGGGCGGCAGGCATTGAGTCGCGATGCCGAGTGGATGAAGTCTACCCCGAGCGCGCTGGTGAAGGTCGAAGGGCACTGTGATGAGCGGGGGACCTCCGCCTACAACCTCGTGCTCGGTGAAAAACGGGCGAAAGCCGCGCGGAACTATCTGGTCGAACTCGGTGTCAGTGCCAATCGTCTGTCCGTGGTGTCGTATGGGAAGGAGCGGCCGTCCTGCAATGAACATGCAGAATCGTGCTACCAGCAGAATCGGCGAGGACATCTTGCATTGAAGACCGGGAAGTAGGCGACGCGCGCTTTCTTTATCGTGACGACCGTGACTCCGTTGTCCGCAAAGAGAGGGTAGAGGATTCGTTTATCATATCGTGGGTGGAACAATGTGGAACCATTCAGAGACAAAGGGAACCTGGGCGACGATCGGTGTGATCTGCACCGTGCTGTTGACCGGGTGCGTTGCTCAACAAGCGGATCTCAAACAGACGGAAAAGATTCTACAGCAGCGCATCAAACAAACAAGCGATGAGTCGGCACAGACCCGTGCACGCCAGAGTCAGGAGATTTCGGTGCTTCGGGAACAGGAGCTGCCGCAGTTGCGTGGCGAACTGGAGCGGGCGCTGCACCAAGCACAGGAACTTCAGGGCAAACAGGAAGACCTCAAACAGCGCGCGGCGCAACTTGAGCAACAAACCAAGAGGCTTGAACAGTTGGCCGGCAAGCTGGAGGCGGAAAGCACGACTCGCTACAACCAGGTGCGCGAGAGTCTCAATGCACAAGATCTCAAGAATAAGCAGGATCGGGATCAACTCCGCATGGACGTGAATACTCGCCTTGACGACGTGACCCGCCAGATGGAGGTCGTTCGAAAAGAGATCATCGACGTCGTACAGAAGACGAACAGCGGGCTTGCCAAGAACCTCGACGTACGTCTTGAGGAGCAGCATAAGGAGCTGACGGATAACCAGGTTCGGATTGAACAGTTGTCGGCAAAATTCGCACAATTCAGCCAGTCCTTAACGGCCTTCAGGGATTCGCTGACAGGATTGAACGAGCGGGTCACCCAAGCAGAGCAGGAGAGCAAAGCGTCGACAATCCATATCAATGAGATGAACAAGGCGGTGACCGGTCACTTAGGCGAGGTCAATAAGAGTGTGGCGTCTGTCGCGCAAAAGTTTGCGGCCCGCTTGGATGAGCAGGACCATCGTCTGGATACCCTTTCCAAGACCGTTGATCAGGTCGCGCAGGATGCGAACCTACGAGGGGGAAACAAGGGTGGAACACGTCAGTCGACCACGAAGCCGGCCCATCGATCGTCAGTGGTACCTTCATCTGATCCTCCGAAGGTTGAGCAGGAATCGGCTTCGACTTCGCTCCCTGTGCAAGCCCAAACGGTGACGCCGGCGGTCGAATCCGAAGGGTCGCCGCGTCCGCAAGTCGGCCAGAGTGAGGAGCGCTCGGATAAACTCGAGTACGAACGTCTGCTCACATTGTTTCGTGATGGAGACTTGGATGGAGCCCGGCAGGGATTCGCCGCATTTTTGCGCGACTATGAGAACTCAGCGCTGTCTCCCAACGCGCGCTTTTGGCTTGGTGAGTCGCATTACGGCAAGAAAGATTATCGACAAGCGATCGATTCGTATGACCGTGTTGAACTGGATTTCCCCCGGAGCGAGAAAGTGCCGGCGGCGATCTTGAAGAAAGGGTTTGCATACCTGGCGATGAAAGATACGAAGCGCGCGTCTTCGGCTTTTAAACAGGTGGTGACATTGTATCCGCGGAGTCCCGAGGCAGGAAAAGCGTCCGATAAACTATCCCAGTTGAAGGAGTCGCGATAACCGTGATGCGCAAAAAAGCAGGTTCAAGGGGGTTGGGTGTGTTTCTGGCCGGGACGATGCTGTGGCTTGCCGGATGTGCCAACCACGCGGACTTTGTGGAGTTGCGTGACCATTTATCCACGGTATCGAGATCTCAAGATCAAGATCAAAAGCGCCTGGACGCCCTGCAACGACGTTTGGAGGCCTTGGAGCGGGTAAGGGATGGCGACTCCGCCAGGCCAAAGCTCGATCCGAGGTTCGATGAACTGTCTGCACGGATCCAAAAGTTAGAGGGCCGGCTGGCCAAATCCGAGGAGGCCGCGGGTATTCCTGTCGTGCCTAAAGTGGAGCCGATCCCAGGAGAATCTGCCCGTCTCCCCAAACCGCAGAAGCCGACGGATGGTCCGACGATGATGCCTGGTGTTCCCACGATTACCCCCACATCGGCCTTCAATCTGGCCTACAACGACTATCTCAACGGGAAATACGAGCTTGCCGTGGCGGGCTTTCAGCGATTTGTCAAAGATTTTCCCGGTACGTCACTGACACCGAATGCCTATTACTGGTTGGGAGAGTCTTCCTATCAACAGAAGGATTACGTGCGTGCGATGCAATCGTTCGAGTATCTCTCGACGGAGTATCCCGGGAACGAGAAGGTGCCGGCTGCGCTCTTTAAGTCGGGGCTCGCCGCAGGGGAAACCGGAGATCTCGCCAAATCGAAGAAAAATCTCAAACGGGTCATCGAAGAGTTTCCCACGTCGGACGAGGCGAAACTGGCTAAGAATAAGCTGGCCGAGATTCGATGATCGGCCGCCCACCGGGATGGCTCAGGGTGGCTTCCTTATTCCCGGTGTTCCCTGGAGTCTAATCGCATGCCCGCCGCCAGTTGCTCCGTGAAGATCCAGGTCCTCCCAGGCGATGTCGTCAGCCGCATCGCGGCCGGTGAAGTCATCGAGCGTCCCGCCGCGGTCGTAAAAGAATTACTGGAAAACAGTCTCGATGCCGGCGGTCTGCATATCACGATCGATGTAAAAGAAGGTGGTGTGACCCTTATTCGAGTCACGGACGATGGGGAGGGGATCAGCCGTGCAGATCTTCCCCTGGCCTTCGAGCGGCATGCGACCAGCAAACTCAGGTCCGATCGGGATCTCGCCTCGGTGACGACGATGGGCTTTCGCGGCGAGGCGTTACCGAGCATTGCCTCTGTTTCCCATGTGCTGGTGACGACAGCAACGAGACAGGATTCAGTTGGCTCACAGCTCGCACTGGTTGCCGGAGCAGGTGGCTCTATCGTGGATGCTCCCGCCATGCCTGGCACTCGGATCGACGTGTCGAATCTATTTTTCAATCAGCCGGCCAGAAAGAAGTTTCTGAAATCGGCCACGACCGAGTTTTCCCATATCAGTCATGTCGTGCAACTCGCAGGCCTCGCCTGGCCATCGGTGCATTTCCGTCTGACCCATAACGGCCAGGAGGTTCTCAACTATCCTGCCGTGACAGCTGATCGTGATCGCATACTTCAAGTCTATCGCCAGGCGTTTCTCGATCGGACGATTGAGGTGCGAGGCCGGATAGCGGGATTCTCGATTCGCGGCGTGATGGTCGATCCTCTTCATGCGCGGGCCTCGAGAACGCCACAGGAATTGTTTGTGAACCGGCGCCCCATCCGTAATGCGACGGTATTTCATGCGGTCATGGATGGGTATGGATCATTTTTGACCAAAGGGCATCATCCGACGTATGTGCTCTTTCTGGATCTCGAACCGGACCGGCTCGATGTCAACGTGCATCCTACGAAGAAAGAAGTTCGTTTTGCAGACACGGAAGCGCTTCACCAGTTAGTGCGTCAGTCTGTCCGTCACGCACTCGGTGGGTCCGAGCGGAAGGTCGTGCTGGGTCTCACGCAGGCGGGCTTGTCACAGACCATACCGGAGTTCGCTCCCACTGCTGGACGGCAGACCTCATCGTCCGGAGGTTTTCACCCGGCCTCTTTGACTTCAACTCTGAGGCAGGACGCCGGAAACAAGGTGAGCGACAGGGTGCCCCTGACTGGTACCGTCGAGGGAAATCAGTTGGCTTTCGTCCATGAGGCAGCGGCATCATATCAGCGGGCAGAGAGGCCGGGCATCGTGCCGCTTGGACAAATCCTCCGTACGTATCTCGTGGCGCAGGTGGGCGACGAACTGCAAGTGGTCGATCAGCATACGGCGCACGAGCGCGTCCTTTTCCAACGGCTGTGGCGAGAGTGGCAGAGTCGGGCTATCCCTTCGCAGCCGCTGTTAATTCCGGAGCCGATCGAGCTGTCGGCGGCGCAGAGCACGCTGTTGCTCAAGCGCCGTGATGATTTGGAAAAACTCGGTCTCCTGATTGAACCGTTTGGTACGACGGCTGTGGCCATTTGCGGGGTGCCGGTCGGGCTGGGCAAGGTCGACGCGGCTGTCCTGGTGCAGGACCTGCTCGACGATTTGATCGAGTGGGACACTGCATCCTCTCTGGAACTACGGGTTCAACCTGTGTTGGCGTCGCTGGCCTGCCATGGAGCGGTGCGTGCCGGACGTACCTTGGCCCTTCCAGAGATTCAACAGTTGATTCACGATTGGGTGCAGGAAGGGTTGATTATGACCTGCCCGCATGGACGCCGCACGGCGTTTCGTCTTTCGACCGATGAGCTGGCCAAGCTGTTCGGGCGGGTTGGATGGTCATGATGGCCATTCCAGCGAGAGCGATGTGTCGTCTATCCGAGACGCAAGTCCGCTGCAAGCCTGTTCTCGTGCTGATAGGCCCGACTGCTGTGGGGAAGAGCCGCGTCGCGGTCGAAGTGGCAAAGGCGTTCGAAACCGAGGTACTCACCGCAGACTCCCGGCAAGTCTATCGTGGGATGGACGTCGGGACGGATAAGCCGACTCCGGAGGAGCGCCAGGGTGTTCCCCATCGGCTGATCGATCTCGTTAATCCTGACGAATCATTTAATGCTGGGTTGTACCGGCGTCAGGCGCTCGATGACATCGAGCGCCTCTATCGAGACTCCCGCCTTCCATTGGTCGTTGGCGGCACAGGGCTGTATGTGAGGACTCTGCTCAAGGGCTTGTGCGACGCACCGCCAACCGATCCGATCGTGCGGGGGGCTCTGCAGCAGGAGGTAAAAGACTTCGGGCATGATCGCCTCTATGCGCGGCTCGTGGCTGTCGATCCTGTCGTTGCGGCGCGATTGCATCCCCGCGACGAATCGAAAGTGATCCGTGCGCTGGAGGTGCATCAGGTATCCGGTCGTCGGATGTCGGCGTATCAGCAGGAGCATGGGTTTGCCGAGCGGCCATTTTCAGCCTTGATCATCGGCTTGAACCGCGACCGCGATGCCCTGTATCGGCGTATCGAGGAACGGATTGATTGGCAATTGGCCCACGGTTTGATAGAAGAGACGAAGCAGCTCCTGGCCCGGGGGTATCGACGCGACAGCGCGGCCATGAAGGGCCTGGGGTATCGCCAGGTGGCCGAGCACTTGGCCGGCGAGTATGACGCCACTGAAATGGTTCGGCGATTCAAACGGGACACGAGACATTATTCCAAACGACAAATGACGTGGTTTCGAAAGGAACCCGGGATTCAGTGGTTGACGATCGGGGAGTCGGAGTCAGTCCAGCGCACGGCAGCTCTGGTGGCTGGACAGGTCGATCGCTTTCTCGCCACACTTGGGGACCCAGGATGACGCGACAGAGAAGCGTATCGCGTGCAGATATCGGGATTATCGGCGGCAGCGGGCTCTATGAGATCGAGGGATTTCGGAAGGTCAAGGAACTGGCAGTCAAGACTCCCTTCGGGGCTCCCTCCGACAAGGTGCTGCTCGGCGAGTTGGACGGAGCTCGCATCGCGTTTCTCTCTCGGCATGGACGAGGCCATCGGTTCAATCCCTCAGAAATCAACTATCGCGCAAATATTTATGCACTCAAGTGGCTCGGGGTTCGGCAGGTGATCTCTGTGAGTGCAGTCGGGAGTATGAAGGAGTCGATCAAGCCCGGGGACGTGATCGTGCCTGATCAGTTTATCGACCTCACCAAGCGGCGGGTGTCCACCTTCTTTGAGGGAGGGATTGTCGCACATGTGGCATTTGGCGATCCAGTCTGCGCCTCGCTCGGTGCGGTATTGTTGGCTGCGGCCCGTACAGTCGGCGCGACTGTGCATCAGGGCGGTGTCTACCTCTGCATCGAAGGACCGCAGTTTTCGACTAAAGGAGAGTCTCGGTTGTATCGCCAGTGGGGCGCGAGTGTGATCGGGATGACGAATCTGCCTGAGGCCAAGCTTGCGCGTGAGGCAGAACTCTGTTACTCCACGGTGGCCTTGGCGACAGACTACGATTGTTGGCATGAGACTGAAGAGGCCGTCACGGTTGAGGCGATCTTGACCACGCTCCGTCAGAATGTCACGCTGGCCAAACGACTGTTGCGAGCGGCGCTGCCTGGGGTGGCCAATGTCAGGGCATGCAGCTGTCAGCACGCATTGCAACATGCCATTATCACAGCACCGGATCGGATGCCTGCCTCCCTCCGACGGAAATTGGCTTTGTTGATGGATCGGGTTGTTCCGGCACAGAAGGGGATGCATTAAGCTATGGGAAAGTTGCTCGTTGTCGGGTCGGTCGCGTTGGATACGGTGAAAACACCCTTCGGGGAGGTCAGCGAGGTCCTTGGGGGATCGGCCACCTTCTTTTCGACTGCAGCCAGCTACTTTACCAGCGTCGATCTCATTGCAGTGGTGGGGGAAGATTTCCCTCCGCAGCACCTGGCGTTTCTCAAGAGCCGTGGCATTGATGTGACGGGATTGGAGCGTAGGCCCGGGGCGACGTTTCGATGGAAGGGGGAGTACACCCATCAGTTGAACGAAGCGCGCACGCTCGATACGAAGCTCAACGTATTCGAAACTTTTCGACCAAAGATTCCCGAGGCCTATCGATCCCCGGATCTCTTGTTTTTGGGCAATATCGATCCGGAGCTTCAGTTGGATGTGCTGCAGAAGCTTCCACGTCCGCCCGTCGTCGCATGCGATACGATGAACTTTTGGATCAACGGCAAGCGAGATGCGTTATGGCGGGTCTTGGAGCAGGTCGATATTTTGATTATTAATGATGGAGAGGCCCGGGCCCTTGGCGAAGATACGAATCTGGTGAAGGTCGCACAAAAAGTACTCGCGCGTGGACCCAAACACCTCATCATCAAGCGTGGGGAGTATGGGGTCCTGATGTTCAATGAGAAACAGGTGTTCGGAGCTCCGGCCTTTCCGCTTGAAGACGTGCGCGATCCAACCGGTGCGGGGGATACCTTCGCCGGCGGTTTCCTGGGCTACCTGACGGCGACCGGCAATCGTTCGGTCGAGGCCTTCAAGCAAGCGATTATTTTCGGGAGCGTGATGGCGTCATTTACCGTAGAAGCCTTTAGTCTTGACCGATTGCGAATCCTGGACTACAAAGAAGTTGAAGAACGGTTTCGAGCCTTCAAGCAATTGACTCATTTCGAGGACATTTCGTGACGCAGATTTGCCGTGGGGGTTCACGGGTTCGACCATTCGCGTGTCCGTTGCTTGTATTGGCCCTGTTGATCGGATGGCTGCCCGGTTGTGCCACATCAGAAGGCTCGGCACAGAAGTCAAAGGGATATTACCAGGAAGGCGTCGCGAGCCTAGAGCAGGATCAGCAGAAGGCATTTGTGGCATTCCAGAAGGCCGTGACGCTCGACCCTGACAACAAAGAAGCACGATATGCGCTCGGCCATATTCTGGCGCTGCAGGGTAAATTGCCCCAAGCCGAGCAAGAATTGAGGGCCGCGACGACACTCGATGACAATTACTCGGAAGCGTACACATATCTGGGCCAAGTTTTGGAGAAACAGGGGCGGTGGAAGGAAGCGATCGCGGCGTTTCGTCGAGCGCTGACCAATCCCTTGTATGTCACGCCGGACCTGGCCCGATTCCATCTTGGCCGGGTGCTGGCTCACGAAAATGATTATCAGGGTGCGATGGAAGCATATGAGGATGCCCTCGTGGTCAATCCACCCAACGTTCCACCGGCGTTGTTGCACTTGGAGTTAGGACGCGTATATTACAAGCTGGGGTTTGAGCGACGCTCAAAAGAAGAGTTGACGAAGGTGACGACGCTCGACAAGGGCGGTGAGTATGCCGCAGCTGCGAAGGAACTCCTGACACGGATCAAGCCGTAGAGAGATACCGATGGAATCGATCGGCGAATTTTTCAGGCAGGTGAGAGAGACCAAAGGGCTCACGATCGACGAGGTCGCATCCAAGACGCGCATTCGAACTGATTTTGTGAAGGCGTTGGAAGATGGGAATTTCGCCAAGCTGCCCGATCAAGTATTTGCGCGCGGTTTCGTCCGATCCTATGCCCGATCCCTGGGGCTTGATGAAGACGATGCGATCCACCGATTCGATCAATCGGCAGGGGCCTATTACGACAAGCATGTCGAGCGGGAACGGTTGAGAGTCCGGCAGGCGGAAGAAGAGCGGAAGCGTAAAGCCAATCGAAAGGCCGTCGCGATCGCGATCGGGATCGCGATTATCACGCTCATCTTCCTCTTAAGCCGTGAACAGTCGTCTCTTCTGGTCCGTCGTTCGAGTTCAGACATTCCGACCTCCGCAGCCAAGCGGATTCCTCCGCCGATTCCAGAAGCTCAGGAGGCCCCGCCAAGCCAGCCAGCCGAGGCGGTTCCGGTGGCTCCCAAGGCGAAACCGAGCGAGCCCCCTGTCGTATCAGCTGAGCCGGGCGCGAAAAAATCTGTTGAACCAGTCACCAGCCCCTTGGTCACAGCTTCGGCTATGCCGGAACCAGCGGCTCCGAGTCCTTCATCGCTGGGAAGCGACGGGCCGCTTGGTGGGATTTCGCTCGAAGGGTCTGGAGCCGCAGAGGGACAGTTGGCGTTGGATCTTGAGGCGACAGAGCTGAGTTGGGTCGTCGTTCAAATCGATGGCGGCAGTCCTCAGGAGGCTCTACTTCGACCTGGTGAAAAGGCCAGATGGAAAGGCCAGGACCAGTTTATCCTGACGCTTGGTAATGCCGGGGGCGTCAAAGCCGAACTCAATGGCCAACCTCAAAAGCCCTTCGGCCCGAGCGGGAAGGTCGCACGCGATATAGTCATCAAGCGCTAGCTCCTCGCCAGCATCGTCCATCCAGTCACTTCGCGTATTGTTCTTGGCCCATCTTGATTCATCGCACCGATAGCTTCAGAGGTGTGCGATATCGAGGGATGGGGCACTGCAGCAGAGACTGAGGCGCAATGGTGTCACCCTATTAAGATTTCTGAGCTTTCTGCGAGGGGCATGCTCCTAACTAGCTGGAATATCGTGCCTCACAATACAGGTGTTCTGGCACAAGCTTTGATTGTTATCCGGTAGGGGGGACATATGTCGGCGCGTTGAAAGTGAGTACGTGACCGGAAACGATGAGGAAAAGAGGAAGGGAGTGCAGTGTCAGGTAACACCGTGGATTGCTTGACATGAGTGGAGGGCCATTGTTATATTCGCCCGCGTTTTGTCTCTTTGATATGAATCTCATGAGTAGCGGCCAGACGCCGAGTTCATGTGTGGTGGTTAAACACAAAGGAGGACATCTGATGGGGTATTTTTCTAAGTTTCTGGGAATCAGCGCAGCGCTGATGCTGCTGTCGGTCTCGGCGTACGCAGCCGAAGAGCGTGACCCGCTTAAAGCCCGTGTTCCGGCGGACCAGATGGCCGACGCGAGAGCCATGAAGAATCCGATCGCCGTGACCCCGGAGAACATTGCCAAAGGAAAGGCATTATTCGAGGGAAAGGGCACATGCTTCAATTGCCATGGTAAGGACGGGGATGGCCAGGGCGAGGCCGGTAAAATTCTGAACCCGGCTCCCCGCAATTTCACGAACTGCAAGTTCCACAAGAAGCGGAAAGATGGCGAGCTCTTCTGGGTGATTAAGAACGGGAGTGCAGGTACAGGTATGGTTCCCTTGATCCCAGCCGCAATCACCGAAGAAGAAGCGTGGACGATCATCAACTACGAACGGGCTTTCTGCAAAGGCGAGTAATTCCATCGCAGCGGTGAGTTCAAGAGGGTGAAGGATTCAATCCTTCACCCTCTTTTTTTGTCTCCCCATCATAGGACGTTGTCTCGGGGATGATCCGTGGAAGAGGTGAGACACATACCGCAAGGGAGGAGATGGGTGTTGTGACCTGCCAGGGATTTGATGAGAAAGGAGAGGGGGATTGTAGTACCCGCTAGTGGCCTTCTGTACCTTGGATTGCAGGAAGCTTGGTGAGGATCAAGGCAGCGGAGGGATCTGTCGGGAGAATTGTCGGAACCGTAAACGGGCGTTGCTCCTGACTCATGTACGTCTTAGAGGCCCAGCGCACTTTCTGACTGAGATAGGTGACCGTTTCGCCGAGTGTCACGTCGCCGTCCCGATTCGTATCGGCCTCGCCGCGCATTGCCCGCAGCAGATAGTAGGTGAACAGCCCATGCCGATGCTGGTCGTCCTCCAAGCCCCGCCCAATGCCGCTGATTCCGATGACGTGGAGGGTCGAACTCCCCAAGGGATTCCATTCGGGAAGAACGGTCTTGGACCGGCTATCCGACCCTATACGCGACACAATGCCGTCGAACAGAAACACCGTCTGCTTCGCGTGTAAGCGCGATAGTGTTGCCCCCAAATTCTTGAGCGGATATGCCCGTGAGGTAGTCGTGGCGGTTCCATCGTATGGGATCAGGAACGTCTCTCCCGTCGGAGAGACTGAGGCCAGACCGGCAAAATAGACAATCACCACTGCGTCCCTGTTCATGTGAGGCGGCAGCCAATCCTGCAGGACTTCGTCAATATCCGAACGTATCGCCTTTTGGTCCCGCAGCAGACGAATATTAGCGGCGGGCAATCCACCGAGGGTCTGAAAATAGCTCGAGACCATTTCTGCATCCCATGTCGCGAACTTGCGGGATGGGGCTCGCTGGTCTCGATAGGACCCAATCCCGATTGAGATCAAATAGGTGTGGGATTGCTGGAATCCAGCACCGGCAACAGGGGGTATATCGACGCCGTCGGCTGTGAGGCCGGTGGGTTGGATCGAGAGGGTCAAGGTTTGCGTCGGTGGCTGAGTACGGGTTCCTGCATCAGAGACCGCCACGTGGATTTCGGCTTTCTGCTGCTGGACGGACTGCGGCAACGTGGCCACAAACTCGATCGAACGGGACTGGCCAGGTTGCAGTTTTCCGACCACCATCGTGGTGGTAGAAAACTGGGCGAGCACCGCGGCGGTTCCCGTCAAGGATGCCGTCACCCCCTGAAGTTCCTGCTCTCCTCCATTCACGACGCCGATGCGTACGAGAATGCGCTCGCCTCCTTCGAAGATGAGATTACTGTTCTCGTCCAGGACAGCGGTTTTAAACGAGAGGGCCGACCGAGTGCCTTGGGCCGATACGGCAGGTATTGATGGAATTGGTCTCGCTGGCGGTGCTGCCACGCCTGCTGGGGGAGTTCGACCTGTCGTTGCTAACTGTGTCCGAACGGCGTGCATGAATTGTGTCGAGAGGGCAATTCCTGCGTCATGCACGAACTCTCCGATATTGCCGTAATCGCATCGCCGTTGGAGCTGTTCGAGAATAAGTCGTTGGTGGTGTGTAATGGAAACGGTTTGTCGGCTGAGTTCTTTGCCATCGGAATCCTTAAATGTTAAGAGCGTCTCGAGGATCATGTCCGCCGGGACTCGATCATACACACCATCAGCCCAGAGTTTGAGCCCCGATCGTTGGAGCGTGACCACGATCTCCGTATCGTGCCTGACCGGTGCGGCGATTCCATCGGTGACGGTCACGGCGGTAAAATTTTGGACGGCGGCGTCGATGACGATCGATTCGACGTCTTCCCCCACGTTGAGCTCGTGCGGGCTGTTGCAGGCATCAATGTACGGCATTTTGAGATTTGTGAAGGAGGAATCGAAGGTCAACTTGACAGAGTTGGCGAGACGTGGACCCGGATTTGGCAAGGGGGTTCGGTGAAACGCCGACGTGATCTTCTCGCATCCCCACAGTCCACCCACGGTGATGATGAGACACAGAAGGAAGACTCCATGCATCATGAATCGACGAGGTGAGTCTGTTGGGTGCTGTTCAGTGAGCATAACCTGAGGAAGTTATCCGCCGTGACCGATTCGACTACCGGAATTCAGACCGGGGACCGTACCGAAATGTCAGGCTGAATGCAACAGGGCGCTGTGGCTGTGTATCTACAACGGCCATGCCTACTGAAGATGTCTGTCCCGGAGGTGGCCGGAAGAGGAGGTAATAACCGATGGATGCACGCCGGCCTGGCGAATTGGGGGTCGGCTGACTGCGGCTTGATGAAAGTCTCGTGGGTATGATGATGGAGAAGCATAATGGCCCATGTTCCCATTCCGTCGGATCACGGCCAATTCGCCTACCATGGCGAAGCTATCTCTGATGACACGAAACTTTGAGTTGGGCTGATGGGACCAATTCACCGGGATTTCTGCGATATGGTATCCGCGTTGTTGTGCGACGTAGAGCAGTTCGAGATCGAAGCCATAGCCATCAATCGAAGAGACCCTGAAGAGGTCTGCTGCCACGGTTTGACGGAACAGTTTAAAGCCGCATTGCGTGTCGGTAATTCCTCTGAGGCTGCTCTGCCGCACGATGGACTTAAAATTGACTTAACGAGGGTGGTCAGAACAGTTCGATACCAGCGGGTCTGGACGGTATAGCCCGGCAACTGGGAGGCGAGTGCGCGCGATCCGATAGCCACGTCGGCTCCGTTCGCCACGGCCTGTTCGAGCTGGGTGAGTTCCTGAATCGGAGTCGCACCGTCCGCATCGGCAAAGAGTTGTAGCCGTCCGACGGCGGCCTGCATCCCTCGGCGCACAGGTGCCCGAAGCAGCTGAATCTCCGGGGGTGATGAAGCCAGTGAGTCAACAACGGCGGCCGTGGAATCGGTGCTGCCGTCGTCTACCACGAGCACTTCGTAAGGCTGTCCTCGATCTTGCATAAACGAGGTGATGCTTCGAAGGTAGGGAAGAATGCGAGCAGCCTCGTTATAGGCGGGAAGAACGATGGACCATTGGATAGTGCCTGACATGTTTTGACAGAGCACGGGAACCAATCGTGTTATGGTGATGGGTGACAGTGCCAGCCCGGAACCTATGTCAAGGATGGTAGCGAGCCACAAGTAGGATTGCAAGGGTGAGGATGCTGGTGGACTTGACAGACCAGCCAATGGGGAGCGAACGTGCAAGCGTGAAGCAGCGGATGAATCTGCAATGGTCGGAAGGTGGGGGAGTATGCGCGATCTGCTCAACCGGCTCAGTCTTATGTTCAGCGCAGTATTCTTGGTCTCTTGTGCCTCCACTATTCCGCCTGGGCGGATCAGTGAGTATGTGTCTTCGGAACACCAGGCAGGCGACGACGCGTTCACCAGGATCACCCAGCGACCCCTACAGGCGGGGCTTGTCGTGGTGTCAGATACGGAAGAGCGAGGTGCGGCTCCGAATCTTCCGAAAGAGGGACTTGTCCGCCTCGGAGAAAGTCTACGGCGGGACCTTGGCCATGCGATTCCTGTGGTCATAAGAGAAATAGTCCTTACAGGCCATATCAGGCCACAGCCGCATGGGGATTGGGCTCAGTTCGCCGAACTGGGACGGCAACATGGGTTCGACTATCTGGCCGTCGTGGTTGCCTCCAGTACCGAGCAGGAATATCCCGTGAGACTTTTTCTGGGATTGACCACGCACGCGCAGCCAGGATTTCGCCGGGATAACTGGTCGCTGCTGGAGTTTGCCCTATTGGATTTGCAACACAATCAGACCTTGATGCAGGCGGAAGGACGGGGCTGGGCCACACTGGATCGTCCGAGTGCACCAGGGATCAATCAATGGTATCCGGCTGTCTACCTTCGCCCTCAGGATCAACGGCGTATCTGGCCACCGACTTACGAGGGCGCACCGAATACGTTGCGTGTCGTGTCATTTGAGCAAGCGGCTATGCGGCTGATACTGAAGCTCCAGCACGATTGGCTTCGAGTATTGGAATCCGAGGCGACAGCTTGGTAATCCGGTTCCTCGCGGACTGCGAAATAGCCATGCGAGGCATGCTGAACGAGCGAGAAGGGCACTCGTGATAGGAGTCTTATCTGTCCACATCGCATCCTTCGTGCCTCGCGGGCGAATCATCCATGATGGTCATGTATATTGGTTCCCCTTCAGGCTCATTTGAGTGGAGGCTTGGCGGGGGGACTATTAGTCTTTGAAGCCCTCGGAACGGATAGTGTACAATGGTGCGTTCAACTCATACTGTCGTATTGATTAACCCTGTGGAGGAACGCTGTTATGGTCATCCGGAGTAAGGAGGGGAATGTTCGAGGTCTTGTCGCAGGCATCGGTTTGGTCATGGGTACCTTAGCATGTACTGCCCTGCCGAATGAACCCTCAGCCATAGCCGCCGGGGTTCCAGCCGGGCTGGCACAAGGATTTTCAGAAATCGTCAGGCAGGTCACGCCGGCGGTGGTCAATATCGCGGTAACCGGAGGTGGAAAAAGCGGAGGGCGAGGTCGGAGATCGCCATTACCGCCAGGTCCTTTTGAGGGACCTCCGGGTGAAGAGGCGCCAGGGGGTGAACTCCCGACTCCTCCGCCGATGCCTCCGGGCGGAGGGCATGGACGCCCTGATCAAAGCGCCGGATCCGGCGTCATTGTTGATACGAATGGATATATCGTGACGAACAACCACGTGGTAGAAGGCGCCACGCAGATCACTGTCACGCTGAGCGATCGACGTGAATTCAGCGCAAAAGTGGTGGGAGCTGATCCGAAGACGGACTTGGCCGTGGTCAAGATCGACGCGAAGAACCTTCCGGCCTTAAAATGGGCCGAGTATGAGAACTTGCAGGTCGGCGATCTGGTATTGGCAGTCGGCAGTCCGTTCGGACTGAGTTCGACCGTGACCCTGGGCATCATCAGTGCGTTAGGACGCGGCAATGTCGGCATAGCCGACTATGAAGATTTCATACAGACCGACGCCGCTATTAATCCGGGTAATTCCGGCGGGGCGCTGGTCAATCTGAACGGCGAACTCATTGGGATCAATACGGCAATTTTTTCAAGGACGGGCGGGTCGGAGGGAATTGGATTTGCCATTCCCAGCAGCATCGCGTTGGACATCGTCGAGAGCCTGCAGAAAACCGGTAAGGTGGTGCGCGGCTGGATGGGTGTAGCGATTCAAGAGATCACGCCGGCGTTGGCCAAATCCTTCAAGCTCCCGGAACAGCGCAAAGGCGTACTCATCAGTGATGTGAATGAGAACGGCCCCTCCCATGCGGCAGGTATCAAGCGTGGCGATGTGGTGATTGCGTTCAATGGGAAGGAAGTCCTCAACGTGAGTCAGTTGCGGAACCTTGTCGCACGCACGATGGTCGGCAAGGATGCGCAGGTGAAGGTGTTGCGAGACGGTAAGGAACAGACCATCGCGGTGAAGGTGGCGGAGCGGCCGACGGATGAGATGTTGGCGAAAAAGGAGCCGTCACCTCCGAAGGATCCGGTCGAGACCGTGAAGCTGCCGGATAATGTCTTGGCGTCTCTTCGCGTGCAGGCGTTGGATGCGGCGACGATGAGTCAATTGAACATCCCGGCGAAGATGACGGGCGTGGTCGTGACGTCGGTCGAAAACGGTGGTCCTGCGGAAGCAGCAGGTCTGCAGCGCGGCGACGTGATTCAAGAAGTGAATCACGAAGTCGTGAAGACGCTCGAAGATTATCAGAAAGCTTCGAGTGCCCTGAAAAAAGATGAGTTGGCTGTTCTGCTTCTGAGTCGGCAGGGGAACAGCCTGTTTGTTGCGGTCAATCCTCAGTAACACGCATGACGCCGGCCGCGGCCGCTCGGCATCCGAGCAGCCGCGGCCAACCATCGGATGAACGGTTCGAATGTCCTACGGCCTGAATTCCATCAACCAGTGGCTGCAAGACACGATCTTTAAACCGCTGGAAGATAAAAAAATGCCGGTGATGGAGCACCTCGTGGAGCTTCAGGTCCGGTTGACACGCGCTGTGATCATCACGGCCGTGGTGTTTGTCGGCACCTTTTTCTATGCCGACCAGTTGGTCAAGTGGCTTCGCATCCCTCTCCAGAACATGTTTATGCCAGGCTCCCTGTCGTGGGTGCCGACCGATCTGCCAACGGTTCCGTTCGTCTTTCTCGCGCCGGCTGAGGCCTTATGGCAAAACGTCAAGGTGGCTGGGCTGTTTGCCCTTGCCGCTGCGACGCCGTACATTCTCTGGGAAGTCTGGCATTTCGTCGTGCCGGGTCTCCATGCCCAGGAACGGCGTTTTGTGGCGCCATTTGTACTGTTGACGGCCCTGGCTTTTTACGCAGGGGTGGGCTTTTCATTTTTTTTCGTACTGCCTTTCGCGCTGAATTTTTTACTGTCTTACGGCATCAACGCCGGCTTCGTTCCTCAGATCTCCATTGCACAGTACGTCGGGTTTGCCCTGTGGTTCCTGATCGTATTCGGGCTGATTTTCGAAGTCCCGCTCGCGATTACGCTCATGGCGAAGCTTGGGTGGGTCGATGCGCCCTTTCTCAAGCGGTATCGCAAGTGGGCTCTGCTGGGGTCGTTCATCTTTGCCGCAATTCTTACCCCAACGCCTGATCCCTTCAACCAATGTCTCATGGCCCTGCCGATGTATGTCTTCTACGAAATCGGGATTTTTAGTGCGGGTTTTTTCAACAAGAAGAAGCCGGTGCCGGAAGGGCCGGCTGTGCCGGCCGTGGCCGCTGCGTCAGCGGGAAACGGCAGGGCGCCGTCGGTGGGACTCCCGAACGTGGGGGAGGGCGACTACGTCGGCGTGCCGTCAGATCGACGGCGATGACGAGAAGGACAGATCCGGTTTAACGTGCTACAGAAGGAAGAGACATGGCTCGTGAATTGAACGTCATTCAACCTCCTAACTCCGGTGGCAGTGATGCGTGCGTCTACATGTGGGCCTGCGCGATCTGCGATGAGAACGAAACCTGTCAGAAGGACAAAGAGGGGCACAGTCGCTGGTTGGTGGCTAAACGGATGGAGCGGATCGAATACAAAGTCCTCATTATGAGTAACAAGGGTGGGGTCGGAAAGAGTACCTGTACGACGAATCTTGCCGTGAGTCTTGCGCTCAAAGGGTGGCATGTCGGTATTTGCGATATGGATATCCATGGCCCGAACATTCCAAAGATGGTGGGGGCCGAAGGGCAGAAACTCAAGATCAGCAGTTCGGGCGGGATCATCCCGTTTCAGGCGTATAACCTCAAGATCGCCTCGATGTCGTTCCTATTGCAGAACTCTGATGATCCGATCATCTGGCGCGATGCGTACAAATATGAGTTCATCAACCAACTCTTGGGCGGTGTCGAATGGCAAGATCTCAATTTCTTGTTTATCGACTTGCCTCCTGGAACCGGCAATGAATCGGTTACGACCATCGATCTGCTCGGCAATGTCAGTGGCGCGGTGATTATTACGACGCCGCAGGAAGTGGCCCTGCTGGATTCCCGCAAGTCGGTTTCGTTCTGCAAAGACAGCGAAGTCCCGATCATTGGAATTGTCGAAAACATGAGCGGGTTAGAGTGCCCCCATTGCCATAACCACATCGAAGTGTTTCGTAAAGGCGGAGGGGAAGCCTCCGCGATTGATATGGGCGTGCCGTTCCTCGGGCGCATTCCCCTCGACCCCGATGTCGTGATTCAGTCTGACTTGGGTGAGCCCTTTGCGATGTTCAATTCTGACACGCCGACGGCGGAGTGCTATCACGACATTGCCAACAAGGTCGAAGCGTTCTGCAAGAAGCGTGGGTCGCTCGTAAAAATCGCCTCCCCGCAGGCGCACTGATGGAGGAGAGATTGTGAAGGCTACAGACGCGACGGATGGCCTCACACAACTGCATGAGGCGCAGCAGATTGTGTTGAAGGCCACGCCAATTTTGGGCGTGGAGAAGATTCCGATCCTTGATGCCCTTGGCCGTGTTCTCGGCGAGGACATCGTGGCGGAGCGGGATAATCCACCCTGGGACAATAGTGCGATGGACGGGTTTGCGGTCCGGTGGGTCGATATCAGACAGGAACATGCCATTCAGAAACCGGTGACTCTCGCGGTAATTGAAGATGTGGCCGCAGGTAAGATGCCTTCAAAGTCCGTCGGTGTGGGGCAAGCGATTCGTATTATGACTGGGGCCCCGCTCCCGAAGGGCGCAGACACGGTCCTAAAGGTCGAAGACACCGAGCATACGTCGGATTCCGTTCGCGTCTTCAAGCCGGAACAGCAAGGCGCCAACATTCGGCCTCAGGGTGAAGACGTCAAGAAGGGCGAATGTATTATCGGGAAAGGAACCAGGATTCGTCCGGGTGAAGCGGGGATGTTGGCGATTCTCGCCAAGTCATTCATCTTTGCCTATCAACGGCCCCGGGTGGCGATACTTTCGACCGGTGATGAATTGGCGGATTTGGACGAACGGTTCAGCGAAGACAAAATCATCAACTCCAATAGTTATGGGATTGCGGCAGCCGTTCAGGAGGCTGGTGGCATTCCCTTGTTGTTGGGGATCGCCAGGGATACGCCTGCCGCGCTGAAGGAAAAGATATCGCATGGACTGACGGCAGATATTCTGGTGCTGTCCGGTGGCGTATCGATGGGCGATTACGATTTCACGAAGGCGGTCTTCCAGGAGCTGGGCGCAGAGATGAACTTCTGGAAGTTGGCGATTCGGCCGGGGCAGCCGCTTGCCTTCGGCAAGATTCAGGGTAAGCTGGCCTTTGGATTACCGGGGAATCCCGTGTCCTCCATGATGACATTCGAACAGCTAGTACGGCCGGCCCTGCTCAAAATGAGCGGACATCGGAGTTACAGCCGTCCGGTCGTGCAGGCGATTTTCCAGGAGGGATTTTCCAAACGGACGGACCGACGCCACTTTCTACGCGGTGTGCTCACTCGAGAGGATGGCGTCTTCATGGTTCGAACGACTGGTCCCCAAGGGTCTGGCATATTAACTTCCATGGTGAAGGCCAATTGTTTGATCGATATTCCCGTCGAAATTGAACGAGTGAGCCCGGGCGATCTGGTATCGGTTCAACTGCTGAGCGGAGAAGTCTGGGCCAGCTCCAGTGATCCAGGCCAGACAAGCGGGCATCAACTCTCCTGCTGCTGAGGCAGGGGGAGAAGCGGGTGAGCAAGGCTGTGTGGCGGTTCGTTCACGGTTGACTGCTTGACGCATAATAGAAGGACTCCCTTCATGGCTATACCTATAATCTCGTTTGTCGGTCGGTCAAACAGTGGAAAAACCACCCTGATCGAGCGCGTGATTCCTGAGTTGGTCCGGGCCGGGTATAAGGTGGCGACGGTGAAGCGTGCCGGACATGGGTTTGACCTCGATACGGAAGGGAAAGACAGTTGGCGCCACAAGCAAGCCGGCGCCAGCAGCGTGATAGTGCTTTCCAAGGGGAGTATGGCGATGTTCGCCGATACAGATGGTCAGATGAACGTCGAAGATGTGCGGGAACGATTTCTCGATCACACCTATGACCTGATCATTGCCGAAGGATGGAAACACGAAGGGTACCCGAAAATTGTCATCGTCCGAGATCAGATCGGCGAAGTTCCCATTTCCACGGAAGGGCTGCTCGCGGTGGTATCGGACAAGCCCGTCGATCTATCCGTTCCCCTGTTCGACCGGGACGATATTGTCGGTGTGGCCACCTTGATCATGAAGCAGTTTCCACGATCGCAGTCCCGGGCGGAGCAAGGACTGGACATCTAAGGTAGCCCTCACGCTCTCGTTGCCGGTACTCGCGTGCGTTCAGCATTCCTGCTAAACCGCTGATTATTCATGTCCACACCGGTCCTGCGCGTCCAACATCTGGTGAAACGGTTTGGCGAGTTCTTCGCCGTCAACGATATTTCATTCGATATCAGACCGGGAGAAATTCTTGGATTGCTGGGGCCGAATGGGGCGGGGAAAACCACCACGCTTCAGATGCTCCTCGGGGTGGTGACACCGACCGCCGGCTCCATTGAAATGTTCGGGCTTGATCTGGCGACTCATCGTGAGGCCATTCTGCAACAGGTAAACTTCTCCTCAACCTATGTTGGACTGCCTCAGGCCCTCACGGTTGAGGAGAACCTCTGGATTATCGCGCGGCTGTATGGTCTGTCTCATATCCGGGAGCGGGTCGATGACATCGTGAAGCGGCTTGAGATGGATGAGTTTCGTCTGAAAGTGACGCGTAAACTCTCTTCCGGGCAAAGCACTCGTCTCGGGCTGGCCAAGGCGTTCTTGACAGAACCGAAGATTCTGTTTCTTGATGAACCGACTGCCAGTCTGGATCCCGATATCGCACAAAAGATTCGGAGCTTCCTCAAAGAGGAGCGACGATCGACGGGACTCAGCGTGCTCTATACATCCCATAATATGCACGAAATGGAGGAAATGACGGATCGGATCATATTCCTCCAACGGGGAAAGATTGTGGCAGAGGGGACGGCGCAGGAGATTGTAGCGCGGTTTGGGCAGGCGGATTTGGAAGAAGTGTTTGTGAAGTTGGCCAGGGAAAAATAGGGAAGGAGGGACCGGTTAGGATGTCCCCTTTGCCCGCGCAACGCACGGCCTCGGAAGGCCCTCGCCCGGGCTCATGGCGCGTCTCGGCGTGCCAGTGGGTGGGCGGGTGAGAATGCCGCGCACAGTCGGGAACATCCCAACCGACTCCTCCTGGAGATGGGACACTTGCCAACTAGAGCGGGGGAGGGGAAGGGGAGCGATGAAGGTGCATCGGATCTATGCGTTGGTGGCGAGGCACTTGTACCTCTATCGGCGCAGTCTGCCGCGTATGATGGAAATCTTCTACTGGCCGTTTCTGGATCTCGTCATTTGGGGATTCATTACGGTCTATCTCATGAAGTTCCAGGGACAGATCCCTGGGGCGGTGACGTTCTTCCTGGGAGCGTTGATCCTGTGGGATGTGCTGTTTCGAGCTCAACAGGGGATCACGATTTCATTCTTGGAAGAGATTTGGGCGAGAAATCTCATGAACCTGTTCGCCAGCCCACTTAAGCCGAACGAGTTTCTCGCCGCGACGATGGTCATGAGCGCGCTCAAAGTCATAGCCGTCTCTGTGGTCATGGTCGTCTGCGCAGGCCTGTTCTACTCCTACAACATCTTCGTGATTGGGATGTGGCTGGTTCCGTTCGTCTTGAATCTGGTGATGACGGGATGGATTATCGGGGTACTGACCACCGCCCTCATCATGCGATTTGGCCAGGAAGCGGAGGTCTTGGCTTGGAGCATGGTGTTCATGTTTCAGCCCATCTCTTGTGTATTTTATCCGATGGAGGTGCTGCCTGGGTGGCTGCAGGCCATTGCGTGGGTGAACCCGGCTGCCCATGTGTTTGAAGGGATGCGCGCCGTGCTCAATGCTTCTGCCGAGCCAATGACTCATCTCGGGTGGGCGACCGGTCTCAATCTATTTTTCCTTGGTATGGTAATTGCCGCCTTCCATTGGACGTTCGAGCTTTGTAGGGAACGTGGATTGCTGGTGCGTATTGGGGAGTAAGTTACCGGAGGGAAGAGCACTCGGATTGCCAATTTCAAGAGGGCTATGATAGCCTACAGACACCTTATTGCAGGGGCCTGGCGATGAGGTGGAGCGAAACCTTCAGGTCTGCAGCATCGATGTTGCCTTGCCCGAGAATCTCGTCGGAAGTCAGACCTAAGTCGCCGCCTCTTTCGCGCCTTCGGCCCGCTCCTTCCCCCGTTCCTCGTGAACAAGACAATGTCACCATACTCAAAGGAGGAACCCCAGATGGGTTCAAAGATCTATGTCGGTGGGTTGCCCTATTCGGCGACTGAGCAAGAATTGAGTGATCTGTTCGGGCGACATGGCGCAGTCGCTTCAGCACGGATCATTACGGATAAGTTCACGGGACAGTCACGCGGCTTCGGTTTTGTTGAGATGTCTTCGGACGCCGAAGCGCAGGCGGCCATTACCGCTCTCAATGGTGCGGAAATGGGTGGCCGGACCTTAACCGTGAATGAAGCGCGTCCGCAGGAACCGCGCACCGGCGGTGGAGGCGGTGGATTTGGGGGCGGTGGTCGTAGCGGCGGTGGCGGGGGCGGTAAGCGCGATCGCTGGTAATCCTTACACGTAAAGATGCGTTGGGGCTGTTATTGTCATGATAGCAGCCCCACTTTTTTTGCCGACCTTTGGGCTAATCACCGACCTTGGGCTGATGATCTGAGTCGTAGGATGTGAGGACCGTCAGTTAATCAACCCACCCATCACCGACTTTTGGCGTGTCTGGCGAGCCCACTGTCAGGCTCTCAATCGAAGGCGGAGTGGTGTGGAGCGTCTGTCGCACTAGTGCCACTAGGGCTTGCTGGTCAAACGGTTTGGGCAGAAATGGCAGGTCCCCTCGGCGTATGCCGTACCCTGCCAAATCCTTGTCAACATTACCGGACATGAGGATCACTCGTAAGTCTTTCCGTATGCGCAGCGCACGGACGGCCAGGTCGTGGCCGTGCACATGGGGGAATTGATTGGAGCTTGAGGCCAATTGAAATCCCGGAGGGGGAAGGATGAGGTCTGTGAGCAGGAGATCAATGGTTCCCTCGTGCTCTGAGCAGATTTTGAGGGCCTCTGAACTGCCGTCGGCAGCGAGGACCGAAAAGCCTGCCTGCTGAAGTATGGTTTTGCACAGCTTCGTAATGCTCGGCTCGTCATCGACCACCAGAATGGTTGGGGACACGGACTGCGGCGCGATGTTCTGCTGTCCTGACATAACCTAGTTCCCTTGCCGATAGCATAGTACCGGACAGAGTCGATGGCGAGTGAATCTGCGTTTCTGACAGATCGTGCAGAATGAATAAGCGGAAGGTCAGGTAGAGTTCCGTTGGGTGACGGGGCCCGGTCTCCTTCCGGCGCTTTTTAAAGGCTGACCATACCCGTCAAGCGAGTGAGGTCTGGAACGGGAATGCACGCGTTAGCCGTTTCGCGATTCGAAGCGAATTGATCTGCATGAGGGTGGCATGGCAAGCGGATGCGGGGGAAGGCGGTGAGCGATTCGACAGTTACTCGTGAGCCGATCGGGCCTTGAGTGCCTCCAGGCGTTTCTTCTCCAGACTCACATGCAGTGATCTTTCTTGGGTGACGATGACGGCCCCCGGCGCCTGGCCCTTCGCTTTCTTGACCCACTTGCGTCTCGTGTAGATGATGTCGCCCTTGCCGCTTTTCTTCAAATCGCTATAGAGTAGCGCCAGCGTGGCGGCGTCTCGTATCGTTTCCAGCGGCGGATCGGTCCCTTTTCCCAAACGCACTACGACGTGTGAGCCGGGCGTACTGCGGGCATGCAGCCAGAGGTCGTCGCTCTTGGCGAGGCCGAACGTCAGCTCGTCGTTTTCGCGCGCGTTTCTTCCGACATAAATCGCCAAACCGTCCGATGAAATGAAGCGGCGGAATGGACCTTTACGTGGTTCCTGACGCCCCTTCCCCCCGCCTGTCCGCGAGAGGGTCCGTCCGCGCACGATGAAATCGGGCTTATCGGGCGGCTTCCAGGTTTCTTGTTCGATAGCAGTTAATTCTCGCTGCAGAGTCTCCAATTCCTTCCGCCCTTCTTCGATGCGAGGCTGCAGCACCCGCTCTGCAGTCAGACACTTTCGATGTTTTCGAAAGTAATCATCCATATTTCCCTGTGGAGTTTTGGCTTGGTCGAGCGGGATTGTCAGGTTGGGAAGTGTCTCATCGAAGTAATCCGCCACGATCATATTCGTTTGGCCTTTGCGGATGGTTCCGAGGTTTGCCTTGATGAGTTCGCCATAGCGGGCGTAGGTCTTGTATTGTTCCGCCTTCGCGAGGTCTTCGTGCCATGCCTCAATACGGCGGCGGAGCTTCTTAATGGATTTTTTCAATGTCCCTGTCCGGGCTTGTCGCGCGGCTACGACGGCCGAAGCAGCTTCTGTCCTGTGGTAGTAGGCGTCGACGGCAGCCGACAGAGGGAATGATGATTCTGGGATCTCCTGGATAAATCGTGAGGCGTTGGAGGCAACTGGTTCTCGTTGATGGTGAGAAGGAGGAGCATACAGCTGTCCTATTCGATCCTTCGCCCCGTTGAGGTCTCGGCGGATACGTCCGGTCTCATCAAGTATAAGAAGGTTTGAGGTCTTCCCCGTCAGTTCTGCAACGAGGCGGCAGACACCTTCCTTGGCGGTCAGCGTCAGTTGAACGATCCGGTCCCCCTGAATCTGTTCGACCTGGTTGATTCGCGCCCCTTGCAGATGGGCGCGGAGAAATTGACAAAAGGGCAGAGGTGTCGCTGGATTCTGAAAGGCTGAGGTGGTGAGGTGCAGACGAGCAGATTCATGGTGGCATGAGATGAGAAGTCGGTGTGTCTGTCCCGGAGCACGTATCTCCAGGAGAATGGTGCGATCCGTCGGCTGGTAAATTTTTTGAATCCAGCTTCCAGCCAAGGCCGGAGCAAGTTCACCCAGTACCCTTGCAATTTCTGTCGCTGTCAGTGCCACAATTTGTCTCAGATCAACCGTTGTCTTCGAAGAGAATTTCCCCACTCAGGGCATCGGGCTCGTGATCCAGGTCATTTTTGCCGCATGGGACCAATGTGCCACAGCTAGAAGCGGTTAAGACCCAATGTTATTCGGCGTCAC
>Ga0075423_10000541_pt1 | contig 30715 bp, 40 predicted proteins | sample SoiMethybrSBSTD2_FD_80114 | JGI IMG/M metagenome (GOLD analysis project Ga0075423, IMG submission 80114) | Bulk soil microbial communities from a Populus tree surrounding site in Tennessee, USA - Soil MetaG P. TD hybrid SBSTD2 | ecosystem: Environmental > Terrestrial > Soil > Tree plantation...
CAGGTAGTCGGCGACGGCCGAGCGGCACTGGGCCTTGCCCAGCTCCGGGTCGTCCTCTTCGCCGAGCACGGCTTCGACGATCTTCGCGGCGAACAACTCAACCGCCAGGTCGTCGAGATCAGCTGGCGTCGGTGGACACCCCCCGATCCGACTTTGGAAGTAGTGGGCGAGGGTGTCGCCGACCACCGAGCCAAGGGTCATGGGCAGATTCGGCGGCACCTTCTCCCCCAGGAGGTACTGGCGCCGAAATGCCTCCGGGCACTTCTCGAAGGCACGGACGCTCGCCGGCGAGAGCGACTGCAGCCGGAAGTGGCGGCCGTAGCGGCGCGCCGGCAGTTGCAGCGGCACAGACCGCGGGGAGACGCGCAGGTTGTCGGCGGTCACCGTCAAGGAGCACCCCGACTGCGACGTAGCTCGGCGGGGTCGAGGGCATCGCGCCCCAGCCATGTCGCCAGGACCGCTTCGGCCTGGTCATCGACGGCCGTGATCGTGCCGCTTGCCGGATCGAAGGTGCCGACCTCGACCAGCGAGGCGGCGGGCAGCGCCATTTTCGCCACAGTCGGGTAGTTCTCGACGAGGCGCCCGTGGGCATAGAAGACGCGGTCGGCGAGGCGAGCCATTTCCGACTGCCCATAGATGGCGCCCTCGTAGTAGATACGGACGAGCTCTTCGCCGGGCAACGGGGCGCCGACGATGCCCGAGCCCGCACGAATGCCCGTCGCCGCCCCCTCGCGCGGGACGAAAACGAGAAAGGGGCTCGCCAGTCGCGCCGTCGCCTTGCCCTCGACCAGCATCCGCGCGATCCGGTGGAGGCGCGGGCGCTTGTGCGGAGGAACGTCGGCGTCATCAACAACGACAGGCTTTGTCCCGATCGCTTCGTCAGCTCCACGGGAGTAACGGGTCAAGACGCCGTCCTCGAGGACGTAGACACAGTCTTCCTCTGGACAGTCGACATAGGGGCCGGGCTGCAGCTCCCCAGTGAATCCCTGAACGAGTTCCATCTGAAACCTCCTTTGTCTTCGCAGGGGGCGTCGCCTCCGCGGGTGGCGTGCCCGCACCCGGAAGGGCGCAGGCGATCTCGCAGCGAGGTAGTCGCGAGCGCGATCAGGCCGCGGGGGTTGCCGGCGCGTTGGCGACACCGTTCAGCGCGTCACAGGCCGTCTGGGCCTCGCCGCGCGATGCCCAGACGTCGGCGCGGAGCGCCTCGGTCCGGGTGTCGAGGACTTGGTAACCCTCGGTCGTCACCTCGACGACGTGACGTATCGCCTCGTCGTCGTAGTAGCGCTCGGCGCGCTCGCCGAGTTCCGTCCAGTCGAGGTCGTGCTCATCGGCGAGGTGCCGTAGATCGCAGAGCAGTTCTGCGATCGCCTCCGCGGCGTTCTCGGCATTGTTCGCTCGCGGCGCACGGGCGCCGCATACCGGCTCGACGTCGTCGTAAGCGGCGATCGCCTGGGCAGCGCGATCGCGCCGGCGCTCGTTGTCGTTGCGCTCAGTCACGGATCGGCCCTGAGCGGCAGTCGATGCAGGTACCTGGCTCCCGTCTCCAGCACGGGGTAGTCAGTCATCGAAACCCAGGAGGTCGCAAACCTCTTCGACGAGATCGAGGATCGGCTGGTCACCTGAGGCCAACGCCTCGCCAGCTATGTCGTCCAAAATCGCCGACAGGGTTCGTTGTTCGTCGGGCATGTTTGCTCCTTTCAGCGTTCGTTCGCCGCGGAAGGTGCGCCAGCGGCGACCTCCTCGGCAAGGTCCAGCTGCAGCCGCACCTGGGTGCGGTCGTAGCCGGCCTGCTCGAGCAGCAGGGCAGCGCCGAGCTCGATCGGGTCATTGGTCCCGAGGTAGGCGACGATGTCGGCGAGCTGGGCTTTCACCTCCTCGGGGCTGCCATAGATGCAGCCGGTACGCCGCACCTGCCGGTAGGCCTCCTCGATGCTCACCGCGCGGCGGCCGCGGCGAAGCGCCGCAGCCGGACGAACCGCCGGCGGCGGCCGTCGCGGCCGAGCCCCCGCTCGCCCCGGCGCAGCGCTTCGAAGCTCGGCAGCAAGGAACTGGCCCGCTGCAAGAGCTCCTCGATCGCCTCGCAAGCCTCGCCGAAGCTGCGGTCGTCGAAGTTGACGACGTACTTGGTCTCGAAGGAGTAAGTGGCGAGCTGGCGCAACGCCACCGGCAACTCGAACGGCAGCTGCTCATCGCGGACGGCGACGATCACGGAGTCCTCCAGCGCGTAGACGATCACCTCGACCCCGGGCGGGCCGGTGATGGCCCCGGCGTCGAGGGCGTCATGGAAGCGGTGTGAGAGGGCAGCGCCAATGCCGTCTTCGCAGTCGACGTCGATCCCCTCGAGCTCGCCGTACTCCTCGCGAGTAGCGGCTGCGAAGCGCTCGCGGTCAAGCGCGAAGGCCACGACTGCGGCCCTCCGCGCAAGCGGTCTCTTCATCTTTCCCTCCTTGGGTGGGTGGTGCAAAGCAACCCTGAGCGAGGTGCAGCGCAGGGCAGCGAGATACGGTTTGGCGGCGTGATCGTCTACGTCCTCACCCACAACGAGGCCAACGAGGGCGGCACGGTGGAGGGCGTCTACTCGACCGAGCAGAAGGCCCGCGACGAGGCGGCGAGCCGCCGCCTACCGAGTGGAGATGGCTCGGTCTTCTTCTGGGAGATCGTGCCCTTCGAGCTGGACGGCCCCTCGGACGGCCTCGACCCGATCCGCCTCGACTAGCGCCAGGGCCGCCCGATCCGCTGGCGCGGGCCGACCGGGCTCTCAATGGGCCTCTTCGGGCCCTGGGTCGGCGTCGAGCAGCGAGGGCGTCTCGCTGGGCTGCTCCCCGCCCGACGCCTCGGCCGTGGCGGCATCGGGCAGCACCGCGGTGCGCTCGGCCGCGGCCTCCGCCTCGGCTTCGGCTTTCTGGAGGCGCTCGGAGATCCACTCCAAGAGCTCCCGCGAGCGGGCCTCGACGTTGCCTTTGCCCTCTTTCAGGGCGACCTTGCAGCGGCGCTCGAGCTCGACCGCCGTGATCCCGGCCCCCTCGGCTTCGGCGAGGGTGGTAGCCAGTTCCGCGGACTGCTCGTCGGTGAGCCGATCGGGCATCTGGTCGAAGAGCGCCTCGGTCAGCTCACCGCGCAGCCGCTCGTACTCGCCGCTAACGAGTGCCTCGGCCAGGGTGCGCTTGGCGGCCGGACGCGCCGGGGCGCCGCTCGGCTGTCCCTCGGCGGCGTCGACGATCACCGACGGGGCCTCTGCGCCTGAGCCTTCGGGCGCCACGGGTGGAGGCGTCGGCGCGGCTGGCGCCGGGGCGGGCGGCGCCGGAGCCGCCGGCGGCGTGGCGGCTGCGGGCGGCGGGGTGCTCGGCGCCGGCGGGACGCCCGGGGCGGCCGGCACGTCGACCGCGGCCGCAGCGGAGCCGCCACTCTCCTCGCCACCGCCGATCGCAGCCAGCGAGATCCCCAGCTCCTCGGCGGTGTAGAGGCCGGAGAGCTGGGAGGGGAAAGCCTTGCGCAGGGCGAGGGCCTCGGCGCGGATGCTCAGCATGTGGGCGGGCTTGCCGCCCACCTTGTTCCACAGCGAGTCGGCGCCGGCATCGCCCTGGGGAGCGAAGTCGTGCCAGTTGGCAGTGCCGGTGGTCGGCACCTTGGTCCCCTTGCGGTGGACGCGGACCCGGGCAGCGATCGGCGTGTCCTCGCCCGCCCAGTAGTCGGTCCAGTTGCCCTCGGCATCGCACCATTCAGGGTCGTTCTGGCCGTCGTAGAGCTCGGTGCGCTCGGCCAAGAGACGCATGCCGTCGATCGTCGCGACGGCGCGCATCACGCCGTTCTCCCAGACGGCGTAAATCTGGCCGGCCAGGGGCTCGAGGTCGTAGATCCGGCATTCGAGCAGGAACTGGTCGACCTCCTTCTCTTCGGGCGTGACGCGCTCCGAGACGCCCCCCGGGCCGACCTCGTACTTCTTCATCTTCGCCTTAACCGCCTCGCGGTAGCGGAGGGCGTCGTGCTTGGCGCCGTCTCCGTTTCGCGAGGGGGCCTCTGCGGTAGCACTCATCGAATCTCCTTCCCCGACACGCCGCGGCAAGCGCGGGCGCCGTGGATCGGGCGGCGCCGGTCTGACCGGCGCCGTGCTCAGTGTTGGGCGGGCCCGCTCGGGGCCCGGGCGCTACAGGCCGGCCTCGATGACGAAGCGCGAGGTCTTCACCTGCTTGCCCCAGCGCCGCGCGCAGCTCGACATCACGAGGCTCTCCCGCGCGCGGGTCAGCGCCACGTAGGCGAGGCGGCGCTCCTCTTCAGTGCGGCCCTCCTGCAGAGCGCGGGTTGAGGGCATCACGCCCTCGTCGAGGCCGGCGACCCAGACGTGGGCGAACTCCAGGCCCTTGACCGCGTGCACAGTGCCGAGCGCCAGCGAGGAGGCGGTGCGCTGGGTATCCGTCGAATACAGCGTCAGCTCCTGCAGGAACTCCGCCAGCGCCGGGCGGCGGCCCTCGGCCATGCACTGCTGCTGGTAGGAGCGCGCCGCGCGGTAGAGCTCGCGGACGCTGCCGAGCTGCCCGGCGCCCGCCCGCCCGCGGCGGCGCAGCCGATCGGGAATGCCGGAGATGACGATGATGTCGCCGACCAGCATCTTGAACTCCCGCCGCCCACTGCGAGCGATCTCGCGGATCTGCTCCATCGACTCGCCGAAGGAGATCGCGGCCTTGCCGCGGCTCTCACCGATGCCCGCCTCCCAGGGCACCATGCAGACCCGCTCGTAGCCGAGCCCTCGGGACTTGGCTACCTCGGTCAGCGTGCGCGCCGTCGCCGGTCCCAGGCCCGGACGCGATTCCAGGGCGCGGGCGAAGGCGGCCGAGTTGGCCGGGTTGACGGTCAGCGTCAGCCAGGCGAGCGCGTCGCGGACCTCAGAGCGCGCCCACAGCGCCCGTTCCCCGAGGGTGGTGTAAGGAATGCCGCGGGTGGCGAGGGTGATCTCCAGGTCCTGGCGGACACGCAGGCCCCGCATCCGCACCAGCACTCCGAGCTGCCCCGGCGCGACGCCGGACTCGATATGACTCTGGGCCCAGGCGGCAATCGCCTCGGCCTCCTCCTCCTCTGAGTCGTAGTGCTCATAGATCGGGTCGGGCCCGGCACCGTCGGCGGCTTCGAGGGCCTTGGGACGGCGCTGCTCGTTGTGGGCGATCAGCCGCAGAGCGGAGTCGACGATGCCGCTGTGGGAGCGGTAGTTGCGCCGCAAGACCACGGCGGCGGCACTCGGGAAGTAGCGCTCGAAGTCGACCGTGAACTCGGGGTCAGCGCCGCGAAAGGCGTAGACGATCTGATCGTCGTCCGCGACGACCGTCAGCCCCGCGCCGCTTGACGCCAGTAGGCGGATCATCGCGAACTGCGCCTCGGAGACGTCGTGGAACTCGTCAACGAGGAGAGCCTTGACCCCCGCCCGCCAGGGCGCGGCGTGGCGCTCATCTGACAGGACGATCGCTGCGGCCCGCACCAGGCCCTCGAAGTCCAACGCATTGGCCGCCCGCAGGTCGGCCTCGTAGATGTCGAAGGCCCGGGCCAGCTCCACCTCGCCGCGCACCACCCAGAGCGCAGAGTCCTCGAGGTTGGCCTTGGCGGTGCCGATCCGGCGCACCAGCTCATGCGCGTCGACGCCGGGCTCGACGCGCTCGACCGCCGAGCGCGCCAGCTGCAGCTGGTCGTCGGAGTCGAAGATCGAGAACTGGGGATCGAGGCCGACGACCTCGGGATGGCCGCGGACGACCTGGGCGGCGAGCGCGTGGATCGTCGAGATCCTCACTCCCGCCTGCTCGGAAGGCAGCTCAGCCTCAATCCGCTCGTACATCTCGGTCGCGGCGGCATTGGTAAAGGTGATCGCGACGACCTGGGCCGGGGCGATGGAGCCGCCTCTGACCAGGTGGATGATCCGCTGGGTCAGGACGCGGGTCTTGCCCGCGCCCGGGCCGGCGACGACTAGGAGTGGGCGCTCCAGCGAAGCGTGGACCGCCGCGCCCTGGTCGGCATCGAGGGTGCGCTCCCCCACGGGAGCGGGCGTCTCTTCGATTGCCCCCTCGAGCGGGGGCGCCTCAGTTGCTTGAGCCATCTCACCTCCTTTCGGTGTGGCTGCGGGCCCGTCGCGGGCCCGATGTGGAGCCGGCGGGGTGCCGCCGCGCCTCCCCCTCAGCCCTCTTCACAGAGGACTTCGAAGTTGGGCTCGGCGTCTGCCGGCGAGTCGTATTCGCGGACCACGACCCCGCTCGGCTCGAACAAAGCCAGGAAGCGATCGACGAGCACGACCGCTCCGCGCTCGGTCTCCGTGCACTCGTCGTATTCGCCGCGCTCGTACAGGACGGCGATCGCGGCGGCGAGGCGCGGGTCATGGGCGCCGGCGAAGCGCGGCTCGGCGACCAGCCGGGCCAGCTCGGGCTCGCCCTCTGTCTCGAGCATCGCCTCCGCCAGCGCGATCAAAAGCTCGTATTCGTTCTGGCGGGCGGCCTCGCGGTGGGCGGCTTCGGCCGGGAATGGGCCGACCCTGTGGGTGCCCGACTCGGCGAAGAAGACCCCGGCGGAGTGCTCGGCCACCTCCCACTCGCGCCCCTCGGGCACCGGGAAGGCAGCCCGGGTGAGATCCCGGCGCGCGACGGCGCCCATCAGACGCTCGCCCCGCGAAGCTCGGCGCCGACCGCGAGACCGACGCGAGCGCAGCCGAGCCGCCGGCGCGCCGCGCAGCGCAGGGTGCGCGGCGGGGCGCTGGGGCGGCAGCGGGCGGGAGCGCTCGGAACCGCAGGGCGCTCGGGCGCGGGCTCGGCGGCGGGAGCGCCGCTCCACTCGAGAGTCAGCTCGATTGCCCTGGGCCGCTCGCCCTCGCCGCGGGCGAGGGCCACCGGCAGCCAGTCGGCTACCTCGCCCGCCATCTCGGCGAAGCAGGCCATCAGCGAGCGCCTGGCTACCTCAGCGAAGGCATCGCCGCTTCTGCCATCGGGATAGAGCGCGAAGGCGCTCATCGTGAACTCATCCATCTGAGTCCTCCTTTCCTTCCTGCTCGCCGGCGCCGCAGCCCCCGCACTCATCGGTGCCGACGTTCATGTAGTGGCAAGGGAAGCCCGCCACTTCGGCGCGGCACTTCCACCCCAGGCCGGCGCGCTCGACGAGCTCGTCGAGCATCACCAGCTCTGAGTCGTAGGCCGCGTTGAAAAGCGTTTCGATCGCTTCGGCGCCGTCGAGGCGGAGCGCCGCGGGGACCTCGACGCGGGGCCGGTGCGCGAGCCGGCGCACCACGACGGCGAGGATCATGGCGGCGCGATGGCGCAGCCACGGCCCGCGAGACGGTGGGCTGGCGGGCCCGATACCGCCATACTCGCGGCAGAGCCGCTCGAGCTCCTCAGTAGGAATTCGGTCTTCGCCCACCAGGCGCTCGGCTTCGCAGCGCAGGGTGTAGGGATCGGCGAGCACGGTCACGGAGCTGCCACGACCGGCTCTGCGCCCTGCACCGGACAGCCAGTGATCTCGTAGAACTCGTAACCGTCCTGGGCCTCGAAGTAGAGCTCCATCGCCTCGGCATCCCGGGCAGGTGGTTTCTCAGGCAGCGAGGGATCTCGTTCGCGGGCCTCCGACCACCATTCCCGGGCGATGCGGGCGCCCTCCGCGACCGCGAGCTCTTCGCTCGAATACGCACTGACGTCTCGCCCGTGGCGGTGCTCGAAGACGAACACGTGGACTTCCATCTGGCCTCCTCTCGGTCAGTTGCGGCGGCTCTCGGCCACCGCGGGTGTGGTTGGTGGCGCTCAGGCGCCGCGCTCGGGAGTGGTGAGTGCGCATCCCGTCGCGGAGGAGGTGGACCTCCTCGTGGCGTAGCGACGGCTACTCCTTCCGATTGATCCCGAGGAGCTTCTCCGTGCGGGGAAGCTGGGCGGGGTCGCGCCCCATAGCCCGGTTGACGATCTCCGCGATCATGGTCGGCACGTCGAAGCAGACATCGCGGACCTCGACCTTGAGCCTCCCGGCATCCTCGGCCTTCTGGAGGCGGTCGCGGTACTCGATCAGGACGTCGTTCGCGGCCCCAGTGAGCGCGAGCGTGTTGAGCGCGCTGAGCGAGATCGCGGTCGGCTGCGGGCCTTCCTGGCCGGGCTCACGTCCGGCCAGCTTGAGGACGGCGTCAAGCTCGGCGCAGGTATCGGCCCCACCGGGGAAGAGTCGCGGCTTCGCGTAGAGGAAGCCAGCCAGCCGATCAAGCGCCTCGGAGTCCGGCAGCTGGCCCTGGCCCAGCGGGTAGGTGATGTACCCGCTGCGCTCGGTGACGTCGTTGCCGCTGACGGCAATCAGGTAGAAGTCGTCGGGTTCCTCCCCGTCGGCCTCGACCTCGCCGTTGCAGACGTGATTGAAGGTGAAGCCCTCGAACTGCGCGGCGATCGCCTCCGACAGCTCGCCGTTCTCGAGCGCCTTCTGCACGACGCAGCCGTCCTTGAGGAAGTGGTCAATGATGTACGCCATCCACGCCGTCCCGTCGTAGGCGCTCTGGCGCGTGTGTTCGAGGGCTCCGTCCTCAGTCGGAGTCCAACCGCACCATAGGTCTGGCTGCCCCTCTGGGGGCTTGCTGTGCTCGATGATGTCGGGGGCGGGGCCTTGCCCCTGGTCATCGCCCGGATTGGCAAAGTAGGGTCCGCGCTCGCGCTTCATCCGACGGCTGCCGGAGAAGCGATTTAGGTACTCGCGCTCGGCCTCATTGAGCGGCGGCTCGACCTCGATCCGGCCGCTGAAGTAAGTGGTGTAGCCCATCGCGGGCTCCTTTCGTGCGGGCACCGGCCACAACTGCCGGCGCCGGGTGGGTGGGCTCAGGCTGCGGGCGGGTGCGGTGCGGGCAGGCGAATCAGCCCAACGCCCGCTTCGACTCGCTCGCAGATCGCCTCGTGGTTGGCGGTGGCATCCCGGAGCTCGAAGGCGAGGCCCGAGCCGAAGTGGTCGACCTCGGGGCCGTCTTCACCCCAGGTGACAGTGGTTTCGTAGGCGCTCGGGCGTACCTCCGTCGTCGTCACGACGTAGGGCCCGACCCGGGTCCTGACCCAGTGGCGGGTCAGGAAGAAGCGGGCGGCCTCGCCGATCATCTTCAGCGCGATCGCAACCACCTCCTCTCGGTCATGGGGGACTGGGCGCTAGCCCAGCGCCGGGCGCAGCGCCCCGGCGGGGACGCGGTCGCGCTCGGCACGGCCACGGCGGTGGGCGGCGGCAAGAGCCGGTCGGGCTCTGACCATCGCCCGCAGCTCGCTTCCCCGCAGACGGGTGAGGAGCGCCCAGGCCGCCGACGCGGTCGGCTCGCCCGCGGCGGCGAGACGCTCGAAGCCACGCTCGCGAGCGCGGCGGCGCTTCATCGCAAGGGAGGCAAGCTGCCCGGAGTCGACAAGCTGGCTCGCCCGCCAGGCGAGGACCTGACGGGCCCTACGTGCGCCGGCGGCGGCTAGGGTGAGCCAAGCCCGCTCCACATCGGGCGCGCAGCCATCGGCGACGGCGATCAGCGTGCTCGGGAATTGGGGGTCGGCCACCGCGGCGAGGACCTCGCCGACGTCGGTGACTGCCTCTAGCGCCCGAGCGGCGGCGCGGATCTCCGCGGCGCCCTCTTCGCCGTCCTCAAGCGTGCTCTTGATCTCTTCGATTCGGCGCATTGCGTGCATGCGCGCTCCTTCCTGCCCGCGGGGCGGGCGGCTTCGGTTTTCGGGCCCGGCGGCGGTGGTCGCCGGGGTGGGCTGGCAGGGGCTTAGACGAGGCCCAGGGCCTCGAGCTGGCTGCGCAGCTGCGGGTTGATCGGTCGCTTGGCCTCGCGGCGCGCCGCCTGGTAGCGGCGGCGAAGCGGCGCCTGGCGCTCGACGAGGCGACGGATGTCGCGACCGCGCAGGCGGGCAAGGAGCAGCCAGGCCCCCCACTCCTCTTCGCTCGTGGCCGCTTCGGCCCGCTGCTCGCAGGCCGCGTGCAGGTCGCCGCCGGCGATCAGAACCTCGATCAGCTCATGGGGCGCCACGATCTGGGTCGCCCGCTTGCCCAGGGCGCGGCGGGTTGCCCGCGGCCCCGCGGCGGCGATCGTCATCCACGCGAGGAGCTCGGGACGGCCGCGACCTTGGGCAGCGTCGAGGACGACGTCGGTGAACTCGCGCGCCGCAAGAGTCGACATCAGCGCCCCCACTGGCGTCTCGGCTTCGACGATCGCAAGGGAGCGCTCGAGGCCCTCCCGCTCGATCTCGCCGCCGGCCGCTTTCTTGATCTCCTTCATCAGCTTGTAGCTTGGGTACATCACCTTCTCCTTCCTCGCCCGGGTACGGGCAGGGGTCGACCGACCCGCGGCAAGGGGCCGCGGGTCGGGGGGTTAGGTCCTATGAAGCCGCGCTGGCCAGGAGCCGTGCGCAGCAGGGTTAGGCTCCGCGCTCAGCGATGAGCCGAGGCGAAGCAGAGATGCTCCCCAAGGAGCTACGGGGGAGCCGGTGAAGTTGCTGAGGCGGAGGCGTCCCGCGGCGTGCCGCAGATCGCGCAGAGGCCCTCGTCGGTCGCCGCCCGATAGCCGCAGCTCGCGCATCTCGGCGCCTCCTCGCCTCGGTGCTGCGCGCAGCCGGGCAGGTGTTGGCCCTTGGGCACGCTCCGACACCCGCAGGCCGAGCGGCGCTGACTGTAGGGGGTGGCAGGAGTCATAGCTGTCCCCCGACTCCCGCCGAAGCGGCAACGCGGGCCTCAGCTAGCGCCCGCTCCACACGGCCGAGCTCAAGCGAAACCTCGCGCGAGCGGCGCCGCGTCGACGAGCCGACCGGTTCGCTTGCCTCCTGCGCAACGGCGACGGATAGCGAGGTCCGCAGCTCGGCGACCCGAGATTCGAGGCGACCGGGCGCAGTCGGGTCGAGTTCGTAGAACCCCGCGTGAGTCGTCGAGCGGACCAGCGGGTGGCGGGTGACCTGGTTCAAGAAGACCGCGTCGGGCCGCCTGCCGGCAACCGAGTGGCCAGCCCGCTCGAGCAGGGCCAGCCAGGTCCTGTAGTGGATCGGACCCGCCTCGAGACCGCGGTGGAGTAGAAGCTCGACCGCCACCTCGCGGATGGCACAACCGCGCAGGGCATCAGGCTGCTCCTCCTGTGCAGGTCCCGCGCCGGCAAGGGACTTGAGCGCCGAGTGCTGCGCCTCGAGCTCGGCGACCTCGGCCTCTGCGGCCGCCAACTCACCCTTGCAGTCGCGTACCTTGGTCTTCGCCTTCTCCAAGCGGCCCGCCAGACGGTCTCGCTCGACCTCCGTCGCACGGGTGAAGCGAGCCGAGAAGGTCGCGGTAGCGCTACCCATCGAGGCCGTCCTGCACTCCCGCCAATGAGGAGTGGAAGTCTCCCCGGCAAGGCAGCCCCCAGCTTCCGCGGTCCGCAGCGCGGGCGGCCAGAGCGAGGGAGCGATAGCGCGCGTAGCGATGTGCGGGCATGTCGTACACGTAGGGCATGACCAGTCCACGGGCGAGCGCGCCAGCGGCAAGATCGGCCCCGCCCTCGAGCTGTACGTAGCGCAGCAGGCGACCGTAGCTATCGACCCCGTCCTGGCTCGGGTCGGAGATCAGGACGACGCGGCGCTCGTCGAAGCGCTCCATGAAGGCTGAGGCGGCGAGACTGCCGCACTCAGCCGGACTGCCGTAACGGGTGGTGTACTTCTCCGGCGAATCGATCGCCAGCAGCCGCACGCTCTTCTCGGCGCCTGAGTCGAGTCGAACCGTCACCGTGTCGCCGTCGGCGATCGAGACGATCCGGCCATGACTTGTGTGAGCCGGGACCGAGGACAGTGCCGAGCAGCCCGCGGTGAACAGGCTTGCCAACACGACGAGGGCAACGGCGATGACCCGGGCGATCACTCGAGTACCGCCGCGCCGCGCTGAGTCGGTGGCGGGTACTCGCCCGAGGCAACCTTGGCGCGGTAGTTGCGGAAGCGGATCCACTGCTCGGCCACGAAACGGGCACGTACACCCCCGTCGTCGTGATCCGTGTAGAGGCGCACCGCGTCGACGAGCCGGTCGATCATGCGCAGGAGCTGCGGGTCGGGCTCGAGGCCCGAGCGAGCAGCCGCGAACTCCGAGGGGGCGAGCTCGACCGATGGCACGGCCCGGCGCGTGCCGTGCAGTACTCGGTCGAGCTCGCGATCGACCCCCTCGGGCTGGCTGGGCATCGCGGGGACGGGAGGAGGCGCGATGCCCTGGCCGCCTTGCAAGAGTGCTTCGCCGAGTACGCGACGCTCGTCGGCGCTCAGGTCGTCGCAGTGACGGGCCCCGTTGATCTGGCAGACCAAGAGGGCCTCGAGCGCCACCCGCAGGGTGCAGCGAGGGATCACCGGGAGCAGGGTGAGGATCTTCACCTTCCGCGCCCGGGGATCTGCGAGTAGGGCCTCTGGTCCAAGCCGTCCGGCGCGGCCCTCGGCCTTCAGGTCGGCGATCTCCTGCCGACGGCGGTTGGCCTTCGCCAGAGCCTCGGCCCGCTTCCTCTCGCGCGCGTCGGCTTTGACGGGACGCTTCACGGAGCGGGTCGGACGGCACTTGGTCGCCGGTTTCTGAGGCGAAGCGACAGCCATTCACTGGTCCCCCGATCTTCTTGGGGGCAGTTCGGTGCAGCCGAATATCCGCTGCAGCTCGACGATGCACTCGTTGAACTGCTCCCGACGCAGGGCCGACCCGGTCGGGTAGCCGCGCAGGGCGGCGACGAGGTCGATCGCCCCGCCGCCCGCCTGGCAAGCGAAGCAGTACCAGCCCCGGCCCACCCCGGGGTACAGCTGCGCGGAGGGGTGCTCGTCGGTATGAGCCGCGTTCGGGCAGCGCACCTTGCCGTCGCGACCCGGTTCGACACCGACGATCGCCCGGTAGTACTCAGCCGCCTCCATCGCCGCCCAAGGCTCCTCGCCCAGGTTGGACGGGGGTCGTCGAGCGGGCCGCGACGGGCGCGCCGACTTTGGATCGCGAAGCCCGCGCGCGAGAACTCGCGGTTGGTAGGGAACCTTGGCCAGGTTGCACATAACCACCCGGCACCAGGCTGGCGCACGACCCTTGCTCGCGGGCTTGTAGTTGAGCGTGCCGGGCAGCCGCATGATCCGGCCGCGGTTCGTCGAGGCGGGGTCTGCCCCAAGCGTCGCGGCAAGCATCCGGTTGAGCGACTCACAGCGCTCCCCAGAGAGCTCATCGGCCAAGAGCCAGTAGGCATGCGCGCCGCCGGAGCCCGACGCCACCACGGCATGCGGGGCGTGGACAAACGAACGCAGGCTTCGCAGGCGGCGTGGATCGTCGATGTCGACCCAGGCAACGGCGGCGCAGTCGACGGAGTCGTTGCCTGGAACAGGGACCCGCAAGGTCGCCGGGGTCAGGAAGACCTCGCGGCACTCGCCGGCGCGGAGGACCCGCACTCGCTCCAGAAACTCCTCGCGCCCTCCAGCGCGGACGAAGTTCTCCAGGTCGGAGCGCTGGAACCGCCCGAGCCGGCCATTGGGCAGCCGAGGGGCGGCGACCAGCTCGACGAAGCCCGGGCGGGCGGTATGCAGGAGCTGGGTGAGTAGCGCCGCATGGGCGTCTGCGGCAAGAACACGGTCGATCCGCCGCCCAGCGCGATCGCGCATAGCCACCGGCTGCGGTGGCGCCGCGTCGGGAACCTCGAGGTGCCGGGGTCGCGGCGCGGTTGCCACGCTCACAGTCCCACCTGCTCGGGAGCGATATCCAGCGCCTCGCACAGCAGCTCCGCCGTGTCGGCCGTTGCGACCCGGGAGTAGCGCAGCCGCTTCTGGCAGTCACGGGTGCCCTGCAGGCCGAGCCGCCGGCAGAGGAGACCCGTCACCTTGCTCTCCTCGGTGGAGTCGCTGAAGCCGGAAGAGCGTGAGCAGATCGCGGCGACTGAGTGCCCGAGGGCGAGCTCCTCGGCGAAGGCTCGCTGCAGATCGTGGAGCGGCACATGGCTGGGACGTCGGGCACGGTCGACGTCGGCCATGAAGATGCGACCGGCCTTGGCCGCGTCCTTGCCGGAGCTCTGCAGCAGTGCGCCGGCAGCTTCGCTCAACCTGTAGACGGCCTCCTCGCCGTCGTAGAGGTCTCCCAGGCCCTCGGCGGCGCGGGCCTCGGCTGCGACAACGCCGACCTGGACCCGGCAGACGCGTGCCTGCACTGAGGTGAGACACAGCCGCCTCGCCCGTCGGGCCCAGTTCGGGTGCTCGCAAAGCGCCCGCAGGACGGGCACTGGTGGGAAGGAGATCGTTCGCTGCTCCCAGCCCGCCGTGGTCGAGGTGATGCGCAGGGAGTAGAGGACGATGCCTGCCCCGTCGCAGACCACCAGATCGCGGTCGCGAACTCGCAGCCAGGCCCGGGGGTTGGGCGCCTCGGCCCCGCCAACCCGCAGTAGGTGCTCGAAGGAGACGCCTTCGAGGTCGGTGACCGGCTCCCCTCCGACCACCACCGCGCTCGTGCTCTCGCATCGTGAGGCCATTTCACTCGCCCCCTGCACGGATAGGGACGTGGGCGCGCCACCCCTTCCGAGTGTTGTGTCTGCCCAAACCGGCTCGTCGGAGCGTCGCGCCGGGCGCGCCTCAGTAGTGCTCGGAACCGCGGCCATTGCCGCCTCCCTCCCGCGGCCAGCCAGCCGCCTCGATTCCCGCCGCGTCGATCTCCTCGAGCGGAACGGTTGGGTCGCGCTCGTCGAGCGCGGGCTCGGCGACGATCGCCACCGGCTCTGCCTTGCGCCAGCGGTCCAGCAGCGACCTGAGTCCGCGCAAGACCAGATAGATCAGCCCAGCCTGGGCGACGAGGGCGAAGCCAGCCAGCAGAAAAGCACGCAGCGTCGCCACGTCCTTCAGTCCCCAGCCGATCGACACGAGCCAGCTGAGAAGCGAAGCAATCGCTTCGGCAAAGCCGCCGAGCAACAGCACCGCGACGACGCGCCGCAGCGTCACCGCGTCCAGGGCACGCCTGAGAGTCAGCATCGTGGGACCTCCTCGATTCGGTTGGGAGGCGCGGGCCCACGGCTGACCGTGACCCGCACCTCGTGGATGCAGCCCTCGTGCAAGTCGGCCAGCGCGAGGGGACACTTCGGGTAGTGCTCGTCGAGCGTCCAGCTCACGAGCAGCTCGAGCGCCTCGGCTTCAGTCGCCGCGACCTCGATGAAGGTGTAGGTCGGATCGCCGGCCACAGCTGCGAAGCGGCCACAGAGCGGCTCTCGCCCCGAGGCCATCGCCAGCACCCCCTCGACCATCTCGGGGTAATCGACCTCCCAGTTACCCCGCAGAAGCCTGAACCGCTCCACCAGGACCGCGAGGGTGCGCCGGCCGCGCTCCTCAGCGGCCGCTGTCGCCGGCATCACCCCCCGCCTCCACAATGACCGGCCCCTTGCCGCCGCCTGGGGCGGCGACGGCGGTCCCGCACTCTGATGACGACGCCCGAGCTACGTCGAGGCGTTCCCTCGCATCGAGGGATGACGCCAGTGGCTTCCATGTGGAAGCGGACCTTCTCTGCGCCCGCGCGCGCGAGGCAGAGGTAGGCGGTGCGGTTCTCGCGCGCCCTGGTGCGGACGCGACGACGCATCTGTGCCTCGAAGGGCTCCCAGTCGCACTGAAGCGCGCTGGCCACCTCCTCGACCCCCGCGCACTCGCCCAAGGAGGCAAGCGCGCGGGAGATAGCGGAGTGGGAGACGTCGACGTCGACGCGGGGCATCAGGCTGCGAGCGGGACCCGCCGCGCCGCCCCCTTCCCCAGCGTGGGGAGAGCGGCCCGCAGGCCTCGTCGACGAGATGAGCGCTTCGCGCTGGGCGCAGCCTCCGCCTCGGCTCGGCGGCGGTCCTCCGCCTCGTAGCGGGCGAGCTCGGCGTCGACGTCCATCCCGACCCAGAGGGGCTCGATGTGATGCTCAGTCATGGTGTGTCCTCCTTCGCGCGACTGCGCGAGGTCTCGGCGGAGAGGCGCTGGACTCGCGGGCGCGAGCCGGCCTCCCCGCCCGGGGTTTGTCATGCGGCGTCGCGGAGGCAGAGATCTGCCTGGCGCGCCGGTGCGTCTCGGGGCCGACCCCGGGACCGGAGCTCAGAGAGCTCGGCCATGAGGGCGGCGATGGAACTGCCGTCGGCCTCAGGCAGCCTGGGGGTAGCGGGGCAGCTGCCCGCGGACCCTGGCGTTGCCGAGCGCCTCGGAGGCCGCCTCGTAGATCGCGACGCCACGGTCGAGGCGACGCGGCTCGCGAAAGGCAACGGCGCGGACGACTTCGGCCTGGGCCATCTTCACGATCTCCGCCAGGTCCTCCGGCCTCTTCAGCCGGGAGATGATCTGACGGATACGACTTGCTTCCTTGCTCATGGTGATCCTCTCTCTCACCGCCGCCGCTTCTCTGATAGCGGCGGTGAGCAGGTCAGGAGGGCCCGCCCGGAGACGAGTCCTCGCAATGAAGGGAGGGCGGGCGCCGCCTCGGCGACGCTCAGCCCGTGAACTGTGCCCTGCGCCCGGGGTCAGGCGGTGGCGAAGGGCAGCTCGGCCAGGTGCATGACGCGGGCCCGGCGCGCGGCCTTGATCGCGCGACCGGCCATCGCCAGCGCGGACTTCGGCGGCATCCCGGCTTTCAGTTCGCGGTCATAGATCCGCTGGGCTTCCTCGCGGTGGCCCACCATGAGCTGGTGCGACTCGGTGAGGACATCACCATCGGTTATCGTCGTCGGTACAGGGGCAGCGTGACCTTGTGGCATCGCTGTTCCTTTCCGCGGGGTCCATATCCCCGCTGATTTCAAGGGGGGACCGTTCGCGCGGTCCTCCCTGTTTCGTTGTGGGTCACTCCGCCGGGCCGCCCACTCGCGACTCCGCCGGCTCGCGCCGCAGGGCGCTTCTCTTGTTTCGCCGATCACGGCGGGCCTGCTTCGGGATCGCTTCGCCGGGCTCGGTCAGTGCCGTGCTCGGAGTCGTTGATCGCTGAGGAAGAGGCTGGGGTGCTGCTGCTCGGTGCGGGTCCTAGATGCGGGGCTTCACGGAGATGGCGTGGAACTCGTAGATGGATCGAAAAGGACGCAAGAGATTGGTCTTGACGATCGCTAGTGGACTCTTGTTCGAGTGCCTATGTGAGGACCGCTGAGAGCGGGAACTGCCGTGAAATGGCTTGAGAGATAAGGATGCAGAGGGTAGGGGCTGAGCGAGATCTGTCAAGACCATGTCCGCCTGGCTCTGCCTCTACGCCTGAACCTCTCTTCCCCTTCGCAGCGGCGATTTACGGACATCCGGGCAGTTCGGCTTCACAGAGCCAAAAACGGGGGTGAATTACGACCGCCAAGGCGACCCGAAGCCGAGCATTTGCGGACACCGAAAATGCCCTAGCGGACATCTAGCGGACGTGTTTTCGGGCCTAGCGGACGCCTTTTTCCACCTAGCGGACATGGCTGATTCGAATGCCCTCTTTACCCTTTGCCAGTGTTGAACCGATCGAGCCCCAGACCGCGACCGATCGAGCCCCGCGGGGTTTCCTTTTTTGGAGTCGATCAGACGCGGGTAGGTGCACAGCGAGAGGAGAAGCCATGAGTTCACGACCTCTACAGAAGGCAATCAGGCACTTCGTGTCGATCGCCGCCCTTTCAGCGCTTGTGGGGTTGGTCTTCGCCGCGGCGCCGGCTACTGCCGCTAACCCCGATGCCTGTGGGCTGGTCACGCAGCACACGATGGCCCGTGCCTTCGGGTTGACGAACTCGGTTCAGCACAAGTCTGTCCTCAGAGGCCCCGGCAATCCCGCGGGCGTCGTTCACATCCGCTGCCGGGCATTCGCCTGGAGCGGTCAAAAGCCGACCAATGCCGCGCGGCGACACACTGGCCTGCTCGCCGGGACTGTCGCCACCTACAGGATCGAAACCTGGGTGGCGGACTCCGGGCCCACCGCCGAGACCTGGCTGGCGAACTTCCCGAAGAAGCTCGAAGGCCTGAGGAGCCGAGCCAAGGCTCAGTTTCTCGAAGGCGCTTTGCAGGGCAGGCCGTTCACCCCACCACGCTTCGGCCTCAAATCTGCCGTCGGCTACCAGGCGCCGAGCGGCGGCCTCAGGAAGCAGCGAGCGTTCTGGTGGGACCGGAGCAGCGGCACCCTGATCTCTTTCAACGTGGTGGAGGCTCGGGATAAGCCGGTCGGCGCATCGCTGAGGAACCTTGCCTCTGCGATCGTCCCCAAGGTCGAATAGACCAGCAGGCACTTCCCCGGCTGCATTGACTCAACGAGGGCGGCCGCTGCGCTGGCCACGCCGCCGCCGCGTAGCCGCCACACCACCGCCGACATACTCGTAGTGCATGCCCATGCCGTCCTGACGGGTGGCGAGGACTCTTGAGGTATCGAGGCGAACGACTCGCGTGCCGCTCCAAGCAGGCACCGTCGGCGACTCTGAATCGACATCCAGTAGGCGGAACTTCCTTCGATCCGAGCGACGCCGATATTCCTGACCCTCGGCCAGGATGTCGGGATACGGTCCGCCTTCAGTTCGCGACAGCCCCTTGACTTTTGCGGTGCTGCAGGAATGAATGTCGAGCGCGGCCACACTCTGGGAAGTCAGGTCAGCCCGACAGGATCCGGTCGCGCCTGATTTACGCAGCTCCGCTGGTAGCACTGAGAGCGACTCCTCGATCTCGGTGCTCGGATCCCACTCGGGCAGCACCAACCTGCACCGGGCACCATCCTCGGACACCGAGGCCACGATCATCTCAGTGCGGTATCCGCGCGGCAGGCGTTTCCAACCATGAAAGCGATAGTGGATCCCGTCGCCCGCCTCATCGCGGGCAAGTAGTTGATCGAGCGCCACGTTCCCCTCGGATCCGTCCTCTCGGATGACGCGGACCCACTCGCTTGCGACGCTCTTGACAGCAAGCCGCAATCGCTGAGCGCCGCTTCGCGGAAAGAACAGCTGGCCGGCTCGGATTCGAGCGGGATGGGACGGAGTTCGAGGCCCGGGCCCCTGCTTGATGTTCAAGGAGTGGCCGCCAGCCACCGTCCTCAGCCCTTGTCGAGCATGAAAGAAACGAGGTGGGAGGCCCCTACCCTGTAGACGCCGTCGATCAATTCGGGGCGCTGCTTGGAATGCTGCAGGCAGAGCACCGGGACGATCGCGCGCTGACCTCCGTACCGTCGGCGTGCCCACTCGGCGTGTCGGAGAGCTTGGGCGATATCGCGAGGCGTGCCCCCGCCCGCCTTGGTCTCGATTACGAACGTGATCGCGGGCGACTGAACGACGTGATCGATGTTTCCACCGCCGCCCTTTGGCACGTCGTGCTCCACAAGCCAGTCAAGCTTTTCCAACTTCCACAGACGCGAGCCGACCCTCTCCTCTGCGATCGCCCCGACTTTGAAGCGAGTCCCCGAGCGCCCTCGACGCCACGCATCCCAGGCAAGCAAGATCCCGACGACGATGAAGAGTCCGCCCACTTCCCGTGCTCCAAGATCACCGAGGATGAGCCCCACGGCGAGGAGCGCCACCGAACAGACAGCTCTCAGCAACGCCTCTCCATAGAGACGCTGGGAGGTCTGGCGGAGGCTGTAGCCGGCTACTTGTCCCGCATTCATCCGATCCACGGTAGGAGTCACAGATGACGGCATGACTTCGACGATCGCGAGATCCCCGGAAATTCCGACTTGATCAGCAGAGCGCATGCACCGCTCCGAAAGCATGTTCAGCCGTCCCCAGAAAGCAATCCGCGACGACCTCGCAGTCCGTCGGCTCACCCATCGGCAGGTCCGCATCGCGCAGGCCATTTGCCAAGGGCTCGAGCGCCGCGCTACAGCGCGCCAAAGACACAAGAAGCGCCGGCCAGCTCAGCTGATGGACCGGATGTGGGCGACCGGAGAGAAGGTCGAGAATCTCTGCGCGAGCGTGAGGCGAAGGGCCTCCGCCCCAGACCTGAGCCGCGGCCCGGATCGCCTCTGCGCAGATGTCTGCATGCACGCCGAGCTGCTCATCAGCGACCTCGCCCTCTGAGGGCCGTCGCGAACCGTCGACCCGCATGAGCGTGACTCGCGAGGCAACCGAGATCGTCTCCTGTACGCGAGCGAACCAGGTTCCGAGGGTCGAGCTCGGGTGGATTAGGTACTTCTCCTCTGCCTGCACGATGCCGCGTTGCACAACCATCGTGGCCACCGCAGCTCGGTCCTCCAACGACGTCATCGGGTTGCGGCGGGCAGCCATCGGCTTCTCGCTCAGGTTGCGGGGTCGACCTGATCCCGGGGCTCGATCAACATGAATGACCTGGGGATCGGCCGCCCAGCGCTACGCCTCTCTTTCGCGTTTCGCGCGCTTCGGATCCGGTCCCCGGGCAGCTCAGCCGGCACCCTCCAGGCCCGCATGGTCCGCTGATGGATGTCGCGGGCGACGGCGACGAAGATGTTGCGGCGACCGAGGTAGAGCTTGCTCGGGATCGGCGTCACCCCACGCTCGCGCTGCTCTCTAGTCTGGGTTCGGGCAGGCCCGACCAGATGACTCGTCAGGGTCTCGTCCAGGACCTCAATGAAGCGACTCGCCCGCTGCAAATCGGGGACCACGAAGAAGAGGATTGGAGGCCGCCCGAGATCCTTGTAGCGAGGGTGCGCCTGCCACCAGCCAGTGAGGAAGCCGTCGTAGTCGAGGGCCTTGCGACGGACGGTCTCGTCGTTATTGCCCCACTCGATCTCCACCAGCAGATCCGTCTTCACCTTTTCCCCGCCGGGCTTGGTCAAGAGCAGCTCGAGGGTCAGGTCGGGGACCACGTTGCCGAACTCGGTGGCGCCGAAGTCGATCGGCGCGTTCTCCTGCAGATCGTTCGGCGTCATACGCCGAGGGGCCTCCCGCCGCTCCTTGACTAGGGGCACCTCGATCTTGCCCGAGCGCGGGCCATGCCAGGTAGCGACGTGGCGAGGGGCGAGCGAGCGAAAGCCGAAAAGCCACTCGTTTCGGGCAAGGTCGTGGACTACATGCTGGGCACTGTGCAGCTCCGGGGCTCGCCAGGTTCCCGACGCCTCATGGTCAGCAGCATCCTTCAGCAACTCGAAGCCCGCCGTGTCGAGCACGTAAAAGCGCCTACCGCGGCCGCGAGCCTGGCGCAGGCCGAGCTCGGCTCGTTTGATCATCCTCTGGCGGATCAGCAGGGAGAGCTCGCGACGGACCTGTCGCTCACCTGAAGACATCATGAACTCGCGCTGAATCTGCCCAGCGCTCAGCACACGCAGCTCGTACAGCGCCTCGAGGATCGACCGCTGCTCGATGTTTATTGCGTTGTGTCGAAGCTGGGGCGGCTCGGCTTTCGGCTTCTCCCAGGTGATGCTCGCCGCCTTGTCCCTCAGCAGCTCCACTTCCTGATAGCCCTCCCTGAGGGGTTTGTCCGTTGGCGAGCCGAGCGCCGCCACCTCTGCCTCGCGACGACCACGGCGAACCGTCCGCCCGCGATCCCCGCTCTGCGGCGCACTGGCTGCTTTCGGCTGCTTCTTCTCCGGCGGGGGGGCTTTGGCTGGAGCGTCTTCCTCCGCTGAGGGTTCCTCGACCTTGCCCTCTGCGACGGGAGCATCACCCCCGGATGCCTCGGCGCCTTTCGCACCCCCGCGGTCCTCTTCGCCCCCGACATCGCTGAGGTCCTCGTTGTCGCCACGCCCAGTGAGCTCACGGGGCGGGGCGATCACTTCCGGGTCATAGCCCCCTTCCTCCCGAATTCGCTCCTCGAACTCGGCCAGCTTTTTCGGGTCGCGCTCCCATGGGATCGTGACGACGGTGAAGGAGTTGGAGAGCGTCTTGCCGGCCTGCAGGACGGCGATCGCATGGTTGATGTCGAGACCCGTCAGCTGATTGACCTCGACCCGGGTCCGCTTCAACTCGCCAAGGTCGCCCTTACGGTGCGCCATGTAGGACGGGTTGAGGCGGTTGATCGAGCGTTCTGCATCCGCCTCCGATGAGCGCAGGTAGAACCGGGAGCTGCACAGGGCGTCGATCGCCTGGGCAAGCTCGGGCGTCATTTGCCCACCGTGCTGCCAGCCCAAGGCAAAGTCGAGTCCTGCGGCGCGGTCGTCCTCCATCATCTTGGCGATCGTCGGCGAGAAGAGGTTGCCGGCGTCATCCCCGATCACCGCCACCCGGGCGCGCTCGTCCTCCGGCAGCTTCTGCTGGGCCATGATCGAGCGATGGATCAGCTGGATGAAGAACTTGAGGAGAACGGCGCCATCGGGATGATCGGGAACCCGGGCGGCGACGATCAGAACCTCGCGCCTGCGGATCACCTCGTCGAAGCTGACCGTGACCGGATGGTGCAGGACGGTGTTCAGCCGCTCATCGCCAAGCAGAGTCTGGATCTTGTTGTAGGGGGCCTCGAGGCGCGCGAGGAACTGTGCTGGTGACTTCGCGAGCTGCGTAGGCAGGACCCGCGCAAAGTGATCCCAGACTGCGTGCCACTGCGAATTACCGGCGAGCTTGGCGATCTTCTCGACCCGCCATTCTTCCGCCGCCTCGTCGGGAGCCAGCCACCTGAGCGTGTGCCAGAAGGTTGGATTTTCCTCGAGAGCAAGGGTCGCCCCCCGTGCCATCTTGAAATACCGCTGGGAGGAGGTCAACGCCTGGCTGTCTCCCTCCTCGGTGCGGGAGACGTCGACCATTGCTTCCGAGAAGATCGCGGCCTCCGCTTGGAGGTCTCGATTGGGCGTCCGCAATGCCATCCCGAAGAGCGGCCGGGCGACATCCAGGACGCGCACCGTCCGCCAACTCGGCATCAACGTCGCGGCCGCCTCGGCGAGGTCGCCCTTGGGATCGAGCACGATCACGGCCGTGTTTGGCTCCCTTGCGCGGACCTCGGCGATCTTGGCGAGGATCGAGGTCTTGCCGCCACCCTGGACGCCCGAGACCTGCACCCCGAACTTGAAGTCCTCGCCCCGGATCCCGATGTAGTTGCCGCGCAGGTCAGTCGCGAGCGCCTTTCGGATATCGCTCAGCCTCAGAACCTCGGGCGGCGTCGCCAGCTGCGGCACATTGCTGCGCTCGATCGCCACGTTCTTTGCGAACGCGGTTGGGATCTGCCAGAGGCCGGCGATCTCCAAGCTCGAGTAGACGCCACGCCACCACGAAGGAAGCGGGTTTGACTCGGCCCGCACCATGCGCTCGATGTAGAGGCGGCGGCGAAGCAGCGGCCGGCGCTGGCGCAGGTGGTTCTCACCCCCCTCGGCATGCCCCTCGATCGCTCCGGCGATATGACGGGCTGCTTGGTAGGACTCCGCGCCGACCCGGATCTCGCAGAAAGAGAGTGATCGGAAGACCACAACGTCGGTAGACGAGCGCTCCTCACGCTGCTGCACGGCGTCAGGCGCCGACGCCTCGCGAGCCGGCCTGCGCTGCTGCACGGCGACACCACGCGCGGCTCTCTGAAAATGGTTCGGGACCGGCGAGATGGTGATCTGGACCAGGACACGCTCCCCCATCTCGGCCATCACGGAGAGCAGGCCGTCGATCGGCGCCTCCTGGTAGGGCTCGATGCTCGAGAGGCTGCGCTCCAGGGGGCGGTCCAAGGCACGAGCGAACGGCTTTGCCTTCTTCAGTCGGACGATCTCCCGCAGCCAGGGGCGAAGGGCGTCCGCAGCCGTCTCACTGAGCGGAGTCAGGGTTGCATCTGGGTAGCGGCTGGCGAGGACTCCGCGGAGCGCCTCGACCTGACCCTTGCTTTTCGGGACGGCAATCCCGAGGCGCTGCTCGCGCGTTCCGCTCGGATGAACGCCGGCAATCAGCTCCAGGGTCGCGACCGGCGGGACGCCTCTCCACAGGCGTACCCACCAACGCTCCCGCGTCACGCTTCCGAGAGCCTCGATCAGCCCGGCGACCTGTGCGGGCGAAGCCTCGGAGGAACGTCCCGGGGTGACCAGGAACCGCTGCATCGAGCGCCTCCGGCGCTCGATCATTCGATTCGCGCCGATGACAAGGGCGACAACGGAGACGAGAAGGATTGGCCAGCGGGAGAGAGACCAAGCCGCTCCCAGAACCTGGCCGAATCTCGCCGAGCCGGCACCAACATCATCGGCCCTACCACTGCCTTGTGCCCCGCTCGGGCCCGGATCGTCAAGGCGCGCCGCGCCAACCGGTGCTGGCCGGGCGAATCGGGCCCCCGGATCCCTACCGACTCCCGCCGCGATAGCGGCCCGGCCGTCGGGCGTCGTCGGCACGCTGGAGAGCGGCCGGTGCAATGCCACAGCACCGAAAGCAGCTGCGGCAAAGGCGATAACGACCGGCACGAGCCAGCCGCTCCGACGCAGCGCTCCCATTACTTCAGTTCCTGACCAGCTCTCAAACTCAAGTCGAGCCCACCTCGGTCGTTGAGATCAGTTCCGCCCCCTACACGGATGGGCTCGGCTCTACGCCACCGGGTTGTCCGGATTCCGGGCTGCGGATCGCGACTCCGCCATGGGAGGGGACGACCGAACTAGCGAGCTGGAGGTAGCAGCGCTACGGGCCGTCGTCTCCGTCAGGCACAGCTTTGGAGGGTGCCGCCTCGGGCGCTCGCCCATATCTGTCCCACAAGCGAACGACGTCCTCAAGCTGCGGCGTCGAGACCTCGATGATCTCGGAGTCTTCCACGGCTTCGAGAGTGTGGACAACCAACGGCGGGACGTGCCATGACTCCCCCGGCCCAAGCTCCTGAGCGGTCATCTCCTCGACGGAGTCACCCTGCGAGACAATCACCCGACCCGAGAGGACGTATGAGGTCTCGTCCTTTTCCTCGTGGTACTGGATGGACAGGCGATAGCCTGCGCGGACTTGAAGGATCTTCCCGGCGTAGCTCTCGGTGTGAGCGAACCACAGCTCGCTCCCCCACGGCTTAGAGACTTCGCGGGGCAGGCCCTCCTCCATACCTCAATACTTTCAGCTTCCTCGTCTCCAGTCGGTGACCTGCGCTAGGAGTCGAATCACAGGCCTGCCGCTTCGCTCCTCACGCTTTTCGACTCCGTCCTCGACCTTGAAGCCAAAGCGGGCGTAGAAAGGCAAGCGCACGCAGATTCTCCGGCAGCACCCAGAGCACCACCTCCCGCCAGCCCGAATCGTCCGGCGGGCGCTGCAGGAGTCGTTGCCCGCTGGTGTCTAAACGAGCCCGAGCAGCGCAGGCAGCTCTTCCATCGACTCGAAGGTCTTGGCGCCCTCTCGCGCCAAGACTTCACCGCCGACCGCCACCGCGTAGCCCAGAGCTGACATCCCAGCTGCTCGGGCGCCGGCGACCCCGAAGGGGCTGTCCTCAACAACGACGCACCGTTGCGGCGGCGTGGACATGCGCGACGCTGCGTGCAGAAACAGGTCCGGGGCCGGCTTGCCCCGCTGGACTTCCTCGCCAGAGTAGATCCGCCCGGCGAAGCGATCCCAAAGGCCGGTGAGGCCGAGGGTAAAGCGCATCTTCTCCAGGCTGCCACTTGAGGCGATGCAGGTGGGCAGATCTATCTCATCGAGTGCCCGAACGACGCCCGGCATTGGTTGCAGCTCGTTCCGGAATGCCTCCCGAACGGCCCCGCTTAGGCCCTCCTCCCATCCCGACGGAAGTGGACGCCCCAACCGCTGGGTGAGGATTCGCAGCGTCGCTGGCATGCCCAGGCCGAGAAAGTCGCGAACGCAATCCTCGTAGCTCGTCTCCAGGCCAAGCGCCGAGATCCACTCCGCCTGGACCCGTAGCGAGATTCGATCGCTGTCGACAAGGACACCGTCGCAATCGAAGATCACGAGCTCAGGCGCGATTATTGATCCCCCGTCCGCCGGCACGATTCGGAAATTCAACACCGAACCCCATCCGTTTGGCATGTTGCCCAGTACCGTATGGATAGAAGTCCGTGATGAGGCTCCCGAACACCGCGCACACTTCTCGGCCCTGGCGGATCCACGAGATCGCCCGCGACTTTCAACTCGAGGACGTCTGGGCGCTGCCCACGCCGGGCGGGCCGGACGACTTCCCCCGGCTGGTGCAGGTGGCGGCCTCGTTCGACCCCTCGCATAGCTCCTCTCGCGCGGTCCGCACTCTTTTCGCGATCCGGTGGAAGGTCGGGGAATGGTTTGGGTGGGACGACTCGGATGCCGGCCTTGGCTCCAGGGTCCCCACTCTCCGCGAGGGGTTGCCAGCGGATTTGCGCGACACCACTGGCCCGGACATCAATGCGCTTCCCTTCACTCCGCTTTACCTGCTCGAGGACGAGTTTGCCGCGGAGATCGCCAATAGGACGGTGCACGGGGTCATGCACCTCGGTTGGGTCCCAGACCAGGCCGGTGGCTACCGCGGCGAGATGGCCGTCTATGTGAAGCGAAACGGCCTCTTCGGGACCGCCTACATGGCCGCAATCGCCCCCTTCCGGCACCTGCTGGTGTACCCGCCGATGCTGCGTGAGATCGGACGGGCCTGGCGGGCGCGTTCCGCAGAGTCAACCCCGACGCGCGCCTAGCGACGATTTGCCCGCCGAGCGCCGCTGGACGGTCCTCTACGACGCCGATTGCGGCTTCTGCAAATGGCTGCTCGCCGGTCTGCTCCACTGGGATCGCGCAGTTAGCCTGCGGCCAATCGCCTTGCAGCGGCCCGAGGCCGACGACCTTCTTGCGGACCTCGCGCCCGCTGAGCGCATGGCCTCGTGGCACCTGATCTCCCCCACCGGGGCGAGGTGCTCGGGAGGCGCCGCGGTCGCACCGCTGCTGAGACTGCTGCCCGGCGGACGGATTCCGGCCGCGGCTTTTGCGCGGTTCCCCAGACTGACCGCCCGCGGCTACGAGTGGGTGGCCGCACACCGCTCGCAGCTCTCCAGGTGGGTGCCGGTGAGCGTCAAGCGGAGGGCAAGCGAGCACGTCCGCCGACGCGAGCCGGGGTCTAGCGACCCGACCGAACATCGCCCTGGAGGGTCGCCGTAACGAAGGCGCCCTTGGCCTCGGTGTATGCCTCGCGGTCGTCGCGGTAGCGCTCGGTGAGTTCACGCTTGAGGGAGACGTACTGGCTCGCGATCACGGGGTCGGCGCAGAGCCGGTCGCGGAAGGCCAACTCGTCGCGGTACCGCTTGGAGCCCATAGGGACGAGATGCAGGTGATGGGTGCGCCGAGCCGGATGTGGCTTGCAGAACCAGTGCATTTCCTCGGGCAGGTATGGCGCATAGAGGTAGCCGAGATCGGCGAGCGGCCCGAAGCAGGCGCGGGCGGTTTCAAGGTCGCGTACCCCAGCAAGGATGTCGATTATGGGCTTTGCTTCGAGGCCGGGGACCGCGGTGCTGCCGACGTGATGGATCTCGCCGCAGACCCACTTACCGATTGCCTCATCCAGCGCCGCCTGCTCCTGCTCGAATCGAATTGGCCAGCCTGGGTCGGGGGCTGCGAGCTGGATGGGTTCGTGTGGGATCAAGGGGTGGAGGAAGGGGTGGTGAGCAGCCGCTCCACGACCAAGACGTCGCGCCAGGCCCCGTCGAGCCGTCCGTGGCGGCGATGGACGCCGACCTGCTGAAAACCGCAGCGGTCGACAAGGCGGACGCTGGCGAGGTTGTCCGTGAAGAGCTTGCCAATCATCTTGTGAAATCCGCTCTGCCCGGCCGCAGCGGCGAGCGCTTCGGTCAACGCCGTGCCGACCCCGCGCCCGCGCGCCGGGGCGGCGACATAAACGCTGCACTCGCCGATGCTGGCGTAGCAGGGGCGTGCGCTGTAGGAGCCGAGGCCGGCCCAGCCGATAACGCCCTCGCTTCCGTCGCTGACCATGAGAGGGAAGCGGGTGTCATCAAGCCTCGTCGCGAAGTCTGCGGCGGATCGAAGCTCAGTCTCAAACGTCGAGCTGCGTTCGGCGATCGCCGCGTTGTAGATCGCGCACAGCGCCTCGGCATCCTCGGGAACGGCGCGACGCACAGCCTGTTCACTCATGACGGGATTCTCGACGAACAGCAATCGTCAGGCAATGGCCGCCTGGCCAAAGCGCTTTATCCAGTCGGCCCCGAAGGCGCGGCGAGCCTCCTCCTTCTCGTTGTTGGGAGGAGGAGCTTTCCTTGGCCCTCAGGGCTCGTGCCGCCGTCGATTACCCCGAGGTAATAGACCGGCGTATGTGGACGCACTAGGGTCGCCGGCAATGGCAACGGTTCAATCTCAGCCCGAGGTGGGATCGCTCCTGCGCCAGTGGCGCAAGCGCCGGCGTGTGACCCAGCTCGAGCTCGCGCTCGATGCCGGGATCTCGGCTCGCCATCTGAGTTTCGTGGAGACGGGCCGCTCGAAGCCCGGCCGCGAGATGCTGTTGCGGGTTCTCGGACGGCTCAAGGTTCCGTTTCGCGAGCAGAACCGGCTCCTGCTTGCGGCGGGTCATGCTCCCGCCTATCCCGAACGCTCGCTCGAAGACCCAGATCTGAAGCCGGTGCGAGAAGCGCTCGATGTGATCCTCTCCGGCCACGAGCCCTACCCGGCGGTCGCCGTCGATCGTGTCTGGAACATGGTCGCCGCCAACACCGCCATGTTCGCTTTGACTGAGGCTGTCGAGATCGATCCCGGGCTGCTCGAGCCCCCGATCAACGTGATGCGCGTCGGCCTCAACCCCCGAGGTCTGGGTCCGCTGTTCGTCAATCTCGGCGACTGGCACGCCCACTGGCTCAAGCGCCTCGAACGCCAGCTTGCGGCGACGGGCGATGAACAGCTCGCCGCCCTGATCGACGAGGTCGCCGGCTATCCCGTGCCGGAGCCCACGCACGATGTTGGAGCTGAAAGCGCGGGCAGCGAGATGCTCGGCCCGGTCAATGTGCGCACTCCCGACGGCGAGCTCTCCTTCTTCGGCATGTTCGCGAGCTTCGACACGCCGTTCGAGGTGACGACCTCCGAGCTGGCGGTCGAGCTGCTCTTCCCCGCCGATCGGGCGACCGCCGAGAGGCTGCACGAGCGCGGGTCCCGCCCCTCGCACCGATGAGCGAGGCCTTCGACGTGGTCGTCGTCGGCGCCCGCTGCGCGGGTGCGCCGCTCGCGACCCTGCTCGCGCGCGCAGGCCTGCGCGTCTGCCTCCTCGACAGAGACCGCTTCCCGAGCGACACGCCTTCGACGCACGGAATCCAGCCTGCTGGCGTCCAGGTCCTGGAGCGCCTCGGGGTCCTCGACTCGCTGCTCAGCCTGGCGCCGCCGATCCTCCGCCTGCGGATGGCGTTCGACGACGTCGCGGTCCCGGCGGCCGACGTCGTCGCGATCACCGGCGCCCCGGGCCTCAGCGTGCGCCGGATCACGCTCGACGAGATCCTCGTGAACGCCGCTGCGGATGCCGGTGCCGAGGTCCGCCTCCAAACCGCGGTCGCCGAGCTGGTGATGGACGGCGGCCGCGTCGCGGGCGTCACCACGCCGGCGGGGGAGCTGCAGGCGCCTCTCGTCGTCGGAGCCGACGGCACGCGCTCCGCGGTGGCCAAGATGGTCGGCGCTCAGGAGTACCACTCAACCCCGAACGGCCGCGTATTCATGTGGGCCTACTATGAGGCAGACCCGACCGATGGCGAGATGTGGATCGGCAAGATCGGCGACCACACCTTCCTGGGCATGCCGACCGACGGCGGCCTGACCCTGATCGCCGTCTGCCCCTCGATCGAGCGCCGCGACGAAGTCCGCGCCGACCGTGAGGCGGTCTATGAGGCCGGCCTGCGCGCCTGGCCGGATCTGCATGCCGGGGTGGACGGCGCACGGCGCGACGGACCCGTGCGCACGATGGCCAACATGCCCGGCTTCTTCCGCCCCTCTGCCGGCCCCGGCTGGGCTCTCGTCGGTGACGCGGGCCACTTCAAGGATCCCACGCCGGGTCAGGGGATCGCCGACGCCCTTCGCCAGTCCGAGCAGCTGGCCGCGGCGATCACCCGGGCGCTCGGCGGCAGCGAGGGCGACCCGGACGAGATCCTGCGCGACTGGTGGCGCTGGCGCGACGAGGACGCCTGGGAGATGTACTGGTTCGCCCACGACATGGGTACGGCGGGTCCGACGCCGCCGCTGCGCCGCGAAGCCGAGCGGCTGATAGCCGCCGACCCCGAGCTGACCACCGCGATGGTCCGGGTCCTCAACCACGAGCTGCGTCCCTCGGAGGCTTTCACGCCAGCGTTCTCCCTGGCCACGCTGGCGCAAGCGCTGCGGCACGGCCGCGGCGACCGCCGAGAGATCATGCGTGAGGCCAAGATGGCAGCGGTCGACGATCTACGACGGCGACGTAGGCGGCGCACAGCGATGGGGTAGAGCCTGTCACTTGCAGCGCCTACTACGTTCTCGGCCGCCGAACGCCGGGCGCAACGCAGATCAAACCGCCACCTCCGACTCCTCGAGGGGCTGTGATTATGCCGACGTCACCGATCCCCGCCTGCAACGCCCTGTGTTTCCTCGCAACCGAATGGCAGGGAGACAGCCGCCCCAACGCGGAAAAGGTGATCGAGGCGAAATTCGTTGACTTGCGGACGCCCCCTGAGCCGATCCACCTCCCGACCGCGCACGCGCTCGAGCTGCTGGCCGCCTATCGTCGCTCGGGCACGTTTCAGGTGCGTTGACGTAAGAGACAGGCGCCGTACCTTCAGGCAAAAGTGGTTTGGGCCGTGGCCGGTGCGCCGGATCCTTGTCCTCGGTCGGATTGCGAGGGCGAACTCTCCGCCCCCTCGTCAGCCCGTCAGGGGAAAGACACGGACCCAGGCCGGCGGCGGGCAGAGTTCCGGGCCGCATCCGTAGCTGGAGCTCTGCCAAGAGACGTGGAGGTGAGCGTTCCCGCCAGCATGGGCTGGATCGCCGTGGAGGGGATAACCGTTGTAGCCGATGAACTGAATCGCTGGCACGAGCGGACACACCGGGGCTGAGCCTGAG
>Ga0075423_10000542_pt1 | contig 30706 bp, 31 predicted proteins | sample SoiMethybrSBSTD2_FD_80114 | JGI IMG/M metagenome (GOLD analysis project Ga0075423, IMG submission 80114) | Bulk soil microbial communities from a Populus tree surrounding site in Tennessee, USA - Soil MetaG P. TD hybrid SBSTD2 | ecosystem: Environmental > Terrestrial > Soil > Tree plantation...
CAGAAGACGGCGCGGGATCGCTCCCCCGCCGCGCACACCGCCTCGAGGTGCGCCGCCGTCCACGTGCACACCCACACGACGTCGACGTCGGTGAGCAGCTCGTCGAGCTGGTCGTACGGACGGCCGTCGTGATGGCGGGCGATGTCGGCCGCGCGCTCATAGTCCGCGTCGAAGGTCCCCGCGACGCGCGCGTCGACGAGGCCCGCGTCGCTCAGCTGACGGAGCGCGAAGGAATGCACCGTGCCGATGTGCCCGCACCCGACGATCCCGATGCGGATCACGCGCCGGATCCGCGCTCTGGCTCGGCGTGCGCGCTCCGATCCAGCAGCGCCGCCGGGCTCACGGCGTCGTCCCCGAAACGCCGCCGCACCGCGTCCATCGAGTCCTCGACGGCGCGGCGCCGCTCGTCGCCGCCGCGAGCCGCGCCGCCGTCGATGTCGAGCGGCAGCTGGTCGTGCGGGCCCGTGTCGCCGTCCTGCCCGTCGAGCGCGTGCAGTTGCTGCATCGCCACACCGAGCAGCCGAATCCCGTCGCCGATCTCCACGGCGTCGAGCAGCGAACGCGCGACGGCGCCGATCTCGGCCGCGAGATTCGTCGGTTCGGGCAGCGTGCGGGACCTCGTGATCGTGCGGAAGTCCTTGTAGCGCAGCTTGAGCTGCACGGTTCGTCCCGCCCGGCCAGAGTCGCGGACCCGTTCGGCGACGCGCTCCGACATGCGCAGCACCTCGCGCCCGAGCACGTCCCGCTCCGTGATGTCGGTCGGGAACGTCTCCTCGTGGCCGATCGACTTCACGGCCCGTTCCGGTTCGACTGCACGGGCGTCGCGGTTCCATGCCAGCGCGTGCAGGTGACGACCGTGCGCGTCGCCCAGCGTGTGCACGAGCGTCTCCTCGGGAAGGGCGGCGAGGTCGCCGATCGTGCGCACACCGAGCTGCGCCAGCCGCTCCCCCGTCTTCGGCCCGACGCCCCACAGCCTGCGCACCTCCAGCGGGTGCACGAAGTCGATCTCGGTGCCGGCTTCGACGACGAGCATGCCGTCGGGCTTGGCGAGATCGCTCGCGAGCTTGGCGACGAACTTGGTGCTGGCGACCCCGACCGATGCCACCAATCCCGTCTCGTCGAGCACGCGTCGCCGCAGCGCGACGGCGATCTCGGGCGCCGAGCCGTGCAGTCGCCGGGCGCCTCTGACGTCGAGGAACGCCTCGTCGAGCGCGAGCGGTTCGACCAGCGGTGTGACCTCGCGCAGGATCGCCATCACCGATCGGCTGGCGTCGCCGTAGGCGTCGAAACGCGGCGCGAGGAAGACGCCGTCCGGGCACGCCCGCCGGGCACGGCCCATGGGCATGGCCGAGTGGACCCCGTACCGGCGCGCCTCGTAGCTCGCGGCGGCGACGACTCCTCGCCGTCCGAGCCCGCCGACGATGACCGGCCGGCCTCGCAGCGACGGATCGGCGAGCTGCTCGACCGACGCGTAGAACGCGTCGAGGTCGACATGGAGGATCGCGAGGTCAGTCGCGGACGGCGCCATTGCGGTCCGTGCGTGTCACCTCGAAGTCGGCGCGCGCCGTGCCGCGGACTTCATAGGAATAGCGGCGCACGCTCTCGGGCCCCCATTGCTCGGCGAGCCATTCGGCGATCGGCTCGCCCACCCACGGGTGGCAGCGCTCGATCATCGCGGCCGCGTCGGCGGCGGTGACGAACGCTGCTTCCACCACGATCCCGTCGGGGTCCGCCACCTGCAGCTCACCCTCGAAGTCGAGGGCGCGGTGAACCTCGCACCGCATGACCCATCCGAGGTCCGGTGCGACCGCCTCGACCTCGTACAGCGGGCCCTCCCAGCGGGTGACGTGCAATCCGGTCTCCTCTTCGACCTCGCGGGTCAGACCGTCGAGCAGCGAGCCGTCGTCGGCGTCGATGACGCCGCCCGGCGTGCTCCAGTCCTCGGAGCCGCCGCGCCGCTGGTTGCGCACGAAGAGCAGGCGACCATCGGACTCGACGAGAGCGCCGGCGACCAGCCATTCGCGCACGGTCCCGGCCATGTCGTCAGTGTGGCACGCGCATGGTTGGCGAGCAGTCGACCGCCGTACGATCCCGCTCATGGAAGACGAGCCGACGAGCAACGGTGCGGGCGACGACCCGGCTGAGCCCGGCGACTCGCTCGTTCCCGCCGGGCTTCCGTCCCGGAGCGCCTACGTCCTCGCGTTCTTGAGCGTCGTGCTCGCCGGCGCCTTCGGCGGGATCATCGGCTACGGCCTCGTCGACCTCGGCTGCTCGGGGGACTGCGGGCTCGCCGTCGTCGGCGGCCTCGTGGTCGGGGCGCTCGCCGGCGCGGTAGGTGTCGGGATCGTCGCGGTGCTCGTCTTGCGGGCAATGGCCGAGTGGCAGCGCGGCGGGAAGCGCGCGCGGTAACTCAGCCGCCGAAGCTCAGGCGACGGAACCCTTCGGCGTAGGCGACACCGGCTTCACGCCCGGCCTCTTCGGCCCGGTCCCGCAGGAACTGCCGGAACCACTCGCCCGTCTCGGTGAGCTGACTGGCATGGCAGAAGAGCGCGTCGATCTTGCGCTCCAGCGTGTCGCTGATGTCGACCCAGCAGTTCGGCTCCAGCGTGCCGGAGAGGTAGACGGCCTGCACGGCGTGTACGGCGAGTCCCTCTGCGAGGTGGTCGGCGAAGTAGTGCGGGTTCCCCGCCGCCGGCGCGACGGCGTCGAGCGTCGCCCAGCCTGTGACGCGATGGTCGTGGTGGTTGTAGTAGCGGTCGCCGAAGAACACGGCCGTCGGGTCCGGGCAGAGCACCACCTGAGGTCGGAGCTCTCGCACGTACCGGGTGATCGCGGCGCGCAGCGCCTGATCGTCCGGCAGCTCGCCGTCGTGGTAGCCGAGGTGAAAGTGCCCGGTGAAGCCCAGCAGCGCGGCGGCTTTCGCGGTTTCCTCCACCCGCAGACGGGCCAGCTCCGCGAGATCGGCGTCGGGATCCTGGGTCCCCTTGTCGCCCTGGGTCGTGATGAGGACTGCAACGTCGGCGCCGGCCTCGGCCCAGGACGCCAGCGTGCCACCCGCCGAGATCTCGGGGTCATCCGGATGCGCGTAGACGGCCAGAGCGCTGGCCGGAATCTCCGCGTCGGTGGGCATCCAGTACCCAGGGTACCGGGCGGCGCGCTCATACCCGACGCGCGACTACCAGGTGAGGTCGAGCGCACCTCGCATCGTCGCCTCGAAGGTCTCGTCGTCCATCGTGCTGCGCGCGGACAGCACCATGTCGGCGTCGGTGCCGATCGGCCAGCGCAACCTCTGCTCGGTGCCCTCGACGGCGTCGGCGATCACCTGCGCAACCGGTTCGGCGCCCGGCGCGGGACCATCACCCTGGAGCTTCCCGAACGCCGTCTGCCATTGCCGGTCGAGCTCGTCGTACGGCGGCTCGTCGAGACCGAAGCGCGGCTCCTTGGCCTGGAAGTCGGTCTCGAAGAACCCGGGCTCGATGAGCGCGACGCGGATGCCGAAGTGCCCGACCTCGTAGTGCAGCGCCTCGGACACCGCCTCGAGCGCATGCTTCGTCGCCGAGTACGCGCCACCGGTCGGCGGGGTCACCAGGCCGGCGAGCGACGTCACGTTCACGATGGTGCCGCTGCCCCGCTCGCGCATCTGGGGCAGCACGGCCTGGATCATGCGCACGGCGCCGAGGACGTTCGTCTCGAACATCCGCCGGAACTCCGGCAGTGGCACGTGCTCGATCGGGCCTGTGATCCCAAAGCCGGCGTTGTTCACGAGCGCGTCGACGGTCCCGGCGCTCGCCACCGCGTCGGCCACCGACGCGTCGTCGTCGACGTCGAGACGCACCTTCTGGGTCACGTCGAGGTCGTCCAGCGTCTCAGGGCGCCGGGCCGTCGCGAGCACCTCGTGGCCTCGCTTCGTGAGCTCGACGGCGGCGGCGCGACCGAACCCGGTCGAGCAACCGGTGATGAGGACCCGTCCCATGGCTCTCCCTTTCATAGTCGCCGTCGCAAGCTCCGGCTCTGCGGCAACGGTCGGCAAGGCCGCCGCTGCCGCGTCCTAGTCGCGCGTGATGCGCGCGAACGTCTTGAGCACCCGTTCGATGTCGGCGTCGTCGACGTCCTTGTGGGTCGCGAACCGTACTGTGCGCGTGTCGATCGTGCCCGCCCGGATGCCTTCGGCGTCGAGTCGATCGAGCAGGTCGCGTGGGAGTCGCTCCGCGATCGCGCAGACCATGTTGGTCTCGACGGCGTCGGGCGCGACCGCGCCCGGCCACATCTCGGCGATGGCCTCGGCCAGCCGGCGTGCCCGGCGGTGGTCGTCGGCGAGCCGGTCGATCATCGAGTCGAGGGCGACGAGCCCGGCCGCCGCGATGACCCCCGCTTGGCGCATGCCGCCGCCGAGGCGCTGCCGGTGCACGCGTGCTTCCCGGATCATGTCCCGGGGACCGCACAGGACCGACCCCACCGGCGCGCCGAGACCTTTCGACACGCAGAACATCACGGCCTTGGCCGGGGCGACGAGCTCCCGCGCGGGCACGCCGAGCGCGACCGCCGCATTCCAGATCCGCGCCCCGTCGCAGTAGAGCGGGATCCCATGCGCATCGGCCACGGCGGCGACCGCCGCGACCTCCTCGGTGCGCCACGGCCGCCCGCACGTCGGCATGTGCGTGTTCTCGATCGCGATCAGCGACACGTCCGGCGAGTGGTGGCCGGCGTCGCGGGCCGTGTCGTCGAGGGCGCCGGCGTCGAGCAGCCCGTCGTCGTCCGGGAACGGGTGCAGCTGGACGGCGGAGTTCCACGCCGCCGCCGCCGCCTCGTAGCGGAACACGTGCGCGCGCGCCGCGCACAGCACCTCCGTACCCGGTCGGGCGAGCACGCGGAGCGCGAGCTGGTTCGCCATCGTCCCCGACGGGACGTACAGCGCGGCCTCCTTCCCGAGCAGTTCCGCCGCCCGGTCCTGGAACCGGTTGATCGTCGGGTCCTCGCCGTAGACGTCGTCACCGACCTCGGCGTCGGCCATGGCACGCCTCATCTCGGGCGTCGGCGTCGTGACCGTGTCGGAACGAAGATCGATGCGCCCGTCGGGTGAAGCCATACACCTTCATCCTACGGGCGCCGTCGCAAGCTCCGGCTCTGCGGCGGCGGTCGGCAAAGCCGCCGGCGCGCGGGCTACGTGCCGGTTACGGGCTCGCGATCGGGCGGATGAGCCCCTCCTGGATCACCGTGATGGCGAGCGTGCCGTCGCGACAGAAGATCGAGCCTTGCGCCAAGCCGCGTGCGCGCGACGCAGTCGGGCTGGTCTGGTGGTACAGGAGCCAGTCGTCGGCGCGGAACGGCCGGTGGAACCACATGGCGTGGTCGAGGCTGGCGATCATGTACTGCTGCTCCTGGTACGAGATCGCGTGGGGGAACATCGCGGTGTCGAGCAGCGTGAGGTCCGACGCGTAGGCGACCACGCACTCGTGAATGAGCGGCACCTCGGGGAGATCGCCGTTCGACTTGATCCAGACGTCCTGCTGCGGTTCGCGCGGTGTCGGGTCGAGCCAGCGGGGGTCGTCGACCGGCCGTGAGTCGATCGGCCGTTCGCGGACGAGCCACTGCGCGAGGTCGGGGCCGAGGCGCTCGAGGTACGGCTCGACCCGCTGCTGCCACGTGGGGAGCTCGTCGGGACCGGGGACGGCGGGCATCGCCATCTGGTGGTCGGGGCCGTTCTCGACGATCTGGAACGACGCCGCCAGGTTGAAGATCGCGCGTCCGTGCTGGATCGCCACGACCCGCCGGGTGGTGAAGCTCTTGCCGTCGCGGATGCGGTCGACGTCGTACACGATCGGGATGTTCGGATCGCCGGGCCGCAGGAAGTAGGCGTGGAGCGAGTGCACGGGCCGGTCCTCGCCGACGGTGCGGCCGGCGGCGACGAGCGCCTGCGCCGCGACCTGCCCGCCGAACACGCGCTGGCGGTCCTCGTGCGGGCTCAGCCCGCGGAAGAGATTGACCTCGAGCGCCTCCAGCTCGAGCAGGGCCAGCAGCTCGTCGAGCGCGTCACCCATGCTTCTTCTCCCCTGCTCCGTGCGCTGCTCGGGTCACCCGAAGAACACGCTGGCGACGTCGTACAGGTTGGGGTCGACCTTCTTGAGCTCACGCACGCCGGCTTCGATCGGGACGCGGATGATCTCCGAGGCGTGCAACGCGACCATGATGCCGAACTGCCCCTCGTTCACGGCGTCGATGGCTTCGATCCCGAAGCGGGTGGCGAGGACCCGGTCGTACGCGGTCGGTGTGCCGCCGCGCAGCACGTGGCCGAGAATCGTCACGCGGGTCTCGAACCCGGTGCGTGCCTCGATGGCGCTCGCCAGAACGTTGCTGATGCCGCCCAGACGCACGTGCCCGAACTCGTCGACCTCGCCGGACTGGAGCGCCATCGTCCCCTCGACCGGGAGCGCGCCCTCGGCGACGACGACGATCGAGAAGTTGGCGCCGCGCCGGTGTCGGTGCACGATGCGGTCGCAGACCTCGCCGATGTCGAACGGGTCCTCGGGCACCAGGATGACGTCGGCGCCGCCCGCGATCCCCGAGTACGTCGCGATCCAGCCGGCGTGACGGCCCATCACCTCGACGACCATCACGCGGTCATGGCTCTCGGCCGTCGTGTGGAGCCTGTCGATGGCGTCGGTGGCGATCTGGACCGCGGTGTTGAACCCGAACGTGAAGTCGGTGGCCGACAGGTCGTTGTCGATGGTCTTCGGAACGCCCACGAGGTTCACGCCGTCGCCTTCGAGCTTGGCCGCGACGCCGAGCGTGTCCTCGCCGCCGACGGGGATCAGGGCGTCGATGCGTTCGCGATCGATCGTGTCGTGGACTCGGGCGACGCCGTCCTCGGTCTTGTACGGGTTCGTCCGTGAGCTCCCGAGAATCGTCCCTCCACGGTGGAGCAGCCCGCGCGTGTTGGCGGTCGTCAGCTCGACGGTCTCGCAGTCGATGACACCCCGCCATCCGTGACGGAACCCGATGACGTTGTGGCCGTAGACGCCTTCACCTTTCCTCACCACGGCTCGGATCACCGCGTTGAGGCCCGGGCAGTCGCCGCCGCCGGTGAGAACGCCGATCCGCATCTGCACCTCCGCCATCGCGTCTCCCTCCACGCGGGAGCCCCGTCCATCCTGCCGCAGCGGCGGCGAGGCGCGGAAGAGATTGACGGGCGACCGGTAGCCTTCGGCGCGACCCGATGGAGTCGGAAGAGGCGCCGTGCGCCGGAAGCGGAACCGAGAGCAGATCATCGCGGCCACGAAGCCGTCGCTCGGGAGCGGCGAGTCCATCCGCTCCTGCAGCGAGGTGTGGGCCGCGGAGTGCGGCGGGCGGGTCCCGCTGCTCTTCCGGGCCCGGTCCCGGCACTTCCTCGCGCTTACCGACCAGCGGCTGTTTCTCTTCGATGCGCCGCATCGCCGCCGGCCTCTTACCGCGGACGAGCTGCTCATCGCCAAGCGCCATAGCTCGTTCACGCTCGAGAAGACGCGCCGCTACCTGCCGTTGATGCAGGTGCGGATCCGGGACTCCGCCGACCGCGAGATCGCTCTGGAGTTCCGGCCCCGTGATCGCAAGGTCGGGCGCGAGCTCGCGACGGTGCTCGGCGGGGAGCCCCGGCGTCGTTCCGACGTCGCCGAGTGGTGAGCATCTGTCTGGCGATCGACGCCGGCACCACCGGCGTGCGCGCGTTCGCGGTCGACGAGCGCGGCAGCCCGCTCGAGTGGTCGTACCGCGAGTTCCCGCAGTACTTCCCGCAGCCGGGCTGGGTCGAGCACGACCCGGACGAGATCTGGACGGCGACGCTCGAGACGCTCGCCGAGGTGCAGTCGAAGCTCGCCGACGCCGGGCAGTCGGTGACCACGATCGGCATCACGAACCAACGCGAGACGGCAGTCGTGTGGGACCGTCGCACGGGCCGGCCGTTGCACCGCGCCATCGTGTGGCAGGACCGGCGGACGGCCGGACGGTGCGACGAGCTTCGGGCCGAAGGGAGGGAGCCGCTGGTCCGTGAGCGAACCGGGCTCGTCCTCGACTCCTATTTCTCGGCCACCAAGTTGGAGTGGCTGCTCACCCGGGGCGGCGTGGACGCCGGGCCTGACCTTGCGTTCGGCACGGTGGACAGCTGGATCTTGTGGCGCCTCACGGGCGGGCCCGACGGGGGCGTGCACGCGACCGACCCGTCCAACGCCTGCCGCACGCTCCTGTACGACATCGACGCGCTCGACTGGTCCGACGAGCTGTGCGCGCTGTTCGGTGTGCCGCGCTCGTGCCTGCCCGAGGTGCGTCCCAGCAGCGGTAGGTTCGGCGTGACGACGCCCGAGCATGCCGCCGGGCTCGCCGTGCCGTTGAGCGGCATCGCCGGTGACCAGCAGTCGGCGCTGTTCGGCCAAGCGTGCTTCGAGACCGGCATGACCAAGAACACGTACGGCACCGGGTCGTTCGTGCTCATGAACCTCGGTTCCGAGCACCCGCCGCCGACCGAAGGTCTCCTGACCAGCGTGGCATGGGATCTCGGCGGCGACGTCGCGTACGTGATGGAAGGCGCGATCTTCGTCACGGGTGCGGCGATCCAGTGGCTGCGCGACGGGATCGGCATCATCGAGGACGCGGCCGAGACCGGACCGCTCGCCGCCAGCGTCGACAACAGCGGCGGCGTGGTGTTCGTCCCCGCGTTCACGGGGCTCGGGTCGCCGTGGTGGGACTCGTACGCGCGTGGCTCGGTGTTCGGGCTGACACGCGGCTCGGGTCGGGCGCAGGTGGCGCGGGCGGTCGTCGAATCGATGGCATGGCAGACGCGCGACGTCGTCGACGCGATCACGACTGCGGCAGGGACGAAGATCAGCGAGCTGCGCGTCGACGGCGGCGCCAGCGTGATGGAGGTGCTCTGCCAGTTCCAGGCCGACGTCCTCGGCGTGCCCGTGCGCCGCCCGAACGTGAAGGAGACGACCGCGCTGGGCGCTGCGTACCTCGCCGGCCTGGCCGAAGGAGTGTGGGCGTCGCCGACCGAGGCCGCCGCGAGCTGGGCCGAGGAATCGGTCTTCGAGCCATCGATGCCTGCCGGCGAGGTCGCGCGCAAGCAAGAGGAGTGGCACCGCGCGGTGGAGCGTGCGCGGGGATGGGCGAACGACGACGGGTGAGCGCTAGGCGACGGCCGCCGGGCGGCCGGCCGTCTCGAGCCTGGCCAACGGCACCGGCTCGACAGGTACGTCCTCGGCTTTCTTCGTCGCGTACGTGTCGGCGTACTCGTAGCCGGAGAGCTGCTGGAGGTCAAACATCACCTCGTCGGTGAGCTGACGCAGCACGAGCTTGTCGTGCTCGCGCCCCGCGTAGCGGTCGGCGGTGATCGGCGCGCCGAACTGGATCCGAACCGTGCGGAACAGCCGCGGGAACTTGCGGCCGATCGGATTGATCTCGTCGGTGCCGGTCATCCCTACGGGCACGATCGGCGAGCCGGTGCGCAACGCCAAACGCGCGACGCCGGTGTGGCCGCGATGGAGGTAGCCGTCCCGCGTGCGGGTGCCCTCCGGGTAGATGCCGAACACCCCGCCCTGCTCGAGCACCTCGGTCGCCGACGCCAGGGCGCGTTCGCTGGCGCTGCCGCCTTCGCGACGGATCGGGATCTGGCCGACGCCGCGGAAGAACCACGCCGTCTTCTTGTCGTCGAAGTACTCGGCCTTGGCCACGAACGTCACCCGCCGCCGGATCACGAGCGGCAGGAACAGCGAGTCCATGAACGACCGGTGGTTGGCGGCGAGGATCACCGGGCCCTGCGCCGGCACGTGCTCCCGGCCGTCGATCCGCACCCGGTAGAAGACACGCAGGATCGGCGTGAGGATCGCCTTGATGAGCCAGTAGAGCACCGCTCCCCCTTGGCCCGAGCCGGGCCCCGTCCCTCGGAGCCTACGCGTGCGCCCGAGTCGAACGTTCTTGACCGAATGGTCAAGTGCTCGTACCCTCCGCGGCTGCGAACGGCGGCGTTGCCGACCGCCGCCGCAGAGCGGGAGCTCGCGACGGCGCCAAAGAGGGCGACAAGGGAGAAACGTGCGGCGGAAGCTCACGCAACGGGGGAAGGACCGGCGGCGCCAGCTCATGGACCACGCCGCCGAGCTCTTCGCCGAGCGGGGCTACCACCCGACGTCGGTCGCCGACATCGTCGAGAGCCTCCACGTCGGCAAGGGCGTCTTCTACTGGTACTTCTCCTCCAAGGAGGAGCTCCTGGCCGAGATCCTGCGCGAATCGCACCAGGACCTGCGCCGCCGGCAGCAGCAGGCGATCGGCGACGAGCCCAACCCGGTCTTGCGGATCGAGCTCGGCATCCGGGCGACGATCGAGTGGTTCCTGGAGCACCGGAAGTACTTCACGTTGTTCCAATTCGCCGCCAGCGACGAGCGCTTCGCGCCCGTGCTGCGCCGCAACCACGACGTCGCCATCGCCGACGCCGTCCGGCACATCAAGGAGGCGATCGTCGACGGCCTCGTCGCCGACCAGAACCCCGAGATGCTGGCCGAGGCGATCGTCGGCGCGTGCAACCAGCTGACCCGGACCTACGTCTTCGACCGCCACGAGCCCGTCGACCGCACCACCGAGGCCGCCGTGAGCTTCTGCCTCCACGGCATCGTCGGGAAGTAGACACCGATGGGTGCGCTGGGGGCCTCTATGTCCCCCGCCGCACGCATCAGCCGAGCTTGGTGAGCGCGCGGCGGATGCCGCGGACGGCCTGGCCGATCCGCTGCTCGTTCTCGACGAGCGCGAAGCGCACGAATCCCTCGCCGCCGGGACCGAAGCCCACGCCGGGCGAGATGGCGACGCCGGCCTCGGGCACGAGCATCTTGGCGAACTCGAGGCTGCCCATCTCCTCGTACGGCTCCGGGATCGGAGCCCAGACGAACATCGTGCCGCGCGGCCGCTCGATCTCCCATCCGCAGCGCGCGAGGCCGTCGATCAGCGCGTCGCGCCGGCCCCGGTAGACGGCGTCCACCTCGAGCGGATAGTCGGGCGCCTCGTTCATGGCGACGATCGACGCGATCTGAATGGGCTGGAACGTGCCGTAGTCGAGGTAGCTCTTGAGCTTGCCCAGCGCCGCCACGACCTCCGCGTTCCCGACCAGGAACCCCATCCTCCATCCCGCCATGGAGAACGACTTCGTGAGCGTGTACAGCTCGACGGCGACGTCGGTGGCGCCCGGCACCTGCAGGATCGACGGCGGGTCGTAGCCGTCGTAGCCGAGGTCGGCGTACGCAAAGTCGTGCACGAGCAGCACGTCGTGCTGCTTGGCGAACTCGACCATGCGCGTCATGAACTCGAGGTCGACGCACGCCGTCGTCGGGTTGTGCGGGAAGGAGAGGACGATGACGCGGGGCCGCGGCCACGACTCCTCCCACTCTGCGAGCAGGTTCGCGAAGAAGTCCTCCTCGGGGCCGAGGCGGACGTAGCGGACCTCGGCGCCGGCGAAGATCGGGCCCCAGATGTGGATGGGGTACGACGGGCTCGGGACGAGCGCGGCGTCGCCCGGGCCGAGCAGCGTCCACATCAGGTGCGAGTAGCCCTCCTTCGCCCCGATCGTCGTGCACGCCTGGGTGTCGGGGTCGAGCTCGACGCCGAACCGGCGCCGGTAGAGGTCCGTGATGGCGAGGCGGAGCTTCGGGATGCCGCGGCTGGCGGAGTAGCGGTGGTTGCGGGGGTTGCGCACCGCCTCGCAGAGCTTCTCCACCGCGATCGTCGGCGACGGGATGTCGGGGTTGCCGAAGCCGAGGTCGATGACGTCCTCACCGGCGCGCCGGGCATCCATCTTCAGCGCGTCGATCGTCGCGAAGACGTACGGCGGGAGAGCGTTGATGCGCCGGAACTCCACGGAACACGACCGTACCAGGCGGTCTTTCCGACCCCGGGTAGGGTTTCGGCGACATGCCCCCCATCGAAGCCGTGCTGGTCGACGTCGGCGGCGTGCTCGTCCTTCCCGATCACGATCGCATGGCCGGCGCGTTCGAACGTGCGGGAGTGCACGTCGACCGGGACCGTCTCGACCGGGCCCACTACGCCGGCGTCGCCGCCCTGACCGAGTTCACCGAGGGAGACCGCGACATCTGGGTCGCGTACAACCGCGCCTACGCGCGAGCGTGCGACACGCCGGAGGACGCGCTCGACGACGTGGTCGAGCACCTGCTGAACGAGTTCGCGACCGGCGACGTCTGGAGCCGCGCCGTCCACGGGTCCGTCGACGCGCTCCGGAGGCTTGGCGCACTCCGTATGCGCCTCGCGATCGTGTCGAACGCGGACGGGAACGCCGAGCAGCGCCTGCGCGACGACGCCATCTGCCAGGTCGGGCCCGGGCGAGGCGCGTCGGTGGAGGCGATCTTCGACTCGACCGTGGTCGGCGTCGCCAAACCGGACCCGCGCATCTTCGAGTTGGCGCTCGAGGCGCTGACGGTGCCGGCCACAAGCGCCATCCACGTGGGCGACACGCCGGGTGCCGACGTCGACGGCGCCCGCGCCGCCGGGGTGCACCCGGTGCTCATTGACCCGTACGACTTCCACTCCGATCTCGACGTCGAGCGCGTCACCTCGTTGCTCGACGTGGTGGAACTCGTCCGGACGCGCCAGCCCGCCTGATCCAGGACCATCGAACCGGTACGCTCCACGGCCTCACAGGACACTTCAGCACTGATGCGTCCCCTCCGCCGCCTCACCCCGTTGATCGCCCTGCTCGTCGCGGCCCTGCTGCTCGCGGCGTGCTCGAGCGACTCCGACTCGAAGAAGGCCAAGCCGAAGTCCACGACCTCCACGACGGCGGCGGCCTCGGCGGCCGCCACCACCACCTCTGCCCGCGATCCCGCCTCCTGCATTCGCGGCAACTTCCGCTTCACGCGGATGGACTACGACGGGCCGGTGCAGACCCAGTTCGGCCCGACGACGATCACGGGCGGCATCGGCGGCCGTCGCATCGAGCTGAAGCGCGACAACACGTTCCACTTTACGGACGACGGCTCCGACAAGGTGCAGTTCTCGTTGCAGGGAAATCCGCCGACCAACGGCACGGCGGTCCTCAAGGCCCAGTCCGACGGCACCTTCGTCCCCACGGCGCAGACGGCGAACTTCAACATCACGGCGTTGAGCGGCACGCTCGTCCTGACGCTCCAGAACGGCCAGATGGTCAACATCCCGCTCCCGCCCGACGGGACCGGGGTCAAGGAGACATTCGGGCTCAATGGCGACGCGATCTACACGTGCCAGGGCAACGCGGTCACGTTCCGGTTCGCCGCGCTCACGATTGCCCTCGAGCGCGTCTGACCGTCTGGTCGATCAACCCGCTTCGACGGGGGTGAACTTCACCGGCATGTGCTTGATGCCGTTGATGAGGTTCATATGCAGCCGCTCGACGGGACCGGTCAGCTCCATGTCGGGAACGATGCGGCGCAGCTCCTCGAACATGCAGTTGATCTCGTAGCGGGCGAGGTTGGCGCCCAGGCAGAAGTGGGGGCCGCGGCCGCCGAACGCGACGTGCTCGTTCGGCTCGCGGTCGATGTCGAACGTGTGCGGGTCCGGGAACTGCTCGGGGTCACGATTGGCCGCCGGGTACCACAACGTGATCTTGTCGCCCTCCTTCATGGGAACGTCACGGATCTCGGTGTCACGCGTCGCGGTGCGACGGAAGTAGTTGACAGGGCTGACGAAGCGGAGCATCTCCTCGACCGCGGGGGCGAGCACGTCGGGCTCGCGCAAGAACTGCTCGCGCTGGTCGGGGTGCTCGAGGAGAGCAAGCGTCCCGCCCGTGATCAGGTTGCGCGTCGTCTCGTTGCCCGCCACCGCGAGCAGCAGGAAGAAGACGTTGAACTCCAGGACGTCGAGCTTCTCGCCGTCGACCTCTCCGGTGAGCAGCAACGTCACGATGTCCTCGCCGGGGTCGGCGAGGCGCTGATCGGCGAGCCCTTGCGCGTACGCGTACAGCTCCGCCGCGACCTCCATGGGATTGCTGTCGGCGCCGTACTCCGGGTCCTCGGCGCCGACCATGCGGTTCGACCACTCGAAGACCTTGTGGCGGTCTTCCTGCGGGACGCCGATCAGCTCGGCGATCACGATGAGGGGCAGATCGGCCGCCACCTCCGTGACGAAGTCGATCTCGCCCTTGGGCGCGACGCGGTCGACGATCTCCTTCGCCGCCGCGCGCACGTGACCCTCGATGGACCGGATGTGGCGCGGCGTGAACATGCGGCTCACGAGCTTTCTCAGACGCGTGTGACGGGGCGGGTCCTGGTTGATCATCATCAACCGGGTCCCCTCGTCCACGGGCCCGATGAACGCGCCGCCCGTGTACGACGAGAACGTCTCGGGGTCGCGCTCGACGGCCATGACGTCGTCCCACCGCGTCAGCACCCAGAAGCCGGGCCCGTCGAGCTCGGCGTGGTCCACCCATGCCACCGGATGCTCGCGACGGAGAAAGTCGAAGTAGTCGTGGGGCGGACCCGAGAGGAAGGTCGCGCCGTCGGCCAGGTTCACGTCCGCGATGCGCATGCAATCCCTTCGTCGCCGTCGCAGGCTCCGGCGTTGCGCGACGGTCGGCAAAGCCGCCGCCGCGCGGCCAATCTACCCACGAACCGGGTCCAGTTAGAATCCGTTCTAGTTTCTGTCAGCCCCCGACGACGCGAGGTGCCCGGATGCCCGAGCTGCTCGACCTGAGTACGAAGCACTGCCGCGTCGAGCGCGACGGGCACGTCGTGATCCTCACGATGGACCGGCCCGAGGCACGCAACGCCCTCAGCCCCGACATGCTCGTGGGCCTCGCCGACGGGTTCGACTACGTCGATCGTGAGCCCGAGGTCCGGGTCGCGATCCTGACCGGCGCCGCCGGCCACTTCTCGTCGGGCGCGGACCTGAAGGCGATGGCGAAGCCGTCGGACAGTGAGCACGTCCGGTCGCGCCTGACCGAGGAGCCGAACCTCCATTGGAAGGCGCTGCTGCGCGACTACCGCTTGTCGAAGCCGCTCGTGGCCGCGGTCGAGGGATACGCGGTCGCCGGCGGCACCGAGATGCTCCAGGGGACCGACCTCCGCGTCGCCGCCGACACCGCCACGTTCGGTGTGTGGGAGGCGAAGCGCGCGCTGTTCCCGCTCGGTGGCTCCGCCGTGCGCCTCCCGCGCCAGATCCCGTACGCGCGAGCCATGGACATCCTCCTGACGTGCCGGCCCATTCCGGCCTACGAGGCGCTCGATCTCGGCCTGATCAGCCGGGTGGTGCCCGAGGGGCACGCGCTCGCCGCCGCGCGCGCCGTCGCCGACCAGGTGGCCGCGAACGGACCGCTCGCATGCCAGGCCATCCTGCGCGCCTGGCGGGAGACCGAGGGCCTCCCGGACGTCGAAGCCATGCAGATCCAGGACAAGATCGGCTGGGAGGTGTTCGCGAGCGAGGACGCCAAGGAAGGCCCGCGCGCGTTCGCGGAGAAGCGCCCGCCGAGCTACAAGGGCAGGTGATGGAGCCGGAAGCGGCGAAACCCGGCGACACCTTCGTCACGAAAGGGCGAGTTCGTCTCGCCGAGGCCGTCAGGCACCTCGTCGACGCGACGCTCACCGCCGAGGATGCGTCTTCCGAGCAGCTCGCGAGCGCGGCGAAGAAGGTCGAACGGATCGCGACCGAGCTGCACGGTCGAGGGGACCTGGGTACCCGCCCGTCGGGCGTGCGTTCCCGACAGGAGGAGTCGCACGACGACTACCTGCCGCGCAGCCCGCTCGTCGGCGTCGTCAGCCCGCTCGCGCCACCGGTCGAATACGAGTACCGCGACGGCCGGCTCTTCGGCCGTGGCGTCTTCCACGCCGCCTACGAGGGCCCGCCCGGCTACGTGCACGGCGGATGGATCGCGCTCGGCTTCGACGAGATCCTCGGCATGGCGAACATCGCCAGCGGCCATCCCGGAATGACGGGACGGCTGAGCATCCGGTACCGCCGCCCGACCCCCTTGCACCGTCCGATGGAGTTCGAAGGCTGGACCGACCAGGTCGACGGTCGGCGCGTCGTCACCCGCGGGACGCTCACGGTCGACGGGAGCGTCACCGCCGAAGCCGAGGGGTTGTTCGTCGTGATCGACCTCGACCGCGCGGTCGAGTACTTCGGCGAGCGCGCGTACGAGCGCCGACAGGCCGTCGACCCGCTCCCCTGATCGGTCGGGCCGCGCGGATTCCCGTGACCTGCACGAATACACTCTCCCCAGCAACGACTGGGGTGGGATGAACCGACGCGAATTTCTCCGGACCGCCGGCCTCGTGGGCGGGGCGGCGGCCATCGGTGGCCCCAGCATCTTCGGGTTCGGAAACTCCTCGAGTGCTGCGTCGCGCGCGCCCACGCCCGGCGGGCCGCACGTACCGGCCAACAGCATCCTGAACTCGCCCGCGGCGGAGTGCCCGATCGACACGATCCTGGTGCTCACGATGGAGAACCGGTCGTTCGACCACTACTTCGGTCACCTCGCCACCGATCAGCAGTACATGGACGATGGCCGCCGCCTCTACGGGAAGGACTTCTCGGTCAACGGCACGATCAACCTGCACTATCGCGACGTGTCCGGGACCGAGGTTCCGACGACGCACATCCGCAAGCTCGGCGACGAGCCCAACCCGTTCCGCGGGTGCATGCACAACGACCCCGGACACGGTTGGGACGCCAGCCGGAAGCAGCGCGACAACGGCTTCCTGGGCGCCGGTACGGGCAACGACCGCTTCGCCGCCGGCTACTACCTCGGCGACGACATCCCCGTGCAGTCGAGCATGGCGCACCGGTTCACGCTCATGGACCGCCACCACGCCTCCTTGATGGGCCCCACCTGGCCGAACCGCCAGTACATCTACTCAGCCCAATCCGAGGGCTTCAAGACCAGCCCCAAGCCGCTCGACGTCGGCGCGTACAGCTCAGAGACCATCTTCGATCGCCTCAAGAAGGCCGGCGTCGAGGCGCGCGAGTACTTCATCAACGTCCCGTCGGCGGCGATCTGGGGCGAGAGGATGCGGCCGTACATCCGATCGTTGGACCAGTTCTGGTACGACGCCAACGCCGGCACGCTCCCCGCCGTCACGTACATCACGCCCGGCATGGCCACGCCGTTCCGGACCGACGATCATCCGCAGGGCGACATCACCCTCGGCCAGCGGTTCATCCAAGCCGTCTTCGCGACGTTCGTCCGGTCGCGACAGTGGCAGCGGGGCATGTTCGTCCTCACCTATGACGAGCACGGCGGTTTCTACGACCACGTCAAGCCGCCCATCGTTCCCGACGACCGCGCCAGCTCCCACGACAAGGAGAACTTCGGGCAGCTCGGCTTCCGCGTCCCCTCGGTGCTCGCCTCGCCGTACGCGCCGCGCAACTACGTCGACCACACGCTCTACGACCACACCTCCGTCCTCCGGTTCCTCGAATGGCGATTCCTCGGCGCGCCCCCGCAGGGCCCCGGACGCGACGGCGACACCTGGTTCATGACGAAGCGCGATCGCAACGCCCACAACTACGGCGCGAGTCTGCGCGCCGACAACCCCGATCCCGAGGTCGACCTCGACACGCCACTGGCCGCGATCCCGGCCGTCTCGCCGAACGACTGCAACCACGAGCAGCGCCTACGGGAAGTCGGGAAAGACGATCAGACCAACCCGATCGACCTCTCGGACCGGCTCGAGTCGCTCTCGACGCAGGTGGACCCGGACGGCTCGACCTTCACTCCGTGGCTCAAGGCCACCGACGTCCGAGACTTCCCGCCCGTCCCCGACGACCGGCCGCGCTGAGCATTCCCGTAGGCGCGAGCGCCCCCCGGGCGTGAATACAGTCCGCGGCGATGAGCTCGATGAACCGCCGTCAGTTCCTGCGCGTCGCCGGTCTCACCAGCGGGGCTGCCATGGTCGGGGGCCCGGGGCTCCTCGCGTGCAGCGACGCCTCGTCGTCGAGCGCTCCGAACGTTCCCCGGCCGCCGCTGCCGTCCGACAGCATGCTCGGTCATGCCGCTTCGGAGAGCCCGATCGACACGGTCGTCGTGCTCACGATGGAGAACCGCTCGTTCGACCACTATCTCGGATGGTTGTCGTCCGACCAGCAGTACGTCGAAGAGGGGCGCCGCCGGTACGGGAGCAGCTTCCGCGTCAACGCCCGGCTGGACGAGACCTACCTCAACCCGTTCGACGTGCGTGTTCGGACTCGGCACGCGCTCGATCTCGGCGACGACCCCAGCCCCTACCGCGGATGCAACCACAAGGATCCCGGTCACGGCTGGGGTGCAGGCCGCGTCCAACGCGACTTCGGGTTCCTCGCCGAAGGCACGGACAACGACAACTTCGCTACCAGCTACTACCTCGCCGGCGACATCCCCGTCCACGCCCACATCGCCCGCACCTTCACCGTGATGGATCGGCATCACGCCTCGCTGCTCGGCCCCACCTTCCCGAACCGGCAGTACCTCTATTCAGCGACCTCGGAAGGGTTGAAGGGAAGCCTGCATCCGCTGGACCTCGGCCAGTACAGCGCCCCGACCATCTTCGAGCACCTCGCGCGCGGCGGCGTGCCCGTCGCCGAGTACTTCACCAACCTGCCGATCGCCCTGTGTTGGGGATCGCGCATGTTCCCGTTCGTGAGAACGGTCGACCAGTTCTTCGAAGACGCGGGCGCCGGCACGCTCCCGAACGTCACATTCGTCACGCCCTGGGTCGGCGGGCCGTTCCGTACCGACGACCACCCGCGGGGCGACATCGGGTTGGGCCAGCGTTTCATCGAGGCCATCTACGTCGCCTTCACGCGGTCGCCACAGTGGCGACGGGGCATGTTCATCCTCATGTACGACGAGTGGGGCGGCTTCTTCGACCACGTGCGGCCGCCGACCGTGCCGGATGCGCGCGCGTCCAGCGACGACGCCGACAACTTCGGGCAACTCGGGTTCCGAGTCCCATCGCTGCTCGCCTCGCCGTACGCGCGCCGCGGATACGTCGATCACGCGCTGTACGACCACACGTCTGTCCTGCGGTTCCTCGAGTGGCGGTTCCTCGGCGCCCCCGCGCAGGGCCCGGGCAAGCGGGGCGACACGTGGTTCCTCACCAAACGGGACCGCTACGCGAACAACATCGGCGCCAGCCTGCGGTTCGACCGCCCGGAGCCCGAAGTCGACTTCCCGACCCCGGTGGAGATCGCCGCCGTCACGGCCCGCTGCGACGAGCGTCAGCGCCTGATGGAGGTGGGTCCGGACGCGCAGAAGCACGAGTCGTTCGAGCCGTCGGACTTGCTCGAGTCGGTCGTCCGGGAGCGCTACTCGCCGCCGTCGTTCACGCCCTGGCTCGAGCACACGGACATCCGCGACCTCCCGATCGTGCCCGACGACCGACCTCGTTGATGCGCGGGAACTGTCAGGTGAGGAGCGGCTTCACCGACTCGCCGAGGAGGGTGGCGTTGTCGGGGTCCGAGGAGTCAACCGGCCCGACGATCACCCATTCGGCGCCGGCCGCGCCGTAGGCGCGGAGCGCATCGGCCACCTGCTCCGGACCGCCGACCGTCGCCTCGGGGTTGTTGCCCAGGCGCTGCGCCTTCGCTTTCGCAGCGCGCTCGTTCACGTCGACCACGAATACTCCAGCCCACGACATCGTGAACGGCTGGCGGGTGTCCATCTCCCTTATCGCTCGCGCCTCACGCTCGAACCGCGCGACCGGCGCGCCCCATCGGTTCCAGCCGTCGGCCTCCGCCGCGACCTGGCCCACCATCGACGACGCGCCGCCGACCCACACCGGGTACTCGTGGTCGACGGTCGCGGCGACCGCTTCGTCGAGCGCGGCTACGCGCGTGGCGAGCGTGCCGGCGGGCAGGCCGTACGTCTCGTTCTCCTCGCGACTCTGGCTGTCGCCGGCGCCCAGCGCCGCGATCAGCCGGCCGGGAGCAATGCGGGCGAGTGTGTCGAGCGCGGCAGCGAGCGTGGCTGCCGGCCGGAGCGACACCCGCGCCACGAGAGGACCGAACGAGATGCGCGTGGTCTCGGCTGCGACCGCACCGAGCAGGGTCAGCCCCTCGAGCGCGGGGCGCAGCGCACCGTCCCCGGCGCGTCGGAACAGGTGATCGAAGCCGAACACTCTGTCCAGACCGGCTGCCTCGGCGGCGCGCGCGACCGCCAGCGCCGGCTCCGGCTCGTCGCGGAAGTTCGGAAGGGTGACGCCCAGCTTCACTTCGTCCAGACACCCGACTCGCCGGGCTCCAGATCGCGGGCGCGCGCCGCCGCGCCGATCACTCCCGCCTGCTCGCCGAGCACCGCAGGCACGATGTCGATCCGGGGCCGGTACTCGGTGCCTTCGATGCGCCGCCCGAACGCGTCCCGGACCGGCGCGAGGAGAGTGTCCCCGAGCTCGACGAGACCCCCCGAGATGACGATGCGCTCGGGATCGAGGATGTTGGCGAGGCCGGCGAGCCCGACCGCGACGAGCTCGGCGTACTCGTCCAGGAGCGCGCGGCCGTCGGCCTCTCCGGCCTGGGCGGAGTCCCCGACGTGAACGCCCGTCACGGCGCCGGGATCACCGCCGGCGCGCGCGAGCACACCCGGCGCCCGACCGGCGGCGGCCCACTCGCGGCCCATCCGCCCCAACGCGTGTCCGGACGCGAATGCCTCCCAATGGCCCCGCTCGCCGCACGCGCACATCGGACCGTTGGGATCGATCTGGAAGTGACCGACCTCGGCTGCGAAGCCGTGCGCGCCGCGGATGACCCGACCCCGGGCGACGATCCCGCCACCGATTCCCGACCCCAGCGTGACCATCAACGCGTACAGCGCGCCGCGCGCTGCGCCGTGCACGATCTCGCCCCACGCGGCCGCGTTGGCGTCGTTGTCGACGACGACCGGGAGCCCGATCGCCGTCCCGAGAGCTTCCCTCAGCGGCGTGCGCCGGAACGCCGGGATGTTCGGCGCGTACTGCACGTCACCGTCGCGATCGACCAGCCCGGCGGCGCCGACGCCGACGGCCGTGACCGTCGGGAAGTCTGCGCGCAGCTTCGCCACCAGCGCGGCGGTCGTGGGGATGACGTCGGCGCCGCCCGCGCCCGTCTGGTCGCGCAGCTCTGCGAGGATGCGGCCGCCCCGGTCGACGACGGCGCCGCGCACGTTCGTCGCGCCGAGATCCACCCCGATGGTGGGCGGAGCCGGCTCCTCCGCCGCGTCGGTCACGCGAGGTCGATGTGGCGCACGCGCCCACGCCCCGGCGGCGCGTCCTCGCCCTCGGCCGGCGCGGGCGCGTCGGCTGCCGACCGGTGCGCCTCGACGGCGCGCTCCCCCGCGTCGACGACCGCCTTCGCGGCCAGCAGCAGCTCCTGGGCCGCCTTCAGCAGGTGCTCGGCCGCCTCGGGACCGGCGTCGAACAGTGCGGCCACGGCGGCTTCGGCCGACGGCCCCAGCGGGGGGTGCTCGCCGGCCGGCCGGGCGTCGTCGGCCTCGTCCGCAGTCTCGTCGAGGCGGGGCGTCTCCCGATCCGGGTGCCGATCACCCGATGTCGCCATGAGCCACCTCCACGAACTCGACTTCGAGTCGCCCGTCCGTCATGCGGGCCTCGGAAACCTCGCGCCGGCGCAGGCTGTCGGGCAGCACCACGGCGCGCCGGTGCGCGCCCACTGCGACGAGCAGCTCACCGTTCATGCGACCCAGCTCGACGTCGGTGCGGTCGGTGAACGGCAGTTGCATCGACAGCACGAGCGCGTCGCCGTCGGCGACGACCCGGAACGGCTCGACGAGCGACAGCCGGGCGGCCGCATCGTGCATTCCGTACAGCTCGGCGCCGAAGTCGGACAGGTGGTCGACGCCGACGAGCTCGTGGTCGGCGAGGTCGGCCGTGATCACCGGGACCGGCGCGAACGCCGCCCGGATCGAGTCGAGATGCTCGCGCTGCAGGCCCTTCCACGACGAGAACCACGGGTCGGCGATGTCGTCGGGCAGCAGGCGGTTCGCGATCACCGCGTCGACGTGGTACCCGAACAGCGACAGGTACGTGAACGTCCGGCGCGCCTCGCTCACGACCAGCCGCTCGGCGTTCACCACGAGCCGGGCGCTGGTGACCTCCCCGTCGGTCAGCAGCTCGCGCACGCCATCGAGCCGGTCGTAGAACCGCCGCACGGCGGTGAAGACGTCGTCGCCCGCGATCGGCGGGCTCACGAGGCGGGACAGGAGCGGGCGGACGGCACGGGTCACGTGACGCTGCGCCGGGAAGATGCGCTCCATGTACCAGGTGAGCACGTCGGGCAATGACAACAGACGCAGGGTCTCCGCCGTCGGCGCGCAATCGACGACGATCACGTCGTAAACGCCGGATTCGGCGTGGGCGCGGATGTCCGCGAGCGCGAACACCTCGTCGAGACCCGGGATCACGGCGAGCTCCTCGGCCTCGACCACGCCCGCACCGGCCCAGTCGAGCAACGCGGTCAGGTACTCGCGCACCTCGCCCCACGACTCCTCCAGCCGGGCGCGGGCGTCGAGCTGCTGGCCGAACAGCGTGCCCCGTCCGAGCGTGGCGATCGGCGCGGGCTCGTCGCCGAGCGACGCGTCGTCGAACACGTCAGCGAGCGAGTGCGCGGGATCGGTGGAGCAGACGAGCGTGCGCAGTCCCGCTTCCGTGGTCCGGAGCGCGGTCGCGGCCGCGACGGTCGACTTGCCGACGCCGCCCTTGCCGGTGAACAACAGGATGCGCATCTAGGCCGTCTCGACTTCCTTCTTCAGCTCTTTGAGCGCGGTGCTCACGATCATGCCCGCCGTCCGCCGCTTCAAGAATCCCGGCAAGGGGATCGACGGGTCGATCGCGAGGTCGTAGCTGACGCGGGTGCCGTCGCCGTCGGCGTCGAAGCGGTACGTCCCATCGATGGTGCGCACCATCTCGCCCTCGACGAGGTTCCAGCTGAACGCGGCGGGCGCCGCCGAGTAGTCGTACTGGAGCACGTACCTGGCACTCCGGCCGAACGCGGCCGCCCGGTACTCGACCTTCGAGCCCCGGCTCTCGGCGTCGCGTTCGAGGACGGTCGCCTGCTTCACGTCCTTGGCCCACTCGGGGTACCGCTCGTAGTCGGTGGCCACCTCGTAGCAGCGCTGCGGGGGCGCGTCGATGCGGATGCGCTCACTGACCTGCTCTGCCACTCGATCTCCTCTTTCCTGTGGCTTCCGTGGCGGCGTCGGGCATGCGACGGGGCGGGAACACGCCGTGGCGCGCTCCCCACAGGCCGAGCAGCCCGAGGGGCAGCATAGGGACCAGGACACCGAAAGGCTCGGCCACGGCGGTGACTGCGGTCACGGCGACGCACACGACGAGCGACCCGAAGAGGTGGATGCGCACCCGCTTCGGCGCCGGTCCCTGCACGAGGAACATGCTGGCGACGACGACGTCGTCGCCCCGCGTCGTGCGCGCAAGCGCGACCGCGAACGCCCAGCACCACACGCCGAGTGAGATCGCGAACAGACCGAGCGCCACCGCGATCGCCGGGACGTCGAAAGCGCTCACTCCGAGGGCGGCGGGGATGGCCGTGACAGCGAACAATGCGTTCGCGACCCAGGAGACGACGAGGATCCGCTCCCCGCGCTCCTGGTCACGCGCCGCCGCACCGGACTTCGCCACCATCGGCGACGAGCGTACCGGCCGTCCCTGCGCGTCTCCGCCGAGGCGGTGGCTTTGCCGACCGCCCGAGCAGGAGCAGGAGCTTGCGACGGCGACCGGCTAGCGAAGTGGCGACAACGCGCCGAGATCCCCACGCGTCAGGGGCAGTAGGCGATCCACCTGCCGGTCGTACGTCAACTCCTCGACCGCGCGCTTGCGAGCGGCGACGCCCAGCCGCTCCCGCAGCGCGTCGTCGCCGAGCAGCTGATCCAGCGCGGCACGCACGCCGCCGACGTCGTGCGGATCGACGACGAAGCCGGTCTCGCCGTCCACCACCGCCTCGTGCGAGCCGCCGCTGCGACCCGCGACCGACGGCACGCCGCACGCCGCCGCCTCGACGAACACGATGCCGTACCCCTCCGCCTCCAGGCCGCCCCACCGCTCCCGGCACACCATCGCGAAGACGTCCGCGCACGCGTAGAAGTCGGCGAGGTCGGCGTCGGGAACCCGGCCGAGAAACGTGCAGCGTCCAGTGATCCCGCGTTCGGCGGCGCGGCGCTCGAGGCGCCGGGCGTCACGGCCGGCGCCGCCGATTGCAAGCTGCACCCGGGCATCGGTCCCGGCGACGGCGTCGATGAGGACGTCGAAGCCCTTGCGCGGGACGAGGCGGCTGAGCCCCAGGACGAGCGGGCGGTCGGCGGCGAGGCCGAACCGATGGCGCGCCGCGGCGCGTTCCGCCGCGCCCAGGGCATGGAAGCGCTCGGGGTCGACGCCGGGCGGGACGACGAGCGTGGGGAGCTCGGTGCCGGCGGCGCGGGCGGCGACGCGCGCCGGGTACTCGCCCGCGGCGACGAGACCCGATGCCGCCCGGAGGACGCGCCGGGCGAGCAACCGGCCGCCGGGCAGCCGTCCGGGCACGTTGACCTCGGCACCGTGCGCGATCAGCACGTGTGGCGCGGCGCGCAGCCGGCGCCCGATCAGCCCGAGCGGCAGCACCGGATCGAGGAAGATCACGTCGGCGCCCCGCTCCCGTGCGACGGTGTCGACGCGACGAGCGAGACCCGGCGCCGGCAGCAGGACTCGTTGGCGCACTCGCTCGATGCCGAAGGGCTGCGTCGCATCCCAGTCCGCCGCGTCCGGGTACGGCGTCGTGAGCACGTGCGTCTCCTCGGGCGGAAGGCGTCGCCAGAGCTCGTACAGGTACGACTGGATGCCGCCCACCTTGGGCGGGAAGTCGTTCGTGACAAGAAGCGACGTCACAGAGGGGCGCGCGCTTACGCGGGGACGTGCTCGGGGGACGGCCGCGCCGGCCCGGGCCGCCCGCGGGACGTGAGGCCGATCCTGAGCTGGAGCAGCACGACGCCCGCGGCGGCCGCGACCGCGCCGCCGGCGAACGCGCCCCGGTAGCCGCTCAGCGCGGCGACGCCACCCAGGATCAACGCGCCGAGGCCCTGCGAGAGGTCGAAGAAGCTGCTGAACGTCCCGACAACCGAGCCGCGCTCGTGCTCGGGCACGGCGGTGAGCGCGAGCAGCATCAGAGCCGGGTACAGCAGCGACATGCCCGCCGCGAACACGGCCGTGCCGAGGACGAGCCCGGGCACGCTCGGCCATCCCGCCATCACGGTGAGACCAACCGCGCCACACGACAGCGCGATCGTGGCGGCGACGCGCCCACCGAGGGCGTCGGGCAGGCGGGCGCCGACGATACGCACGCACAGGATCAGCCCGCCGTAGAGGAGGAAGATCCAGTCGGCGCCGCCGAGGTCGAGCTCGCGCACGTAGAGCGGGACGAACGCCGTGAACCCGGCCAGGCCGATGAGGCCGAGGAAGAGCACGGCGCCCGGCGCGATCGCGGCGCGGTGCAGCAACTTGCCCGGAGGCTCGGGTGGGACGCTGCGAGCCGTCTCGACCGTGATCGTGCCCAGCGCAGCCGCGAGGAGCGCCAGCGACGCCGACACCGCCCACGCCGCGACGAACCGGTCGTCGCCGAGGACGGTCTCGCCGAGCGCGGGACCGAACGCGAGCCCGCCGTACACCGCGACCGACCAGTAGCTGACCGCCTCGCCGCGCCGATGCTCGGGAGCCAGGTCGGTGATCATCGTGGCGGCGCCGACGAAGAACGCGGCTTCGCCGATGCCGCTGAGCAGGCGGATCATCACCAGGTACGGGAGCGCATCCACCGCGCCGTAGAACGCCGTCGTGATCGCCACGATGAGCGCGCCGCCGATGATCAGGAGCCGCCGTCCGAACCGGTCGCCGACACGCCCTGCGTACGGTCGCAGGAGGACCGCACCCACGAACAGCGAGCCCACTGCCACGCCGACGCCCACGTTGCCGCCGCCGAGCGGGCCCTTCACGTACTGCGGGACGACCGGGATCAGCATCCCGACCGCCATGAAGTAGCTGAGGCCCGACGCGACGACGAGTAGGAAGCGCGGCGTCAGCAGGCGTTCACGGGGTGGCACGGGCGCCATCGTCGCCGCGCTCGGGGAACGGCGCCAACGGCTATCCACCGGCGGCGTGCGCGAGCGCGTCCTCCCATGAGGCTCTCTCGGCGATCATCCGCCTGTACTGCATGACGATCCGCGGGCGACTGAAGCCGAGCGCGCCGACGAGCCTTCCGCCCCGGCCGAACAGGGCGACGAACCGGTGCTCGTCGAGCGAACCGTCCGCGACGGCGACCTCGTCGTCCCCTCGGATGGAGCCGACGAGCTGGATCTTGACGTCGTACTGATCCGACCACACGAACGGCACCGGCGCGAACGGCTCGGCGTCTCCGGCGTCGTCGACGAGCAGTCGGAGGGCGGCCGCGACGCCCTGCTCGGTCGCGTTCGTCCAGTGCTCGACGCGCATGCTCTCCCCGTCGAACAGCGGGTTGGGCCACCGGGCGACGTCGCCGGCCGCGACGACACCGGGCGCGGCGAGGCACGTCGCGTCACACACGACGCCGTCGTCGAGTGCGAGGCCGCTGCCTTCGAGCCAGCCCGTCTCGGGCATGACTCCCACCCCGACGACGACGAGGTCTGCGTCGATCGCGCTGCCGTCGGCGAGGCGCACCCGCTCGACGCGGTCGCGCCCTTCGAACCCGGCCACGGTGACGCCGCACCGCAGGTCGACGCCGTGGTCGCGATGCAACCGTCCGCACGCGTCGCCGACGATCGGGCCCACGGCCCGGGCCAACGGCGTCGGGAGCATCTCCAGCACCGTGACGTCGAGGCCGCGCCCGCGGCACGTCGCCGCCACCTCCGAGCCGATGAACCCGGCGCCGATCACGACGACGCGCGGCCGGCTCTCGAGGCGGGACCGAATGGCGAGGCAGTCGTCGAGGGTCCGGAGCACGAAGATGCCCTCGAGCGCGGGGGTGCCGGGCAGCGTGCGCGGGCGCGCGCCCGTGGCGACCACGAGGCCGTCGAACGGGAGCGTCTCGCCGCCGTCGAGCTCGACAACCCGTTCCGACGCTTCGAGCCCGGTGGCGCGTCGTCCCAGGTGCAGGTCGAGACCGAGGTCGTCGTACGGCTGCTTGCGCAGCGCGATCTGCTCGGGCTCCCACTCCCCCGCCAGCAGCTCCTTCGACAGCGGCGGACGGTCGTACGGCAGGTGCCGCTCGGCGCCGACGAGCACGACGCGATCGTCGTAGCCCTCGCGGCGCAGTGTCTCGGCGGCACGCAGCCCGGCGAGCGATGCGCCGACAATGACGATCGTGCGCGGCGTGGCCACGACGCGGGCACGCTACAGCGGGTCGTGAAGTAGCAGGAAACCTGACTCTCACGTCATACTTGGTGACCGCCGGCAATCGGAGCCTGCTTGTCTGCTTCTCAACGCGTCGATGTGAGTGGCCGCGCCCTCGCGCTGCGAGACGTCGACCTCGACCGGTTCCTCCATCCCCGAACGGTCGTGGTCATCGGCGCGTCGGAGGCGTCGCGCAAGCCGAACACCGCGATGACCCGCAAGATCAAGGGTTGGGCCGACGCGCACGGCGCCACTTTCTACCCAGTGCATCCGACCCACGAGACGGTGCTCGGTGAGCGCTGTTACGCCTCGGTGTTCGACGTGCCCGGCGATGTCGACCTCGCCGTCATTCTCACCGGCAAAGCCGTCGACACCTTCGAAGAGGTGCTGCAGCGCAAGGCCGCCTTCGCCGTGATCTTCGCCGCCGGGTTCGCCGAGGCCGGCAAGGACGGCGCCAAGCTCCAAGCCCGCCTCGACGAGCTCGTGCGTGACGGCGAAGTGCACCTGCTCGGCCCCAACACGAACCTCAACGCGTTCGAGGAGTTCCGTAGCGACCTCACCGGCCCGTCGATCGCGCTCATCACCCAGAGCGGCCACCAGGGCCGGCCCGTGTTCCAGGGGCAGGAGATCGGCATCCGGCTCACCCATTGGGCTCCGACCGGCAACGAGGTCGACCTCGAGTTCGCCGACTTCGCCCGCTACTTCGCCGACCAACCGGACGTCGGTGTGATCGCGGCGTACATCGAAGGATTCAAGGACGGACGGACACTCATGCTCGCCGCCGACCACGCCGCCGGGTTGCAGAAGCCGATGGTGATCGTGAAGGTCGGGCGCACCGACGAAGGCGAGTCGATGGCGATGGCGCACACGGGCCACCTCACCGGATCCGACGCCGTCACCTCGGCCGTGTTCCGTCAGTTCGGCATCGCCCGCGCCGACGGCCTCGACGATCTCCTCGACACCGCGGCCGCCTTCGCGCGGACGCGACCCTCCGCCGGCGATGGCGTCGGCATCTATGCGATCTCGGGCGGCACCGGCGCGCACATGGCCGACATGGTCTCGGCCGCCGGGCTGCGGATCCCACCGCTCACCAAGGAGACGCAGCGCGCCCTGCACGACGGGCTGATCCCCGACTACCTCCGGGTCTCGAACCCCGTCGACAGCGGCGGCCCGCCCGTTGCCGACGCCCGCGGCCGGCGCATCCTCGACCTGCTCGTCGCCGATCCGAACGTCGACCTGCTCGTCGTCCCGATCACGGGCGCAGTGCAGATGTTCAGCGAGCCGTTCACCCGCGATCTCGTCGAGGTGGCGAAGACCACCGCCAAGCCGATCTTCGTGATCTGGGGCGCGCCGGCCGGGACCGACGACACGTTCTACTTCCGGCTCCTCGACGGCGGCCTGCCCGTGTTCCGCACGTTCGCGAACTGCGTGAAGGCGGTGCGCGCCTACGTCGACTACTGGGAGTTCGCGGCGCGGTACCGGTCGCCGTTCGCAGACGCGCCCACCGAGCCGTCAGCGGCGGTCGCGAAGGCGCGTCGAGTGCTGGCCGACGCCGCGCCGGGCGAGGCGCTCTCGGAGCACGCGTCGAAGCAGCTCCTCAGGGCGTACGGCGTGCGGTCGAGTCGCGACGTCCTCTGCGACAGCGCCACCCAAGCCGTGCAAGCGGCGAAGTCGATCGGCTACCCGATCGTGATGAAGGTGTCGTCGCCGGATCTGACCCACAAGAGCGACCTCGGCCTCGTGCGGATCGGGGTCGGGACGGCGCGCGAGGTCCGCACGGTGTACGACGAGCTCATGCGCAAGGCACGGCGCGCCGGCGGGAAGCGAGCGCGCATCGACGGCGTGCTCGTAAGCGAGACCGTGAGCGGCGGCGTCGAGACCGTGGTCGGCGTCTCGCACGACCCGCTCTTCGGCCCGGTCGTGATGGTCGGCCTCGGCGGCGTGTTCGTCGAGGTGCTGCGGGACGTCACGTTCCGCGTCCCGCCGTTCGACCGCGACGAGGGCGGGCGCATGGTGCGTGAGCTCCAGGGCTACCCGCTGCTCGAAGGCGCGCGGGGTCAGAGGCCGGTCGATGTCGACGCGCTCGTCGATGTCATCATGAACGTGCAGCGGCTGGCGATGGACCTCGCCGGCGACGTGCGAGAGCTCGACATCAACCCGTTGATCGTGCGGCCGCGCGGTGCGGTCGCCCTCGATGCCCTGGTGGTGCGCACATGAACGAGACGATCGAGGACGTCCAGCGCCGGCTGGAGGACGGCGTGCTCTGGATCACACTGAACCGACCCGACGCCGGCAACGCGATGACGGTCGCCATGCGCAACCAGATCATCGAGTGGCTCGAGCACGCGTCCATTGACGCCTCGGTACGTGCGGTCGTCCTCACCGGCCGCGGCGAGAAAGGTTTCTGCACCGGCGCCGACCTGCGCGAGGCGCGCCCACCGTTGGAGCGGCCCGCGGGCGCGCCCGACATGATCGTCGGGGACGCCGCTCGCACGATCCAGCGGGGATTCCAGCGGCTGATCACGTCGATCCTCGACTGCGAGAAGCCGGTGATCGCCGGTGTGAACGGCACCGCCGCCGGCGGGGGCATGCACCTCGCACTCGCCAGCGACCTCGTGATCATGGCCGAGGAGGCCCGCTTCATCTCGGTGTTCATCCGGCGCGCCATCGTCCCGGACGCCGGTGGCCCCTACCTGCTCACGCGTCTTGTCGGCCCGCAGAAGGCCAAGGAATTGTTCTTCTTCGGCGACGACGTGCCGGCGGCCGAGGCCGAGCGCATCGGCCTCGCGAACAAGGTCGTGCCGCGGTCGGAGCTCGACAAGGAGCTCGGCGAGTGGGCCGGGCGTCTCGCCAAGATGCCGACGCGCGCAATCGCGTTCGCGAAGAGGCTCACGAACCGCGCGCTCGACACCGACCGCGACGCGTCGTTCTGGGACGAGGCGTACGCCCAGGAGCTCCTCACCCGCACGGAAGACATGCAAGAGGGCCGGGCGAGCTTCGTCGAGCGCCGCCCGCCCGAATTCAAGGGCTGGTAGCCGAATGGCCGGACCGCTGACCGACCGAACGGCGATCGTCGGCATCGGGCAGACGTCGTTCGCCAAGGGCTTGCCCGATTCCGAGCTCTCGCTCGCGTGCCAGGCCGTCTCGGCCGCGCTCGACGACGCCGGCATCGCGCCGAGCGAGGTCGACGGTCTGGCGATGTTCTCGATGGAGGACGGCCGCGAGGTCGACGTCGCCCGCAACGTCGGCCTCGGTGACATCACGTTCTTCTCGGAGGTCGGCTACGGCGGCGGCGCCGGGTGCGGCGTCGCGGGGCACGCGGCGATGGCCGTCGCCACCGGTCAGTGCAACGTGGCCGTCGCATGGCGGGCGCGCAAGCGCGCGGCCAAGGGCAGCCGGCCGTGGGC
>Ga0075423_10000546_pt1 | contig 30555 bp, 24 predicted proteins | sample SoiMethybrSBSTD2_FD_80114 | JGI IMG/M metagenome (GOLD analysis project Ga0075423, IMG submission 80114) | Bulk soil microbial communities from a Populus tree surrounding site in Tennessee, USA - Soil MetaG P. TD hybrid SBSTD2 | ecosystem: Environmental > Terrestrial > Soil > Tree plantation...
GGGTTGCCCAACGCGGTAGCCGGCTGGAGGGTGCATCACTTCCAGGCAGGTTTTTCCAAAGCACCTGACGCTGCCACGGGTCGGGTGCCTTAAAGGGGTATTATTCCTGGCCGCAATCTCCGAGATTCCTCGCACGATAGGTGATCGGGAGGGACTTCTCCCGAGCCAGATCTCCGCCGTCGGGAGCGCCTCCAGGAGTGAGGGTAGCCCACCCCCGTGGTCCTGATGGGCATGCGTGAGAACGACGAGATCGAGCCGCCGAACTCCCATCGTCAGGAGCGCCGGCAGCACGATTCGCTCTCCTACATCGAACTCGCTGGCCGAAAATCCTCCCCCATCCACCAAAATCCAGTGACCGCCGGGAAGATTCAGCAGCAGGGAATCTCCCTGACCCACGTCCAGGGCCGTGAGAGTCAAAGTGTCCTCGGGAAGCGAGGGTTCCGGCGGTGAAGCCACGAGCAAGAGGCTTGCGATAATAGCCAAGCCGAGAAAACGTCGCTCCATCGCGTCGGCAGATTTCCCCAGGAGAAGCCGGGCCCACAGCAACGCTGCAAGCCCCGCAACCAGAATGAAGGGCGGTGGCGGCACATGGCGGAATGCCCCCGGGATTTGCAGGGCCCAGGCACAGGCCTTCCCGAACATCACCAGGCATGCGGTGAACAGTGCGCCGAGCTGCTCCGACGGAAAAGCAAGCAGGAATACCCCGCCGGCAAGGGCGAACGTCAGAAAGGGCCCGGCGACAAGGTTTATAATCAAGGCAACGGGAGAGACTTGAAGAAAGGTGCAGGTCATCACCGGCGTGGAAGCAATCCAGGCTCCCAGCGAAACCGCCAGAGGCGTGCCCACGAGAGGAATTCTCCGCACTCTCGTCCACCAGGGAGCTCCGCCAGCCAGAATTCCCAGTGTCGCCAAGAAGGAGAGTTGAAATCCGGGCTGAAAGAGATGGAGCGGGCTGATGGCGAGAAGTGCCAGTCCTGCCAGCGCCTGCGCGTTCCAGGCGCTCACCCTGCGTCCGCTCCATTGTCCCGCTGCCTGAGTGATGCCCGCCAGAGCGCTGCGAAGGATGGGATCCTCACCCCCGGAAAGCAATAGATATAGGCCTCCAATGAGGAGCAGGAGGAGAGTTTCCAGCCGATCTCCCGCGGAAAGCCGGCGGGCGGCACGACTGACCAGCGCCATCAGCAAGGCAAAATGCAAACCCGAGATTGACAGGATGTGGTAAACGCCGGTTTTCCGCATGAGGGCGTCGAGGGGTCCTTCTCCTCCGTCGCGTGCCCCCAGGAGGACGGCGCACAGGAACCGACGAGGCTCATCACCACGCTCTCCAGGAAAAGCACTTCCCAGGCGATGCAGCAGCCTCATTCGAAGCCGGTGGGCCCAGATCATCAGACCGAGGCCCCCCGATCCCCGACACCGAGCAGCCAGTTTCCAGCTCTTCAGCGTCCCCAGGAGATGAACCCCCTCCGCCTCCAGGGCGAGACGGTAATCGAAAGCTCCCGGGTTCTTGAAGTTCCTGGCGATACGGAGCCTCAGGGGCAGCTCCAGCCGATCCCCGTACCGGGCGCCAAAGCTTTCGTCGGGATCGCGCAGCGAAACCCGGACAACTCCGCGGCACGAACGCCAGCTCCCCTGGAGCTGGCAATCCTCGACGTTGAACAGGAATCGGAGCCGGCCGCCTCGACGCACCGGATCGTCGGCAATCCACCCTCGGAGCAGCAGGGACTGGGTCGGGGTCGGACTGAGAAAGTGGAAGGTTCGAAAAAGGGATGCGTCGAGAAATTGCTCATGCCGGAACGTCGTGCACCAGGCTCCGGCGCAGCCCCACGCCAGGACCAGTCCCAGCGACATCGCCAGGGCATGCCGGGGGGAGCGCGGTCCGTCCAGCCCTTTCAGGAGGAGAAAGGCAGTCGCCCCTGCGACCGACAACGCGGCGCAGATGGATGCTGGAAGCGGGAAAAAGCGAGAAGCGCCGATACCCGCGGCGAAGGCGAGCGCGCAGCCGAATGGAACGGTGAGAATCCGGGGACAATCGGCGGGCAACGAGGCGCTTCCTAAAGCGGCTCGGCTCTCCCGGCGACGCAATGTAGCATGAGGCTGGGAATCCTATCAACCCTCGGCAAGGAGCGCGATGGCCGGGATTCGCCAGCGCTGCCGGAGGAGATCCTGCTCGACGGAATTCAGGGTGACTCGACGGGCTTCCTGGGTCATTCTCAGGCCGCGAGCGTCAAGCGTTTTACGCGCCTGGATTTGGAGGTCCTCTTTTTCGCGAAGGCTCAAGGCGCTCCGGGCGGAATCCAGGATTTCCGATTCGATCTGCAGCAGTTTTTCTTCCGCCACAGCAGGGCTCCAGCCGATTTTTCCAGCGGAACTTCTCAGGGCCTTGATCTCCGCCGAGCCGATGAGCAAAGCACGCCCCAAAGCTTCCTCCCCACCCTCCCGAGCCAGCTCTCCCGCCAGGACCAATCGGCGAGCCACCCGACCCAGGTGCAGTCGGATTTCACGACGCAATCGCGTCCCTTCCTCTTCTTCCCCGCGCCGGACCGCCACGAGCTCCCGGTGCAGCCGGAACCGACGCTGGACCTCGGAGCGGACATAGGACAGGGAGCTGATTTCCGCGGCGGCATCCCCCCGCCGCGCCCGCGCCGCGAAAACCTCCTCCAAAGACTCCAGGATGAGTGGGAGCGGAACTCGCTCGTTCCACCAAGAGGCAATCAGGGCCCAGTCCCTGGGAGAGAGCAACATGGCGGCTCCCCGCAGGGCGCAGAACCGGTCCTCCACCGTGCGAAAGAAACTTTTCTCTTCCTCCGAGGGGGCCGACACGGGGTTTTCCAGCGAAGGCTTCACGAGTTCCTTTCATGGAGAATCCTGAGCCCCGTGAGGGTCAGGTCCGGATCCACCTCATCCACCCAGCCGCTGAGATCCGGCTCCAAAAGAGCCGTCAGCCCTCCCGTGGCGATGATCGCCGGCGACCCACCGAGCTCGGCGCGCATGCGATCGAGTATTCCGCGCACCATGCCCAGGTAACCAAACAGGATCCCCGACTGCATGCTGGCCACGGTGTTTTTCCCGATGGCGCGCTCCGGGCGCTTGAGGTCGATGCGCGGCAGTTTGGCGGTGGCTTCATAAAGGGCCTGGGCCGAGATTTTCAGCCCCGGAGCGATGGCTCCGCCCAGATATTCGCCTTTGGCGCTGACGGCGTCGAAGGTCGTGGCGGTGCCGAAGTCCGCAACAATCACCGCCCTGTGAAATCGCTGGAACGCGGCGACCCCGTTGACGATTCGATCGGCCCCGACTTCCAGCGGATTGTCGACCAAGACCGGCATGCCGGTGCGAATCCCGGGCGCCACGAATAGCGGCTCAACCGACAGGTAACGCTTCGCGACCTCCTCCAACACCGACTCGAGGGGAGGCACGACGCAGGCCACGGCCATGGCCTTCACCTCTTCGATCGGAACACCGCGCGCCGCGAACAGGCTCGTGATGAGCACCCCGTACTCATCGATGGTCCGGCTGCGGTCGGTGGAAAGCGACCAGCGGGCCAGGAGCCTGTCCCCGCGGAAAGCACCCAGATCCGTGCCGGTGTTTCCCACATCCACAGCCAGAAGCATCCTCAACCTCGCTTCACTCGGCGCACTTCCCCGAAATGGAAGGCCTCCGGCTCCGCGCCTCCAGTCTCCAGAAGCAGTTCCCCGGAAGAACCCAACCCGGCGAATCGACCGCCGGCTACCCTCATCCCGAGGTCGACCTCGAGCTGACACCCCCTGGTGAAAGCGCTGTGCGCCTCGAAACGGCGAAGTAAAGCTCCCGGTCCGTTCTCCTGGAGCTCATCATATTCCTCCTCGCAGCGCAGTAACAAAGCTTTGAGGATTTCGAAACGATCCCAGGATTGGCCGCTGGCCATTCGCAGGGAGATGGCTGTTTCCCGCAGAGGGACGGGGAAATCGGACGCCTGCTGATTCACGTTGAGTCCCAGCCCCACCACCAATCCACCCTCCGTTCCGTCCCCGCGCGCCTCCGCCAGAATACCCGCCAACTTCCTCTCCCCGAGGAGTAGGTCATTGGGCCACTTCAAGGCGACCCGGGGAAATCCCGCGCGACGCAGGGCGGTGGCTGTTCCAACGGCGAAGGAGAGTGAAACCAGAGGAAGCAGTCTCGACGGGAGCCTGGGACGCAGGACCAGGCTGGCGTAGATCCCCATCCCATGGGGAGATTCCCAGACGCGATCTCGGCGGCCTCGGCCGCGCGTCTGCTGCTCCGTCAGAATCAACGCCCCTTCGGGCTCCCCCGCCCCCAGCAGCTCCAAAGCCCTGTCGTTGGTCGACTCCAGGGTTTCGAAGCACAGAACCCGACCTCCCAGCCGCTGTCCCGCGAGCCCGCTGGATACCATGGGCTGATACCAAGCCCCTTTCACCTCCCTTTCCCCTCGAGGTGCAGCGAGAGATCCACCCAGCCCGGCGAATGGGTGAGAGCCCCAAGAGAGACCGCATCCGGATGAAATGCGGCGAAGCGTCCCACCGAGGCGCGGGTGATCCCCCCGGACAGCTCCACAGGGATCCGGCCATCAATCAGCTTCAGGGCCCGGCGAATCTGGTGCGGCGAGAGATTGTCCAGGAGAACGCTGTCGGCGCCTGCCTCCAGGGCCTCCTGCAGATCCGCCAGCGTGGACACTTCAACCTGGATGGGCAGGGAGCTCTTGTGCCGCTTCCGTCGCTGCGCTAGCTGCACCGATGCTTTGACCCCGCCGGCGACTCGCCAGTGGTTGTGCTTGATGAGAATCCCGTCGTCGAGACGGAACCGGTGGTTCTGGCCACCCGCCAGCCGGACGGCGTATTTTTCGATTTCCCGCAATCCTGGGTGGGTCTTGCGAGTGTCGCGAACCCGGCATCGACCTCCGACCAAGGCCACGCAACGTGCGGTGTAGGAGGCGATTCCCGAGAGATGCTGGAGGAAGTTCAGCGCCGTCCGCTCACCACTCAAAATCGAGGCGGCACGGCCCTGGATTCGCGCAACACGGGTTCCTCGTCCCACCCGGCTCCCTTCGGCCCGCAACGGCTTGAAACGCAACGTGGGATCCACTTGCCGAAAGACTTCTCGGGCGACGGGCAGCCCGGCCAGGATCAGGGGCTGCTTCGCCCGGATGGTCCCGACTCCGATCCGGTCGCGCGCCACGACGAGTCGGGTTGTCACGTCCCCCGATCCCAGATCTTCCTTGAGCGCTTGGCGAACCAGATTGGCTATCCCGGGAAGCTTCGCCCGCATCGATCGGCACCCCCATTCAGGTTATTCCGCCCCTGAGGAGAGTTCCGCGGGTGGCAGCTCCGCGAGCGCGCGCGACAGCTTCTCGATTCTTTCGGCCAGCTCCCCGCGGGCCTCGCGGACTTTTTGCACGACGTCCTTGGGGGCCCGGCCTACGAAAGACTCATTGGCCAGCTTGACGTCCATGGCCGCCAGCTCCTTTTGCGCCTTTTCCGACTCGCGCTCCAGGCGCCGCCGTTCCTCGACAGGATCCAGGACGCCGGTGAGCGGTAGCGCCATTTCCAGCCCCGGCAGCACCCCACGGGCCGCCGCCCGATCTCCGGGTATCTCGGTCACGAACCGGAAGCCGGAAAGACGGGCCAGGGTACAAAGCGTCGCCGCGTGCGACTCGACGATGCGTCGAGGGCGTGCCAGCTCCGTGTAGAAGAGAGCTTCCAGTTTCAGCCCCGCCGCGAGGTTGCTCTCGGCGCGAAGGTTGCGTAGCTTGGTCACCACGGCCATGACGAATCCCACCTCTTTCTCGGCCTCGGAATCCTCTTCTTCCTGACGGAACCGGGGGTAGTCGGCCAGGACCAAGGTCTCCCCTTCGTGCGGGAGCCGTTGCCAGATCTCCTCCGTGAGGAACGGCATGAACGGATGGAGCAGCCTCAAAGCCCGGTCCAGAACCCGCAGCAGGATCGCGCGGCTGCGTCGTCCTTCGGGCGTGTCGCGGGACTCTCCGATCAGCGACGGTTTCACCATTTCAATGTACCAATCGCAGAACTCGTGCCAGACAAAGTGATACAAAACGGAGGCCGCCTCGTCGTAACGAAACTGTTCCAGCGCCTGTTCGACCTCACGGCTCACCGCATTGACCCGGCTGATGATCCAGCGATCCGTCAGAGAAAGGTTTTCGGAGGAGGCGCGAAATTCCGGCTTGGCCGCCGCGGTCCCTTCCGGCAGGTTCATCAGAACGAAACGCGCGGCGTTCCAGAGCTTCGTGCCGAAGGCCTGGTATCCTTCCACGCGTTTCAGATCCAGCACCGTGTCCGCGCCGGGAGAAGCCATCGCCGCCAGGGTGAAGCGCAGCGCATCGGTCCCGAAGCGATCCATCAGATCGAGCGGATCCACGGTATTGCCGCGGGTCTTGCTCATCTTCCGGCCCTTTTCGTCCCGCACCAATCCATTGAAATAGACCTGCTCGAAGGGCGCTTTCCCCATGAACTTGAGGCCCATCATGATCATGCGTGCCACCCAGAAAAACAGGATGTCATAGGCGGTCACGAGGACGGAGTTCGGGTAATAGCGGGACAAGTCGGCGGTCTTCTCGGGCCATCCCAGGGTCGAAAACGGCCAGAGCGCCGAGCTGAACCACGTATCCAGGACGTCCGGATCCTGGACCAGTTCCGCCTTGCCGCAGGCGGAACAGGATGTCGGATCCTGGCGTGAGACCGTCAAGTGCCCGCACGAGGCGCACGTCCAGGCCGGAATGCGGTGCCCCCACCAGAGCTGCCGGGAGATGCACCAGTCATGGATGTTCCGCATCCACTCGAAATAGTCATTTTTCCGATTGTCGGGAATGAACCGGATGCGAGACTCTTCCACCTCCGCCAGCGCTGTGCTGGCCAGGGGCGCCATGCGCACGAACCACTGATCCGACAGCATCGGCTCCACGACGGTGTCGCACCGGTGACAGCGCCCCACGGCGTGGGCATGGTCCTCGATCTTCGCGAGGATCCCGGCCGCCGTCAGATCGGCCACGAGCTTCTTCCGGGAGGCATAGCGATCCATCCCCGCATAAGGACCGGTTTCGGCCGTGGTGCGGGCCGCCTCATCCAGAATGATCGGCGCGGGAAGGTTATGGCGCCGGCCCATGGCGAAGTCGTTGGGATCGTGCGCCGGCGTCACCTTGACCGCGCCCGTGCCGAACGTCCGGTCCACGGCTTCATCCGCGATGATCGGAATCTCCCGGTTCAGGATCGGCAGGATCGCGATCTTTCCCACGACGTCCCGATAGCGCTCGTCCTCCGGGTGAACCGCGACGGCGGTGTCTCCCAGCATGGTCTCCGGCCGGGTGGTGGCGACCGTGATGAACCGCGAGGTTCCCTTGACGGGATATTTCAGGTGGTACAACTTGCCGGCAATTTCCCGGTGGACGACTTCCAGATCCGAAAGCGCCGTCCGGCACTGGGGGCACCAGTTGACGATCGCCTTGCCGCGATAGATCAGCCCCTCCTCGAACAATCGGACGAAAACCTCCCGCACTGCCCTGGACAATCCCTCGTCCAGCGTGAAGCGCAGGCGCGACCAATCGCACGAAGCCCCCAGGCGCTGCAGCTGCTCCACGATCGCGTCTCCATGCTCTTCCTTCCAGGCCCAGACTCTCTGAAGGAAGGCCTCCCGGCCCAGAGTGTGGCGGTTCTTCCCCTCCTTCTGCAGCTCCCGCTCCACCACCATCTGCGTGGCGATTCCCGCGTGATCCGTGCCGGGAAGCCAGAGGGTGTCCCGCCCCTGCATGCGGCGCCACCGAATGAGGATGTCCTGCAGAGTTGCATTGAGAGCATGGCCGGCATGCAACCGCCCGGTGATGTTGGGTGGTGGGATGACGATGCAGTAAGGGGCTTTGCCGGCCTGCGGAGTGGGGGTGAAACAGCCCGTCTTCAGCCAGAATTCGCGCCAGCGCTTCTCCACGGCGGCCGGCTCAAATCGTGTGGGAACCTCCATGGGCTCGACTCCTTCCGACTCGCGGGAACATGCGGGCAGGAACAGCGCTGCCTTACCCGCAAAACCAGAACGGGCCCGAAGGCCCGTCGTCGAAGCGCTGTCCAGAGGGGAGAGGTTTCAGCCTTCCCGGGTGATCTTCTCTTCCAGCTCCCGGATCCGCTGACGGATGAGATTCTCGGCGATTTCCGGGATCACTTCCCAGGCGATGTCTCGAACCACCCGGTCGGAAAGGCGCTCGACCACCCGGGAAGCGATGCGATCCAGCTGCTCCGCCGTGAACTCCGTGCCTCCCGCGCCAGGGACGCCGTCGGCGGAGGCTGGAGCGGACACCGGGAGGAACTCGGCGGCGATCTCATTTCGCAGCGACATTCCGGCAGCGCGAGCGCCGAACGGATCAAGGATTGCGGCAGAATCCTCACCCTGGGCACCCATCTCGGAGGGCCGTACATTTTCGGGTGCCGAGGCCAGGCCGCTGGCGAGCTCGTCCCAGGTTTCCGTCATTGGGTCGCCTGTGGAAGAGGCCACCGGCGCGGCACCCGAATCGACGGGGGCCGTTTCGAGAGCGTTGCCCGGATCGGGCTCGACAACCGCATGTGAGCCGGACGGCACCGGATAGTCGTCATATCGATCCGGCACGATGTCTTCCCGGCGGACCTCCACCTCCGGCTCACCAGACGGTGACTCCGTTACATGAGCCGGTGTGCCGATCGGGATTTCTCGTGACTCCGCTTCCGGCACCTTTTCGCTGATGGAGACTTCGTGTATCGAAGGAAGGGCCGAGGCGATGAGCTCCTCCACACGAGAAATCAGCACCTGCGATTCGAACGGCTTGGTCAGATGGCCGTCGGCACCGGCCGCCTCGGCGCGCTTTCGATCAAACGGCTCGAACGTCCCGGTCAGCAGGAGGACCGGGATTCGCGACGTGTTCGGATCCCGCTTAACTTTTTCGCAAACCTCATAGCCGCTGGCCTCCGGCATGATGACGTCCAGAAGCGCGATATCGGGTTTTACTTCGAGGATTTTCCGCAGCGCCAGGGTTCCGTTTCCCACGGCGAAGACCTGGTAATCGCCTTCCGAAAAGGTCAGCTCAACGACCTTCTGGATGGTAATGCTGTCGTCTGCGAGAAGGATTTTTTTCGGCATGAAGTCCCCGACCCGGAAGGTCGCGGCCCCTCTGGAAGCCCTTCCGGGGGAGCCGAGCCTTCGTCTTGAGCCCGCTCAACTTAGCAGAATGGATTCAGCAGTGTCAAGGAGGAGCCGCCACAAAGAATCGGCTATCGGCGGGGGGTCTTGCGGCCCCTCGCGGTCCCACGCCGGGCAGCCGACTGGGGGCGTGGGGAACGGGAAGGTGTTGCCTCGTTTCGCGGTCGAATATGGGTCTTCACCCAGTCGATAACCTCCTGCGTCGACGTGCCGGGAGTGAAGACTGCCTTGACGCCCGCCTTCCTGAGGCGGGGGATGTCTTCCTCGGGAATGATGCCACCGCCGAACACCGGCACCGCAACGCCGGCTTTCTTCAACAGCTCGATCACCCGGGGAAACAGGGTGTTGTGCGCCCCGCTCAGGATGCTCAGGGAAACGGCGTCGACATCTTCCTGGAGCGCGGTGGCGACCACCATCTCGGGAGTCTGGTGCAGCCCTGTGTAGATGACTTCAAAGCCCGCATCCCGCAAGGCCCGAGCGATGATTTTGGCACCCCGGTCGTGGCCGTCGAGACCCACTTTCCCCACCAGCAGCCGCAGGCGGGCGCCCGTCGAAGGATTCATCGGCATGGTCGACTCAAAAGTAGGTCTTTTCTTCGCGATATTCGCCGAAGGGCGCTTTCAACGTCGTGCAAATCTCCCCCACCGAAGCGTAGGCTTCCACCGCGTTCACCATGGCCGGCATCAGATTCTCGCCCGCCTTGGCGCAGCGCAGCAATTCTTCGAGGGCGTTGCGGTGGGCGATGGGATTCCTTCGTTTGCGTACCTGCTTCAGGTGGCGAATCTGGGTGGGTTCCACGGTGGCTGGAATCTTGAGGACATCGATGCGCGCGTCTGTGCCCTCACGGTACCGATTGACCCCCACCATGATTTTTTCCTCCCGCTCCAGCTGCTGCTGATAACGGAATGAGGCCTCGGCAATCTCGCGCTGCGGAAATCCCTGCTCGATGGCCGCCACGATTCCACCCATACGGTCGATGGATGCAATAAGCGACAGGGCCTCCTTCTCCAGGGTATCGGTGAGCGACTCGACGAAATAGGAGCCCCCCAGCGGGTCGATGGTGGACGCGACGCCCGACTCCTCCGCCAGTATCTGCTGCGTGCGCAGGGCGATGGTCACCGCCTTTTCAGTCGGAAGCCCGAGAGTCTCGTCCATGGAGTTGGTGTGCAGAGACTGCGTTCCCCCCAGCACGGCGGAAAGTGCCTGCAGCGCCACCCTCACGATGTTGTTGTGCGGCTGCTGCGCCGTCAACGAACAGCCCGCCGTCTGCGCGTGGGTGCGCAGCATCCAGGAGCGGGGATCCTTGGCTCGGAATCTTTCCCGCATGACCTTCGCCCAGATTCTCCTGGCGGCGCGAAACTTGGCGATCTCCTCGAAAAAATCCGAATGGGCGTTGAAGAAGAAAGACAATCGGGGCGCGAAGTCATCCACGTTCTGTCCGGCTTCGACACAGGCTTGCACATAGCCGATACCGTCCGCCAGGGTGAACGCCAGCTCCTGGGCGGCGGTCGATCCGGCCTCGCGGATGTGATACCCGCTGATCGACACGGTGTTCCACAGCGGCACCTGCCGAGTGCAAAAGGCGATCATGTCCACGATGATCCGCAGCGACGGCCGGGGTGGGAAGATCCACTCTTTCTGCGCAATGTATTCCTTGAGGATGTCGTTCTGGATGGTCCCGCGGACTTGCGGCCAGGGCACGCCCTGTTTGCGGGCCACAGCGAGGTACATGGCGAGGAGCACCGCGGCGGGCGCATTGATGGTCATGGAGGTCGAAACGCTGCTCAGGGGGATTTCGTGGAACAGCGTCTCCATATCGGCGAGCGTATCGATGGCCACTCCTTCGCGCCCCACCTCGCCCTCCGATCTCGGATCGTCGGAGTCGAGCCCCATGAGCGTCGGCATGTCGAAGGCCACCGAGAGTCCGGTCTGGCCGTGGTCCAGGAGGTACCGGTAGCGTCGGTTGGTGTCCCGGGCGGTGCCGAATCCGGAAAACTGGCGCATCGTCCAGAGGCGTCCCCGGTACATCGTCGGGTGGGGTCCCCGAGTGAACGGGTACTCCCCGGGAAGTGACAGCTTCTCCCCGGGATCCCAGCCTTCCAGGTTTTCCGGCGTGGCGAGCCTCTCCACCGGGACTCCAGACAGGGTAGTGAATTCCTGCATTCTTTCTGGCGATTTCTTTAGAACGGGATTCAGGCTTTCCTCTTCCCACTCGCGCCGGGTTCGGCGGCGGGTCAGTACGCCGGTGCCGTTCGGTTTCATCGGATGTTCCTTTCCCCTGTCCCGCTTAGAGGCTTTCCAGGAGTTTGCGTGCGATGACCAGGCGCTGAATCTCCGAGGTCCCCTCGTAGATGGTGGTGACCCGCGCGTCCCGATAATAGCGCTCCACGGGATATTCCCGGGAATATCCGCAGGCGCCGTGGATCTGCACGGCTTGATAGGCGACACGGTTGACCATTTCTGACGCAAAGAGCTTGGCCATGGATGCCTCGCGCGTGAATGACACGCCGCCGAGGTCGCGAAGGTGCGCGGCGCGGTGTACCAAAAGCCGGGCCGCCTCAATGGCCGTGGACATGTCCGCCAGCATGAACTGAATGGCCTGGAACTGGTTGATGGGCTGGCCGAATGCCTTGCGCTGCTTTGCGAACGCCAGGGACTCCTCCAGCGCGCCGCGCGCGATCCCGACGGCCTGGGCGGCGATTCCGATACGGGCACCATCCAGCGTCGTCATGGCGATCTTGAATCCCTGGCCCTCTTCCCCGAGCCGGCTGGATACCGGAACCCGGCAATCCTGCAGGATGATGCCACCGGTCAGCGAGGACCTCAGCCCCATCTTGTCTTCGACCTTTCCGAAGGAAAACCCGGAGAAGCTCTTCTCCACCAGAAACGCAGTCAATCCCCGGGCCCCCTGGGACGCGTCGGTCGCCGCGACCAGCACGAAGAGGCCACCCTCCACGACGTTAGTTACCCACGCTTTGTCGCCGGTCAACAGGTAATGATCCCCCTCCCGGCGCGCGCGGGTGCGCAGGTGTGCCGCGTCGGACCCCGAATCCGGCTCGGTGAGCGAGAAGCCTCCGAGGATTTCCCCCTTCGCGAGCGCCGGAAGATAGCGGCGCCGCTGGTCCTCGCTTCCGTAGCGCGTGATGGGACCGGCGCAGACCGAGTTGGTGACGCTGACCGTGACGGCGAGGGAGGCCGAGCCTCGGGCAATCTCCTCGATCGCCAGCGCCACTCCCAGCGAGTCCAGGCCCGCGCCTCCGTAAGCCTCGGGAATGGACATGCCCAGCAGCCCCATCTCGGCCAGCCGGCGTACCGCCCGGGCCGGAAACAGCGAGGCGCGATCCAGCTCGCCCGCCTCGGGCAAGACTTCCCGCAGCACGAATTCCCGCAGTGAGTCACGCAGGAGGCACTGTTCTTCGGACAGCGAAAAGTCCATCGTTTTTCAGTCTTTCAGAAGGGAGGCGGCGATCACCAGGCGCTGAATTTCGGAAGTCCCTTCATAGATCTCGGTAATCTTCGCATCCCGGAAGTAACGCTCGACCGGATAGTCGTTCATGTATCCGTACCCGCCGAAAATCTGTACCGCTTTCACCGCCGAGCGCATGGCAACCTCGGAAGCGAACAGCTTCGCCTGGGCAGCTTCGAGGGAATAGCGGCCTCCTTGATCTTTGGTCCAGGCGGCCCGGTGCGTGAGCAGCCTGGCCGCATCCACTTCGGTTGCCATGTCCGCCAGCATGAATTGGATGGCCTGGAACTCCGAGATCGGCTTGCCGAACGCCTTGCGCTGCTTGGCGTAGCGACTCGCCTCCTGTAGACAGGCCCGTGCGATTCCCACTGCTTGCGCCGCGATGCCGATGCGGCCGCCGTCCAAGGTATTCATGGCGATCTTGAATCCCATCCCTTCGTCGCCCAGTAGATTCGAGGCTCCGACCCGGCAGTCCTCGAAGACCATCTCCACGGATCCGGAGCAGGTGATGCCCAGCTTGACCTCGTCTTTCCCCAGGCGGAATCCGGGCGTGCCCTTCTCGACAATGAAAGCGGAGATGCCGTGGTGCTTTTTGGCCTTGTCCGTGGCGGCGAACACCAGAGCGCTGTCCGCGGCCACGCCGTTGGTGATGAAATTCTTCGTGCCGTTCAGCACGTAACCGTCACCCTTGCGCACCGCGGTGGTTCGCTGGTTCCCGGCGTCGGAACCTGCTTCGGGCTCGGAAAGGCAGAAGCAGCCGAGCTTTTCACCCTTGGCATGCGGCACCAGAATCCGTTGCTTCTGTTCCTCGCTGCCGAATTTCTCCACCGGGTGGCAGAACAGCGAATTGTTCACCGACACGATGACGCCGGTGGAGGCGCAGGCGCGCGACAGCTCTTCTATGATCAGGGTGTAGCTGATCGCATCCAGACCCGAGCCGCCATACTTCTCCGAGACCATGGCGCCCAGGAGGTTGAGCTCGGCACACTTGCGCACATTTTCGTAAGGGAATTCCCGGGTGCGGTCGTGTTGCGCCGCCCGCGGGGCGATTTCCTTCTCGGCGAAATCCCGGACCATCTCCTGGATGGCTCGATGTTCAGCAGTCAGTTCCAGGTTCATGCACGCTCCTCGCTTCCGCCGGATTTCGGGAAACCTGTCACGCGATCCTGCTGCGACCTGCCGCACAGGGAATCAGGGACCCGGAACAGATCCCCGGAAAGTGGACAAGGCCGATGACTTGCGGCGTGTAAGTCGTTGCAGGATAGCAACGTTTTCGAAGGACTGTCAACCGCTCTGAAAGCCTGCCGCGGCCTTTAGGTTTCGGGCTCGATGAGCCCGTAGTTTCCGTCTTTCCGACGGTAGAGGACTGAGACCCGCCGGGAGGAGGCATGACAGAAAACCAGGAATTCCCTTTCCGTACCGGCAAGCTGCAGCAGCGCCTCCTCGACCGACATGGGTTTGAGCGGAGCGGAGTCCACTCTTACGACTCGGGCTGCGTCCGCGAGGGGCGCCGCCTTGGCGATTCGGCGCGGGGATGTACGCGCGCCATCACGCTTTTTCTTCACCTTGATCTTGTCCCGGTGCTTCTTCGCCTGACGCTCCAGGCGATCCGCCACCAGCGACAGCGTAGAGTACATGTCGGCAGTCTCCCCCGCCGCCGAAAGCGTGACATGGCGGCCGTGGACCACCACCTCGGCGCGATGACGGCGCTTCTCCACCGCCAGGATGACATGCGCTTCCATCAAATGGTCCAGGAATTTGTCCAGCTTGCCCAGGCGATCCTCTGCGACTTTTCGCAGCGCCGGGCTCACGTCGATCTGCCTGCCGGTAAAGTGGATTTTCATGTCGCCATCGCTCCTCAGCGAAAGCCTTGCCGACGCTCATTGGAGGAAGGAATGCGCAGCTCCTCACGATACTTCGCCACGGTCCGTCTGGCGATTTGCAATCCTTCCCCACCGAGAATCTTCGCCAGGGCCGAATCCGACAGGGGCCGCGCCGCGCTCTCTTCCGCCACCAGCTTCTTGATTCGCTCCTTCACGGCCAGGGAGGAAACATCCTCACCCTGCACGGACGCGATCCCTGAGTGAAAGAAAAACTTCATCTCGAACAGCCCTCGGGGCGTGTGCATGTATTTATTGTTGACGACACGGCTGACGGTGGACTCGTGCATCTGGATGTCGTCGGCCACATCCCTGAGAACCAGGGGACGAAGGTGCTCGAAGCCATAATCCAGGAAGTTTCGCTGAAAATTGACGATGCTCCGGGCGACTTTGTAAATGGTGCGCTGCCGTTCCTCCAGGCTCTTGATGAGCCTCAGGGCGGAGCTGAGCTTCTCGCGCACGTAGTCGCGCGCTTCCCGGGTGATATCGGTGTTGGAGCGGTCGACCATGCGGCGGTAGAAGGAGCTGACGCGCAGCCTGGGGAGTCCCTCCTCATTCAAGACGATGGTATATTCGCCGTCCACCTTGAGCACGTAGACGTCGGGCACCACATAGCTGGATCGATCCGTATTGTATTTTTTCCCCGGCTTGGGATCCAGGTGACGGATGATCTCCAGGTGCTGGTGGATCTCCTCCGGGGAGCAGCCCAGCGCCTGAGCCAGCTCCTTGATCCGCCGTCCCTGAAGCAGCTCCATGTGATCCCGGATGATGGTCTCCTGCGGAGTTTCCTCCATGTCCAGGGCGCGTATCTGAATCATCAGGCATTCCTGCAAGTCCCGCGCGGCCACGCCGGTGGGGTCGAAATCCTGGATCTGGGAAAGTACCCGCTCCACGTCGGCGGCCGGGTAATTCCCCATGGATTGAATCTCCTCCAGCGTGGCCTTCAGGTAGCCGGCCGCGTCCAGGTTCCCGATGATGGCCCTGCCAATCTCCTGATCCCTCCCCTCCGGAAGATTCATCGCCAGCTGCCAGAGCAGGTGCTCCGCGAGATTCTGCGGCCGGGTGAGGGTGTTCTCCAGGGGCGGAGCTTCCATCTCCTCCGTGGGAGGACGTGGCTGGTACCCCGCATCGAGGTAGTCCTGGAAGTACGACTGGTAGTCGATCTCCTGGAAGGAATCGCCCACGCCGTCCTTCGCTGGCTCCGTCGGGGCGGCCGGCTCGTCGGTGCGCACTTCCGGCTCGGGTGCCTCGCCTTCCCGGGGCTCCTGGGATTCCTCCAGCACCGGATTGGCGGTCAATTCCTGAGTGATCTCCTCGACCAGCTCCAGCTTGGACATTTGGAGGAGCTTGATGGCCTGCTGCAGCGATGGCGTCATCACCAGCTTCGTCGCCAGCCGCATATTGAGTTTTTGTTCCAACGCCATCGCTCTTCCTCAGTTCAGTCGGAAATTGTCACCCAGGTAGATTTCACGCACCTTTGCATCCGAGGCCAGCTCGTCCGGGGCCCCCTTCCTGAAGATCTCCCCACCGGCGATGATGTAGGCACGGTCGGTGATACGCAGCGTCTCGATGACATTGTGGTCGGTAATCAGGATGCCGATCCCCTTTTGCCTCAGCTGCTGGATGATGCGCTGGATGTCATTGACCGCCAGGGGATCGATGCCGGAAAAAGGCTCGTCCAGCAAGATGAAGGACGGAGACAGCACCAGGGCGCGGGCGATTTCGGCGCGCCTGCGCTCGCCCCCCGACAGGGCGTACGCCGGGGACAGGGCGAGGTGGGCGATCTTCAGCTCTTCCAGGATGGCTCTCGCCCGCTCCTTCAGCTCCGAGCGGTTCAGGTTCAGCGTCTCCAGGATGGCCATCAGGTTCCCTTCCACCGTCAGCTTCCGGAAGATGGAAGCTTCCTGGGGCAGGTAGCTGATCCCCTCCCGCGCCCTCAGGTACATCGGCAGCTTGGTGATGTCGTGACCGCTCAGCAGGATCCTCCCTCGATCGGGGCGCACCAGACCCAGAATGCAGTAAAAGGTCGTCGTTTTTCCGGCGCCGTTGGGACCGAGCAGCCCCACCACCTCACCGCTCTCGATATGGAGCGTGACATTTCGCACCACCTGGCGACCCCGATACGATTTGCTGATTTCCTCAATGTCCAATCTTCGGTTCAAGGCCCGGGGTTTCCTTGTCCTTAGGGTTAAGGGTAATCCAGGTGCGTCCGCCGTCGGAGCTCTCCGTCAAGACCCGGTTCCCCTTCAAGTCGAATTTCAGGGTATTCCCCTTGATGGTCCTGCCGTTGGTGTGATCGACCACCTCCGCCAGCCCCGCGTCCTGCTGCAGCTCCGCCAGATCCTGATCGGGAAAATAGGTGAGCCGATCGGCAGTCCCGGAGTTGGTCAGGTGCGAGAAGCGCGCGTTCCCCTCGGCCAGCACCTGGCTGATACGCCGGCGTCCCTTCAACGGGTCGCTCAGAGTCACATGCATCCGATCCGAGAGCAGCGTTGATTTGTCGCGGGTGAGCTTCACCGCATCACGGAAATGCACAATCCCCTCGCTTTCCTCATAGTCCATGGCGGAGGCCACGATGAGCGTGGGGGGGGTTGCGGGGGGCGGCTGGGTGGAGGAAGGAGCGTCTTCCCGTGACACGAAGCGACAGAAGACGTTTCGATAGGCCTTCATGCTCCGGTCGGCGAAGCGGAGAATGATCTCTTCCGCCTGAATGGAGTCATCACCCTGCCAACCGCGCACGCTCCCGGAGAATCGCGCCATCTCTCCCCCATCCTCCACCGACAGACTGCGAGACTGGAAGAAGATCGGCTCCACTCCGCTGAAATACGCCGGAGAGGCAGCTCGACCTCCGACCGGCTTCCCCTGAAATGAGGTTTTCACGTCCCCGCGGGCTTCAAGCCCGCGAGATCCCGGATGCAGGTCGATTTCCTGGGCGGCGATTCGACTGCGGGAGTCCACGACGACCGGCTCGCCTCGCAGGGCGACGCGGTCTTCCGCTACCTGGGCCAGCAGGCTGTCTCCGCTCCCCTCCATTCCCGAGCTCTCCAGCCGGCAATTCCCTTGCGCCTCCACTCTCTCCAAGCCGCCTCCCTGCGGCAGAAACGTGGCGAATACGCTGTCGGCGACCAGGCTTGCGGGGGTCGCATTCTTTCCCGAAAGGAGCGTCGCTTTCACCTTTCCGTAGGCCTTCACCGAGACGGGATTCTGGTGGCTCTGGTCCATGACGAGCTGCAGGTAATCACCTACGAACGACTCCCCTCCCCGGATCAGCTGGACCGACCCGTTGAACACGACGTCGTTCCCCGACATGGAAAGCGTCATCTCCGAGCTGGTGATGGTGGCTCCGGGGTCCTCGGGCTTGGCGGGAAACACCGTGACGTGAACCTGAGCGGGGATTTTCAGCGTCTTGTCGGTGATGAGGTAGTTCAATCCTTTTCCGGTGCCTGAAAGTCCGCGGCTCTGGAAGGCGATTTCATCGGGAGTGAAGATCATATCCCTGTCCCCGTCGAAACTGAGGCTCGGCGCTGTGAGCTGGAAGCCGTCCTTGCCCTCGACGCGAGCCTGCCCCGTTAGCTGAGCCTTCTTGTCGGTCATGTCGAACTGTCCGGTATCCCCGCTCAGCGCCAGTCGGTCCCCGTCTTCGCTGTAAACCTCCAGGTGAACGCCCTGGAGGATTTTCTTCTCCCCCACCAGGCCGGTGACCTGATCCGCTTGAAGGCGGAAGGCTTCTCTCCCTCCCTTGGTCCCAACGATGGCAAATTTTTCAGAGAGATCCACCACCTGCTCGCCGACGCTCGGGGGTGGTTTGATGATGATACTGACCGCCCCCTCCTCCTTTTTCCCGAAGCTGAGGAACAGGAGCACCCCGAATGCGACGAGCAGCGCCGCTATGACCACCCGGAGGGCGCTTATCAGCCTGAGGGGGCGCAGATTCACCCGGTAGGCGCCGGATGTGGTCGTGCCACCCGCTCCGTCCGAGCTCAAGGGCAATATAGGTTTCAAGCGTCCCTTTTCCAAATGGTTCCCGGGCTATCGCCCTTCGAACTTCGGCTTCCGTTTCTCGAGAAATGCCCGGGTCCCTTCCTTCATGTCCTGCGAGGAGCAGAGCACGGAGAAGAGCGTGGCCTCGTAATCGAGCCCTTCCTCCTGGCGCATGTTCAGTCCAAGGTGGATGGCTTCCATGGCATAGCGCACGGCAAGCGGCCCGCGGGAGAGGATGATGGAAGCGACCGCCTCGGTCCTCGCGAGCAGCTCATCCGGAGGGAATACCTGGTTGACGAGGCCGATCCGCAGAGCTTCGGAGGCGTCGATCATCTCCCCGGTGAGAATCAGCTCCTGGGCTTTTCCTCTCCCCACGAGCCGCGCGAGACGTTGGGTCCCGCCGTATCCCGGGATCAGACCGAGGTTCACCTCGGGTTGTCCGAACCGGGCGTTGGACGCGGCAAAACGCAACGTACAGGCCAGAGCAATCTCGCATCCACCACCCAAGGCGTAGCCATTGATCGCCGCCAGGACCGGTTTTCCAAGCGTTTCCAGGCGCTGGAACAGCCGCTGCCCATAGCGCGCGTACTCCCTTCCCTCCACCGGAGTCTGTTGGGCCAGCTCGTTGATGTCGGCGCCCGCGATGAAGGCCTTCGATCCCGATCCCGTCAGAATCACCGCACCCACCGCCGGGTCGGAAGCGCACTGTTCGAGTGCCTGCTCCAATTCAAGCAGTGTGGCGCGATTGAGGGCGTTGAGCTTCTCCGGCCGATTCACGGTGAGGCGGGCGATGCGATCGCCTATTTCCAGGGTCAGATTCTGGGGGCTCATGAGCGCTCCTCGTGCCGTGAGTCTGGGACTCAGGCGGTGAGATGGTTTTGCGGTACGGGGGGGTCCTGGGAGTAATCGTAGAAACCCTTCCCTGATTTGCGCCCCAAGGTCCCCGCCAGGACCATGCGCTTGAGCAGGGGTGGCGCGGCGAAGCGCGCTTCCTTGAACTCATCGAACATGATCCCGGCAATGTAGTAGGTTGTGTCCAGGCCCACGAAATCCAGCAGGGTGAACGGACCCATGGGATGGCCGCAGCCGAGTTTCATTCCTGCGTCGATTTCCTCGATGCTTCCCACGCCGTTCTCGAGGGCACGAATCGCGTCCAGGATGTAGGGGACGAGCAGGCGATTCACGATGAAGCCGGTCCGGTCGGAAGTCCGGATGGGGGTCTTCCCCGTGGCCCGGACGAACTCCAGCGCCGCAGATTCCGCCTCTTCCCGTGTCACGATGGTGCGCACGACTTCCACCAGCTTCATCAAGGGAACCGGGTTGAAAAAGTGGAGTCCCAGGAATCGATCCGGACGGGGCGCGGCGGTCATGATCTCGGTGATGGAGAGCGAGGAGGTGTTGCTGGCGAAAATGGCGTTTTCGGAGCAGACCTGGCTGGCACGCGAGAATAGCTCACGTTTGGCTGCAAGATTCTCGGTGATGGCCTCGATGACCAGGTCACATCCGGCCAGACCCTTGATCTCGGTCGTCCCCTTGAGCAGGGAGAGGGTGCGGTCTCTGGCTTCGCCCGTCATTTTTCCCTTCTCGACGCCTGCGCGGAGGAATCCCTGAATGCGCTGCATCCCCTTTTCCAGAAGATCGCTGGAAACCTCCAGAATGGTGGTCGGAAACCCCGCTTGCGCCGAGACCTGCGCGATACCGGATCCCATCAAGCCGGACCCAATCACCCCAACCGTTCGAATTTTCATGAAGCCCCTCTTGCAGCCCGGCCCGGGGGCCGCTATGGAAGTAAAGCCGATCAGCCCCGGGAGGCCGACTCCACGATGATGGCGATTCCCTGCCCACCCCCGATGCAGGCGGTGGCCAGCCCGAATCGTCCTTTGCGCCTCCCAAGCTCCAGCAGCAAAGTGAGCACCAGCCGAGTACCGGTGGCCCCCAGGGGATGCCCCAGGGCGATGGCGCCGCCATTGACATTCACCCGCTCCCTCTCGAGGCCCAGGTCCTTTTCCACCGCCAGGTACTGCGCTGCGAAGGCCTCGTTCACCTCCACCAAATCAATCTCCTTGAGCGACAGCCCGGCCTGCTTCAGAGCCAGCTTCGTGGCAGGGACGGGACCGATTCCCATGATGCTCGGCTCGACTCCGACGACACCCCAGGCGATGATTCGCCCCAGCGGCTTGCGCCCACCGGCATCGGGAGCCGATGAGATCACCACCGCGGCGGCGCCGTCCACGATTCCCGAAGCGTTTCCGGCGGTTACGGATCCTTCCCGGCTGAAGGCAGGCGTCAGTCGGGCCAACGCCTCCAAGGTCGTTTCCGGCCGGCGGTGATCGTCTTCGCCGACGACGATTTCCTTGCGCCCCTGCACCACGGTAACGGGCACGATCTCATCCTTGAACTTTCCGGCCTGGTAAGCCATCTCGGCGCGCTGCTGGCTGAGGAGCGCGAACGCATCCTGCTCGCGGCGGGAAATGTCGCGCTCTTTGGCGATCTTTTCGGCGGTCTGCGCCATGTACAGACCGCAGTGCATGTCCATGAGGGCAACCATCAGGGAGTCTTCCAGCTTCCCTTCTCCCAGGCGAAAGCCGGTCCTGGCGCCCCGAATCACGTGCGGCGCCTGGCTCATGTTCTCCATGCCGCCCGCCAGGACACAGTCGGCCTCGTCGTTGCGAATGAGGTGCGTCGCCGAAATCAGCGATTGGATTCCGGAGCCGCAGAGACGGTTGAGAGTGAGGGCTGGGACTTCGATGGGGAGCCCCGCCTTCAACCCGACATGGCGGGCTCCGTAGACCGCATTGCCGCTCGTCTGCAGGGCGTTTCCAAATATAACGTGGTTGACCCGTGCCGGAGCCACTCCACTCCGTTCCAGGGCCGCACGCGCCGCCAGGGCGCCGAGCTCCACTTCCGTAAGGCCCCGAAAGTGGCCGTTGAATTCGGCCATCGGAGTCCTGGCTCCTCCTAAAATCCAAGCTTCTCGCGCCACCATGCACCTCCAAGCCGCGTTGGCTATCGAGCTAAGCTACGACGGATGTGTATGTTAGCAGACGCTTCAGGCAGATGCAAGCTAAAGGCCAAGTGCATTGGAAATCTGATTTTATCGGGGTGCCCGGTGGTCCGCTTTGCGAATATCTTTGCGAAAATCTTCCCCGGAAATATCCACGGTGCGGCACATTTCGTGCAGCCGCGAGCGGACTCGCTCCGAGATGCGATCGGTGAGGGTGAAATCTTCTTTCCGGGAGGGTTTGTCGAGGAAGTTCGTGGTGAAGAGGGTGGTTCGGACATGGTTATAACGAGTGCTGATGATGTGGGACAGGGTGTCGGCGACCCAGGCGGAGGGTTTGCGCGCGCCCAGATCATCCAGGACGAGGATTTCGGTGGTGAAAATAGGCTGCAGGACCGCCAATTCGGATGTCCCCGAGTCGGAGTTGTAGCTGTTCTGAATCTCCTTCAAGAGATCCTGAAAATCGTAGAACAGGCACGAGACTCCCTTCTCGCGAACCAGGTAGTTGACCAGCGCGACCGCCAGATGGGTCTTGCCGACTCCGGGCTCACCCATGAGAAGCAGCCCGTACTCGGGCAAGGGGTAGTCGCGCCCGAAGCGCTCGACCTGCTGTTTGGCGAGCTGCTGCTTGGGCGAGATTCCATGGTAGTTTTCGAATTCGCATCGCTGGAATCTGCGGGGAATCCGAGCCTGGTCCAGCAGGTGGCCGGAGCGCTGCCCGTGACGGCACTGGCACTCGACGGCCCGGGAGGCTCCCTCCGGCCCATCCACAATCTGGTAGCCGGACCCGCCACAGCGCTCGCACACCGGCTCAGGGGAAGCCATACGAACCCTCAGTTCAGATAGCCGCGAAGCTGCTGGCACTTCTGCGAGCGATTGAGTTTATCCAGCGCCTGGGCCTCGATCTGGCGGATGCGCTCGCGCGACAGCCCCATCATCTCGCCGATCTCCTTCAAGGTCTTCGGCTCCTCTTCTCCCAGACCGAAGCGAAGACGCAGCACTTTTTCTTCCTTCGGATCCAGCTCGTCCAGGCAGGCTGCAAGATGCGTCTTCAACGAGCTCCTGTAGAGCTCCTCGTCGGCCGAAGGGATCTGTTTCTGCTCCAGCTTTTCCGCCAGATGAAAATCGTGCTCCTCGTCGATGACCGTCGAGAGTGACACGTTCTCGTCGGCGACCTGCAGCAGATTGGTCACCTCCTCGACCTGGATCTCGAGCTTCTTGGCGATCTCCTCCGCCGTGGGGTGGCGCTCCAGCTCCAGGGTCAGCTGGGAGATGGTCTTGCCGATCCGGTAGAGAAGGTTCGCCTGCTTTTGCGGCAGCCGAAAAGCCCCGCTGTGGTCCGAGAGGGCGTGCACGATCGCCTGACGCACCCACCAGACGGCGTAAGTGATGAACTTGACGTTTTTCTTGGGATTGAACCGTTTGGCGGCCTCGATGAGGCCGATGTTGCCTTCGTTGATCAGATCCAGAAAGGAAAGGCCGCAGCCGCGATACTTCTTGGCGAAGCTCACGACAAATCTCAAGTTGGCTTCCACGAGCTTTTGGAGCGCCTCTTTGTCGCCGTTCTGGATGAGATCGCCCAGGACCTTCTCCTCATCGGGAGTGATGCGGTCCAGGCGGGAAATTTCCTGCAGATATTTCTTCAGGGTCTCCGAGGAAACCCGCTTGTGGATGACCTTTTCCTCTTCCATCTCACCCCTTCTTGAGCCGAATGACCCTCGCCGGCTGGGATCGGACCAAGGCATGTGAGGAGCGACTGCGGGTTTCCTCCTGGCGGCGGGTCATCTCGTCCCGCAGCGAGGCCAGGAGCTGGTTGAAGTCCTTTTCCATGGCTTCCATGGCTTCCTGCATTTGCAGGATAACTTCCACGCCCGCCAGATTGACACCCAGCTCGCGGGTGAGACGCAATATCCTCGAGAGACGCTCGACATCCTCCTCGGAGTAGAGCCGGGTATTGCCATCCGTCCGCGAGGGCTTGAGCAGTCCCTCTCTCTCGTACAGGCGAAGCGTCTGAGGATGAACGTCGAAGCGCCGAGATACGACGCTGATCATGAAATAGGCTTCTTTCTGTCTTTTCATTCTCTCTACCGCGCCCCGACGGGGGCGTATGTTACTACGAATAGGCTTTGAGGTGTCCGCGGAGATCGGCTTGCTCCACACCGCCTAATTCACGCAGCAGCACGCGTGCGCGCTCGTCGCGAATCTGGGGGGTCACCACCTTGACTTCCACGATCTGATCGCCGCGACCCTCCCCTTTCAAGGACGGCGCTCCCTTTCCGCGCAGTCGGATTTTCTGCCCGCTCTGTGTGCCTGGAGGAATCCGGATGGTGGAAGGTCCGTCCAAGGTGGGAACTTCGACCCGGGCTCCAAGTGCTGCCTCCGAGAAGCTGATGGGAATGGTGCACAGTATCTGGTCGCCGGCCCGCGAAAAGAAAGGGTGTCCTTCCACCTGAATCTGCACGTACAGATCTCCCGGCGGCCCACCAAGGGTTCCCGCACCACCCTTCCCGGCGAGCCGGACCCTCGATCCGGTGTCGACACCGGCCGGAATCTTTATCTGGAGCCTTTCCTTTTGCGAGATCCTCCCGGTCGAGCTGCAACGGCGGCACGCCTCTTCCGCGAGCTTTCCCGTACCGTCGCAACGTCGGCAGTTCGAGGTGAAGCGGACGCGACCGCCTTGCCGCTGTATTTTTCCAGTTCCGCCGCAATCCGGACAAACCCGTGACCGGGAGGAACGGACGCTGCCCGCGCCGCCGCAATCCGGACAAGATGTTTCCCGGTCCAGCTCCAGCGTCGTGCTGACCCCCCGCAGGGCGTCGAAGAATCCGATCCGAAAGGGATAGACTCGATCCTCCCCCGCGGCAGGCCCGCGGGGGGAAGCCTGCCCTCCGGTCGGATTGAAGATTTCCTCGAAGATGTCGGCGAAACCACGGCCGAACCCGCCCGAATCGAACCCGGATCCGGGCGCAAAACCGCCCTCGAATCCTGCCCCACCCGGCCCAGGGGCACCCGGTTGCTGGGAAGCGGATCCGGTCTGATCGTAGCGGCGCCGCTTTCCTGAGTCGGAAAGCACTTCATAGGCTTCCGTGATGCGCTTGAACTGTTCTTCGGCGGCACGGTCCCCGGGATGCAGATCCGGGTGGCACTTTCTGGCTAGGCGCTTGTAGGCTTTCTTGATCTCGGAAGGGGTGGCCTTCCGGTTGACCCCCAGCACCTGGTAGAAGTCCATGCTTGCCATGGGGCTCCTGATGGGTCCCCGAGATCAGGAGATGCTGATGCGCATGGGCTTCGCGCCCGCTTCCCTGGCCTTGGGGATCCTGATGTGGAGAATTCCCAGCTTGTATTCCGCCAGAGCCTCGGAGGTCTTCACACCCGAGGGGAGCGGAAAAGTCCGGGAGAAGGATCCGTACGACCTCTCGATTCGATGGTAGTTTTCCTGCTGAATTCCCTTTTCCAGTTTTCGCTCACCTTTGAGCGTCAGCGTGTTGTCCGCGATCCGAACCTCGATTTCCGTCGGCGAAAGGCCAGGAAGCTCTGCGGCAATGACGACGCTCTCCGAGGTCTCGAAGATGTCCACGGCGGGGGACCATGCCCCGGCATCGGCGGATCCCCCGTACTGGGAGCGGGACATGGCGTTCTCGATGATCTTGTTCATCCTGTCTTTGAGTGCCAGAAGCTCGCGGAGCGGATCCCACTGTACGACGGTCATGTGTCCCCCGTCCGGCGACTTGCCGGATTACTTTTTCCCTTCTTCCACGTCCACGTACTCTGCGTCGATGACATCCCCCTCCGGCGATTGACCTGATGAACCCCCCCCAGGGGTCTCATGGCCACCCGCCGCGCCCTCGGTGCTGCGTCCCGCCGAGGCCTGCTGGTAGAGCAGCTCCGCCATGCGGTGAGAGGCTTTCAGCAGATCCTCCGTGGCCCGCTCGATGGCCTCGTGGTTGCCTTCCTGGAGGGTCTTCTTGAGATCCTCCACAGCTGCGCGAATCCGTGCAGCCTCTTCACCCGGAATCTTGTCCTTGTTCTCCTCCAGCAGCTTCTCGGTGCTGTGAACCAGACTGTCGGCCTTGTTCCGGGTCTCCACTTCCTGCTTCTTCCGCCGATCCTCATCGGCGTGGGAAGCCGCCTCGCTCACCATCTTGTCGATGTCCTCCTTGGTGAGGCCGCTGCTGTGGGTGATGGTGATTTTCTGCTCCCGCCCCGTCCCCAGATCCTTGGCTGAAACATTGACGATACCGTTGGCGTCGATGTCGAAAGCCACTTCAATCTGCGGCACTCCCCGGGGCGCCGGGGGGATACCCACCAGGTGGAACTGGCCGAGGGTCCGGTTGTCCCGGGCCATCTCTCGCTCGCCTTGCAGCACGTGGACTTCCACGCTCGTCTGGCTGTCGGCGGCGGTGGAGAAGACCTCGCTTTTCCGAGTGGGGATCGTGGAATTGCGCTCGATGAGCTTGGTGAACACACCTCCCAAGGTTTCGATGCCCAGCGAAAGCGGCGTGACATCCAGCAGGAGAAGGTCCTTCACGTCGCCCCCGAGAACCCCCGCCTGTACGGCGGCACCGATGGCCACGACCTCATCGGGATTCACTTCCTTGTTCAGCTCCTTCTTCTTGAAGAAATCCTTCACCAGATCCTGAATCTTTGGAATCCGGGTGCTGCCGCCCACCAGGACGACCTCATCGATGTTCTCGGGCTTGAGCCCGGCGTCTTCCATGGCCCGGCGGCATGGGGGAAGCGACCGCTCAAACAACTCCATCGCCAGCTGCTCGAAGCGCGAGCGGCTCAGCTTGAGAAGGAGGTGCTTGGGGCCGGAGGCATCGGCGGTGATGAAGGGAAGATTGATTTCGGTCTCTCCGGTGGAGGAGAGCTCACACTTCGCCTTCTCCGCCGCCTCCTTCAGCCGCTGCAGGGCCATTCGATCCTTGGAGAGGTCGATGCCCTGCTCTTTCTTGAACTCGGAGACGATCCATTCGATCACTTTCTGGTCGATGTTGTCGCCCCCGAGGTGAGTGTCCCCGTTGGTGGATTTCACCTCGACCACCCCATCCCCTACTTCCAGAATGGAGATGTCGAACGTGCCGCCGCCGAAATCGTAGACTGCAATGACCTCGTTCTTTTTCTTGTCGAGGCCGTAGGCGAGCGCGGCGGCGGTCGGCTCGTTGACGATGCGCTCGACCGTGAGCCCGGCGATGCGCCCAGCGTCTTTGGTGGCCTGGCGCTGCGCGTCATTGAAATAAGCGGGAACTGTGATGACGGCCCGGGTCACTTTCTCCCCGAGGTAGTCCTCCGCCGCCTGTTTCATCTTTTGCAGAACCGCAGCAGAAATCTCCGGAGCAGTGTACAGTTTTCCGCGAACTTCGATGCGGGCATCGCCGTTGTCGCCCCGCACCACTTTATAGGGCACCATTTTCATTTCTTCGCTCACTTCGTCAGAACGGCGTCCCATGAACCGCTTGATGGAAAAAACGGTGTTCTCAGGGTTGGTGACCGCCTGGCGCTTGGCGACCTGTCCGACCAGCCTCTCTCCCTTGTCTGTGAACGCGACGACGGACGGCGTCGTCCGGGTGCCCTCCGAGTTCGAAATGACCACCGGCTTTCCGCCTTCCATCAGGGCCACCACTGAATTGGTGGTACCCAAATCAATTCCGATAATTTTGCTCATCTCGTCCTACCTCCCTCTTTCGGTTCTCAGTTTTCCGACGTGAGTGCGAGGTCATTATAGATATTGAGTGTGGTATTGTCAAGTTTAATTTATGGATACATATCTTTATGCGTGAACAACTTACAAAATTATCGGAGGACGGATACCGATCTGACAAGTAAGAGGGGATCCGCGTTCCCCTCACCGTCCCGCCCCTGCAACTCAAAGCCGCCTATCAGCGGCCGGTAGGCATATTCCCTTCCCCATGGATCACGCAGATCAGGCGATCTGAGTAGGCCCCCGAGAACCAGATAGTTGAGATCCTTGGGAAAGCCGCCGCTCTGCAGGAAATAAACTTGAAGGGCGTACCGGATTCGCTCCAGGCGGGTGAGGCTTACCTGCTGCATCAAGGCGATTTCTCGACGCTCCGTTCCGGAAGCGACCGACAGACCGTTCAAAGGATTCCTCGCGGCCGTGAAAATCGACGCAGCCGCGACCAACCCCAGTCCCCAAAGCCAAACTGAGGACGAGCTCTGCCTGACGAAGGGCTCCCGTGTCACGACCTTAGCAGGGACGGTTTTTCCGGCCGCCAGTGTCCCGGTGTCGGCGATTTTCTCTATCAAATCCCGGCCGATGAGCTCGTAGAGCACCCGACACGTATCGAACTCGCTGAGGAGGCTGCTATCGATCAGGTCCTGGACATTGCGTTGCCCGTTAACGCCTTGTAAGATCGCCCTCTCTTCCGAGCTGAGGACAATCCCTGCCTTTCCCTGGCTCGCTCCCATGGCCCGCTCCGCGGCCTTGGTCTGCCGGAAGACCCCGGAGTAGCTCCCGACCCTCTTTTCCACCATCGGCCACTCATCGAGGATCCTCGCTCCCTCCATGAGCACACTTTCGGCCGTGAGCGGCAGGACGTTGTCCCGGTCATAGTCCAGCTTCTGGTCCTGGCTGAATTGGTACTCCCCGTCGCGCCAGCGAAAGAGCCGATAAATGGTCTGTGACACCTGAATCCGCAAGGCCTCTCGCAGCGCCTCCTGGCCCAAATACTTCTGCTCGATGAGGACTGTTCCCAGTCGCCTGAGGGTCTGCTTTTGAAGCTTGAGCGAGTGCTGCAGCTGCACCTCGGTGATCTGCTGCGATTTCACCAGAACAGTTCCCAGGCGATCTTCCATCCGCTTCGGGAGTGAATCCGCCGCCACGACGCTTCCGTCGAGGAAAGATACGGTCACGACTTCGGTGCCATCCCTCAATGTGAGAACGCCCGTCTTCTTTTGCAGCCCGATGAGCTGAAAGATGTCCGCCAGACTGAAATCCTTGAGTGTCCCCTGTAGCGCCATCGACCTCCTCAGCCTCTCTTTTCGAAGGAAAGGGTATTGGCGGCAAGCCAAGCACTGGCGACCAAGGTCACCGAAACGGCCCTCAGCAAGCTCTGGGAGTTCAGCACCGGAATGCCCGGGTAGGCCAGCATTTTCCCGGTCAGCAGCAGTGCGGCCACCGCAACGCAGGCGACCCAGAGCAACAAGACTCCGAAAAACGTGCGGCCGCCTCGAATCTGCCCCGCACCCGGGAGGATCAGCGAGATGAGTCGCCGGGAGATCCATTCCCAGCGCTCGTGGGAAGCGACCGCCCGCTCCCGCTCTTCCCTCGACTTCGGGGCCACCGGATCCTTCAGCACGAAGAGGTGCCTGCATGCGGTGCAGTACCCCTCCTCGCGCTTCATTCCCACCTGGCATCGGCGACAGAAAGGCTGGCCGCACTTCCTGCAGCGCTGTGCCCTTCCAAACCCCCACCGTGGGGCCATCCACGGGACTACGAGGCAGGCGAGAAGTCCCATCCCGCCGGCGAGGGAGAGTGGAGTCAGCCAGGCCCGAACGCCGTCGCTCACTTCGTTTCCCCGAGCCGACGCTTGCAGCAATTCGAGCAGCTCGCCGCCGGTGTACCGCGCTTCCAGCGGTTCCCTGCGGCTCTCCCCCCCTTCTGAGGCGAGCACCGAGGTGATGAGTGAATTGTCCAGCTCCCTCGCTTTCTGGAATGCTGCGTCGGCTTCTTCCAGGCGCAGCGACCCCTGGAGGGCCAGGGAAAGGTTGTACTGGGCGAGGGCGGATGCGGGATCGCTCTGAACCGCTTTGGAGTACTCCTGGATGGCCTGGGAAAACTGGTCACGCGAGAAGAACAGGTTTCCGGAGTTGATCCATGCCCTGGCTGAGTTCGGATCGAGGCTTTGAACCTGGCGATATTCCTGCAGCGACGCTTCCAGTGAACCCGTGGCGGCGTAGGTCTGCGCCAGGAGAAAATGGTAGAGAGGCTCGGAAGTGTGCGAGGTGGCCATCCTCTCGAGAACCGGGATCCGCTCCGGATCGACCCCGCCGCGCGCCGTCTCCAGGAGAAACCGAACCGAGGGATCGGTGGTCACGGCGGATTGATGGGTGATCCACCCCACCGCCGGCAAGGCCAGCAGAAAACTGAGGCACGCCAGTGCGCTGAGCAGGCGCTCGAACCGTTTCTGATAGGGAAGCGCCAGGGCAAGCCAGTAGACCAGCAGCCATGTACCCGAGAGCCACAGCAGCGCCGGAAGCAGCCACAAGGCCCAGGCCGCCGTTTGCGCGGCGCCCGGTGACAAGCCCAGCGCGCGCCGCTCGTAAAGATCGTGCTGGCTCACCCGGGCGGTGCGCAGCGCGCTGAGAATGCACCATAGGGCGGAGGCAGCGCAGCTCCCCAAGACGAGAACCAGAAGCAGGTTGCCGACCTTCGCGCTGCGCGCGACGGGGTTCTTGAGCGTCGCCCGGACTCCATGCAGAATCGAGGAAAAGGCCCCCGCGAGGTCTCTTTCCTGGCTCCAGAGTGTGCGGGCCACGCCGAAATACGCCGCCGGCTCCTCCGGAGAAAACTCCGACGCGAGGTGAAAGCTTTCGAGAGCGCGGGTGCGGTTACCCCCCTCCAGGGCTCGATTCCCCTCGGCGAGGAAAGCGCCCGCCATGTCCTCGGCGCTGAGGATTCCCTCTCTCCGGACCACGTCCCGCATGAGGTCCACCTGTCTGCGGGCGGCCGCCATGTCATTTTTTTCCAGAAGAGCCCTCCGTCGCTGCCAAAGGTCCGCCAGGACCTCCTGGATGTTGACGGTATTGCGCACGCTCCCCTGCTGCCTCTTCGCTTCGGCGCCCGGGAGGGCGCTGTCTGACGGCTGCGGCAGGCGAATGACCTGCGGCGTCTGACCGTCCTGGGCCGTCGCGTGACCGGACGGTCCGGACAAGGCGAGCAACCATGCCCCCAGGAGCAGAGGCGCATAACGGCCCGGGAATCGGGGTGCATGCAGCAGGGGTTTCGACAGGGGGTCCGCTCCTTTCCGGGGCGGAACATGGAGGGTCAGCGCCGTGGGGCGGCCGCCCGTCGGGAGAATTCGAGCTTCAGATGGTAAATGAGA
>Ga0075423_10000547_pt1 | contig 30537 bp, 28 predicted proteins | sample SoiMethybrSBSTD2_FD_80114 | JGI IMG/M metagenome (GOLD analysis project Ga0075423, IMG submission 80114) | Bulk soil microbial communities from a Populus tree surrounding site in Tennessee, USA - Soil MetaG P. TD hybrid SBSTD2 | ecosystem: Environmental > Terrestrial > Soil > Tree plantation...
GGTCAGCTGCGGTCCCCTGAAAGCTGACCCTTTTCTTTCCTTGTAATTGTTAGGTTTGCGTATGCGCGCCAACTACTCGGGGAGGTGTAGCATGCGAAGGGATCAGACTCTTCCGCAGCAACGAATCATCGGCCGACCATTTTGTGAATTTTGCAGAGCACAGATGTGGCTGGCCTGTATAGAGCCGTACCAGCCTGATTACGATAAGCGCACCTTTGAATGTCCGATGTGTCCCAATTTCACGGTGAAAGTCGTGAAGTATCGTTCAAGCAAAAGCGATCTGGAGATCAATCTAGTGCCGCCGTTAGTGTCCGCTTTGGGTCAAAAGCGGAAGTAAAATCCTTCACTTCGATGTCTGCTTTACCCCCGAAGCGGACATTTGCAGTGCAACAGCCCATGTCTGCTATGGGCCATAAGCGGACATTCCGCGGCGAGCAGGTTTGGCGTGGCTTTCGCTGCCCCCATACAGTGGGTGTCGTCAGCGGCAACGTTGATAAACCGAAGGTCAAACATGCCTACCAAGAGCTATGGCACGGTCAGTCCCGAACAACAGAGAGCGATGAGCGGGCTAGAGTTCGTCAAGGGCCTCGCCAGCGGACTACTGCCCCTCAGTACGATGGCACAAACATTAGGCTATGACGTGGTAGAGGCCGAAAGCGGCCGCGTCGCTATCACGGTCACCCCGACAGGCGCTCACCTCAACCCATGGGGCACTGTGCATGGCGGCCTCACGGCCACTCTTCTCGATAGCTGTATGGGCCTAGCCATCCAATCGATGCTCGACGAAGGCATCGGCAGCACCACGCTCGAGTTCAAAATTTCGCTTGTTCGCGCCATCACGGTGGATACCGGCGCGATCAGGGCCGAGGGCAAGGTCCTCAACTGTGGCCATCGTGTTGGCACAGCCGAAGGCCGCGTCATGGACGCTAACGGTCGATTGCTCGCGCACGGTACGACGACCTGTCTCATTTTCCCGAGCTAACGAGGCTGTATCGAATACTTTCTGTGATGTCCGCTTTGGGTCAAAAGGCGACATGTGCGCCGCAAAAGGTCATGTCTGCTTTACCCTCGAAAGCGGTCGTGTGCGTTACACTAGCTCATGTCTGCTTTGGGCCAATAGCGGACATTCGGCTCTAGCTCGCACTACCGTCTCATCGCATCTTTTGTAAGCCAGGCGCGGCCGAGAAAAATTGACAGACCGGCGTGCAACACAACGGCAGGCCAGAGAAAAACGCCGGTGAAACGACCTGCGAGACCGAAGTAAGCAAGATACAAAGTCACCGCTACGCTGTAGGCCAACATGCCAGCCAGCGCAGGGCCCGGCCAACAAGCAATGGCCAGCGCGACCAAGGCGATGCCTGTCACGCGTGCTGCCGGTATGGCGACGCCCGTGAATTCCTGACCGAACAATAACTGCCCAACAAACGAAGGAGCAACCAGCAACGCTATTCCGGTCGCAGCTTCGGCGACGGCGGCAAAAGTTAGCACCTTTTTCATTGCGTTACTGCTTTGCCATGTCCTTCTCCGGTTCGAGTTTGAATGTCAGCTTTCTGATCTTGCCGGTGAATTTGAACGGAGGATCGTAGCGATATTCGACCAGCGCGACGCCGGTCCGGGTGTCCTGGCCAATGTCAAAGGTCTCGTCTTCCGGGAACGTGATTGGCGTGGTGTGCTCTATGGAATTTCTGGCCACTTCCTTGCCATCCACGGAGAGCACGCCGGTGCCGCCTTTACCAAGACCCGGAGTGTCGGACTTGAAGTCGAAGACGATGGTGTGCTTGCCGGCTGTCAGCTCGGGCCCCTCCCATGTCGTGCGCTTGAGATCGAGAAGGTTGTAGAGAAACACCGCCTTGCCGCGGCCGACACCAAATTCACCTTTGCTGAGGAACAGGCCATAGCCGCCGAAACGCCCGCCTTGGGTGACAATCATGCCCTCTGCGCCGCCGTCAGGGATCTCGACCTCGGCAGTGATGGTGTAGGATTTGTTCTTGATGTCCGGAGCAGCGGCGCTCGGGACACCAGTAAGTTCGCCGGCGTACTCGAAGACCGTCCGACCCGCCGTGAGGCTTGGGCGCGGCGTGTTCCAGCGTGCAAGCGTCGTATTGTCGAGCGGTAGCACGTTGTACTTCTTGGCCTCGGCGTAGAAGAGGTCCTGCATCTGTTTGAGCTTCTCCGGCATCTTGGCAGCCAGATCGTTGAACTGGGTGGGATCTTCCTGGACGTTGTAGAGCTCCCAATTGTACCCGCTGATCACATCGGGAGGTGTCTTGGTGCTGAGTTCCCACGGGAGAGTTACCGGCGTCGTCGCCGCCACCCAGCCGTCGTGATAGATCGCGCGATTGCCAAGCATCTCGAAGTATTGCGTGGTGTGCCGGGTCTTGGCGTTGGCGTTCGCCTTGTCCCACGTGTAGGCCATGCTCACGCCTTCAATGGGAATCTGTTTGATCCCGTTGATCGTGTCGGGTTGCTCAATGCCGACCGCTTCGAGAATGGTCGGCACGATGTCGATGACGTGGCTGAACTGCCTGCGGACGCCTCCCTTGTCAGTGATGTGGCCCGGCCATGACATGACTACGCCTTGAGCCGTTCCACCGAAGTGTGAGGGCACCTGCTTCACCCACTTGAACGGCGTGTCCATCGCCCATGCCCAGCCTGCTGCAAAATGCGGGAATGTCCGTTCCGATCCCCAGAACGGGTACCAGAGAAACTGATCCTTCACCGGCACGGGTACGCCGTTGAAAGTGGTGAACTCGTTTGGCGTTCCGTTGACCATGCCTTCGGCGCTCGCGCCATTGTCGCCACCGATATAGATGATCAATGTGTTGTCGAGTTCGCCCAGGTCTTCGACCGCTTGGATAACGCGGCCAATCTCATGGTCCGCATAAGCGAGATATGCTCCATAAACGTCCGCTTGCTTGATGAAGAGCTTCTTCTCTTCCCAACTCAGAGAGTCCCACTGCGGCAGACCTTCCGGCCAAGACGTCAGTTTCGCATTCTCGGGCATAATGCCGAGCCGCTTCTGATTGGCGAAGATCTTTTCGCGAACTTTGTTCCAGCCCTCATCGAATAGGTGCATGTCGCTGATCTTCTTGACCCACTCGGGCGTCGGATGATGCGGCGCGTGCGTGGCACCCGGGACGTAGTAGACAAACCATGGCTTGCCGGGAGCGATCTCTTTGAGTTGCTTGATGTACTGGATGGCCTCATCCGCCATCGCCGTTTCCAGGTTCCAGCCGGGATTATCGAGGAAGGGATAGATGGCGGTTGTATTGCGGAAGAGGTTTGGTTGCCATTGGCTCGCGTCACCACCAACGAAGCCATAGAAATAATCGAAGCCCATTCCGTTGGGCCATTGATCGAACGGTCCGGCCTGGCTCGACTGATAGAAGGGCGTGTTGTGGTCTTTGCCGAACCACGAGGTCGCATAACCGTTGGCCTTCAAGATCGTGCCAATCGTGCCTTTCTCAATCGGAATGATCGAGTCGTAACCCGGGAAGCCGGTCGCTATTTCGCCGACCACACCGAAACCTACCGAGTGATGGTTGCGGCCTGTGATAATTGCTGCTCGCGTCGGCGAGCACAGCGACGTCGAATGGAAATTCGTGTAACGCAGGCCATCCCGCGCGATGCGATCCATCGTAGGCGTGGGTATCACGCCGCCAAACGTGCTAGGCGCACCGAAACCTTGGTCATCCGTCATGATGAGCAAAACGTTCGGCGCACCCTTCGGCGGTACGACCCGCGGTGCCCACCAAGGAGTCGACTCCGAGGCCTTCTCCCTGATCACGCCACCGAATTTTGGGTCGGGAGGTGGAAGCTGTTTCCCCGTAATTGTAGTTGTCGCGGTCGGTGAGCCCGGCACACCTGTTACCTGCTGAGCATCTGTCGCAACACAGCCAAGAACAAGAAGTGCTGCTACCGAAACAAAGATGCGTCCGAATTTCATGGCATGCTCCTGTACAAGCTGTGCATTCGAAAAAAGGGTTTTTTGGAATTACAGAAGCGTGAACCCAATGACCGGATCACGCCTTGACTCATATCAAATCGTGTTGCGCGAAGGCATATCGTCTACCGAGCACTGTTTATTTGAATTTTTATTCCTTAGTGCCTGAGGGCAGCGATGTCCGCTTTGGCCAGAAGCGGACATTCGAACGCCTATTCAATGACCTCGTCGGCTCGGGCGAGCAGCGAAGGGGGCATGGTGAGACCGAGCGCCTTTGCTGTCTTCAGGTTTATGACCAGCTCGTATTTGCTTGGCGCTTGCACCGGCAGATCAGCCGGTTTCTCGCCGCGTAAGATGCGATCGACGTAGCCTGCCGCTCGTCGATATTGGTCATCGAAATTCGGCCCATAGGAGATCAATCCTCCGGCAGCAACAAAAGCGCGTTGAATGTATACCGCGGGCAGTTTGCTGCGGGCAGCGCTTGCAATAATCAGTTTAATGTTGGTTGCCCCTACCCCACTCGCCGCCACGATGATTCCGCCATTTGCCGAGTGTGCGAAGCTTGCGATGGCGCGTTCAATCTGATTTGGCTCGCGGAGATCGATCGGGCTGACTTCAATGCCGACCGACGGCGCCGCGGCTTGAATGACGGCGAACTGCCCGATTCCGTGAGCGAAACCAGGATCGCGAAGAACGGCCACGTGTGTCACGTTCGGGGCAATCTCCCTGAACAGTTCCAGCCACTTTCCACACAGATTGTACTCAAACATGACGAAGCCGGTGGCGTTGCCGCCCGGCCGCGACAGACGTTCAACGTATCCGGCGCCGACAGGATCCGGGACGATGGCAAAGACGATAGGAATCGTACGAGTGGCTTTCAGCATCACCTCGGCGCCTGTGCCGCCGCCTGCCACAATGACGTCCGGGGCAAGTGCCACCAATTCTTCGGCATATTTGCGCAGTTCGACGCTATCGCCGCCACTCCAGCGAGCGACGATCTGAACATTGCGTCCGTCCGTCCATCCCGACTGCTCAAACGCTCGCAAAAATGCCGTGTAGCGTGCCTGAGCGCTGGGCGTGTCTTTTGCTACCGGCTCCAGGACAGCGACACGAGGCAAGCGCTCGCGCTGCTGTGCGCGCGCTGCAAGCGGCCATGTCGCCGCCGCGCTACCTAATATCCTGATGAAGTCGCGCCGCCTCATCTCGCCCCCGAGGCCTGGACGGCGCATCGTAGCAACTTTGGCGCCCACTCAGGAAGTGGTTAGGCAGGAGCTCCAACATGTCCGCTTTGGGTCATAAGCGGACGTGAAGGACCGTCAAAGTCATGTTCGCTTTACCATCGAAAGCGGACATTCATCGTTTCGTGCATTGTAGCGCTCTCAGCTCAGCTCATCCGTCACCGAGATGGCGCGCATGATGCATTGAGAGTAGCTCGAAACATGTCAAACCTTTGCACTTGCACCCGACACGCCGTAGACGGATCAAGGGCGAAGTTGATGACGTCACCGGCGCCCGCCGAATGTTGTTTCCCATTGATATTGACGTTGACACGCTCATTCGTCGGAGAGCCAACTAACCCCACTGTCAAGCGGCCCTCAGCGAGGATCATGGATTGGTTCGGGCTGAAATTGTACGTGTTCCGAGAGGGAGTGATCGCATCTAAGGCGGCTTGAGCCATCTCAAGCTTCGCTTGGAGCGCTGCTAGCTGCGAAGTTTGATCCGCAAGCCGAGCGTTGAGTTCGCGAACTTGCGAACGTGATTGCAGGACCAGATTTCTGCTGTCGGTGATATCCTGATTATCTACCCAACCTCGGTAGATGAAGGCCACAAACGCCCCGACGACCATAAGCGTTACGCTCAAAACTATGCCTGGCGCACCGATAAGTCGGGCGAATCTTCGGAAGAAATTCACTGACGGTCCCCCACCTTCGGCCGCTTGCGGATTTGTCGTTTCTTTATACGAGCACCAACTTTAAGAAGCTATCGCGTGAAAATCCACAGGTAGCCAAGGGCCATTAGCGGAAGTTTGAGTTAAGAGAGGGAGTTCGGCTTCTTCGCTGACAGCGCCCCAAGCCCGTTAATGTGCTTTGGGCGGAATAACTGTCGGAGCGGCCCAATCTTTCGGAAGAATCTCCAAGAACAATATGCGAAGCGGTTGGCTGCTTCTGTTCTCAGCAGTATGGGCTAGGTTCCCCGTTTCGAAAAAATAGTCGCCAGCTCTGTAGATCGTCGCCTGACCTCCTTCAGTGAATGTGACCTCACCGAAAAGAACATGTCGGATCCCGGGGCCAACGTGGTGATGCACTCCGAGATAGCCTCCCGGGGCAAACGTCACTTCGGTGGCGCGCAATTTATACTTGCCGTTAAGTTCGGTCAGGTGGCCGAAGATAGTCTCCTCGAGCTTGATCACTGATGTGATTCCCCGCACATCCACCTTTTCTTGAGCCGCCAAGCGATCAGCTCCGCCAAGAAAAGCCAAGATCAGCAATACCAAGCGAACCATCTTTGTCTCCATAATTGCCGACGGGGTCATTGCGGACATGAAGATACATCGGATCGATGTTCGCTTTTACCCCCAAAAGCGGACATTGGACACGCTGTTTTGGGCGTCCGCTATCGTTAACGAAGGCTGCGCAGCTCTTCGAGCTTTTCACATTTATCTTAACGAGTGAGTTTCGTTGCGGCCGGCATAAACCGCCTGCATTGTCATCGCAGGTGAAGAGGTGCAACGCGCATGATCAAGGAAATTGCACAACGGATTTTCGGCACCGCGGTTGTCTTTCTGTGGATTGTCGTTGTTTCAGCGACGTTCGGCATTATTTTGGGGTCAGCAGTAAATGCGATTACGTGGTGAAAGCACCGCAGCATCGATGGACCCCGTCCCCAGTCAATAGAAATAAAAAAGTCCGCTAGCGTCCAATAGCGGACATTCGCTTTAAATTTTATCACACAAGGTGAGAACATTTTAATTCGCAAAGAGCCACGATGCGAAAGCGTTTCGTCTTGCAGCGAACTGCGCTCGTACTAGAGAAATGGGCATCACATGCGAGTTGACACCATCGACCTCTTCAGCCTGATCAATATTCTTGCGCTGGGCGCTGTGCTGTTGACGTGTGGGCCTTTGCCGTAGGCGCTGTTGCACTATCGCTTCGCATGGATGTTCGTCATGCACACAGGAAAGCGAATCTTGATTGCCGATGATTCGAAGACGATGACGAACATCATCTTTCGGATTTTGAAGGATGCAAACTACGCTGACATCGACGTGGTTCATGACGCCGGCAGTGCACTCGCAGCGCTGCATCGAAAGGAATACAATCTTGTCATAACCGATTGCCAAATGCAGCCAATCAGCGGGCCAGAGCTGATAAAACTGATCCGGGCAGATGCTCGGTTATCGAAGGTTCGAATAATCCTCGTCACCGGCCTTCATGACTCAGACGACTTGTTGTTTGATGGGGCAGATGGCCACCTCAAGAAGCCATTTGAGCCGCAAACCCTTGCGCAAAAAGTAGAAGACGTACTGTCTACGGCCGCTCTGCTGGCCTGAGTAAACGGATTTCCCCAAACAAAGATGTCCGCTTTGGACCAGATCGCGTCAGTGCGTTAGCACGATGAAATCTGTATCTCTGCCGGTCTCATGACTAATGCCGTGGTCGGATATGATTAGCGACGACCCGGGCGTCCATAATTCAGAAATTCGATCAATCACATCTTGTGCTATTTCCATGCGTTCCAAGGCGGCGTTTGCCTTGTCCGGCATGGGTGATCCTTTGTGCAACTTTGGTGGATTCCCTTGACTGAGAGAAGACTTCTGGGGGATCGACACGACGGTCCAGCGCATTGCCGCGCCCTCGTTCTGAAATTCCATTGCAGTAAAAACGTGCGTTCCCATCGGTTCCGATACATTTCGGATCGTGATCGGGACATCAAACAGGGGCGTGAAGCCCCTTCGCACGAACAGCTTACTCAATTGGCGGCTCACAAAAACAGAGATTGGTACCACCTTCTGAGCCCTGACTCCCGCGGAAGCCGGCTCTGAGGTTTTCGTGCCCTCGTCATTGTTCGATATTAGCGGGGCATGCGTTGTCGTGCCTGTAACATTGTCATTACTTGCGAGTGTCGCAGTGCCAGCTTCCGGCGAAGCGGACGCAACTTTTGGCTTCGGTACAAAAAGTTGCGGGTTGGCTATTTCGACGGGTTGAATATCCTCCTGCGCGATAATCACGCGCGTGCCCCGCTTTGTAAGATGCCAAAGTCGAATGGCAAAGTCCTTTGTCAAGCGGATGCAGCCATGTGAGGCCGGATAGCCAGGCAAATCACCCGCATGCAGCGCTATACCCGACCAGGTTATGCGCTGCATGTAGGGCATGGGCGCATCACTATAAATGTTTGAGCGGTGCCATTTTTGCTTACCGATTACGCTGAAGACGCCGAGAGGCGTTGGATGACGCTCAACACCCGTCGATACCGAAGAACGTGCGATCAGTGACCCATTTTCGTAGACCGAGATCCGCTGATCCGCGATCGAGATGATAATCTGAAGGGGACCCTTGGAAGCGTCTTGAGACTGAGGCTTCTTCGCTAAATCAGATTTTGTGTGCCTGTGTTGATGCTTGTGCCGGAAATGGTGATCACCCCACCAAAATCTGAACTGGGGCCAAAACGGGGATCGGGCATGGGCGGGCGTCCCTGCCGAAAGTATACAAACGGCAAGCGCTGCCATTAACAGGGAGCGGATAAATCTGATGATGCGTCGGAGAATTACTGCAGACATCCAACGCTCACAACTGGGGTTCACTTTCGATTTGATGACGGCGATGGCTTTTTCAATCCGGCGAGTCGCGCCTTAGCGGCGCCGCGTTTATCGGCATATTCTTTGCCATCAATCGGCGCAACATGTGGTGGATCCTTGTCGAGATACGGACGACCAATCCCAAGCTCCTTTTCGTGCGCATCGATCCACTTCCACAGGACTTCACTCGACGCACATCTCTCCGCCCGTGTCTCGCCCTTCAGGCTCACAAGATCGGCTGCAAGCCCATGGCCATAGCCGCCGCGGCGGCTCCCGCCATGGTACGAGTTGTCCGACGCAGCCTTGTTGCCATTGGCGAGATCTTGCCGGTAATTGTCGCGAAATCCACTGGTTATGCCTGGCGCAAATCCGGCTTGTTCCATAGCGCGAAGCGCATCATGGAGCTTTCGTTTGAAGGCCCGATTCATGCCTCCGATCACGTAGTCCTTCAACGACATGCCGGCTTTCTGCGCGGCTATCGGATCCTTCCACGTGAAGTCCTGGGTGACGTACTTCGTCAGAGTTTTGACGACGGTCCGCGTCTTGCCCTTGATCTTGACCTTCGCCTTGATCCGCTCCTCCACCTTGACGGTGTCGACCTTCGGTGTCCGCTCATACAGCGACCAAAGGTATTGGTCGATGCAGGCGTCCGGCTCCGGGCACGCATGAAGAGCTTCGGAGCTTACGGCCGGCCCGACGGCATTCTGCACCGGATCAGTCGGACTTACCGCCGCCAACTGCATAGATGGCGTGGCGGGCGGCATCGGTCGAGAGTCGGCCAAAGCCGCGCTGCTCCCCATGTCGGCGACTTTGACCGAGCCAGTGGCTTCCTTGGCTTCGCTTCGCTCCGGATCAGGCGCGCTAAGCGACGGGATTCGCACGGATGGCGCGGTGGGTAGCGGTATTGGACGACGGTCGGACAAAGCGCTGTCACTGCCTATATCGGCGAGGGAGACACCGTCCTTGCCCAGTGTGATTGCTTGAGGTGCGTCGACGTGCTCGGCGCGAGCGATCGCAGACGTTTCCCGAGCTACCTCCATCAGCGCGCCGGTGCTCTCGATGCCGGGCGAACCGAGGCCAGCGAGCCCGACAGCGGCCCAACCGGCGAGAACGACCGCCGCGCACAACGCCGCTAGTACAGCAAATCGCTGCTGGCTCTTCACCCCTCCTCCTCCGTCCCGTAGAAGACTAGACGCGAACCAGTGACAACGGCAGCCTCAAAAAAGGTCACGCAGCAAAGAAGAACTGTAGGCCGTGATCTTTCTCAAATGTGTTGCCGAAATACAACTTGGGTCTGCGATAATGGTTAAATCGCTGGGCCTGTCCTTCCCAAAAAGATTGGCGGGAATCAGGCGAACCGGCCTGTAGCGGCGGCATGATCTCAGCGTCCCTCCCGTGAGGGCAATCGGGTAATACATACCAAATTACCGACGCCGCAACAAACGTTATGCCCGCGTCTCCGCAGGCGGGTTTCTGCCTTCCCTTCAACCTGGAAACTGCGATGCGGCCGCCCACACGCGAGTGGTTTTGCTCATTTCAGCATACGGGTCTGCCCCCAGAGACGGGACAAAAACTGAGCCCGGTGCGCTTCATGAAAGGTTCCATCGTTGTGTGAGCTACCTCACACCGGGATTCGGGAGGCCGGCACATTATTCGGGTGCGAATTGTCATATGCATGATCATAGGGAGCGGCAAATGTCATCCGAATTTGATCGCAGCTTTATTGAGGAAGTCATCATGCTCAGCGTGTTGACTTTGTTCCTCGTACTAGCGGTCGCGATACCCGCCTAAGCAACCCGCAGCGTTTGAAGTGTGGCCATTTCCGATGTTATCACCATCATTGCCGGGACAGCGCAGCAATGAGCGCGAGATCACTTCACGTCATGCTGGTGGGAGCGGTTGTTCTCCTCTCGACAATTGCTGCTGTTCCAACATTTGCAGAATTTGAGGGGAAAACTGAGTGGGATGTTCAAGAACTATACAAACAGTGCAAAGGACGACAAGGAAGTCTTGATGAAATTTTTTGTCTGGAATTTGTTTCCGCCGTGGCACGTCGGGTCTTCACGAATGGACTGGCATTGAAAGACATTAAAGATCGTCATCATCTAATGACGACGTCTATTCCTTCTGCATGTCCTCAAACAATCGTATCAAATGACGCGATGGTTGAGGCCTTCCGCCAGTGGGCGAACGAACACATCGAGAAATGGAGTGCAAGCGCACAAATAGGAGTGATGCAAGCCATGCGCGACACATGGCCGTGTTTTTGATGAAGACTCGCGTTGCGTGTGCGGTGTGTGATCCGCGTTGTTCGTCGCTTATTCGATAAAGAGACGCATAAACCGAGACTGTCGCATTAGGTCGGTCTTTGGCAAAGTTGTCGCTGCCTTCGTCCCAATCCTGCGCGATATGTGCCGTGGTGTCGTGTCCTGCGGCACGCACGGGTCGAACTTCAGAGCCCTCGCACGCGTGGTTCTCTTCGCGCAGTGCGTGCGGTCAGCTCGGTCACGGCCCACACCAGTGCGTCAAGGCGGTCGGGAGACCCGCCGGAGGAAAGACCCGCCATGCCGAAGTCGCACATTTCATCTTCAAGCGCGACGAGTGGCGGATCGACGTGTTTGACCCTTCCCTGCTGGTACAACATGGCGACCGGTTCGGCGCGCAGCCATTTTCCTCTGGTTGCGCGGACGGTACGCAGGGGAATGGAACGGTCCACCTGCTCAAGCACCGCGCGCACCATGTCGCCGCCCTGGTTCACCTCGGCGACCAGCGCGTCCGCATTCAGACGCTTGAACAGCGCCACCGCCTTCATGGCCCAGCCCCCGGGCGCAAGGCCCTGCACGCTTGCGTCTTCCAGCACATAGATGCGTTCATTTTCGGCAATGCCCGCAGCGACGATGCCACAGGCATCTGCGCCAGGGCGCGCCGAGCCAGGCGGATCGACCCCGATAACGATGCGCAACAATGCAGGGGCGCTCGAAACGCGCGACGCCTCGATGACCGCGCGTGTCCATAATGCATCCGCGCGGTCCTCGATGATTTCCCCATCGATCTCCTGGCGTCCTAGCCGCGTCCCGGCACAGCGCGCGAGGACTTCGGCGAGAAAGGCCGGTGACAGGTGCGCGGCATTCGCATGGGTCGTAGCGCGCGTCACCGCGGTGCGCGAATCGGCGATCAGCTGCTTGATCAGCGGGATCGGCCGCGGCGTGGTGGTGATGAGCTGACGCGGCCTCGGTCCGAGCCGTAGCCCAAACTGCAGCATGTCGAAGGTGGCATCCACGTAGTGCCATTTCGCGAGCTCGTCGCACCAGGCAGCGTCGAATTGCGGACCGCGGAGCTGCTCAGGGTCCTCCGCCGAAAAAACGAAACCGACCGCGCCATTCGGCCATTCGAGCCGGCGTCGTGTTGCCGTCCATTGGGGACGCTCGCTGCGCGGTGAAATTTGCAGAAGCCCCGCAGGACCTTCGATCATGACCTCGCGCACGTCGTGCTCGGTTTCGCCAACCAATGCGATCTGCAGCGACCGTTCGCTGGCATAAGGGCGCGTGCCATGCGCGACCGCCCGCACCCACTCCGCTCCCAGTCTGGTCTTGCCCGCGCCACGGCCGCCCAGCATCAGCCAGGTGGTCCATGGACGCCCGCCGTTCGCATGCGTAGGCGGCTCCTGATGGCGATGCGCGAACGTGATGAAATCTCTATCCAGCCGCAGGATCCACCGATGCAGCGACGGATCCGCCACAAGCTGCCGGGTCAGACCGGCTTGCGACAAAAGCTTCAATGCGCCGCGCAAGCTCTGTACGGAATTCATCGATATCGGCAGGAATGTCGTCATCATGCGGTCCGGATTGGGGAGCGGCGCATTGCAGGCGCTGCAATTTCTGAAGCGTTTCGGTGAGGCTGGACAGGGTCCGTGCGGTGCGTTCGGCATCCTGCGGGCTCTGCGGTTCTCGTTTGAGCTGTGCGCGCAGATTCTCGACCGAGGCGAGCTCTTTCAAGACCGCGCGGTAGAGGCGTGCAACGGTGTCGGATAGCCGGGCCATAGCTGCGCCGGTATCGATATTCGAGAGTTCGGATTTCGATTGGATCGCGTCTTCATCGGTCCTCGCGGAGTCAGCGAAAACCGGGCTGCTAGCCACGGCAACGCCTGATGTTTGCGCCTCGACCTTGCTGGCTTGCACCATGAGGTTCACCCCCGGCGGAAGGTTACGCGCGGGCGGCGCGTAACGTGTCCATCCCTCACTTTTGGCCAGATTTCGAACGGTGTTCTTGGCGACTCGGAGATCGACCGCAATATCGGCCAGCGAGGCTTCGGTTTTCTCGTAGCGGTGGCGGGCGTAGGCCAGCGCCGCCGGCGTGAAGACAAGGCGGCGAATCACGATTGCATTCTTTGGCGCGATCGAATGCCCTTGCACGGTCTTCTGCCCGGCAGATCTTTGTGCAGACTTCTGCTCGGCAGTTTTGCGAGCAGCCTTTCTCGACCTAGCGCCGTCTTTCTTGGATGCAGGTTTCCCGCGCGCTGAAGTGCGCGTCCGTTTCGCCATAGCGAAGCTCCAGTCTTGTTTTGGGAATGGCCCTCGCCGCGCATGGTCGCGCGGCAGGCTTGGACGGAGCTACCAGCGCAATATCACGATGTCAAGGATTATTTTCCTAGCACCTTTGGGGGTGATTTTAAGTTCCCAAATAGCGCGGGCGCAACCTTCGCCTTATTTCACCATCCCGGCCAGGCGCGGCAACCACAGCGTCAGGTCAGGGATCAGGGTAATTGCAATCAACGACAGCAGCAGGGGTATCAGCCAGGGCAGGATCGCCATCGTGGTCCGTTCAATCGACAGCTTGGCAATTCTCGACAACACGAACAGCACCATGCCGAGCGGCGGGTGAAGCAGCCCGATCATCAGATTGAGCGTCATCATCACGCCGAAATGCACCGGGTCGATGCCGACCTTGACGATCACCGGCAACAGGACCGGCACGAGAATGCTGATCGAGGCAATCGGCTCCAGAAAACAGCCGACGACCAGCAACAGAACATTGGTCAGCAACAGGATGATGTACTTGTTGTCGGTCAGGGCCAGCAGCGACTCGGTAGTGTATTCGGTGACGCGGGTCGTGGTCAGCACCCAGCCGAACAGCGAGGCCGCGCCAACGATCAGCAGCACGCCGGCGGTCGTCTCGATCGTGTCCATCGAGACCTTGTAGAACTGCTTCGGCGTCAGCGTGCGATAGAGAAAAATCCCGAGAATGATCGCCCAGGCGCAGGCCGCGATCGCTGCCTCCGTAGGCGTGAACCAACCGAACGTCATGCCGCCGATGATGATGGCCGGCGTCAGCAAGGCCGGAAGCGCCGCAATGAACGTGACGGCGAGCGTGCGCCAGCGAAAAGCCTGGTCGCGGCCCATGCCGTACCGCCGCGCGCAATAGTAAACGTAGCCCATCATGAAGGCCGTCATCACAAAGCCTGGGATGACGCCGCCGAGAAACAGCGCGCCGATCGAGACGTTGCCCATCATGCCGTAGATCACGAACGGCAAGGACGGTGGAATGATCGGGCCGAGCGTTGACGATGCCGCGGTGACGCCGACCGAAAACTCGGTGCTGTAGCCATGATCCTTCATTGCCTTGATCTCGATGGTGCCGAGACCCGCCGCGTCCGCGATCGCGGTGCCTGACATGCCGGCGAAAATGACCGAGCCGATAATGTTGACATGCGCCAGCCCGCCACGCGTCCAGGCGGCAAGCGCAACGGCGAAATCATAGATGCGGTTGGTGATACCGGCCGAATTCATCAGGTTGCCGGCCAGGATGAAAAACGGCACTGCCAGCAAGGGAAACGAATCGATGCCGCCTGCCATGCGATGCAGGATGACAAAGTCGGGCAGCCCGGCGATGAAGTGCGTGTAGATGAAGGACGAGCCCGCAAGCGCGATGAAAACCGGCACGCCGACGAGCAGAATTACGATGAACAGAAGCGCCATAATGATCATCGGAGGCTCCGCCGTTCAGTCCGGCGCGATCTGGTGGATCACGTCGTCCGGCCGCTTCCACCCGTTGCGGGCATTACGCCAGACGTTCTGCGCCTGCCGGGCGAACATCAGAAAACATCCGAAGGCGACGCCGGCATAGACATAGCTCATCGGCAGATCGAATACGGTCATGCGCTGAAAATGCATGCGCTCGGTGATGGTCCAGGAAACGAATGCGAGCAGGCCGAGAAAGGCGAGCTTGACGAAATCGACGAAAGCAAGCAGCGCCGCGCGCAACAGCCCCGGTTTCATTACGTTCGACAGCAGTTCGACGGCAATATGGGTATTACGGCGGGTCACCATCGCGCCGCCGATGAAGACAACCCACATCAGCCCGTAGCGCGCGATTTCTTCCGTCCAGGAGAGGCTGTCGTTGAGCACATAGCGCGTGAAGAATTGCAGGAAAACAATGAAGGCGAGCGACCAGAAGATCACGAACGCAAGCCAGTCCTCGGGGTGATGCTCCACCACCACCTCGGCATCTTCGGCCTCGATCAGGCGCTTTTCATCCTTGGGTACTTTCTGTTCGCTCATGACCCCCGCATCCCTCAGTCTCTCGGCGCCGTTACTTGCTCCGGCCAACCACGTCTTACTTTGAGTCTGCCACGAAAGGCGTGGATGCCCGGCACCAGGCCGGGCGTGACGCGGCAAGTGGGTGACCTTACTTCAGCGCCTGCAGCGCATCGTATTCCGCCTGCGACCAGCCGGCGCCTGCGCTCGGATCGTTGTGCAGCGGCAGCGCGGCCTTGCGGAATGACTCGCGGTCGACCTCGACGACGGTCTTGCCGAGCTTGCGGAATTCGTCGGCGAGCTTGAGCTCGGAGGCACGGATCTGGTCCGTCGACTTTGCGCTGGCCTCCTTCAGCACCTCCTCGAACACTTTCTTGTCCTGGTCGGACAGCTTCGACCACACATGGCTGCCGACAATGGTGACGAGGGATTCGGTAATGTGCCCGGTCAGCATGATGTGCGACTGCACTTCGTAGAACTTCTTGGCCATGATTGTCGGCAGGGGATTTTCCTGGCCGTCGACGGTGCCCTGCTGCAGGGCCAAGTAGACCTCCGCAAAGGCGATCGGCGTCGCGTTAGCGCCGACAGACTTGGTGAACATCAGAAAGAGCGGCGCCGGCGGAACGCGCAGCTTCATGCCCTTCATGTCCTCGGGCTTCTTGATTTCCCTGTTGGCGGTGACCATGCGCTGGCCGTAATAGAGGATGGCGACCACCTTGTGCCTGGTCTTGTCCTCGTAGCCTTTTGCAATATCGCGGAATAGCTTGCTGTCGCGGTAGGCCTTCCAGTGGTCGAAGTCGCGCAGAATGAATGGCGCGCCGGTGATCGCAAGCGGCTTGTGAATCGAGCCGGCAAACGAAGCGCCGGTATAGATGATATCGACCGTTCCGAGGCCCAACCCCTCGTTGATCTGATTCTCGTTGCCGAGTTGCGAGGCGGGGAACACGCCGATCTCATAGCGGCCATTGGTCCGTTTCTTGATCTCGTCGGCCGCCCACAGCGCCTCCGTGTGATAGGGCTCCGCTACCTCATAGACATGCGCCCATTTGAGCTTGGTCTGGGCGCCGGCAGGTCCGGCTGTGATGAAAATTGCGGCTGCAAGCGCGAGGCCGTGGGCCAAAAGACGCTGCCAGTTCGGCATACATTCCTCCCCGATTTGTCGGCAAATTTTGAGCTTCGCCTGTTGCGGACGATGTTACTATGCGTTCGGCTTCGCGCAACAGTCTCCAGTCAGGTTTCCTTATGAGCACGCCACGAACAATCCGGCTATCGCCCGATGACAATGTCGTTGTCGCCGTCGATCAGATTGCCCCCGGAGCCGTAGCCGCGGGTGTGACCGCGCGCGAACGCGTGCCGCGCGGCCACAAAATGGCGTTGGCAGGCATCCGCGAAGGCGAGCCCGTACGGAAATACGGACAAACGATCGGATTTGCGTCCAAGCCGATCTCGCCCGGCGATTGGGTGCACGAGCAAAATGTCGCCCTGCGTGATTTCGCCCGCGACTACAGATTCGCCGAAGCCGCAAGAAACGACGAGATCCTGCCGCCGGAGCTGCGCGCGACATTCGAAGGCTATCCGCGGCCCAACGGAAAAACCGGCACACGCAACTATATCGGCATTCTCACCTCGGTGAATTGCTCGGCTTCGGTCGCCAAATTCATTGCCGAAGAAGTCAATCGATCAGGCATTCTCAACGATCATCCGGAAATCGACGGCGCGGTCGCGTTCGTTCATGGCAGCGGCTGTGGCATGGCGGCTTATGGCGAGGGCTGGGACCTGTTGCGGCGCACGCAATGGGGCTACGCGACCCATCCGAATCTCGGTGCTGCATTGATGGTGGGACTTGGCTGCGAGGTATTTCAAATCGATCGCATGAAAGAAGAGTATGGAATGGTTGAGGGCGACCACTTCCAGACCATGACCATTCAGGCGACCGGCGGAACGAAGAAAACCGTCGACCAGGGCGTCCAGCGCATCAAGGAAATGTTGCCGGTTGCCGCGCGCGCCAGGCGGAAAACGCGCCCGGCTTCCGAGATTGTGCTGGCGCTGCAATGCGGCGGCTCCGACGGCTATTCCGGAATTACGGCAAATCCCGCCCTAGGTGCTGCGGTCGACCTCCTGGTCAAAAATGGCGGCACGGCCGTGCTTTCGGAAACGCCGGAAATCTACGGGGCTGAGCATCTGCTCACACGGCGCTCCGTCAATCGCGCCGTCGGCGAAAAACTGGTCGAGCGGATCCGCTGGTGGGAGGACTACACGAAACGCAACGGCGGCGAGATGAACAACAACCCTGCGCCGGGCAACAAGGCCGGTGGGCTCACCACCATCCTGGAGAAATCATTGGGAGCCGCAGCCAAGGGCGGCACGACGACGTTGCGCGCGGTCTATGAATATGCCGAACCGGTCAAGGAAAAAGGCTTCGTGTTCATGGATACGCCCGGATACGACCCGGTCGCAGCGACCGGGCAGGTTGCCGGCGGCTGCAATGTCATGTGCTTCACCACCGGACGCGGCTCCGCGTTCGGCTGTAAGCCGACGCCCTCGATCAAGCTCGCCACCAATACCGAGATGTATCGCCGCATGACCGACGACATGGATATCAACTGCGGCGATGTGCTGGACGGCATCTCGATCGCGGCGAAGGGTCAGGAAATATTTGACAGGATGCTCGAGGTCGCTTCCGGTCGGCACACGAAATCCGAAGACCTCGGCTATGGCGAACTCGAATTCGTGCCCTGGCAGATCGGGGCGGTTATGTAATTCCCACGTCTGACACGCGCGGCAATCTTGCTCAGCGAGGGGGAAACTCCAGCGTGCACCGCAGCCCGTTCGCATCAAATTGCAGGAGCGCGCTTCCGCCGATCTGAACCGGGAATCCTTTCTCGATCAGCGTCGATCCGAAGCCGGAACGCTGAGGCTTTTCGACGCTAGGCCCACCAGACTCCCGCCAATACAGCTCCACCCTGTCGAGGGGCTTGGTCAACCAGTCCACGGTCACCCTGCCGTTCGGCCTAGAAAGCGCTCCATACTTCGAGGCATTGGTCGCGAGCTCGTGGAGAACCATCGACAGCATCACCACCGAGCGCGCCGACATCTGAACAGGCGGACCACTCACGCGAATGCGGTCGGGATCCGCGCTCGCAAACGGCTACAGCGTGGCGTCAATGACCTCTTTTATATCCGCGCCCTCCCATTTCTTGGCGCTTAGCACGTCGTAGGTCCGGCCAAGCGAGCCCAACCGCCCGTCGAACTTGTCGCGCGCGCTGGCGTCGGCGCTGCTTCGGAATGTCTGGGAGGAAAGGGACTGGACGGTGGCGAGCGTATTCTTCACGCGGTGATTGACTTCGTTGATCAAGAGCTCGTGCAAGGCTTCGGCGCGCGCAATCGTCGTTGCCATGCGGATCGCGAAAGCGAGGCCGATGGCGAGCATGCCAACACCAATTGCTCCCGTGAGGACGAAGGTCCGCACGGCGGGGGCAGTCAGCGTCTTTTCTGCAATGCCCGCGGCTGGAATCCATCCTGTCAGTCCGGAGCGGACAAAGGCGGTGAGAAGGGGCACGCCTTCGAGTGACACCGTGCGTGCTTGCCCTTCCGGCGCGCTGAACATGACCGCGAATAGGCTTGGAGACGCCTTCATGCCGATCGTCGTTTCCGGATTGGGCACGCGGGCAAAATTGGCGCCTTTTCGGTCGAAAATTGAGATCGTCCAGTCGTCGTTCGGCTTCTGCTGCTCGATGATGCGCTGAAAAATCTCAAGTGGCGGATCGAATGACAGGTCATAGACGACCTCTGCACCTCGCATAACAGGGACCGTCACGGTCACGATCGGACGCTTGGAGACAGAACCAACAAAGAGCTCCGAAAAAGCCGGCTTGCGTGTCCTGAAAACCAAATCGCCGTCCTCGCGGCTAGTGCGCGGCGGCAGGAGTACGCCGGGTTCCGTGCTTGAATTGAAAACCTGGCGTCCCTCCCGATCGCCAACGATGATCGATGCGTGGCCCGGGAATTGCGCCAGAAATCCCTGCACCCTGCCACGGAAGGCGTCGAAATCCCCGCGCGCCAGCGAGTCCGAGCCGGCGAGAACCGTGAGACCGGAAACAATGCCCTGCATCTCGCGATCAAGAACTTGTTGAATGCTGCGCGTGACCTGCAGCACACGGCCGAAAGCGTCTTGCTGGTCCTGTCGGTAGTGCTGATAGACAATGGCCGCGGAAAATCCGATCAGCGGCAAAGTTGTGCCGGCAACCAATATTGCAAGCCGCAACGGAAGCGACAACTTGCGGCGCATGAATGCTGGCAAAGCCTCTAGGAACCTACAATTTCTAGCATACTGCCTTGCGCGGCAAGCAAACCAGCGGGGAACTCGCATTATCAGATGCGCGGGCTCATCCCCTCGCCCGCAACACCGATTCGATCGAAACCCGCGACCAGGTCGCCGTGCGTTCGCGGAATGCAACATATGATGCATGGACCTTGCCGGTGATCGCGCTGCGCCCCACCAGCTCGCCGAGGACATCGTTTGCCTGCTTGCGCGCGGCGCTGATCAAGTCTTCCGGGAACACTGCGAGCTTGACCTTGTGTTCGTTGACCAGGGCTTCAAGCGCGGTGGCGTTGAGCCGCTCCATCTCGGCGAGCGCGTAATTCGCTTCGGTCGCGCAGGCATGGGCAATCACGGCCTTGAGCTCGTCGGACAGCGCGTTCCAGGCCTTGAGCGATATGATGCATTCGCCTGTGCCGTTCGGCTTGTTGAATCCAGGGTAGTAATAGAATGGCGCCACGCGATAGAGCCCAAGCGCGATGTCGGTTCCGGGGCCGACGAATTCCGCGCCATCGATCACGCCCGATTGCAGGCTTATCAGAATCTCGGCCGGCGGGGTCGTCTGCGGCGTGACGCCGAGCCGTCGATAAACCTCGCCGCCGAGGCCAAGCGTCCGCAGCTTGAGGCCGCGTAGGTCGGCTAGACTTTTCACTTCGCGGCGGAACCACCCGCCCATGCAGACGCCGGTATTGCCGCCCATGAACGGCTTCACGCCGAACGGAGCATAAAGCTCGTCCCACAAGCCCTGTCCGCCGCCCGCTTCGATCCAGGCCACATGCTCGCCGGGCGTGAGCCCGAAGGGCACCGTCGTGAAGAACGATGCCGCCGGCATTTTGCCTTGCCAGTAGAACGAAGCTGTATGTCCCATGTCCGCGACGCCATTGCCGACGGCATCCAGCACCTCGAACGCGGGGACCACTTCTCCCGCCGCGTGCACGGTAATGTCGAGCCTGCCGCCGGAGAGCGAGCGGATCCGCTCGGCGACGCGCTCCGCCGACATCCCTGGGCCCGGCAGCCGCTTCGGCCAGGAGGTGACCATGCGCCATTTCTGCGTCTGCGCGCGCGCAATCGCCGGCGCGGCCAGAAGGCCCGCCGCGGTGGCACCGATGGTGAAATCTCGCCGGGTCGTCATGGTGTTCTCCATATCGCGTGAAAATGGTGCAGAGGTCCGTGACCGTGGCCGATCTTCAGCTCGTCAGCAGCGGCAATCGCGGCGCTGACATACTCTTTTGCGTCTTGAGCGGCAGCCCTGAGATCGAGCCCCTTCGCAAGTCCGGCGGCAATTGCCGATGACAGCGTGCAGCCGGTCCCATGCAGGTTCGATGTCGCGATACGCCTGGCCGACAGGCGCAGGACCTCGCCCTGCCTTATCAGCAGATCGAGGCTTTTATCACCGCTGCCGTGACCGCCTTTGATCAGCACGTTGCGAGCGCCGAGCGCCAGAAGTTCACGCGCCTGAACCTCCATTTCCCGCTCGTTGCGAGCCACCGATGCGCCGGTGAGCGCCGCCGCTTCCGGAAGATTGGGCGTGACGACCAGCGCGCGCGGAATCAGCAGTTTGCGCAACCCCTCGACCGCCGCCGGCACCAGCAGGCGGTCGCCGGAAGTCGCGACCATGACCGGATCGAGCACAATGTTCTTCGTATGATGCGCAGCGAGGCCCTCTGCCACCGCTTCGATGGTCGCGGCCTGCGACAGCATGCCGATTTTCACCGCCCCAATTTCGAGATCGGAAAACACCGCATCGATCTGCGCCCGGATGAAATCGGGCGGGACATCGTGGATGGCGCGCACGCCCTGGGTGTTCTGCGCGGTCAGCGCGGTGATGACCGAAGCACCATAGACGCCGAGCGCCGCGAAAGTCTTGAGATCGGCCTGGATGCCTGCGCCGCCGCTCGAGTCCGACCCGGCAATCGTGACGGCGATCGCGGTCATGACCGGTCTCGCCGCGCGAGCGCACCATCGACGACTGCGCGCAAATTTTGTGCCGCGATCGCCGGATCCGGTGCGAGAGAGAGCGCCGATATCACCGCGACTCCATCGGCACCCGCGGCAATGACGTTCGCTGCATTGTCGGAATTGATGCCCGCAATGGCGCAGATCGGGAATTTCGGCTGTCGCGCGCGGATGACGTCCACAATGGCGCGCAAACCGCTGATGCCGATCGGAGGGGCTGTGTTGTCCTTCGATGTCGTTCCGTACACGCCGCCGATCGCGACATAGTTGAGAAGCTCGAGGGGAGCGGTCCTGGCCTGCTCCGCGGTCTTGATGCTAAGGCCAATGATCGCGGCGCGGCCCAGCAATAGTCGCGCGTCGCCGGGCGACATATCATCCTGTCCGATGTGAACGCCATCGGCTTCCGCTGCGAGCGCGACGTCGACTCGATCATTGATAATCAGGGGTACGCCATGCGGCTCGAGGACGGAACGCAAGGCGCGCGCCTCCTCAGTCATGACGCGCGTCGAACTTTGTTTGTCGCGCAGCTGCACAAGGGTTGCGCTGCCCGCGATGCGCTGCGTGAGATCGGTGAGCGCGCGCCCGCCGGCGACTGCCGGGTCAACAAGAGCGTAGAGCCGCAGGTCGACGCGCATCAGCTGATCCTCGCGCGCGCGTTGAGAGTCGCGGCATCGAGGCCGTGGAGCGCGTCGATGATTACCACGGCGAGACTGCCCGGACCGCTTGATCGCTCGGCCGCGAGCTCGCCGGCAACGCCGATAATTGCCAGGCCTGCAATCGCCGCGCGTAGCGCATCTGGTTCAACCGCGAGACACGCCGCAAGCACGGCCGAACCGGCACAGCCCATGGCGGTAACCTTGGACATCAAAGGGTGGCCACTGGCGATGCTCGCAATTCGATGTCCGTCGGCGATGAGGTCCGTTTCTCCCGACACGGCGACGACAATCCGGTTTGAGCGGGCGTAAGACATTGCTGAGTCGCGCGACGGCGCGGCGTCGGCGAGCGCCGCGAATTCGGCATGGTTGAGGCGAACGACGGCCGGTCGACGGGCAATCAGCTCGCGCGCGAAAGCCGCGCGCGGTTTGGAGCGGTCGACGAAGACGGGATCGAGCACCCAGGGCACTTTATTCGTCGTTGCCGCTTCCAGCGCGATTGCCGTCGCCTGGCGGCGTTCCGCGTCGAAGGTGCCGAGATTGACCAGGAGCGCCTGCGCGCCGGAAACGAAAGCGCCGATCTCCTCGGCTGACAGGGTCATCGACGGCACGCAACCCGCCGCCAACAGCACGTTGGCGGTGAAACTCTGCGCAACGGCATTCGTGATGCAATGCACGCGCGGCGCGCGGGCGCGCAGGCGCACGAGGATGTCGGACGCTGCTTGCGCGGCGTCGTCGCGCGATGCGGCATGCGGGTGATGCATCTCTTGTCCCTCCGCCGGCATGACCCGGATCAGGTTCGTTGGGTTGGCTTTTGCCTCTCAGCCCGGCGAGCGGCCGGACACCCCACGAGATTGCTGTTCAGATACGTAATCCGCGCGCGGTCCCAAGGCAATAGCTAACGCCGTCGCGGCAACTCGGTCATCCGGGTCGCGCCCGCTTGCCAGCAACCCACGTTTTTGCTGGATTGCGCACAGGCTGCGGAGTGGTGTGATGACCCCCTTTTTCGTTCAGATCAAATGCGAGCTCGGAAAGTCCTACCAGGTGGCCAACGCCCTGGCGGAGGCGGAAATTGCATCCGAGATCTATTCGACCGCCGGCGACTACGATCTGCTGGTGAAATTCTACGTCGACAGCGGCACGGACATCGGTCACTTCGTCAATGAGAAGGTACAGTGCATCCCCGGCATCAAGGACACGCACACCATCATCACTTTCAAGGCGTTTCAGGCCTGACCGCACAGCCTTAATAACCGTTCACTCAGGCGGCCTGCGGCGGCCCCTCGGCCTCGCGCGCCCGTTTGAGGCCGAGCTGGCGTTCGCGCCAGATGACGAACAATCCTGCGGCGGTGACGATTGCGGCACCGAGATACACCAGCTTGGCTGGCAGCTCTCCGAACAGCCAATAGCCGAGCACCAGCGCCCAGAGCATCGCGCTGTAGTCGAACGGCGCCACCACCGAAGCCGGGGCGTAGCGGTAGCTTTCGGTCAGAAAAATGTGGGCAAGACCGCCAAGAATGCCGAGCGCGACCAGCGCGACGAGCTCGCGACCTGTCGGCCAATGCCAGGCGAACGGCAGGGTCAGCGCGCCGGCAATGGCGCAGATCAGAGAAAAATAAAAGACGATCGATGACGTGGTCTCGGTTTGCGTGAGCCGCCGGGTCTGGATCACCGTGCCTGCATTGCAAACGGCGGATGTCAACGCGAACAGCGAACCGGCTGCGGCGGTCACGGTGGCGCCTGCTGCCGCGTACCGGCTGAAGTCGAAATGCGGGATCAGCATGATGATGACGCCGGCAAAGCCGATCAGCACTGCCGACCAGCGATAGATGCGGACGCGCTCTTTCAGGACAACAGCAGCGAGCGCGACAGTGATAAGCGGCGACGCGAAGGAAATTGCTGTTGCGTCCGCGAGCGGCAGGCGAGTCAGCGCGGAGAAGTTGGTGAACATACCCGCTACGCTCAGGCTGCCGCGACCGAGCTGTCCGAGCGGCCGGCCCGTGCGCACCGCCGAGCTCAGCTCGCCACGGATCGCATAAATCACGAGCACCGGAAGAATCGCGAAGGCGCTGCGGAAAAAAACCATCTGTCCGACCGGCGCGACATCCCCCAGTTTCCGCACCAGGGCGGACATGGCGGCAAACAACAATGCGGAAATCAGCTTGAGGCCGATGGCCTTGAAGGGATGCATTCGCAATTTTCTATCACAGGCCTCGCCGAGCGCGATGCGTCATGCCTGTGTTGTGAGCAACCCTTAGTCTTCTCTTCTGCTGCCACAAGACGTGGATGGCCGGGACAGGCCCGGCCATGACCTTCTGAATGTCGTGTGCTGCCGGTCCGGAACGACAAGCATTATTTCCCCGCCGACAATGATTTGACGTAGGTTGCCATCGCCTCCCGATTGGCCGCGCTCAGTTGCGCCGTGCTTCGCGCCACTTCGGCCATGTTGCCGCCGACAAAATCGGAATCCGGTGTCATTCCGGTTGCGAGCACTTCGGCGAAGTCCTTGACTGACCAGTCTTTCAGCTTTTGCTGGGTAATGTTCGGCACGCCTCCCTGACCGTCGGGGCTCGGTCCGCCGGTGAACCGACTTCCCGATTTGATGGCCCCCAGAATATTGCGTGGAGAGTGGCATTCGGCGCAGTGACCTGGGCCGTTGACCAGATAGGCACCGCGATTCCATTGCGCGGACTGGGACTGGTCGGGAACGAAAGGCTTGCCATCAAGAAACAGCAACTTCCAGAGCCCGACAGCTCGACGAACGTTGAATGGAAAGGGCACATCATGATCGCGCACTTTTCCTGGCACGGCCGGCAACGTTTTCAGATAGGCGAAAAGGTCGCGTAGATCGTCGAACGTCATGCGTTGATATGATGTGTAGGGAAATGCCGGAAACAGATTCTCGCCCGCTGGCGACGTGCCCTTGACCATGGCAGTGATGAATTGCGCCTCGCTCCAGTTGCCAATGCCGTCGGTGCGGTCCGAGGAAATATTGGGAACATAGAAGGTGCCGAAGGGCGAGCGCAAAGCGAGCCCGCCTCCGAGCCTGGTCTTGTCTTCCTGCTTTGGCACCGCATGGCAAGCCGCGCAGCCGCCGGCGTAGAACATCTCTTTGCCATTGGCGAGATCTGCCGTGTGCGCACCCAGTGCACTCGCCGGCACGGTCTCCGGCATCGTGAAGATCCAGAATGCCGCTAATCCAAGTATAACGACGACCGCCCCCGCGACGACAACCTTCCGCAGCATACTGACCTCTCCGGCAGATGCGATTTTAGGCGTTCGCTCTGAACCCTGAAAGCGAAAGGGCGGAACGTCCCTTGGACGGCCCGCCCATGTTAGCGTCGCTACGTAGAGTTCAGCTCTTCTTGATGCGATAGATCTCGTGGCAGCCGCCGCAGTTTTTGGCGAACTCGGGAAAAGTTGTTTTGAGGCTGTCGAGATCCTTCACCGAAGCACTCGCAGCCTTGGCATCGTTGCCAAGCTTGACGAACCTGGCCTTGAAGTCCGCAGTGTCTTCCCAAATTTTTGGCGCCGCCGTCGTCTCGCCGCCAGTCTTGGAATCGGGGGGAAACAGATTGGGCATCTTGGCCGCCGCGTCTTCAAAAGTCGCGAACGCCTTCGTTACCGCGTCCGCATTGAACGGCTCTTCGCCCTTGACCATTTTCGAGAGACCGCCGGCGGCCTGCCCATTGGCCTTCATTAGGGCCTTGCGGGCAGCGATCGGATCCTGTTGCGCCAGACCAACGGTTGCGCCGATCGCGATGGCAGCAACTGCAATTGCGTAAACAAATTTCATCAAAACCTCCCTGCAGGTTTTTTTCCAGTCTCGGGCAAACACCTCCCCGAACTGGCTTATTCCTGCTTCAGAAAGCGGCGCGTTGCCGCGCCCGATCACGAAATAGTGATGGCAGGAAGTCCAGTTAAATAGCGGCTTTCCGTGCAGCCGCGATGGCGTTCCAGATGCGCTGCGGTGTCGCCGGCATGTCGATGTGGCGTATGCGGTAGGCGCGCCAGAGCGCGTCGACGATCGCATTGATGACGGCCGGACACGAACCGATCGCGCCGGCTTCGCCCGCGCCCTTCACCCCGAGCGGATTGGTCTTGCACGGCACGTTGCGTGTCTCGAACACGAACTCCGGCGCATGCTCGGCACGCGGCATCGGGTAGTCCATGAGACTCGCGCTGAGCAATTGACCTGTCGCCGGCTCGTATACCGTGTCCTCCATCAGCGCCTGGCCGATACCCTGCACCGTTCCGCCATGCACCTGGCCCTCGAGCAGGAGCGGATTGAGCGTTGCGCCAAAGTCATCGACAACAACATAACGCACGATGCTCGTGCCGCCGGTGTCCGGATCGATTTCCACTTCGGCGATGTGGGTGCCGTTTGGATAAGTCGGCGGCTCGACGCCAAACTCTTCCGCCGCGCGCAACTTGTCCGCGGCGGCGCGCGGATGCGCCGCAAGATCGGCGAATGTGATCGCGCGGTCGGTGCCGGCAATCCGCACACTGCCGTCCACGATTTCGAGGTCGGTTATAGCCGCTTCCAGAACATCGGCCGCGATCTCCTTGATCTGCTCGGCGAGCTTCCTGGTGGCACGATCGACCGAAACGCCGCCGACAGGGATCGAGCTCGATCCACCGGTGCCCGCGCCACTCCTTATCCGATCGGTATCGCCCTGGATGACGCGCACACGCTTGGGCGGAAGGTCCAGCCGTTCTGCAACGAGCTGCGAATACGATGTGGCATGCCCCTGGCCGGTCGACTGCGAGCCGATCAACAAGGTCACACCGCCGTCGGGATCAAGGTTCAGGCTTGCGGTTTCGGGACCATTGTTGCCGCAAGCCTCGACGTAGGTGGCGATGCCAATGCCGCGTAGCCTGCCAGCGCGCCGCGATTGCGCCGCACGTTTGTTGAAGCCGTCCCAGTCCGCGAGTTCCTGCGCGCGCGCGAGCGTGCCGGCGAAGTCGCCCGAATCGTAAACTTTTCCGGTGGGAGTCTTGTAGGGCAGTGCTTTTTGCCGGATCAGATTTTTCCGGCGCAAGACATCCGGGGCAATGCCGAGGTCGTGCGCTGCCGCGTCGACAACGCGTTCCATGAGGTAAGACGCCTCCGGTCGGCCAGCGCCGCGATAGGCATCAACCGGGACCGTATTGGTATAGGCCGCGCGCAGCCGCACGTGAGCGGCCGGAATGTCATAGGGACCGGTCGCCATCCCGACCCCGAGCCACGGAATGTATGGCGCGTAACACGAGAGATACGCCCCCATGTCAGCGATAATATCGAGCTCGAGCGCAAGGAATCGTCCTTTTTCGTCGACCGCGAGCCGAGCCGTGGAGATGTTGTCACGGCCGTGGCTGTCACCGAGAAAATGCTCGATGCGCTCGCAAATCCATCTGACCGGACGGCGCAACCGCTCTGCAGCGACCGCGGCAAGCGCGTACTCGCGATAGGGAAAAAGCTTGGTGCCGAAGCCGCCACCCACCTCGGGGGTGATCACGCGCATCTTTTCCAGCGGCAGCTTCATCACGTCGCCGGCGATGATGTCGCGGATGATGTGACTGCCCTGGCTGCTGAGCGTCAGCGTATGGCGCTCACCGTCAAATTCGGCGATCACGCCGCGGGTATCGAGATAATTGGTCACCAGACGCTGATTGACGATGGTCAACTCGACGATTTGCGCGGCCTTGGCAAAGGCCTCTTTTGTCGCGGCTGCATCGCCAGCCTCGACTTCAAAAGCGAGATTGCCGGGCCGGTCCTCCCACACTTGTGCCGCGCCGCGCTGAAGGGCTGCAACAGCACCTATGACGTGTGGCAATGTCTGCCAGTCGATCTCGAGCGCTTCCGCCGCGTCCTTTGCCTGATCGATGCTGTCAGCCAACACAAAGGCGACCGCATCGCCAACATGTCGAACCTCCTCCCTCGCGAGGATCGGATAGTTCGGCACCTTGATCTCCACGTTCGGAACGGTGCCGGGCGTCGGCAACGGTCCCAGGTGCGGAATATCGGCAGCGGTCAGCACCAGGCGCACGCCCGGCATCCCGCCCGCGCGCGTTGCATTGACGATGCGAAATCGGGCGTGCGCATGCGGCGAGCGCACCACGACAGCTTGCAAATGATTCGCCTGTTCAACGTCGGCGATATAGCGCCCTGCCCCGCGCAACAGCGGGTCGTCTTCCTTGCGTCTCAGGGGCTGGCCGAACCCGAATTTCACTGGCATGAGGGATCACGGAGCAATCAGGGCTTCAATGTACTTGCATGTTGCCGCTTCCGACGGCGCACGGAAAGGTGCACCGCAATCCAGCGCCACACCACGTAAAATACGGGTGTGAAGATCAGTCCAAAGGCAGTAACGCCGATCATTCCGGAGAATACCGCCGTGCCGAGCGTTTGCCTGAGCTCGGAACCCGCACCCACGGCCCACACCAGCGGCGTCACCCCGAGGATGAAGGCAAATGACGTCATCAGGATTGGCCGCAGCCGCAGATGCGCGGCTTCAACGGCGGCGTCATAGATGCTGCGACCGCCGTCCTCGAGCTGCTTGGCGAATTCGACGATCAGGATGGCATTCTTCGCCGCAAGCCCGATGAGCACGACGAAGCCTACCTGGGTGAGAATATTGTTGTCCTGCCCGCGCAGCACGACGCCCACGATCGAAGCGATCAGACACATGGGCACGATCATGATGACGGCCGCGGGCAGCGTCAGGCTTTCAAATTGCGCTGCCAGCACCAGGAAGACGAACACCACCGCCAGCACGAATGCAAAGATCGCGGTATTGCCGGCGCGGATCTGCTGGAAGGCAAGCGTGGTCCACTCGTAGGAGAAGCCCTGCGGTAGCGTCTCACTCGCGAGTTGCTCCATGATCTTGATGGCCTGGCCCTGGCTGAAACCGGGCGCCGGCATCCCATCAAGCTCTGCAGCGGGATAGAGATTGTAGCGCGGCACGCGATACGGCGCCGTGATCGTGCGCACGGTAGTGAACGCGCCGAGCGGCACTGCTTCTCCATTGTTGTTGCGAACGCGGATTTTCAGGACGTCATTGGTATCGCTGCGGTTATCGCTCTGAGCCTGCGCGATGACGCGGTATGTGCGTCCAAACAGATTAAAGTCGTTAACGTACGACGATCCGAGGTAGATCTGCAGCGCTGCGAACACGTCAGGCACATTGATTCCAAGCAACTGCGCCTTGGTGCGGTCGATGTCGAGATAAAGCTGCGGCGTTGTGTTCTCGAACAGCGAGAACACCTGCTGCAGGCCCGGTGTCTGCGCCGCACGGCCCATCATGGCGTAGGTGGCGCCCTGCAAGGCCTCTGATCCACGCCCGGCTCGATCCTCGATCATCATGCGGAAGCCGCCGGCATTGCCGATGCCGGAGACCGGCGGGGGCGCGGCGACGAAGATCAGGCCATCGTGGATCGAAGAAAGACGCTGAAACAATTGTCCCTGGATCGCAGCGGCCGACTGCCGCGGATCCTCCGCGCGCTTCTCGAATGGATCGAGCGTCACGAAAATCGCCCCGGAATTCGGCGCGTTGGTGAATGTGGCGCCGGAAAAGCCGACGATGTTCACAGCATGGGCAATTCCAGGAATTGAAAGCGCGATTTCGACCGCCTTCCGGTTAACCTCATCGGTGCGGGCGAGCGAGGCCGCCGGCGGGAGTTGCGTAACGATGATGAGATAGCCGCGGTCGAGCTGCGGGATGAAGCCGACCGGCGTCTTGCGGAATTCGTTGAGCCCGAATGCGATGATGCCGGCATAGACCAGAAGCATCAGCACCGCGACGCGCACGAGCTTCCCCGAGAGCCAGCCGTACCCGTGTGTCAGCTTGTCGAAATAGCGGTTGAACAGGCGGAAGAAGGCGCGAAAGGGCCTGCTCCACCAGTGCCCGTCCTCAAGTTCGCTATGAGGCTTGAGCAGCAGCGCGCACAGGGCCGGCGAGAGCGTGAGTGACACGATCAACGAGATCACAGTGGCGCCGGCGATGGTCAGCGCGAACTGCCGGTAGAACTGACCGGATATTCCGGTAATGAAAGCGGACGGAATGAACACCGCCGACAGCACCAGCGCGATCGCGATCAGCGCCCCGCCGACTTCGTCCATGCTTTTGACCGAAGCGTCGTGCGGACTTAGGCCCGCCTCGATGTTGCGCTGGACATTCTCCACCACCACGATGGCATCGTCGACCACGATGCCGATCGCCAGAACGAGTCCAAAGAGCGAAAGATTGTTCAAGGTGAAGCCGAACATCGCCATGAAGAAAAAGGTGCCGATCAGGGATACGGGAATGGCCACGATCGGAATAATCGCTGCGCGCCAGGTCTGGAGGAAGAGAATGACC
>Ga0075423_10000548_pt1 | contig 30508 bp, 22 predicted proteins | sample SoiMethybrSBSTD2_FD_80114 | JGI IMG/M metagenome (GOLD analysis project Ga0075423, IMG submission 80114) | Bulk soil microbial communities from a Populus tree surrounding site in Tennessee, USA - Soil MetaG P. TD hybrid SBSTD2 | ecosystem: Environmental > Terrestrial > Soil > Tree plantation...
CCCGGCGCGGGGCGCTCGAGCACGATGGCGCGCGCGGTGACCTTGTCGGGCAGGTCTCCGACCTCGATGGTCTGGCCGCGAGCCAGCACCACGGCGCGCTCTACGACGTTTTCCAGCTCGCGGACATTGCCCGGCCAGGTGTAGCTTTCGAAGCAGCGCAGCGCGTCCTCCGAGAAGCCGACGAGGGTGCGGTTGTTCTTGGCCGCGTAGATCCGGAGGAAGTGCTGGGCCAGCACCGCCACGTCCTCGCGGTGCTCGCGGAGCGGCGGCGCGGTGATCGTGATGACATTCAGCCGGTAGAAGAGATCCTCGCGAAAGCGCTTCTCCTTGACGAGACCGGCGAGGTCCTGATTGCTCGCCGCCACGATGCGCACGTCCACCTTGCTGGTCCTGGTACCCCCCAGCCGCTCGAACTCGCCCTCCTGCAGCACCCGCAGGATCTTGGGCTGGGTCACCGGGGAGAGGTCGGCGACCTCGTCGAGGAACAATGTGCCGCCGTCGGCCAGCTCGAAGCGGCCCTCCTTGCGGACCGCGGCGCCGGTGAAGGCGCCCTTCTCGTAGCCGAACAGCTCGGATTCCAGCAAGGTCTCAGGGAGTGCAGCGCAATTGACCGCCACGAAAGGACCATTCCGTCGTGGCGACCGGTCGTGGATGGCGCGGGCGAACAGTTCCTTGCCGGTGCCGCTCTCGCCATGGATGAGCACGGTGGCGGAGCTGTTGGCAACCTGCTCCAGCAAGGTCATGGTGGCCCGGAACACCGGACTCCCGCCGATGAGGTTGCCCTGGGCAAGGAGGTCGTCCAGGCGGCGCTGGAGGGCGCGGTTCTCCGAGATCAGCTCGCGGCGCTCGACCGCCTTCTTGATGACGCGGATGAGCTGGGCGCGCTGGAAGGGCTTGGTGAGGAAGTCCACCGCCCCGTCCTTCATCGCCGTCACCGCCTCCTCGACGGTGCCGAACGCGGTCAGCATGATCACGTCCACGTCGGGCTGCACCGCCTTCACCTCGCGCAACAGCTCGAGGCCGTTCAGCCCCGGCATCCGAAGGTCGGACAGAACGAGATCGATCCCCCCCTGGCGCAGCCGCTCCATGGCGGCCTGGCCATCGGGCGCGAGCAGCACGTTGTAGCCCTCTCGAGCCAGGGTGCGCTCGAGGCTCTGGCGGACGGCGGGATCGTCGTCGGCGACGAGCAGGGTGGGCGGCGCGGTCTCAGGCATGCTCGGGTCTCTTGATCGGCAAGGTGATGGTGAACGTCGCCCCCGCGCCGGGCTGGCTCGACCATTGGATCTGGCCGCCGTGCTGCGTGGCGATCTGGCGCGTGATCGACAGCCCCAGGCCGCTGCCCTGGGGCTTGGTGGTGAAGAACTGCTCGAAGAGGCGGCGCCCGACCTCCTCGGTGATGCCCGGTCCGCTGTCGCTCACTGCGATCTCGACGGTGTCCTCCACGCGGCGGGTCGTCACCGTCATGCTCCCGCCCTGGGACAGCGCCTCCAGCCCGTTCTTGATCAGGTTGAGCACGGCTTGGCGCAGGAGGGAGCGATCGATGGCCATCGACGGCACGGTGGGATCGGTCTCCGCCCGTACGGAGATGCCCTGGCGCGAGGCGAGGGGGTGCACGAAATCGGTGAGCGCGGACACCATCTCGTTCACCGAGTCTTCCTCGAACTGCGGGCGCGGGAAGCGCGCGAAGGCGAGGTATTCCTCGGTCAGGCCGTCGAGCGCGCCGACCTGATCGCGGATCGCGCTCACCAGCCCCTTGGCCTCCACCATCTCCGCCTCCGCCCGCTCGCCCACGATGTCGCCCAGCATCTCCGCGTTGAGGCCGATGGCGGCGATGGGGTTGCGCACCTCGTGGACGACCTTCAGCGAGAGGCGGCCCACCGTGGCCATGCGCTCGGCCCCCACCAGCTCCTGCTGGGCCGCCTGGAGACGCGTGAGCGTGCCCGTCAGCTCGGCGTTGAGCCGCTCCACCTCGGCGCGGCCGCGGCGCTCCCGCTCGGCGACGTGGGCGAGCGCGAAGGCGGGGAGCCCCACCAAGCCCATGAGGATCACCACCGCCCCCCAGGTGGCGGGAGGCGGCACCAGCCAGCACGCCGCCCAGAAGAGGAGCCCGGCGACCAGCGTGATGAGGAGCCCGACGGTCCGGCCGAAGTAGTAGGCGTTGATGGCGACGAGCGGGAAGAACAGCACGTAGTAGAGGCTCTCGCCGCCACCCGTGAGGTAGAGCAGCGAGAACACGATGAGGAGGTCCACCGCGAGGGCGCCGCTGAAGACGAGCCGCGTCGCCCGGGGATTCACGGTGACCAGCGCCAGGATGCAGGCCTTGTAGGCGGCGAACCAGAGCACGAGTGAGAGGATGTCGAACTGATAGCGCGGACGCAGCGGCGCGAGACCGAGGGTGGCGAGACCGCCCACCATGACGACGGCGAGAAGGAAGGCAAACAGCCGTTCGTCACGCTCGAGCAGCCGGACGGCGGAGGCCCAGGGACGGCGCGGAATCGTGCTCATGCCATCGCTCCGCCGTTCACTATAGCGCGGTGGACGGTCATTGCGCCCGACCAGCCACCGGCGCCGCCGGCGCGGGGGGCGCCGTGGCGGCGGCCGTCGCCGCGCGCGCCTCTTCACGCTTCAGCAGCGGGAGCGCGAGGAGGGGCACGAGCCCGATCACGCTCGCGGTAACCATGAGGTGGCCGAGCCCGGCGTAATCCTGCTGGGTGACCGCGAAGGCGGTGTTGAGGTAGCGCGTCCCCAGCTCGCTGGCGGAGAGCGCCAGGTTCATCAGCGAGGCCATCACCGCGAACATGGTCGCCTCCGCGCCCTCGGGCGCCGATTTCGCGATCAGCACGAGCATCGGCACCATGGCGAGCTGGCCCAGCGGCGCCGAGATCGTGGTGTCGATGAAGGCGAAGGCGCGCGGCGACAGCCCGAGCCACTCGTTGACCCCATAGAAGAGCCCGATGGTCGGGAGGGAGAGGAGGAAGCCCGCGATGGTCACCCAGAGGATCGTGAAGCTCACCGGCCGGCGCGTGATCGTCTTGCGAAACAGGAGCAGGCCGGCCAGGCTCAGCACCGAGCTCACCTGGGCGAGAAGCCCGAGGAACTGCTGGTCAAAGCCCAGATGATCGATGGCCCAGTAGCTATAGCCCTGCCCCACGCCGGGCACCGCGCGGAAGAGGAAGATGACGAACGCGGAGATCGCGACCGCGCGCGAGAGCCCGATCTGCCGCAGCAGCACGACGATGAGCACCGCCGACACCGCGAGCACGATCTCCTGCGTGAACGGAATGTCGAGCAGCTCGAGCCCCACGCTGAATGCGGCATAGGCGAGGCCCACGCCCAGCACGAGGCGCGTGCGGCCGCTCCCGAGGGGACCGTCGGCGGGAGGCGCGGCGGGCGCCGCGGAGGGGGCGGCGCGCGGCGACGCGCGAATGAACAGGGCGGCGATGGCCACGATCACGGGCAAGGCGGCGGCGATGACGAACACGGGGCGCGGGCCGAGGGCGGCGGCGGCGACCCCGCTCGCGTAGCCCACGCTGATCGTGCCGACGAGTAGCGCCACGCGGCCGAGGGTCTGCACCTGCGCGACCTCGTCGTCGCTCCGCGCCACCTCCACCGAGAGCGCGTCCGCCACCACGTCCTGGATCATGAAGCCGATCACCACGAGGAGCATCGCCGCCAGGTACCCGTCGCGCGTCGACACGCTCCACGCCACGAGCGCGTATCCGGCGAGGGAGCACACGGTGCCGAGGACCAGGTACGCCTTTCGCCGGCTGCCGAGGATCGGAAAGGCGTCGGACGCGACCCCCACGATCATCTTCATGCTCCATGGCAGGCCCAGCCAGAAGCCGATGGCGGCGGCGTCCGCCGGCGTGAGCCGGAGCGTGTCCTTCTGGAAGTAGAGGGCGGCCACCGCGGTGATGCCGCTCGCCCCCCATGCGAAGTACGTGACGAGGATAGGCAGGTACGCGGCACGAAAGGTGCCGAAAAGTCGCTGGAGGAGACCGCTCCGAGTCCCCGCCGTCCCGGAGACGGCCACCGACGCGTCGGGCATGGCCCTAGTCTAGCGCACGCGACGACGGCGACCTTGACGCCGCGGCCGGCCGCCGGGTAGGGTCTCGACATGCCCCTCGCCGGTTCCGCGGTGCTCGCGATCCGGAACGACATCGCTCCCGGCGGCGATGCCGAGTTCGACCACTGGCACACGACCGAGCACATTCCCGAGCGGGTGAGCGTCCCCGGCTTCCTGCGCGGCCGCCGCTACAACGCGATCGCGGGGAATCCGACGTACTTCACCCTCTACGAGACCGACACCGTGGCAGTGCTGCAGAGCCCGGCCTATCTCGCGCGCCTGAATGCGCCCACGCCGTGGACGGCCAAGTGCATCCAGCTCTTCCGCAACAACCGGCGCACCGCCTGCCGCACCACCGTCTCCCTGGGCGCGGGCATGGGCGGGGTGCTCGCCACGCTCGAACTCGGCCCCCTCGCCGACGGCGAGGATTCGCTGCGCGCCTGGCTCACCAGCACCGCCCTGCCCGCCGCCGCCGAGCATGCCGGCATCGTGGGGGCGCACCTCTGCGAGGCCGACGTCGAGATGACGATTGCCCGGACGGCGGAGAAGAAGCTGCTGGACAAGCCGGACGAGCTTGCCCGCTGGGTGGTGATGGTGGAAGGTGTCGGCCCGGAGATCGTCGAGGGCACCGTGCGCGACCTCCTCGACGCGGAGCATCTCGCGCGGCACGGCGCCGCGCCAGATATCTCCCTCGCCCTCTATCGGCTCGTCTACGCGCTGAGCCGCTGAGCAGGCGCCGCTCAGGCGAGCGCCGGCCGCCGGCGGTGCCAGTCCGTGGCCTGCTCGTACGCGTGGCCCGCGCGCAGCACCGTCGACTCGTCGAAGGGCCGCCCCACGAGCTGTGCTCCGATGGGAAGCCCATCGGTCGACGCGCCGCACGGGAGCGCGAGCACGGGCAGCCCGAGCCCGTTCCAGGGGCGCGTGAGCCGCGAGAAGCGGCCCATGCGCGCCGCGATGGCCTCTCCGTCCCCCGCGGTGACCTCGGCGAGCGCGGGGGCCGGCGTGGGCGTGGCCGGGGTGAGCACGAGATCCGCCTCGTCGAACACGTCCTCGATGAACTCGCGCGTCAGCCGCGCCCGCAGCCGGAGCGCCTGGAGATAGTCGTGGGCGCTGATTCGCTCCCCCACCTCGAGCCGCGCGCGAACGGCCGGCTGCAGCTCGTGCGGGCGCTCGCGGAGGATGCGGGCGTGCACCACGGTGCTCTCCGCGCGCGCCACGATCCCGCTGACGTCGTGGATCACCTGGGGATCGGGCAGGCGCAGCGGCTCGATGCGCGCGCCGAGGCGCTCGAGCGCGCGGGCCATGTCCCGCACCGCGCGCGTGACCTCCGGTGCCACGCCGTCGAAGTAGTAGTTGTCGGCCAGGGCCACGCGGAGCCCACGGATCGGTCGCTCCAGGCCGGCGAGATAGTCGTCGACGGGTCGCACGCTCGCGGTGGCGTCCTCGGGATCCTCGCCCGCGATGACCTCGAGCATCAGCGCGACGTCCCGCACCGTGCGCGCCATGGGGCCGATGTGGTCCATGGACCACGACAGCGGCATCGCGCCCGCCCGGCTCACGCGGCCGTAGGTGGGCTTGAGGCCGGCGATGCCGCAGCACCCCGCCGGGAGCCGGATGGACCCGCCGGTGTCGGTGCCCAGCGCGCCCAGCGCGAGCCCCGCCGCGACCGCGGCGCCGGAGCCGCTCGAGGAGCCGCCGGACACGTGCCCCATCCGCCAGGGGTTCTGCACGTCACCGTGATGCGCGTTGTCGCCGTAGGGTCCCATGGCCAGCTCGGCCATGTTGAGCTTGCCCAGCGTGAGCGCGCCGGCGGCGGTCAACCGCGTCACCGCGGTGGCGTCGCGCTCGCCCACAAAGTACTCCGCGGTCTTGCTGCCGCACGACGTCGGGAGGGGCGCGATGCGGAAGAGATCCTTGTGGGCGAGCGGCACCCCGTGCAACGGACCGTGCCAGTGTCCCGCCATCGCGTCCTTTTCCAGCGCCTGGGCGCGCTCGAGCGCACCCGCTCGGTCCACGGTGATGAAGGCGCGGAGGCGCGGGTCCAGCCGCTCGATGCGGGCGAGACAGTCGCGCGTGATCTCGAGCGGAGAGATCTTGCGCGCGCGAATGGCGGCGGCGAGGCTGGCGAGGGTCCAGTCCGTCATGCGCGGCCCTTCCCCCGCGAGTCGCCGGCCGCCGGCGCACCCCGCTCCAATGCCGCCGTGAAGCGCGACGGCTCCTCGCCGATCGCCAGATCCGCTTCCGCTCGCTCGATCAGAGCCGCCATGCTGGCGACCTCGGCACGTGCGGGATCGGGCGTGGCCGCGTTCACGGGCTGGCCTCGATGTAGGTGTCCTGCGCGATCCAGTCCATGGCCCCAAATCCTCCGACGAAATAGGCGCCGGTCACCTCGAGGCGCCAGAAGGCGAAGTCCGCGAAGTCCACCCACGCGGCGGCGCTGGGATGGCGCGCGAGGTAGCGCGCGCGGTCCGCGGCCACCTCGCCCGGACCGAGGCGACGCGCCTCGCCGAGCACGGTGACGCGGGGCGCGGCGAGCGGGTCCTCCGCCGGCTCCACCGGCGTGACGAGGAGGCTGGCGCGCGGATCGGACTCCAGGTTCTTCGTGTGCAGCGCGAGCGCGCTGACGAGGAACACCGGCCGGCCGTGCTCGTCCGCGGCGTAGGGCGTCACCGAGCCGAACGGATAGCCTGGACGCTGCCGGGAGTGCGTGGCGAGGGCGCCGACCCGCGCCGTCTGCACGAGGGCGCGGGCCCGCGACGCGAACGAAATCTCCGAAGACGGGCTCATTGTGTGGCTTTGACTGTACCACCGGCCCCGGTCAGCCGGTCGGCCAGCGCGGCCGCGTTCGGCGCCACGATCACCGTGAGGGGCGCCTGGCGATTGCGGAGCGTGAGCTCGTGCCGCGCGAGATCGCTGACGTCGATTCGCGCGCGCGTCGCGACCTCGTCCGAGATCACCAGCTCACAGCCGTAGTCCTTCGTGAGGGCCTCCAGGCGCGCGGCGACGTGCACCGTGTCACCCACCGCGGTGAGATAGAAGGCCTGGCCGTACCCCATGCCCCCCACCACGGCCGGGCCGACGTGGATGCCGATGCCGAGCCGGAGCGGCGCGTCCAGCTCATCGCCCAGCGCGTCGCTCAGGTCGCGCACGCGCGCCACCATGGCGCCGGCGGCGGCCAGCGCTTGCCGACAGGCCACATCGCCGCCGCGCTCCACGCCGAAGAGCGCCATGACACCGTCGCCGGTGAACTGATTGACGAGGCCGCCGGCGTCGGCAATGGCGCTGCCCACCGCCTCGAAGTAGCGATTGAGGAAGAACACGACGTCGAACGGCAGCTTGTGCTCGGCCAGACGGGTGAAGCCGCGGAGGTCCGCGAAGAGGACGGCGACCTCACGCTCCCGCCCATGACGGGCGCCCACCTGCAGGGCGGCGTCGCGCGGGCCGAGGACTGCGGGCAGAAGAGGCACCACCGCGAGGTCATGAGCGGGCCGGAGCTGGCAGGCGAGCCTGACATTGGCGGGCGCGCCCAATCGCTCGAGTACGCGCCGCTCTTCGGCGCCGGGCGGCGGCAGGTCCCGGACAGCCCCGAGCACGCGGATGCGACAGGTGGAGCAGCGACCGCGCCCGCCGCATACCGAGGCATGGGGCACGCGGCCGAAGCGGCTGGCCTCGAGCACCGACCACCCGAGCGGCACCGCGACCTCGCGTCGGTCGGGATAGCTGATCCGTATCGTGCCGCCGCGCCGCCGCAGACCCGAGCGGATCCCCCGCGCCGCCAGCACACCCACGAGCGCGATTCCGTAAGTCGCGAGCGCCAGTCGAAAGACGCGGGCCGGCTCCGTGCGCTGCTCCGCGGTGAGCGGGCGCGGGGTTCGCAGGAGGCCCTGGGCGAAGCCCGGCGTCGCCCGCGCGATGGCGGCGACCTCGCGAGCGCCGGCCGCGAAGCCCAGCAGCGCCAGCACGGGCACGAGGAGGGCAAGGGCATAGAGCGCCTGGGCCACTCGCGCGTACCAGGGCCGGAAGCGCAGCCAGAAATGCACGCCGACGCAGCCGTGGGTCCATGCGATCAGTAGCATGAGCACCTGGCGGAGCCCGGCCTGCGGGTCCAGCGTCCACAGGAACAGAAGGACGCGGGCATACGACGGCGTCGTGCTCAGGAGCTCATCGGTGAGGCGCGTGCCCGTCATGTGGTAGAGAAGGACGGGTGGGATCGCGAGACCGAGCAGGAGCTGCGTCGCTTCCCATGGCGGCATCCGGAGGGTGCGGCGGCGATAGAGCGACCAGAGCCCGAGGGTGAGATGGATGAAGAACGCGCCGTAGAGGGCGAGCGTCCCCAGGGCGCTGCGCCAGACAATGAGGGCCCACCTCAGGCCCGCCTCCATCGCCTCGTAGGAGATCAGTCCCAGGGCATGGTTGACGAGATGCGCGGTGACGTAGACGAAGAGCGTCAGTCCCGCGGCGAGGCGCAGCTTCCGGACCAGCGGCGCCGCGGCGACGGGCACTACAGGGGACTCTGGCCGGACGCCTTGTCGAGGAAGCGCAGCAGCACGCGGTTGAACTCCTCGGGCTGCTCCAGGTTCGACAGATGGGACGCCGAGCGAAGCACCGCCAACTCGGCGGACGGCAGCGCGGCGTGGATATCGCGGGCCATCTCCACCGGCGTGCCCGGGTCCTCCTCGCCGACGATGACGAGCGCGGGAACCGTGACCGCCCCCAGACGGTCGGTGACATTGATCTTGGGAATCGCGTAGCAGCAGCCGATGTAACCCTGGGGCGGTGTGTCGCGGATCAGCGCGCCCACGCGTGTCACCATATCCTTCCGGCGGGCGCGGAACGGCGCGGTGAACCAGCGGCCGAGGGTGGGCTCGACGTGCGGCTCCATGCCCTTGGCCTCGGTGGTGCGGATACGCTCCTCCCAGATCGGCGCCGCCGCCGCGGGGTAGCGACTCGTGGTGTCGCAGAGGACGAGACTCTTCACCCTGTCGGGGTGCTTCAGGGCGTAGACCTGCCCGATCATCCCGCCCATGGAGAGACCCACGAAGTGCGTCTCCGTGATACCGAGCCCGCCCAACAGGGCGTGAAGATCGTCGGCGAGCTGGTCCAGCGTATACGCGCCGGCAGGCGCGCTCGTCCCACCGTGGCCTCGCGTGTCATAGCGGAGGACGCGGTAGCGGCCGCGTAGCGCCGCCACCTGCTCGTCCCACATCGCGAGGCTGCAGGCCAGCGAATGACTGAACGTCACGACGGGGCCCTGCCCCTCGATTTCGTAGTTGATCTCGATGCCGTTGGCGGTGAGCTTCATGGGCCCCTCCCCTTCACTCTCGCGTCGCGGTGCTGGGACAGATCTGGTTGTACGCGCAGTAGCGGCAGGTCTGGTAGCCGGGCGTGGCCCCGAAGCGCCGGGCTCGAATGCCCGCAGCCGCCTCCAGGATCGCCGCCTCCGCCTCGGCCAGGTCCTGCTCGGTAGGCCCGTGACGGCCGGCGAGACCCGACTCGAGGAAGCGGAGCTCCACCCGGGCCGGTAACCTGCCCGTCGCGTGCCGATGGGCCAGAGCATACATCTTGAGCTGGAGGCTCTGCCGAGCACGGCGGTCGGCGACCTTCTGATCGGTGACGTCACTGGACTTGTAGTCCACGATCACCGTGCCGCCGGGCTCCTCGTCGATCCGGTCGAAGCGCCCCCGGACGCGCGTGGGGCCGAGCCCGAACACGAACTCCTGCTCCACCGCGGCGGGCTTCCCGCCCGAGGCCTCCTCCTCGTGGTAAAAGCGGGTGAGCGCCTCGATCCCCGCGCGCTTGCGCTGCTCCTCGTGCTCGCGCGTGAGGAAACCCTCGTTCCGCCAGGCGTCATCGAAGGCGCGAAGGAAATCGTCGAGCGAGGTGAAGTTCCCCACCGCGCGCCGCCGCAAGTAGAACTCCACCGCGGTGTGCAGCGCGCTGCCGTACACGACCGCGTGATGCTGCCGCAGCGGAATGCGTAGCAGGTGCACGTACTGGTACTTCAGCGGGCACGTACGGTAGTCGTCCACCTGGTGATGGCTCACCGTGAGCTCGGCGTCGGCGGGCAGCGCGTCGGGCCCGCCCGCCTCGACTTCGGGCGGGGGCGCGTGGCGCAGCAGCTCTTCGAGGGCACGGGCCCGCGACGGCCGCGCCACGTCCTTGGGCAGGTCGAGCGCCTCAAGCACGAACTGGCTCACCTTCCAGCGTCGGGGCCCGCCCATGTCTTCCGCGCTGGTGAAGTAGAGGCGCTCCTTCGCGCGCGTCATGCCCACGTAAAAGAGCCGGCGCTCCTCCTGCTCGTGGAAGTCGCCGGTGGGCAGCGTGTCCTTGATGAGGGCCACCGGCATCTCGATGGGCTCGGCGCGGCGCTGGGACGGGAACTTGGTCTGCACGCAATTGACCAGGAACACCACCGGCCACTCGAGACCCTTGGCCTTGTGCACGGTGAGCACGTGCACCGCCGGGGTGTCGGCCTCGGCCTCCACCACCGCGGGATCGTCACCGGCGTCGATCAGCGCGTCCAGGTGATTGACGAACTCCCGCACCGTGTCGTACTTGAGCACGCGCGCGGCATCCCGGACCCGATCGAAGAACTTGCTGACGTTCTTCACCTCCTGCTCGAGCTCGGCGGGCGCCTTCGCGTAGCGGGTCATGAGGCCGGAGTCGACCAGGAACTGATAGAGGAGCTCGCCGGTAGGCATCTCCCGAGCCAGCTCCTGGTAGCGCCGGAGCTCGGTTACGAGGCGGCCCACCGATCCACGCCCCTCCTCGCTCAGCTCCAGCTCGGCGGGCGGGTCGCGCAGCACGTCGAACAGCCAGCGGTGCCGGCGGTCGGCGTACGTGGAGCACTTGGTGAGGTCCACGATGGGCACCTGGTACACGTCGGACGAGGCGAGGTAATGGAGGCTCACGGACTCGTCGGGATGCGCGACCGTTCGCAGGAACGCGATGAGGAGTCGGACCTCGGGGCGACCGTAAAGGCCGGCGTTGCCCGAGAAGGTCCACGGCAGGCCGCGCATGTTGAGCGCGCGCAGGAATGCGTCGGCGTCGTGGTTGGCCCGGACGAGGACGGCGAAGTCCTTCAGCGGCTGCCCCGTGGCATGGCCGTCGGCGATCATCGCCGCGACCTCGTCGGCCTCGCTGGAGAGGGTGTCGAAGGCGAGGTGCTCGGGCCCCTTGCCCATCCGCCCGCCGCCGTCCGGCCCGCGCGCGATCAGATGCTTGTCGATCCGCTGCGCGACCTCCAACCGGTCGGGGTTGTTGTGCTGGATCAGCCGGTACGCGGCGTCGAGCACCGCCTGGGGCGAGCGACGATTTTCCTGTAGCACGACGTTGCGGGCGTCCGGATAGGTGCGGTCGAAGTCCAGGATGTTGCTCATCGACGCGCCCCGGAAGCGGAAGATGGCCTGGTCGTCGTCACCCACGACCGCCACGTTCCGATTCTTCGCGGCGAGCAGCTTCACGACCTCGAATTGCGCGTAGTTGGTGTCCTGGAACTCGTCGACGAGAATGAACCTGAAGCGCTCCTGGTACCGCCGCAGCACGTGGGGACGGGTACGGAAGAGGCGCAGCGACTCGACGATCTGGTCCCCGAAATCCACCTGGCCCAGCCGGGCCATGAGGGTCTGGTACTGCCCGTAGGTGCGCGCGAGCTCGAGGTGCTCCTCGGCCTGCAGCCGCGCTTCGTCGTCACCCGCCGCCGCGAGCAGGGCCTCCGCGTGGGCCAGGTACTCGTCGGGTCCCACGTCCTCATCCTTGAGCCGGCTGAACAAGCTCAGGATCGCCTGGAGGTGCCGGGTGGGATCGCCCAGCGGCCGGTAGTGACGCAACGGAAACTCGAAGAGGTGATCACGGAGGAAGATCACCTGCTCCGCCCGCGTGAGCACGCGGAAGTCCGGCGTGAGGCCGAGCTCGAGGGCGTTTTCCTTGATGAGGCGATCACCGAAGGCGTGGAAGGTCGAGATCTGCACGTCCGCGTAGCCATAGGGGACGAGCGTGTCGACGCGCTCCTCCATCTCGGCGGCGGCCTTGTCGGTGAATGTGAGGGCGAGGATCTCGGACGGACGCGCACGACGGCTGGCGATGAGGTATGCAATGCGACGGGTGATGACGGTGGTCTTGCCCGTCCCCGCGCCGGCGATGATGAGCAGCGGACCCGCGTCGTGCGTGACGGCGACCCGCTGGGGGACGTCGAGGCCATCCAGGATCCGATCCACACCTCGCGGCTCTCGTTCCACGAGGGGATCATAACATTCTGTAGTGGGCACCGGGGGGCCGAAGGGCCACCCCTGGTATACCCCCGCTGCCCAGGCGTCGGACTGGCTGGGCGCTAGCGGCGGATCTCGGTGCTGTCGGTGGCCATCAGCTCCGTCAGCTCGTGGAGGGACACGAGCGCGATATCGCCCCAGATCGTGCATTTGAGGGCGGCCAGCGCCGTCGCGGCATCCACCGCCACCTGGGCGCCCCGGCTGCCGAGCATGGCCCAGAGAAACCCGGCGGCGAACGCATCGCCCGCCCCGACGCGGTCCACGACGGTTACGGCATAGCGCTTGCGCGGCGCCCACTCGGCGTCCCCGTCGAGCACGGCCGACCCTGCCTCTCCGAGCGTGAGCGCGATGGTCGCCCGAGGCGCAAGCGCGCGGAAGCCCTTCAGCACGGCGGAAGCCGGGCCGCGCAGCTCGAACACCGTCTCCGCGTCGTCCGACCCGACGAAGAGGTAGCGGACCGCGGGAAGGACTTCCGCCAGAAACTGCCGCGCTTCCTTCGGTGTCCACAGCCGGGAGCGGTAGTTGACGTCGAACGAAACCGCGACACCGGCGGCGGCCGCCTCGGTGAGCGCGCGACGGATGACCGCGCGCGGGCCCTCGCCCAGCGCGGGCGTGATGCCGGAAAGATGCAGGAGGCGGGCGCCCCGCAGGATCGACCAGTCGATGTCGTCGGCGGTGAGCCGGCTGGCCGCCGAATCCCGGCGATCGTAGTGAATGCGAATCGGGCGTGGCGCCGGCGCGTACTCCAGGAAGTAGAGACCCATGCGCGTGCCGTCCGGTCGTCGGACGCCCGAGCAGTCGACGCCGTGGCTCGTCAGCTCGCGCACCGCGCGGTCAGCCCAGGGGTGCGCCGCGGGTAGCGCCGTGATCAGCGCGGTGTGCATCCCCAGCCGCGCACACGCCGCGGCGACGTTGGCCTCGGAACCGCCGATCTGGACATTGAGCGCGGCGGCCTGCTCGAGCCGTTCGGGCGGGGGCGCGGACAGCCGGAGCATGACCTCCCCGAGGGCGACGAGGTCGAACCCCATGGGTGGGCGATCAGATGGACGAGGTCAGGCGGACGTTCACGGAGCTCCCGAGCATGAGCGAGGACTTTACCGACTCGAGGTGGCGGGCCTGGTCGAAGGTCACGTGCGCCGGCTGATTCGCGCGGGCCCAGGAGGAGAAGCGCGTGATGTCGATCGTGGCGCGGAGCCGGCCCGTCTCGGGATCCGTGGAGACGCGAAAGCGGAGCGGAACGAGCTCGGCCCGATACCCGCTCGCAGAGACATCGTCGGGCCCCTCGTTCTCCGCCTTGGCGCGCCGGACTACCTGCGTGTGGTAGGCGCCATCGCTGTCCGACTCGAGCTGGCCGGCCGCGAAGTTGAGCGTGGCCGACGCGAGGTCGTCCACCGGCTGGCCTGCCGGCAGCTTCAGCACGTCGTCCACTTGTCGCCGGCGGCCGAGAATCAGCGTGTACCCCAACGAGTGGAAATCGATCGTCCCGCGCTCATAGTCGTAGCGCGTCGACGATCGATTCTCGCGCCCCCGAATCGCGCCCGAGCTCCAGGAGGCAGTGGGAAGGAACCGGCCCGAGCGGATCATGCCGAGTGATTCCGTGCGATGCGTGACCCCGGAACCCTCGCCGGTCAGCACGACGCGGTAGCGGCCGGCCGCGTAGTCGATCTCCTCCACGACCGTGCCCGTCACGTGGAAGGTCAGGAAATCGAAGAGCACGCCCATCTCGGCCTGGTAGGAAAATGTTTTCCTGACGGAGGTCTCCGCCGAGGCCAGACGGGGGAGGACGAGCAGCCCCAGGGGCAGCGCAAGCAGTTGGCGACGCGAGAGTTTCGGCGACATCGACCCCTACATTGTAGCCGAGCCCGAATCCGGACGAAACTTGGATTAGGCCTGATTTCTTGCTATCGTACGCGGTACCTCGCTTTAACTTTCAGCGGTTTAGGGGCGGAGGCACGCATGCGGAACGGGCGGCGCGTAGTCATCACGGGAATAGGGGTTGTCGCCCCCAATGGTATCGGCAAGCAGGCCTACTGGGACAGCCTCGTCTCCGGCAAGTCCGGCGTCGACTGGATCACGGACTTCGACACCGATCCCTACCCGTGCAAGGTGGCTGCGAAGGTGCAGGACTTTAATCCGGGGGACTTTGTAAATCCCAAGCGCGCTAAGCAATGGGGGCGCTTTTCTCAGTTCGCGGTGGCAGCTGCTCGGCTTGCACTTGAGGATTCAAAACTAAAGATCTCGAAGGAATCTCCGGAACGGATCCTGATTTGCATCGGAAATGCGATGAACGGATCCAGTGACGTGTTCGACGTCGCCCGAGTTGGATGGGATCGGCAAGGGCTTTCGGGAATTCCGAACCTGAGTGGGATCGAATATGCCGCCCACGCCCCGGCTACTCATGTTTCCACGGAACTTCAGATTCGTGGTCAAGCGCTCACGATCGCGTCAGCGTGTTCCACGGGTCTTGACGTGGTTCAATGGGCCGCCGACAAGATCGGTGAAGGCAAAGCCGACATTGTCTTTGCGGGCAGTACCGAAGCCCCATTGTCTGAATTTTGTTTTGCGACGCTGTGCGCCTTCGGGTCGATCTCGACGTTCAACGAGAATCCCCTCAAGGCATCTCGTCCCTTTGACCTCAAGAGGGCCGGCCTAGTACTTGGGGAAGGTTCCGCCATACTTGTTGTTGAGGAACTTGAACACGCTCTCGACCGCGATGCCCCCATTTATGCTGAGGTTCTCGGTTGCGGCACGGGAAATGAGGCCGGCGTCGAGAGCCGTCGCAGCGCCAGTCAAATAGCGGTCTCTCAGTCCATTACGTCTGCACTCTCGCGTGCACGCCTAGAGCCCAGTCAGCTCGACTATGTCAACGCACATGGCAATGCAATGCCTGACTATGACCGAGTCGACACTCAGGGCCTGCGAGATTCCCTTGGCGTGGCGGCTTACAGCACGCCTGTCAGCTCTGTGAAATCAATGATTGGTCATGCAATGGGAGCGGCAGGGGCACTGCAAGTAGCCGCGACTTGCCTCGCCTTGTCGAACTCCGTCATCCCGCCGACCATCAACTACGAGATACCAGATCCGGCTTGCGATCTCGACTACGTGCCGAACTTCGCGCGAGTATCGCGTCTACGGACGGCGCTAGTAAACGCTCATGCGATCGGTGGAACCTATTCTGCGCTTGTTCTAGGAGTCCCCGACATCAGATGAATCCGCAGCTGGTCCTGATCATAGCGGCGGCGGTGGGGAACATCGGACTAGGAGCGCTAGTCCTTGCTCGCCAACCAACGGCCAAGATCAATCGGTACTTCGCTGTTTTCTCGTTCTCGGTAGCTGCATGGACAGCGAGTAACGCCTTGGCACTAGCACGATTGCAGTTCGCTCCTTCCGACTTCTTCCCGAGGCTCGCATTTGCATCAGCGTCCCTGATACCTGTCGCCTTCCTCCTATTCTCAACGGTATTTCCGACCCCGATACCGGCCGCCCCAAGATACGCGGTTGCGACTTTAGTAGGAGCGGGTTTCTTATTCGCGATTAGTTCCCTGACGCATGCGATTGTTCACGACGTCGTCCCGACTGCCCCAGGGACGCTCCGGATCGTCTACGGGCCACTTCACTTGCCCTTCGCCATCTATTTCGTAACGGGACTTGGTTTTAGTCTTTTTCTTTTGCTCCGCAAGCGCCGCGTGCTCTCCGGATTCGCACGCCTACAGGTGCAATATTTGTTCTTGGGAGTTCTCATCGCGGCTCTCGGAGCGACCGCGACTAACTTACTGGTTCCACTCCTCGTGGGCACCTCTAGCCTCAGTCGATTCGGACCCCTATTCGGTCTCGTCATGATCGGGATGATTGCTCATTCCATCATTCGCTACCGCCTCATGAATCTCCGGCTCGTCGTTCGTCAGGGCTCTGTTTACTTGATTGCCGCAACAATCGCTGGCGCAGTGTTCTCCGTGGTCATCGGCCTAGGGAGTCGGATTGTCGGGGGTAAGCCCCAAGATATTCCGGTTCCATTTCTCGTCGCCATCGCTCTTGGAATCGCCCTGGCGTTCCAACCTTTGAAGAATTGGCTGCAAGAAACACTAGATCGGTACCTGTATCGCGAGTCATACGACTATCAGCGAATCGTTCGTGAAGCTAGTAGTACGATCGGCGCCACTCTCGATCTGAGATCCCTGCTCGAGTACCTTTGCGCGACGACCAATCGAATCCTCCGACCCGACATGGTGTCTGCCTTCATTCGTGATAGTCGAGAGAACACATTCTGGCGCGTGGCGCGCGTCACAATCTCAGAGGTTCATCCTCAATTGGACATTTCGCGAGTCTCCACAACAGCCCCACTGCCGGCTTTCCTGCTGGCATCCAGAAGGCGGCTCCTTACGGACGAGGTTGGCCGGACTCTTCATGGGACCGCCGCAGACACGGCGGCCGCCGATCTTCGAGCCCTCGGCGGCGATGTCGCAATTCCCATGCTCTCCGATTCTCAACTCATCGGCTTCCTCATCGTCGGGACAAAGCTATCTGGGGACGCCTACTTCACAGACGATATCGAGCTTCTCTCGACGTTGTGTAGCCAAGCTGCGATAGCCGTCAACAACGCCCAACTCTATGGGCGAGTCCTCCTCGTAAATGAATATATCGAGAACATCCTTCGTACGATGGACAGCGGGGTAATCACAGTAGAAGCAAGTGGCCAGGTCGCTGTCGTGAATGCAACCGCTGAAGCGCTGACGAGGCTACCCGAAGCAACGTTAAAGGGTATGACGGTGGACTCGCTGCCTGATCCTCTTGCCTCCCAACTTCGGGACACTCTGGCCGACGGCCAGCCGAGACTCCAGCTCGAGGCCTCGCTGCCCATTGATTCTGGCCAGCTTCTACCAGTCGTTTCCTCAACCGCGGCGCTGCGAGATGAAAAGGGGCTCATTCGAGGAGCCCTCATCGTCTTTAGTGATCTGTCGAAGCTAAAAGCTCTTGAGAGTGAGAAACGCCGAGCAGAGCGGCTTACCTCCTTTGGGACCCTTGTCTCTGGCATTGCTCACGAGATCAAGAACCCTCTCGTCGCGATCAAAACATTTGCTGAACTGCTGCCAGAGCGATTCCTCGAGACCGATTTCCGCGAGGATTTCGCAAAAGTTGTCATCACGGAGATTGATCGCATAGACGACCTGGTCGCGCGCCTTCGGAGTCTCGCGATTCCGACGCCTTACGCAGGTGGCGCGATTGATCTGCGGGATCCGATCGTTGATACACTCGCTCTCCTTCGCGCACAGTTGGAACAGGCTCGCGTTACCGTCCTTCGAGATTTCCAGGATGAAGAGCCATATATCGTTGCCGACATTCCACAGCTCAAACAGCTTTTCCTCAACCTCCTCCTAAATGCCCTCGAAGCAATAGGGCGAGAGGGTGAGGTAACAGTCCGGCTTTCGCGCAAGCGTCTCCAATCAGATACATGGATCATCGTGGAGGTCGCTGACACCGGGCCTGGAATCCCGGAAGCGATTCGTGCCAATATATTCAACCCATTCTTCACGACCAAAGCTCGCGGTTCCGGCTTGGGGCTTGCTATCTGCCGCGGAATTGTTGACGCGCACCGGGGGACGATCAGGGCCGAAGAGCGGCACGACCGGCGTGGGACGGTGATAGTTGTGGAGTTCCCAGCAAGTGTCCAGAGTCACTCATTTGCTGAGACTAATGTAGTTCTGCACTAGGTCACCGCACCGCTGCAAGACGGCCCAATGGGCCGAGTCGCGCCTCAGGAGTATCGTTCGAGAATGCTCGATTCAGCAAATCCGATCGTGCTAGTAATTATTGTTTTCGCCAATCTTCTGATCGGCGGCTACGTCTATTGGCGGAATCAAAGCGCTGGGGCTAATCGAGCATTCGGGCTCATGGCCGCGATGGCCGCAGTGTGGACGATCGCCGTCATCCTTAGCCATCACAGCTCTTTGAACGCGACCTCGTGCGCTCGTACCCTTTTGGCATCCGGAAGCATGCTTCCGCTTGCAACCCTCTTCTTTGTCGAGCGTGCAACCGAAAGAGTCACTTCAAGCTCTCGGTATCGAATGACCTGGTTCCTGGCACCCACTGCAACCTTCTTCGTACTATCCTTCACGGCGCTAATGGTCAGAGGAGCCAGTCGTGAAGACAGTGTCCTTCGCATCGCGTACGGAGTCCTTCACCCGGCTTATGTAGTTTGGGCACTCCTGGTATTTGCGTTCGCCGCAAAGTTGCTCGTGCGCGCGTACAAGACGTCAGTCGGGCAGTCGAGGTTCCAAGCGGCTTATTTGCTGCTCGCCCTGTTGATTCCAATTATCGTCGGAGCATCAACCAATCTACTGATCCCGCTGTTCTTCAAGAGTTCTAGTGTCGGGAAATTTGGTCCGTATGTTTCTCTCGTCATGATCGCGATGATCGGCCACGCGATCATCCGCCATCGGCTGATGGACATCCGCGTGAAGGTTCGCCGCGGCGTCGTCTACCTCGCCGCGGTCCTGATCGCCGGTCTCGCACTGCTGATGCTCTTGGTGTCGTCGAATGCGCTGTTCCACGACGAGCACCAGGCGCCTGGGCGCGAGATCCTCCTCGCGCTGCTCGTCGCAGTGCTGTTCGCGCCGCTCAAGGGGCAGATCCAGCGTGCGTTCGATCGCTACCTTTATCGCGAGCCCTACGACTATCAGCGGACGATCAGGGAGACAAGCCGGGCGCTGAGCACCACGATCGATTTACCGACCCTGCTCGGCCATTTCGCACGCACAGTGGGGGAGACCCTGCGGCCGGAAGGGCTGGCGATCTATCTGCTCGACGAGGAGGAGGGCCGCTTCGAGCGTGCACACCTCCTGGGCCACGGGCAGTTCCCGGAGTCGGCGGCGCCCACCCTGCCCCTGCTGGTCGAGCTGGAGCGCGAGCGCCGGCTGTTCTTCCTCGACGAGGTGGGGCGGCAGCCGGGCGGGCCGGAGCCCATGGCCATGCGGGAGGGGTTCGCTCGACTGGGCAGCGAGGTGCTGGCGCCGCTCGTGGACAGCGATCGCGTCATCGGCTTCCTCGCGGTCGGGCCGAAGCGGTCCGGCGACCCCTTCTACAGCGACGACGCCGATCTGCTCGCGACCCTCGCGAACCAGTCGGCGGTCGCGGTGCGCAACGCGCAGGTCCACCATCAGGTGCTGCTGGTCAACGAGCACATCCAGCGGATCCTGGCCACGATCGAGAGCGGCGTGGTCGCGGTGGGCGCGCGGGGCCGGATCACGCTCTTCAACCGTGCCGCCGAGGGCCTGGCCGGCGTGTCGGCCCAGGCTCTCCGCGGTCAGCCGGTCGGCCACCTGCCGGGTCCGCTGGCACGCCTGCTCGAGTCCACCGCAGCGGATGGGGAATCACGCTCGCAGGTCGAGATCGCGCTGCCGAGCTCGGCAGGGCAACTCGTCCCGCTGATGTGCTCCACCTCGCCTCTGGTTGGGGCGCAGGGGGCGCGCCTTGGCGCCGTGGCGGTGTTCAGCGACCTCAGCCGCCTCAAGGAGCTCGAGCAGGAGAAGCGGCGTGCCGAGCGGCTGGCCTCCCTTGAGGCCATCGCGTCCGGCATGGTGCACGAGATCAGGAATCCGCTGGTGTCCCTCAAGGCCTTCACGCAGCTTCTCCCGACCCGCTTCAACGACCCTGAATTCCGGGGAAGCCTCGTTCGAGTGGCCGACCGTGAGATCTCGCGAATCGACGAGCTGCTCGGGCGCTTCCGAACCCTGTCCTCCGCAGAGACCCAACCTATGGTGCCGGTCGACGTGACCGACCCCATCCAATCCACTCTCGAGCTTCTCAAGCCCGAGATGGAGGCGCGCAATATCAAGCTTCGACGAGTCGGCGCGGTATCGTCTTCTCCGATAGCCGGCAACGCCTCCCAAATGGAGCAGCTTTTCCACAACTTATGCTTAAATGCCATAGAGGCCATGAGCCAGGGTGGGGAGCTCACCGTGAGGGTGGCTGATCTGCGCGAGGCGGGTGGAAACTACCTGCTGGTCGAGATCTCGGACACCGGACCTGGAATACCCCCTGAACTGTTCGACAAGATATTCAATCCGTTCGTGACCTCGAAAGCGCGCGGCTCGGGGCTCGGCTTGGCCATCTGCAGCAGCATCGCCGACGCCCACCGGGCCACCCTCCGCGCCCGCAACCACACGGGTCGGCCCGGCTGCACGTTCACCATCGAGTTCCCCGCCCCCGGCGAGCGTCCAGCGACCATCCGGACATGAGAACGGCCCTCCTGGTCTCGTCCGACGAGACATTGCGGACCCGTCTTCGCCGCGGTCTGGACGGCCGGGCGGTGTTCACTGCGAACTCGGACGAGGAAGGCCTCCGGACACTCCGCTTCACCGCGGTCGACCTGATCGTGAAGGATGCGTCACCAGCCCGTGACGTGCCCGCCTTCATCGAGCGCGCCCGCCAGCTCTGCCCCACCGCGGTCGTGGTGTGCGTACTGCCTGCCCAGGGCGCCCAGCCGGAGGACGACCCGGCCATCGAGCACGCGGACTTCGTGCTCCTCCAGCCGTTCACAACCAGCCATCTCCACGGCGTGCTGCGCCAGGCGGAGGAAAAGCTCCGGCTCGTGCAGGAGGTGTCGGCGCTGCGGTCCGCGCCGCGACCGGTCCAGACGGCGGTGGCCACGGGCGATCCGGGCCCAGCCCTCGACCTGCCCTCCGACGTCCTGACCCGCATGGTCCGGGAGTTCGCCAAGGCGCTGTCCGCCGGCTTCGACATCTCCCGCGTGCTGGACCTCTTCCTGGACGCCGTCGGCGAGCTGGCTCGCCCCACGCGGAGCGCCATCCTTGCCGCCGACCAGACCGCGCGGCACTACCGCATCGCCGCGTACCGGGGCCTGCCGCCTCACGTGGTGGAATCGGTGGTGCTCTCGGCCGACGGCGGGCTGCCCCTCTGGCTCGCCGCCGAGGGCCGCCTCATCCACATCGAGGAGGCCCAGGCCCGGGCGACCGATCCCACCGCGCGCGAGATCGCCAAGGAGATGGCGGTGCTGCAGTCGGTGATCGCGGTGCCGCTGATCTCGCACAGCGAGCTCGTCGCGGTCCTCACGCTGGGGCAGCGGGTGACGGGCGGCGCCTACAGCCGGCGCGAGACGGAGATCATCTACAACCTCGCGAGCCACCTCGCCACCGCGATCCGCGACATCCGCGTCCACCATCTGCTCGAGTACCAGAAGCAGTTCACCGAGCGGATTCTCGCGCACATGTCGAACGGCGTCATCACCATCGGCCCCGACGAGCGCGTGGTGATCATCAACCGCCGTGCCGAAGAGATCCTCGGGATGGCCGCGCGCGACGCTCTCAACCGCGACTTGCGCGTGCTCCCGTCGCCGCTCGGCGATCTCCTCTTCGAGACGCTCACGCGCGGGCGCGCCATTCACCGTGAGGAGGTGCAGCTCGCGCTCCGCGGACTCCCCCTCGAGGTGTCGACTTATCCCGTGACCGGCGAGGGCGCCACGACCCTGGGCGCGGTCCTCGTGTTCGAGGACCTCACGCAGCAGCGCCAGGCCGCCCGCGAGCGCCGCGAGGCGGAGCAGCTCGAGCTCCTCACCCGTGTGGTGGCGCGCATCGCCGATGAGATCAAAAACCCGCTGGTCTCCATCCGGACATTCATGGAGCTCCTCGAGGAGCGCTACGACGACGCCGGCTTCCGCAACCACTTCGCCGCGGTGGTGGGCCGCGACGTGCGGCGCCTCGTGCAGATGTTCGAGAAGCTGGCCGCCCTTGTGAACGAGGGCGACTACAAGCTGGAGGTCGTGGACGCCCGCCTCGCGGTGGAGGAATGCCTGCAGGAGCTGGGTGCCCAGGCGGTGCCCGCGGCGGGCGCGGAGGCGCGCCTCCTCACCTTCGTGGACGAGTCCACGCAGAAGCACGTCTCCGCGACCTACTCCTACGAGGGTCGGACCTTCCTCGTGCGGGGCGATCGATCGATGCTCAAGAAGGCCGTCGCGTACCTGGTGTGGTTCCTCCTGCGCAAGACGCCCGGCCAGGACGCCAAGCTCTCCGTCTCCGTGTCCCGTCTCGACAAGGAGGACCGTGTGCGGATCACCGTCGCGTCGCGCACCGCCGACGTCCGGGCGGACGAGCTCCACCGCATCTTCGACCCCATCCAGGTGGTCCAGGAGAACCTGATCGACGTGGGGCCGTGCGTGAGCCAGCGCATCATCGAGGCCCAGGGAGGCCGGCTGGAGGCGCGGCAGGGCCGGGCCGAGGTCACCTTCACCGCCCTGCTGCCCGGCGTGCCCGGGAGCGCGGCATGACCGACCGCGCGCGGATCCTCGTGGTGGACGACGAGATGGGGCCGCGGGAGTCCCTTCGCATGATCCTCAAGCCCCGCCACGACATCGCCACCGCGGACAGCGGCGAGGCGGCGTTGCGGACCCTCCGGACATTTCATCCTGACCTCATCTTCATGGACATCAAGATGCCGCAGATGGACGGCATCGAGCTGCTGCGCCGGATCAAGGCCATCGACCACAGCATCGAGGTGGTCATGATCACGGCCTACGCCTCGCTGGAGACGGTGAAGAACGCCCTCACGCACGGCGCCTTTGAGTACCTCATCAAGCCGTTCAGCCGGCAGGATCTCGAGGAGACGGTGCGCCGGGCCCTCGCGCGTCGGCAGACCGAGCTCGGCACGCGTAACCAGCTCACCTCGTTGGTCGACGAGATGCGCGCCCTCGCGGGCAAGACGCGCGATCTCGAGGAGGAGGCCCGGCGCGAGCAGGCCGAGCAGTCACTGCGGGTCACCCAGCTCTCGATCCTCCGGGAGATCTCGCGCGGCCTGCTCGGTCAGCTCGACCTCACCCAGCTCATCGCGACCATCACGGACCAGCTCCGAGCCGCCCTGGGCTACGACGACGTGCGCATCCACCTTGGCTCCGCGCCGGACGAAGGCCTGGCCGGCGCCAACGGGGTGGTGTGCCCCATCCGGGACGACGGCAACACGCTCGGTTATCTCGCCGCCGCCAACCAGGCGAGCGCGCGGCCCATCGACCCGCGCGAGCGCGAGCTGCTGGAGATGCTGTCCGACTATCTCGCCGTCGCGATCCGGAACTCGCGCCTCTATGGCCAGATCGCCGACACCAAGCGCTCCCTGGAGCAGCTCATCCAGTCCGCCGGTGACGGCATCATCTCGGTGGACCGCGACGACCGCGTGGTGGGCTGGAATCCCGCGGCCGAGCGCATCTTCGGCATCCCCACCACCACCGCGGTCGCCCGCCCGATCACCGAGCTCCTGCCGCGCGAGCAGTACGTGGCCGCCCGCAGCGCCCTGTCGCCGGAGTCCCCGGTGCGCGTCTTCGAGGTGTCGTCGCGGCGAGAGGACGGGAGCGGGCTCAACCTCGCGGTGACGCTGTCCGCCCTCACCGGACGCGACGGTCAGATCGAGGGCATGCTCGCGATCGTGCACGACACGACCGCGCAGCGCGAGCTGGAGGCGCAGATGCTCCAGTCGGAGAAGCTGACCGCGCTGGGCCAGATGGCCGGCGGTATCGCGCACGACTTCAATAACCTGCTTCAAGCCATCCTCGGCTACGCCCAGCTCATGGGGAAGAACCCCGCCAACGTGGACGTGGTCCGCCGCGGGCTCGACGTCATCGAGGCCGCCGCCACCGGCGGGGCAGAGACGGTACGGCGCATCCAGAAGTTCGCGCGCCTGCGTCCCGACGAGCCCTTCGTCTCCCTCGATCTGAACGCTGTGGTCAATGACGCGGTGGCGATCACCCAGCCTCGCTGGGAGGAGCGCTCGGCCAAGGGCGGGCTGCCCCTGCGCATGGAGCTCAAGCTCCCGCCGATTCCCGCGGTGATGGGCCGGCCCTCGGAGCTGAACGAGGTCGTGACCAACCTCATCCTGAACGCCATCGACGCCATGCCGGCGGGCGGCACCCTCACCATCCACACCCACGTGGAGCGGGGTGACGTCGTGGTCCTCACCGTGGCGGACACGGGCACCGGCATGCCGGAGGCCGTGCGCAAGCGCGTGTTCGATCCCTTCTTCACCACGAAGGGCGAGGCGGGGACGGGCCTCGGGCTCTCGGTGTCCTATTCGATCGTGAAGCGTCACAGCGGGGAGATGCGGGTGGACAGTGTCCTCGGCCGGGGTACCATGTTCACGATCGTGCTGCCGGTGGCGGTCGCATCGTCGACCGAGGCCGCGCTGGATGCCGACACCCCGGGCGGCCGGCGGGGCCGCATCCTCCTCGTGGACAACGACGCCCAGGTGCTCGCCATCCTGACCGAGATGCTGAAGGAGGCCGGACACGACGTGATCGCGGTCTCCAGCGGCGCCGCCGCCATGGACGTGTTCCGTCCCGGCTCCTTCGACGTGGTGCTCACCAACATCGGGATGGTGGGCATGACCGGCTGGGAGGTCGCGCAGCGGATCCGCGCGCACGATCGGAATATTCCCGTCGCCTTCATCACCGGGTGGGGGCTGCACGAGGAGGACCAGGAACGCTGCCGCCACCTGGGCATCCACCACGTGCTGTTCAAGCCGGTGGGCCCCGGCGAGTTGCATCGGACGATCCAGAGCACCCTCGCCGAGCACGCGGCCCGCGCTTAACGCCGGCTCCGCAGCGCCCGGCCGGCGGCGCCCCTAGGTCCCGATCACTCCGCCGTCACGCCGCCGAATCGCCACCGTGGCCGAGCGCGGTCGTCCGTCCGCGGCGAAGTCCGGCCAGTTGGACACCGCGCGCGGCTGATCGGGGTTGGAGCGGTCGCCCGGCACCTCGCCCGGGTGCTGGATGTTGACGAACGCGGTCCGATTGTCGGGCGTCGTGTGGAAGCCGGTGATCTCACAGCCCCGTGGCCCCGTGAGGAAGCGGCGGAACACGCCCTTCGAGGGATCGACGGCGAGCATCTGATTGTTGCCGAGCGGCGCGTAGCCATCCCGCCCGAGCGCGGTGGGCGAGATGTCGGTCTCCACCCACAGCGTGCCCATGGCGTCGATCCAGAGGCCGTCGGGACAGGCAAAGGGGTCCCCCTTGATCGTGCCGCTGCCTTCGGGACCCGCCTCCACGAACACGTCCCAGGTGAAGCGCGTCGCGGCGGGGCTTCCCTTGTCCTCGCGCCACCGCACGAGGTGGCCGTAGGGATTCGGCGCGCGACGGTTCGCCGGGTTCGCGCCCTCGTTGCCGTCGCGGCCGCGCTCGTTGTTGTACGTGCAGGAGCAGTACACCTCGCCCGTCACCGGATGCGGCACGATCCACTCCGTGCGGTCCATCTTGGTGGCGCCCAGGGCGTCGGCGGCCTGGCGCGCCCTCACGACCACCTCGCCCTGATCGCGGAACCCCTGGGCCTCCGTGAGAGGCCCCGTGCCGTGGACGAGCGGCAGCCAGGTGCCCGTGCCGTCCGCGTTGAAGCGCGCGACGTAGAGCGTGCCCACGTCGAGCAGGTTGCGGTTCACGTCCCGGTTACCGGGCTCCCAGGGCTTCGCGGGCACGAACTTGTACACGTACTCAAAGGCCGCGTCATCGCCCATGTAGAAGGCGAGGCGGCGGTCCTTCCCGACGAAGCACGCCGCGCCCTCGTGCGCAAAGCGGCCGAGCGCGGTGCGCTTGATGGGGACCGTGACGGGATCGTACGGGTCGATCTCCACGACCCAGCCGAAGCGGTGGAACTCGTTCGGATGCCGGCCGGCGTTGAAGCGCTCGTCGTGCTCGTCCCACCGGACACCACGCCCCTTGGCGGTCAGACGATACCGCCGCTGGTCGGGGGTGATCGTCCCACTGTTGACGAAGTAGAGATGCCAGTTCTCCTCGCACGTGAGGTACGTCCCCCACGGGGTCCAGCCGTGCGCGCAGCCGCTGTGCGTCCCGCGGACAAGGCGCCCCACCGGATCGTTGACGGTGCGCATGAGCGCGTGGGTGGACGCGGGCCCGGCGAGCGCGCAGTCGCTCCGCGCGGTGATGCGGCGCGCGTAGCGCGAAGGCCGCACCACCTGCCACCGGCCCGCCTCCAGCCGCACCTCGATCACCGACACGCCCACCGCATGCTGCGCCTTGACGACCTTCTCCGCGCTCCACGTATTCTGCCCGTCGGGAAACAGGAGGCCCTCGTCGAGGTACTCGTGATTCAGCACGAGGAGGCCGTGGGTGGAGTCGCGCGAGCCCGCGGGTAGCGGGAAGAAGTGCATCCCATCGTGATGCATGCCGGCCTGTAGCGCCTGCTCGGCGGCGGTGTTGGAGCCGTCCGGATTGAACGGCGGCATCGCGCCGGTGACGCCGACGGGATCCCCCCACCGGTAGAGGACCTGGGCGTCGTACTCCGGCGGCACCCGGAGCAGATCGTCGTTCGAGACGGGGACGGCGGTGAACCCGATGTTCGGTCGGGTGCCGGATGTCGCGCAGCCGGCCAGCGCGGCGAAGGCGACGAAGCCAAGTCCGGCCTTCAGCAGCTCGCGCCGCGACAGCAGCACCTCGGCGAAGGTGGGATTTCCCGAGGGATTGGAGATGTCCTCCGCGCCCTCGTGAAGATTCCGGCTCATCGGTGAGAGGCGCCGGCGCGGCGCCTACGCGCCCGGACCCGTGCTCCGGCGGACGCGGTCGGAGAGCTTGCAGAACGCGCAGAGCTCACCGGTGGTGACCTGGCCGCAGCGCACGCACTCGGTGAGCCTGACGTCCTGGGCGCGCTCGAAGACGGGCCGCGCCTTGTCCAGGAAGCCGAAGAGGAAGTTATGCTTGGCCCCCGGCGAGGCCTCCTCCATGCGGTTCAGGGTGTCCTTGTGCGCGAGCGACGTCGCCCCGTGCGCGAACGGGCACTCCTCGACGATGTAGTCGATGCCGCGCAGGAAGGCGTAGGCCGCGGTCTCGCGCTCGGACAGCCGGTAAAGCGGCTTCACTCGGCGAACGAGCTTGGGATGCGTAGCCTCGAGCATCGGCGACTGGCGGGCGAGCGCGTCCGTCTGCCAGTGCAGGACCGAGCCGAAGAGGGTCGCCGCCTCGTCGTCCAAGTTGTGGCCGGTGGCGACCACGCGATAGCCGTGCTCGAGGGCGGCGCGGTTCATGAGGTAGCGCTTGGAGAGCCCGCACGCCGAGCAGGTCGGGCGCCGCGTCACCTTCTGCACCTCCGGAATGGGCGCGCCCACCGCGTCCACGACCCGCTCGACGATCAGCTTCTGCCCGCGCGACGCCGCGAACGCCTCGCACTTCGCCTTGGATTCCACCGAGTACTCGAAGATGCCGAGATCCAGGTAGAGACCGGCCGTTTCGTACCCGTCGCCGATGAGCACGTCCCACAGCGCGAGGGAGTCCTTGCCGCCCGACACCGCCACCAGCACCGGCGTGTCCGGCGGGAACATGCGGTAATGGCGAATCGCCTCGCGCACCTGCTTCTGAAAAAACTCCAGGAAGTGGGGCGAGCAGAACGCCGCGTTGTGACGCCGCAGCTCGAGCGCCGCGCCCTCGCCGCACTTGCGGCACTTCATGCGACGCCGCCCCCGGAGATGACGGGACGCAGCTCGATCTCGTCGTCCTCGCCCACCACGGTGTCACTCGTGAGGAGCTCCGAGCCGCGAATCACGAGCACGGTCTCGGGAATCACGTCCAGCTCGCGCAGGAGATCTTTCACGCGCCGCTTGCCTGCGATCTCCACCTGGCGCTTGGGGTAGCGAAGGGTCACCTTCATCAGGCTGCGATTATACCCCGCGCGTGCTACAAGGGGTCGTCACCATGTCCACGCCCGACGACACCGCCGCGCATCACGACCGCGCGCGCCACGCGCGCACGCCGTGGACCACGGAGTCCAGCCGCCCCGTCTACGCGAACCAATGGATCCGCGTGCGCGAGGACGTGGCCGGCTTGCCCAACGGGCGCACGACCATCTACGGCGTGGTGGAGTGCGGGGAAGCGGTGGGCGTGCTCCCGTTCGTCGACCGTGACCACGTGCTGCTCGTAGGCCAGTACCGTTACGTGGCGCGGGGCTTCTACTGGGAGATGCCGACCGGCGCGAACCACGCGGGCGAGCCCCTGGAAGCCACAGCGCAGCGCGAGCTCGCCGAAGAGGGGGGCTACGAGGCTGGGCGGCTCGTGCCGCTCGGCGACTTCCACACCTCGAAGAGCATCCTGCGCGAGGTCGCCCACCTCTTCATCGCCGAGGATCTGCGGCCGGCCTCCCAGCCGCCCGACCACACGGAGTTCATCGAGCGGCGGACGTTTCCCTTCGCGGAGGTGCTCGCCATGGTCGAGCGCGGTGAGGTCAAGGACGCGATGACCATCGTCGCGGTCCTGCGCGCGGCCCGTCTCCGCGCGTGACGCTGACGCGCGGCGCGCCCGCGGCGCTCAGGCGGATTTGCCCGCGAGGTACATCGCGCCGGTGGGGGCTGGCACGCCGCGCTCCGGCTCCAGGGTGACCGCGAAGACGTCCACGCGCGTCACGCCGGGCAAGGGCTGGACGCGCAGGCTTCCCGTGCCCCCGGCGTCCACCGAGAACACGCCGGCGGGAACCGGCGCAGCCTGGCCCGCGATCGCCCAGAGCTGATAGGCCTTGCCCGGCGGGGCCGGCGGCAGACCCGCCGCGACGAGGATGCCGCCCGCCTTCTCGTGCCAGAGCATGCGGGCGCGAGCGCCGGGACTCGGGGCGAGGCCGCTCAGCGCGACCATCTGGGTCGCGGGATCGCGGAGGATCGCGAGGACCGACGCCTGCCGCTCCAGCTCCGCCTTGAGCGTCTGCGCCTCCTGCCCCAGGGCTTCGAGGCGACGCTCGTAGCGGCTGGACACGGCGAGCCCCACCGCGATCGCCGCGATGCCGGCGGCCATGGCGCCGGCGAGCACCACCGTCCACACGGAGCGCCGCGGCCGGGGGGTCAGCGGCATCACGCGCGCGCCGTTTCCCGCGCGCGGCGTCGCGCTGATTCGCGCGAGCAGCGCGGCCTTCACGTCGGGGGGCGGTGACTCCGGCCGCTCGGCGGCCACGCGCACGAGCGTCTCCTCGTACTGGCGGAGGGCGCGGCGCGCCGCCTCGTCGCCGCCGCGCAGCAGCGCCTCGAAGCGCCCGCGGTCCTCGGCGTCGAGCGAGCCGAGGGCATACCCCGCGGCCAGCTCCTGCAGCTCGTCCCGGCTCATCTCAGGGCTCACGCGTCGTCCACCTTGAAGACTGCCCGGAGGCGTTCGAGCCCCAGGCGGATGCGGGTCTTCACCGTCCCCAGCGGCTCTCCCAGCTTCGCGGCGATCTCCGACTGCGTCAGGCCCTCGAGAAAGGCCAGTTCGATGGCCCGCCGCTGCGGACCCGGCAGCTGCTCGAGGGCGCCCTGCGCCAGCCCGCGGTCCTCCGCGGCCAGCCCGGGATCGTCCGCCCGGGTCCCGACCGCCGCGGCCACGCGCTCGTCCACCGGCGCCACGAACGTCTGCTCTCTTCTACGGATGGAACGGAGCTTGTCGATTGCTCGAGTCTTGGCCCGCATCACGAGCCACGCCTCGGGGCTGCCGCGGGACGGGTCGTAGCTGGGGGCGTCCCGCCAGATCTGCCAGAACACCTCCTGCAGCACCTCCTTCGCCGCCTCGGGATCCCGCAGGATCCGCCGGATCAGGCCGAACGCCAGCGCCGCGTACGCGTCGTAGAAACGTTCGAAGTCGCCGCGGTCGCCGCGAGCGATGCCCGCGATGAGATCGGCGGCGGCGGAGACTCGATGGCCCTCGTGCATCCTGGCGTCCATGAGTATCAGAGGCACCGGGCTCTGACAACTTCGAGGGGCGAGATCCGCCGAGGGGGCCCCGCGCGTAGAAAGACTGGGAGGGTGTGGCGACCGCTACTGGCGAAGCTTGAACCGCTGGATCTTTCCCGTCGCGGTCTTGGGCAGCTCGCCCACGAACTCGATCCAGCGGGGGTACTTGTAGGGGGCGATCTTGTCCTTCACGAACTGCTTGATCTCGGCGTCGAGCGCGGGGCCCCCGGTATGGCCGTCCTTGAGCACCACGTAGGCCTTGGGCTTCACGAGGCGCTCGTCGTCCTCCTGCCCCACCACGGCGACCTCGAGCACGGCGGGATGGCTGATGAGGGTGTTCTCCACCTCGACGGGCGAGACCCAGATGCCGCCGACCTTCAGCATGTCGTCGCCCCGCCCGCAGTACCAGAAGAACCCGTCCTGATCCTCGTAGTACTTGTCGCCGGTGTTGATCCAGTGGCCGTGCAGCGTGTTCTTGGTCTTCTCGTGCTGATTC
>Ga0075423_10000549_pt1 | contig 30478 bp, 27 predicted proteins | sample SoiMethybrSBSTD2_FD_80114 | JGI IMG/M metagenome (GOLD analysis project Ga0075423, IMG submission 80114) | Bulk soil microbial communities from a Populus tree surrounding site in Tennessee, USA - Soil MetaG P. TD hybrid SBSTD2 | ecosystem: Environmental > Terrestrial > Soil > Tree plantation...
GACCAGGGCCAGCGCGAGCAGGGCGAGGGAGACGCCGTCGGAGAGGCGGCGGTTGATCGCGTCGGCTGCGATCAGCACGAGCAGGACCGCCGCGACGAGGATGTAGCGGGACCCTTCCGCCGGCCGCGCCGCCATCGCCAGCAGCAGCCAGTAGGAGCCGAGCACGAGCAGCCAGATCCAGATCGTGCGGGGCAGCCCGCCGAGCAGGAGGCGGACGAGGACGGCCGCCCCGGCGGCGACCGCGAGCGCCCGGCCGAACCAGGTCACCGGGGTGACGTAGGCGGCGGCCACGATCGTGTTGGTCCCGGTCAGCGATCCCAACGCCGCCGCGGCGCCGTGCAGGAAGGTTTCCGGGATCAGGTGGAGGTTGCCGGCATGGGTTTCGCTCTGCCCGAACTTGCGCGCCCAGACCCACCAGATCGCGTAGAGGCCGAGCGGGACGAGGACGATCCAGGCACGGCGCAGGGCGTCCTTACGGCGCTGGACCAGCAGCCAGACGGCGACCCCGACGGCAAAGGGGATGCCCAGCTCGATCATCGCGACCGAGAGGGTGAGCAGGAGGCAGGCGAGGACGTCGCCGCGCCGGTCTTCGCGCTGGAGCGCCAGGACCGCGCCGAGGCCGGCCGCGAGCGAGGCGGCGGTGTTGAAGTCCAGCGGCCAGAGCAGCTGCTCGCGGGCGAAGCCGAGGAAGAGGAGGACAATGCAGGGCGCCAGCGCGGCGACCGCGCCGATCCGCCGCCGCGCCAGCTCGAAGGTGAGGACGACGCAGGCGAACAGCGAGGCGATGTTGATCAGGACGAAGATCGTGTACCTGGGGCCGAAGACGGCGAAGACCAGCTCGTAGACGAAGCGCCCGCCGAACGGCAGGTGGCCGTTGAACGGGGCGAAGAGGTATTCCGGGCTGAAGGGGGCGAAGTGGACGAGCTGGCCCTGCCGGTCGGCGACGCGGCCGTAGTAGAAGAGTTCGTCGACGGCGAAGCCCTGGCCATGCGCCGTGTAGAGGATCAGCGCCGTGGAGAAGAGCATCGCCACGCCGAGCACCGCCCAGGCGACCCGTGGTTCGTGCAGGCGGCTCAAGGCTCTTGGCGCCGGTAGTCGCCGCGGCTCAGGTGGTGCTCGAGGAAGACGTAGAGGACGATGAAGAGATAGCGGCTGCCCATCTCGTTGAGGCGCAGCTTCGAGACCCCGGCTTTGCGGTTGGTCCAGGAGATCGGCACGATGCCGTAGCTGTAACCGCGCACGACCGCCTTCAGCGGCAGCTCGACGGTCAGGTTGAAGTGGTGGGAGAGGAGGGGCTGGAGGTTCTCGATCACCTCGCGCCGGTAGGCCTTGAAGGCGTTGGTGGTGTCGTTGTAGCCGTGGCGGAAGAGCGCCCGGATGCCCCAGTTGACGATCCTGTTCATGATCAGCTTCGAGCGCGGGTAGTCGATCACCGCCGAGCCGTGGACGAAGCGCGAGCCGAAAGCGCACTCGTAGCCTTCTTCGAGCAGGCGCTGGTAGGAGACGAGGTCTTGTGGGCTGTCGGAGCCGTCCGCCATCACGATCGCCACCGCGTCCCCCTCGAAGGCCTCCAGCCCGGCGCGGACCGCGAAGCCGAAGCCCTTTTCGTACGGCGAAGGCAGGCAACGCACCCGCGGCTGCTCGGCGGCCATCGCTTCGACCACCGCGGCGGTGCGGTCGGCGCTGGAGTCGTCGACGACGATCACCTCGTGCTCGATCTCCGCGTCGGTGAGAGCGGAGACGATTTCGGTCACGGTCGAGCCGATCGTCTGCTCCTCGTCGCAGGCGGGAATGACCACGGAAAGCTTCACCAGCTCACCGCTTGCCGATTACCAGGAACTGCTTTCCGAGCAGCCTCCAAGCCGGTCGCATCCGCAGGTAGGCACGGGTCAGGCGGCGGGAGGGAGGAAGGATGCCCCGGAAGGAGTAGGGCAGGTAGCGGGGCACGACCAGCTCGGGCTCGAATCCCGCCGCGTACAGGTGCTCGGCGATCGCGGTGTGGGTCAGCGCCACATGGTGGTCGGCGCAGTCCCAGTACTCCTTGGTGCAGTAGCGGTAGTTCGGACCCATGATCGCGATCCGCCCGCCGCTGCCCATCGCGCCATGCATCTTCTGGAGGAAGGCCGCGATCGCCTCCTGGTCGGACAGGTGCTCGAGGAAGTTCGAGACGAAGACACCGTCGAAATGCCCTTCCGGAAGCTCTACGTCCATGATTGAGGCGACGATCGTCTTCGTCCCCGGCGCGTGGTTTGCCTCCGGGTAGGCGACCTCGTCGACGGCCCAGGTCTCCTTTGCCTCGATGGATCCGATGAACTCCCCGCGGCCCGCGGCGGGATCGAGAACCGTGTCGGGAAAGCCCATCAGGGAGTGCACGTGGGGGGCGATCTCCTCCCACACGGCCGCTCTGCGCCGCTGGTCGACGTCGCGAAAGCGGTATGCGTAGAGACGCTCGTAGTTCATCCGTGGTGCGGTCGATGGGGGGGTCGGCTCACCGCTCAAAATCCCAGCGCCTCTTCGAGTTGCTCCTCGTGCTGGACAGCCCAATCGAACAGGTCGCCGAGGATGTCGCGGGAGGACCTTCGCGGCGCCCAAGAGGATAGGGAAGAGAGATGCGAGCAGTCCGAGAGGTAGATCGGCACGTCTCCCGGCCGCGTCTCGGGATCGGAGCCGACCTCTACCTCGTTGCCGGTCAGCTCACGACAGAGCGCGGTCGCCTCCAGCAGCGAGAGGCTGCAGTCGCGGCCGCCGCCGACGTTGGCCACCGCGCCGCTCCAGCCCTCCGGGTCGCCGAGCTGCTCGTCGACCAGGTCGACGAGGTCGTCGACGTGGAGCAGGTCGCGCACCTGCTTGCCGGCGCCGCCGAAGCCGATGTAGGTGAGCGGTCGGCCGAAGTGGTGGCTTAGCAGCCACCAGGAGAAGACGCCCTGGTCGACCTTGCCCATCTGCCAGGGCCCGGCGATCACGCCACAGCGGTTGACGACGGCGGGCAGGCCGAAGGCGTCGGCGTACTCCTCGATCAGCAGCTCGGCCGCCAGCTTGGTGGCGCCGTAGAAGGTGCGGGCGCCGGACAGAGGGAAGTCCTCCGAGATCCCCCGCGGGCCGGCGCCTGGGTGCGGCTGCTCGGCGGCCAGCTCAAAACGGGTCTCGGTCTCCTCCAGCCCCAGCTCGAGCTGGGGGCCGATCGGGTAGACGCGGCTGGTCGAGAGGAAGACGACGAAAGCGTCCTCCTTGCGGGCGCGCTCGAGGCAGTTGAAGGCGCCGACGAGGTTGGTCTGCACCGAGTAGGAGGGGTCTGCGATGCCGGCGAGGACCGAGGGCTCGGCCGAGCACTCGACCATCGCCTCGAAGCTCCCCGCCGCGGCCAGGTCGGCGGGCTCGCGCACGTCGCCGTGGACGAACTCGACCCCCGCCTCGCGCAGGCGAGCCAGGTTCAGCTCCGAGCCGCGCCGCATCAGGTTGTCGAGCGCCGCCAGCTCCCAATCGGGGTGGCGCGCCGCCAGCGAGACGCTCAGGTTCGCGCCGACAAATCCGGCTCCGCCGGTGACGAGGATCCGCATCCGGCGCGCATTCATAGCAGGGGCCGGTGCCGCCATCGGGCACGGGTGACCTGGCGAGTGGCTACTCTGCCGCTTCCATGCCGACCGCAATCGTCACCGGGTCCGGCGGCCTGATCGGCTCCGAGTCCGTCCGCCGCTTCGTCGAGGCAGGCTGGGACGTCGTCGGGCTGGAGAACGATATGCGCGCCCGCTTCTTCGGCGAGGAGGCGTCGACCGCGCACGTGACCGAGGAGCTGCGCGAGGGCTACCCGCGGGAGTTCCGCTCGCTCGACCTCGACATCCGCGACGCCGAGGGCGTCAGCCGCGCCTTCGCCGAGCTGTCCGGTTCGCTGGAGGTGGTGATCCACACCGCCGCCCAGCCCTCGCACGACTGGGCGGCGCGCGACCCCCAGACCGACTTCGGCGTCAACGCCCTGGGCACCCTCAACCTGCTCGAGGCGGCGCGCGAGCACGTCCCGGACGCCCCCTTCGTCTTCTGCTCGACCAACAAGGTCTACGGCGACACGCCCAACTTCCTGCCCCTGGAAGAGCTGGAGAAGCGGCTGGAGCTGCCCGAGTCGCACCAGTACTACGGAGGGATTCCGACCTCGATGTCGATCGACCACTCGACCCACTCGCTGTTCGGCGTCTCCAAGGCGGCCGCCGACCTGCTCGTGCAGGAGTACGGCCGCTACTTCGAGATGCCCACCGTCTGCTTCCGGGGCGGCTGCCTGACCGGGCCCCAGCACGCCGGCGCCCAGCTGCACGGCTTCCTCGCCTACCTGATGAAGTGCACGGTCACCGGCACCCCGTACACCGTCTTCGGCTACGGCGGCAAGCAGGTGCGCGACAACATCCACAGCGCCGACCTGGTCGCCTGCTTCCAGTCCTTCCAGCGCGCCCCGCGCGCCGCCGCCGTCTACAACATGGGCGGCGGCCGCCGCAGCAACTGCTCGATGCTGGAGGCGATCGAGGTCTGCGAGCAAATCGCCGGCCGCGAGCTGAGCTGGGAGCTGAGCGAGGAGAACCGCATCGGCGACCACCGCTGGTGGATCTCCGACGTCTCGGACTTCGAGGAGCACTACCCCGACTGGCGGCCGCGCTACGGCATCGAGGAGATCCTGCGGGAGATGCACGAGCAGAACGTCGAGCGCTGGATGGCGACGGCGGGCTGAGCTCAGCCCGCTTCTCGTTCGAGCGGGCAGGCCGTCGCGGCGCCGCCTTCGAGCGTCATCTTCCAGGGCACGGCAGGGGCGAGGTCGGTCGGGATCGGAACCGCGACGGCTTCCTGGGGCCCGACTCCGGCCTGGAAGTCGACCGGCATCGGAGTGCCTTCGGCCGGCGTTGCGAAGCGGCGCATCTGAATGTCGGTCACCGGCTTCGCGCCGGCGACGATCGCCACTCCGCCGGGCGGGACCTTGAGCTCGCTGTCCGCGGCGACGTCGAAGCAGCCCCGGCCCGGGACCGCCGGGCGCGCGATCGGCTCGACCGCGACCCGCAGCGCGTTGAGCAGCACCTTGTCGGCGGCGAAGCGGGCCGGCTCGGAGCTTTCCCGCAGCTCCTCGATCGTGTAGGCGGGCGATCCGTACGCATCGACAGCCGAGAAGTAGGAACCGGCGTCGATGTGGTCGAAGCCGGTGTCGGCGAATTCTTCTTCGAGATAGAAGGCGGGGTCGACGGTGTCGCGGGCGATCTCCAGCGCGGTCAGGTTGCCGCGCACGATCTTGGTGCTGCTCGCGTAGCTTTCGTAGGCCTCGTGGAAGAAGAGGGCGTTGCTGGCGATAGCCGCGGCGAGGACGGCGACGAGTGGACCAAGCAGACGTTTGCTTAGGCTCACCCCGCGCAGCAGCTCGGTCGCGACGAGCAGGACGAAGACCGCGCCGGGGAGCTGGTAGCGGCTCGCCCAGGGCACGCGACCTGGTTTCAGGTCGAAGCCGCCAAGGATCCAGAAGGAAAGGCCGATCGCGAGGACGACCCAGAGCGAGCGCGGAATCCGCCCCATCGTGTACGTGCGCCAGACCGCAAGGCCGCCCAGCAGGACGGCGAGCGGGCGGCCCCAGTCGAGCCCTCCCGGCGAGGCGATCCCTTCGACCGGGGTAGCCAGGCCGAGCAGGGCGGCGATCGCCGAGCCGAAGGAGTCGAGGACGAAGAGCGGCGAGGCGGCGATGTTGTGCAGCGAGAGCGCGCTTTCCGCTTCGCTGCCCCAGCCGAGCCACCAGATCGCATATAGCACGACGGGGACGAGGACGACGTAGGCGCGGCGGCGCCAGTCGCGTTCGCCTCGTCGCAGGACGATGTCGAGCGCGGCGCCGAGGGCGAAGGAGACCCAGAGGCTGGAGAAGAGCATCGTGGCGACCAGCCAGGCGCAGGCGAAGCCGTCGCCGAGCCGGTCGCGCCGATCGAGGGCGACGAGCATGCCGAGGCCGCAGGTGAGCGCGCCGAGGAACGTGATCGACGAGAACCAGAGGAGGTCTTCGAAGGCGGAGCCGAGGAAGATCACCGGCAGGGCGGCGATCAGCGCCGGCCACGGTCCCAGCCGGCGGCGGATCCAGATGAAGAGGAACCAGTCGCCGAGCAGGAACATCGCCGTCGAGACGAGGCGGAAGGGCACGAGCGAGCCCATGCCGAAACCGTCGAGGAGCAGCTTCCAGATCGCCACCGCGCCGGCCACCAGGTGCTCGTTGTCGGGGTTGAGGAAGGCGTCGGCGGTGAAGCCCTGCCGGTAGAGGATGAAGGTCCAGTCGTCGAGGATGAAGGTCAGCCTCGAGCCCAGCACGACGATGAAGAGGCCGCTGGCCGCCATCGCCGCGATCAGCAGCAGAGAGGCCGGTTCCCTGGCTCGGTGTGCCCCGCCCACGCCGGTAACCTATAGATCGCTCTTGCCGCGTTCGATCTCTTTCCTCGATCTCCGGGCCGGGCAGGCCGAGATCGAGGCGGAGCTGGCAGCCGCGCTGGAACGGGTGCTGTCCTCGGGTCAATATCTGCTCGGCCCCGAGCTGGAGGCGTTCGAGCGCGAGTTCGCCGCTTACTGCGGGGTGCGCCATTGCGTCGGCGTCGCCAGCGGCCTTAGCGCGATCGAGCTGACCCTGCGCGCCGCCGGGATAGGGGCCGGCGACGAGGTGATCGTTCCCGCCTACACCTGGGTCGCGACGTGGCTCGCGGTGAGCGCGACCGGCGCCACCCCGGTCGGCGTAGACGTGCTCGAGTCGACGTACAACATCGATCCCGAGCAGGCCGAGGCATCGGTCACTCCGAATACGGCGGCGATCGTCCCGGTGCATTTTCGCGGCGAGCCGGCGGACATGGCGGCGATCGGGGCAGTGGCGAGCGCGCACTGCCTGCTCGTGATCGAGGACGCCGCGCAGGCCCACGGTGCCAAGCACGACGGCAAGCGTGCGGGAAGCCTCGGTGACGCCGGTGCCTTCTCGTTCTACCCGGCAAAGAACCTGGGCGCGCTCGGGGACGGCGGGGCTGTCACCACCGACGACGACGAGCTGGCGGCGAAGCTGCGACTCCTGCGCAACTACGGGATGAGGGATCGCTACCGGATCGAGACCGCTGGGGTCAACTCCCGCCTGGCGGAGCTCCAGGCGGCCGTATTGCGGGTCAAGCTTCCCCGCCTGGATGCCTGGAACCGGGCGCGCGCTGCGCTTGCCGAGATGTACGGCCGTGCCTTCGCGGGCGAGGCCGCGATCCGGATGCCGCAACCGCCCCCCTGGGCGGACCCCGTCTGGCACTTGTACCTGGTCGGTCTTGCGGAGCGCGACCGCTGCGCGGGATCGCTGGCGGCACGCGGAATCGAGTCGCTCGTCCACTACCCGGTGCTGCCCCACCTCTCCGGCGCTTACGGCGGCGATGCGGCCCGGGGAAGCTTCCCCGTCGCGGAGCGCCTCTCCGCGGCGGCGTTGAGCCTGCCGCTGCACCCCCATCTGGCGCGCACGGGCTGCGATGCGGTGGCCGCGGCGCTGCTCGACGCCCTCTCAGACACGCAATAGGAGCGGCAGCCCTCGACTAGCATGCAGCTCGCTGATGGCCGATGGATCTCGTAGCCGCAGGCTGCCGCGCCGTGTGCTGGACTGGGCGGTCCGCCCGTATCTGACCGATCTGCAGGCGCGTTTGGACGCCAACCGCGACGCCATCCAGCGCCTGCACGTCGACCTGGGAAGGGTCCATCGGGAGCTCGAGCAGGTCAACGACAGGGCTCACAGCGCCGAGATCGACGCCGGGCGCGCGGCCGGCATCGCGCGCCACATCTACGACGAAGAGCCGGCCAACCGGCGCCGTCTGCACGCGCTGCGCGCAAGCGAGGAGTACGAGCTCGCCTTCACCGAAAGCGAGCCGCTGGTGAGCTTTCTGATTCCCACCTACAGCTCCTATGAGACCCTGAGAAACGTCGCCCTTCCCTCGATCCTGGGGCAGACCTACGCGAACCTCGAGGTGATCGTCGTCGGCGACTGCGCCCCGCCGGAGACCGAGGAGGCGATCGCCTCGATCGGGGACCCTCGGGTCACCTACTTCAACCGCACCTTGCGCGGCCCTTACCCGGAGGAGCCCGATCGCCGCTGGTACGTGATCGGCTCCCCTCCCTACAACGAGGCTCTCGCCCGCGTGCGCGGGCGCTGGATCGCCGGCCTGGGCGACGACGACGCCGTTCGGCCGATCCACACCGAGCGCCTCCTGGAGGCGGCGCAGAAGCATCGCTACGAGCACTGCTACGGGAGCCAGCTGGTCAACTTTGCCGAGGGCGAGCCGATCACCCTCGGGCGCTTCCCGCCGCAGCTCGGCGAGTGGGGCCTGCAGGCGGCGATTTTCCACGCCGGCCTGCGCTACTTCGAATCGGAGCTCTCCGACGCTATCTACCGCGAGGCCAACGACTGGTCGATGTGCCGACGGATGCTGCGCGCCGGGGTCCGCTTCGGAATGGTCGACGAGGTCGTCGTCGAGAAGCACGAGACGCGCCGCCGGTCTGCCAAGGAGTGGCGAAGCGGCTCCGTCCCCACGGTGGATTAGTCTCCACCATCGACCGCCGACCTGAAGGCGTCGTAGTCGCGGTAGTAGTCGGCCTCGTCGTAGTAGGCGGAGGCGAGCACCATGCAAACCGATCCGGAGGAGAAGTTCTCCAGCTCGCGCCAGATCATCGGCGGCAGATGCAGACCGATCCGTGAGCGGTTCAAGGTGATCGTTCGCCGCGCCGAGCCGTCGTCGAGGACAACGTCGAAGCTGCCGCTGATCGCGACGATCAGCTGTTCCAGCGCGCGATGGGCATGGCCGCCCCTCGTCGCGCCCCCGGGGACGTCGTACAGGTAGTAGACCCGCGCGATCGGGAACGGCACGTGCCGTTCCTCCTCGATGAAGGTGAGGTTGCCTTGCTCATTGTGGATGACGGGGAGCTCGAGGAGCTTGCAATCGTCGACGCTCAAGGGCGCGAGGACCCTAGCATTGCCGTAACCGCCTCGAACGGTAGGTTCGCATCCTCAATGGCCGCCATTCATCCAACTGCCGCTGTCGAGGCCGACTCGATCGGCGCCGGCGTCACGATCGGCGAGTTCGCGGTCGTCCGTGCCGGCGCCGTGCTCGGCGACGGTGCGTCGATCCACCCGCACGTCGTGATCGAGCCCGGTGTCGAGATAGGGGAGGGGGTCGAGGTCCTGCCGGGCGCCTATCTCGGCCGCTCGCCCCGCGCGACGCGCGGCATCGCCCGCGAGCCGACCTTCGAGGCGTCTCTGCGGGTGGGCGCGGGCTGCTCGATCGGCGCCGCGGCGGTCGTCTACTACGACGTCGAGATCGGCGACGACACTCTCCTCGGCGACGGCGCGATCGTGCGCGAGCTCTGCCGGATCGGCGCGAGGGCCGTGATCGGTGCCCAGGTGAGCCTGGACCGGGACGTGATCGTGGGCGACGGCGTCAGGGTGATGCACAAGGCCCATCTGACCGGGCACACGCAGGTGGGCGAGGGGGCCTTCGTCGGCCCCCTGGTGTCGACCGTCAACGACAACGCCATGGGGCGGGAGGGATACAGCGAGGGGAGCGTACGCGGGCCGATGATCGAGGCCGGCGCGATGATCGGCGGCGGCGCCTCGCTGCTTCCCGGCGTCGTCCTCGGGCGCGCCTCTGTCGTTGCCGCGGGCGCCGTCGTGACCAGGGACGTCGAGGCGGGCACCACGGTGATGGGCGTCCCGGCCCGCCCGGTATGAGCAAGCCGATCGCGATCGAGGTCAGCGGGGTCGAGAAGACCTTCCGTATCCCGACGCACAAGGTCGACTCGCTGAAGGAGCGGCTGACGACCTTCTCCCAACAGGACTTTCGTGAGCTTCAGGCGCTGCGCGGCGTTTCCTTCGAGGTCGAGCGGGGCGAGTTCTTCGGCATCGTCGGCCGCAACGGCTCCGGCAAGAGCACCCTGCTGAAGATCCTCGCCAGCATCTATGCCGCCGACGGCGGCCGGGTGCGGATGGCCGGCCAGCTCGCTCCCTTCATCGAGCTCGGCGTCGGCTTCAACCCGGAGCTGACCGCGCGCGAGAACGTCGAGCTGAATGGGGTGATGATGGGGCTGACCCGGCGCGACGCCCGCAGCCGCCTCGCCGCCGTGCTCGCGTTCGCCGAGCTGGAGGAGTTCGTCGACCTCAAGCTGAAGAACTACTCCTCGGGGATGCTGGTCCGACTCGCCTTCTCGGTGATGATCCAATCCGACGCCGAGATCCTCCTGATCGACGAGGTGCTGGCGGTTGGCGACGCCTCCTTCCAGCAGAAATGCTCCGACGTCTTCCACGAGATCCGCGACTCGGCCCGCACCGTCGTCTTCGTCACCCATGACATGAGCGCGGTCGAGCAGTACTGCCACCGGGCGATGCTGCTGCACGACGGCGAGATCAAGGCGATTGGCGACTCGGGCGAGGTGGCGCGCAGCTACCTGCGGCTCAACTTCGAACAGGCGCCGGGCGAGAGCGATGCCGATATGGGCGGCGTCGCCGACATCACCCTCGCCGACGTCTGGCTGGAGGACGGCGACGGCAAGCGGATCACCAACGTCGAAAGGGAGGCGGAGGTGGGCTTCGGCGCCGTGCTGGAGGCCCACCGCACGGTCGAGGGACCGACCTTCGGCTTCATCTTCACCAACAGCGACGGCGTCGAGGTGACCGGCTTCGGACTCGGCCTTCCCAAGGACCTGCCGGATCGCCTCGAGGCTGGGCAGCGGGTGCGCTTGAGCGGCGAGATCGAAAACCGCATGGCGCCGGGTCGCTACGTAGTGAAGTGCTGGATCCACCGCGAGCACAACTACGCCAACCTCGTCCTCCACTCGCCGCAGGTGCTCGACTTCGTCGTCTTCGGCAAGGAGGGCGCCGGCGTGGTCTCCCTCGACCACGCCGTCAGCGCGACGGTGGAGGGCCCGTGAACGCCCAGCCGCAGACCGCCGAGCTGCGCGAGGTCGGCGGGCCGTCGGCGCTGGGGGGCGGCTGGAGTCGCTTCTTTGAGCTGCTCTGGCTGATGTCCGTGACCGAGTTCAAGAAGACCTTCTTCGGCACTGCGCTCGGCTACCTCTGGTCGCTGGTCCGCCCGCTGCTGCTCTTCGCCGTCCTCTTGCTCGTCTTCACCCAGGTCTTCAAAATCGACATCCCGCATTATCCAGTTCTGCTTCTCTTCAACATTGTCCTCTTCGGCTTCTTCCAGGAAGCGACGGGCGGAGCGGTCAGCTCAGTGCTGGCGCAGGAGGGGATCGTCCGCAAGACGCAGTTCCCGCGACTCGTCATTCCCCTCGCGGTCGTTCTCACTGCGCTTTTCACCCTGGGCCTCAACATGATCGTCGTCTTCGGCTTCATGCTGGGCTTCGGCGTCTATCCGATGTGGACCTGGCTATTGCTGCCGGTGCTCTTCGCGCCGCTGTTCGTTTTCGTCTGCGCGCTGGCGATGCTGCTTTCAGCGCTCAACGTCCGCTTCCGCGACGTGACGATCATCTGGGTGGTCGTGGCGACGGCGCTCAACTACGCGACGCCGGTCATCTATCCGCTCGAATTCGTTCAAGGCACGCTCAAGCACCTCCTGATGGCGAACCCGCTGACGCCGATCTTCCAGCAGGCTCACGTCTGGATGATCGACTCGCACGCCGAAGGCGTATGGGCGGCCGCCGGGGGGCCGCTGCCGCTGATCGCCGCAGGCCTGATCTACGTCGCCGTCTGCATCCTGGGCGTCTGGGTTTTCAATCGCGAGGCCCCGCGGATCGCCGAGCAGCTTTGAGCGAGGCGCTACTTTGTCCGCGGGGTGCGTTTCAGGTGGTGCCTTTGATCCGCAGATGGACATTTCTCGCCGTTCTCGCCGTGGCGCTGCTCGGACCGCCGGCGGGCGCAGGCGCGGCGCCTGCGCCGCCCGGCTTCAGCGTCGGGATCTCGCCCCAGACCCCGGCCGGCGACCCGGACTACACGCTGATGGCCGAGGCGGGGGTCAAGAGCCTGCGGCTGCCGCTCGGTTGGGCCGACGTCGAGCGCCAGAGTCCCTACTTCTCCCCGCCTGACTGGTCGGACTTCGATCGCTCGGTGGCGCTTGCGGCGAAATACGGGATGCGTGTCTTCCCCTTCATTTCGGGCTCGCCGTCCTGGGTCGCCGGGCGGGAACTGATCGAACCGGTGCGACACGCCTGGGCGGGTAGGGCCTGGGCCTCGTTCCTCACCCAGGCCGTGCAGCGCTACGGGCCCTACGGCTCCTTTTGGCGCGAGAACCCCGAGCTTCCCTTCTTGCCGATCCACGCCTGGGAGATCTGGAACGAGGAGAACATCGTCACCTTCTCCGCCCGGCCCAATCCCGAGCGCTACGCCGGCCTGCTTCGGATTGCCGGCCGTGCCATCCATGTCGCCGACCCGGGCGCCAAGGTCATCCTCGGCGGCCTCTTCGGCCGCCCGTTGCAGGTGCCGCCGAACATCCCTTCAGGCGCCTTCCTCGACGGCGTCTACCGCGCTCGCAACGTGAAGCGGTTCTTCGACGGCATCGCCCTGCACCCCTACGTCGCCGATGCCGACGCGATGGCCCCGCAGATCCGCAACCTGCGGCGGATCATGCGCATCCACCATGACGCCGCCACGCCGCTCTACATCACTGAGCTTGGCTGGGGCTCCGACAGCTATCAGACGCGTTGGGAGCGCGGGCTCTTCGGCCAGGCGCGCGAGCTCGACCAGGCCTTCTCGATGCTCGTCGACCACCGCTACACCTGGCGGGTGAGGGGCGTCTGGTGGTTCTCCTGGGCCGACGCGGGCCGACTTTGCCAGTTCTGCGACTCGGCCGGCCTGCTCACCGACCGCCGCGAAGCGAAGCCCGCCTGGTACCGCTTCACCGCTTGGACCGGCGGCGACGCCGAAATCGTCCCGCGGGCGAGCTTCGGCGAACCGTCGCCGTTTCCCGGCTCAGCCGGCGCGGAATAGGTTGACCGAGCCGATGCGGCGCATCGTGTACTGGTCGTAGGGAAGGTCCCCGCGCCAGCGGTTGTGGGCCTCGGCGGAGACGAAGTAGGTCTCGGGGTCGCGCTCCATCTGCCCGATCTGGGCCGCCAGCTCCTCCGCGGAGAGGCCGAGGGCGGCGACGATGCGGTCGAGTTTTTCGCGGTGCTCCTTGGCGCCCCAGCCGGCGAGCACGTGGTCGATGGCGTGGATCGAACAGCCCCCGCGCACCGCCACCAGCTCGTGGCCCGCTTCGACCACGCCGGCGACGTGCTCGAGCGGAACGTGCTCGAGCACGGAGATCGAGTAGACGGCGGCGTAGTCGTCCGCGAGCGGCTCGCTCGGCGGAAACAGCTCGCGGATGAAGTGCACGTCCGGGTAGGCGGTCTGGAAGCGTTTGAACTCGCGCGGGCCGTTGCCGAGGCCCATGTAGTCGTCGACGACGGTGACCCTGTAGCCGAGCCTGGAGAGCATTCCGGCGACCAGCGGCTCGCCCGCTCCGATCTCGAGGATGCGCGCGCCGCGCTCGACGTGGCCGAGGATCGCCTTGATCGCCCAGCAGCGCTGCAGGTCCTTCATGTCGAAGCTGGCGCCAGCCAGGCCGGTCATGTGATCGGCGCTGTCGGCGAAGTCGCGCACCGTGCCGTAGGAGATCGGCGGCAGCGGGAAGCTGCCGGTGTAGCGCTCGGCGATCGGCCACAGCGAGCTGTCGGCGATCGTCCAGGCGGAGGCATTGGCCCCCGGGGTTGCGCTCGCCGGCGCGTAGAGAGCCGCTTTACCCGCGACCTTGCGCAGCAGCGGCGAGCGCGCCGCCGCCGCCCGCAGGCGTTGCGTCGTCGCGCTCACGCCGCCGAGCTCACGGTCTGTCCTTCGGCTGAGCGGGCGCGCAGGAAGTCCGCCAATCCCTCGGCATTTGCGCGCCAGCTCAACTGCTCGGCGGCGAAGCGACGGGAGCCCTCGCCGAGCCGCTCGGCGAGCTCCCGATTGGCCAGAAGCGTTTCGATGTGAGTGACGATCTCCATCGCGTTCCCCTGCTCCAGCAAAAGCACGTTTTTCCCGTGCTCGAGGTCGTTGCCGATGTTGCAGTGCGGCAAGATAACCGGCCGTCCCATGGCCAGGAACTCCGGCAGCTTGGAAGGCAGGCGGTAGCGGTTGAAGTCGTCCGGGGGCCCCGGCTGGACGTACGCGTCAGCGACGGCGAGATAGGCGGGGATGTCGCGCCAGGGGATCGGGCCGAGCTCGATCACGCCGTCGCCGAGGGCGCGGAACGAGCGCGGGTCGGGCCCGCCGAACTCGGTGTGCCCGAGCCGCACCAACCGGACCCTGTGGCCGCGCCGCTGAAGCAGCTTCACCGCCAGGTAGAGGCTCAGCATCTCGTGCTGGTTGGCGTAGTGGATGGTGCCGTGGTAGACCAGCACGAATTCCTCGTCGGTCAGTCCGAGCTCGTCCCGTGGCGGCGGCTCGATGTCGGGGCGGAAGCGCTCGAGGTCGATGCCCGGGCGGACCACCCGGTGGGGCCGCTCTGCGGCGTTGAACTCGTTCAACGCCTCGGTGATCACGGTGATCCCCGCCGCCCCGTCGAGGAACTCGCGGTGGTGGGTGGGGTGGATCAGGTCGATCGGGGCGAGGCTGTCCTGCTGGCGCAGCGGCAACCGCTGCAGTTCGGCCAGGGAGCGCCCGGTCGCCGATTCGATCAGAAGTTTCTCGTTGTCCTCGAGGTGGACGACATAGGGGACGCCGAGGCGTCGCACCGCGTCGATCGTCAAGAGGCGCACGCGCTCGCGTGGGGTCCAGGCGACGATCATCGTTTCCTTCGGGTTCGCCTGCATCTCGCGCAGCTTGCGTTCCAGGTCATCGTGCGAGATGCATTCGAAGCGCGGCTCGCCGACGGCGGATGCGCGGCTCGGGTCGCCGCGGCCGGCAACCGTCACCTCCCAGCCCATCTCGGTCAGCTCGTTGCTGAAGTGATAGGCCTGGATCGCGCTGTTGACGTCGAACGGGCCGAAGTAGACGAAGAGAGCTCTCATCGTCTGCCGAGCGGTGCCGTAGCCCGGTAGACGCGTTCGCGCCACCCGGCGGGCACGTAGTCGGCCAGCTGCTGGGCGAAGCCGGGGTTGAAGTAGGGGTCGCCGCGCATCAACTCGTCATACCAGCAATCGACGAAGAGGGCTCGGTCGACGGCGTCGGTGGTGACGCGTCTGGTTGCGGGAGTGAGGTGGTTGACCAGGCGCGCACGGGGTGCGTAGACCGACTTCAGACCCCGCCTGGAGAGCCGGCAGCACAGGTCGAAATCCTCGTACTGCGAGCTGTAGAACTCGTTGAAGCCGCCCTCGGCTTCGAAGTCGGCCCGGCGCAGAAGGAGGCAGTCCGCGCTGAGCGCAGAGACCTCGCGGGCACAGGGCAGGGCGCCGTAGTAGCCGTCGCCGTCGGCGGGAAAGCCGGCGAGCATTGGGGCGGCGGGATCGCGCAGGCCGATCGCCACGCCTGCTTGGTCAACCAGCCCGTCGGGCCGCGTCAGCAGTGGCCCGACCGCACCTACGCCGGGAAGGCCGGCGTGCAGGAGGAGCTGCCCGATCCAGTCCGGCTCGACGACCTCGACGTCTTCGCCGAGGAAGATCAGGTACTCCCCGTGGGCCGCCTTTGCGCCGATGTTGTTGGCGCGCCCGCGACGAAAGGCGCCGGCTTCCCCCGTCACCCAGGTAACCCGGTCGGGGGTGCCGGCGGGTGCCTCCTCACCCCTGCCGATCACGATTGTCTCAAGGTGCGGGTGGGAGGTCAGCTCGAGGAGGGAGCCAAGCAGCCGCTGCAGCCCTCCGTCGCCGCCCCCAACGGCGACGATCACGCTGACGCTCGCCCCTGGGGCGGAGCCGTTGCGCGGCGTCAGCACCGCCCGGTGGGGGATGCTCGGGTGGGGGACGGCGACCGCGTCGACGCCGCGGCGCTCGAGGTGGGCGCTGACCGCCCTGGCCTGGAGCTCCTCGACGCCGGACTTCTGCTCGGTGCCGGCAGCGATGCTGCCCGGGATCGCGCGCCAGTGGTAGAGGGTCTGGGGGATGTGGTGGATGCGGTCGGTGCGCTCGGAGACGCGCAGGAAGAACTCGAAGTCCTGAATCGTGTCGAAAGCCGAGTCGAAGCCGCCCGCCGCCTCGGCAAGGGAGCGCCGCACCACCAGCAGGTGGCCGATGTACATCGCCCCGAGTGCGTAGACCGGCGACCAGTCGGGCTTGAGAAAAGGGTCGGCCCGCACACCGTGCAGGGTGAGCTTGTCGGAGTCGGAGTAGACAACGTCGAGTGAGGGATCGGCGACGAACGCCTGGGCGACGCGCAGCAGCGCGTCGGGGGTCAGCTCGTCGTCGTGGTCGAGGAAGCCGACGAACTCGCCGCCGCACATCGCCAGCGCGGCGTTGGTTGCCGCCGAGATGCCGCCGTTTTCTTCGGCGGGCTCGAACCTGATCCGGGGGTCGAGGGATGCGTAGCGATGCAGCACCGCGTCGAGCTCAGGCTGCCCGGAGCCGTCGTCGACGATGCAGAGCTCCCACCGGGGGTAGAGCTGGGCGCGTACCGACTCGATCGCCTTCGCCAGGTAGCCGAGGTCAGACTTGTAGGTCGGCATCGCCAGCGAGATCAACGGTTGCGACTTGAGTGCCTCGACTTCCTGCAGGGCGGCCTCTCGGCGAGCCTTCGGCCGGTTGAGATGCAGCCTGCGCAGCCGGCGCCAGAGCTCCCGCAGTCGGCGCAGGAAGGCGAAAAGGCGCGGTGGCAGCGCCGACTTCAGCGTCCAAGCATCCTTCGCCAAGAAATCAGCCCCGCAGCTTCGCCAGCAGGGTCCTGGTCGAGCGCACCGGCTTGGTGATCCGCCAGCTCAGCGAGGTCTCATACGTCTGCGCGACCTCGTGCACTTCTTCCTCTAGTTCGCCGATGCGGAACGCGCGCCTGCTCAGCTCGCGGTGGAACTCCTCGCGCTGAGCCTCCAGCTCGGCGCGGTGCCTGGCCTCCACCCGATCCAGGTCGTCCTTGCGGGTCTGCGTCTCGGCGCTCACCGGGCCTATCGTAGCCACGGTAGGGTTGCAGCCTCGCAATGGAGGCCCTGAAGGGATTGATCCTCTCCGGTGGGGCGGGCACGCGCCTGCGTCCCATCACCCACACCTCGGCGAAGCAGCTCGTGCCCGTCGCCAACAAGCCCGTGCTCTTCTACGGGATCGAGGCGCTGGTCGACGCCGGCGTGGCCGAGATCGGGATCGTCATCGCCCCCGAGACCGGCGAGGAGATCCGCGCCGCCGCCGGCGACGGCTCCCAGTTCGGCGCCGAGATCACCTACATCGTCCAGGACGAGCCGGCGGGCCTCGCCCACGCGGTGCTCACCGCCGAGGACTTCATCGGCGACTCGCCCTTCGTCATGTACCTGGGCGACAACCTGCTCGCCGACGGCCTGCGCGGGCTGGTCGCCACCTTCCGCGAGTCCGAGCCCGACGCGCTGATCCTGCTGACGCCGGTCGCCGACCCGAGCTCCTACGGCGTCGCCGAGCTCGACGGCGAGCACGTCGTGCGCCTGGTCGAGAAGCCAAAGGAGCCGCCGTCGAACCTGGCCTTGGTCGGCGTCTACCTCTTCGGCCCGCCGATCTTCGAGGCGGCCAGGGCGCTGCGGCCCTCCTGGCGCGGCGAGCTGGAGATCACCGAGGCGATCCAGAGCCTGATCGAGGACGGGCACAAGGTGTGCTCGGAGGTGGTGAGCGGCTGGTGGAAGGACACCGGGCAGCTGGCCGACATGCTCGAGGCTAACCGGCTCGTGCTCGAGGAGATCGAGCCGCGCATCGAGGGCGAGGTCGACGAGGGCTCGAAGATCGAGGGCCGGGTCGCGATCGAGGCCGGGGCGAAGCTGAGCGGCTCGGTGGTCCGCGGCCCGGCGGTGATCGGCGCCGGCGCCCGCATCGAGGGCGCCTACATCGGCCCCTACACCTCGATCGGCGAAAACGTGCGCATCTGCCGCTCCGAAATCGAGCACTCGATAGTCCTCTCCGGCTCGGTTGTCGAGGACCTCGGCACCCGCATGGAGGCCAGCCTGCTCGGCCGCGAAGTTAGGCTCACCCGCAGCGAGGGCATGCCGAAGACGCTGCGCATGCTGGTGGGCGACAAGTGCGAGATCAAGATCGTCTAGGCGAGTGGCGGGCGAGCGCCCGCGCCGCCTGGGGCGCCTTCTGGCCCAGCCGCCTCGCGGTCTTCGGCGTCGCCATCTGGGTCTCGATCGCTCCCGTCGCGCCCAACGAACCGTCCGAATCCGCCCTCCTCTCGCATCCGTTCGGCGCTTGGCCCGCCAAGGGCTTGCTCGAACTCGTCCTCTCGCCGCTCGCCAAATGGGACGCGCAGCATTACCTGGCGATCGCCTTCGACGGCTACGTCCAGACTCACCCCGGCCTGCCGCCGGCCGGTGAGCAGCCCGCGTTCTTCCCGCTCTATCCGGGAGCGGTGCACTTCCTGAGCGGCTTCGGCGCCAGCCCGGGGCTTGTCCTGATCGCCGCCTACCTTGTCTCGCTGAGCTGCTTCTTCGCCGCGCTCGTGCTGCTGCACCGGCTCACCGTGATCGAAATCGGCGAGCGCTACGGCCGCCCGACCCTGCTGCTGCTCGCCTTCTTTCCGACTGCCTTCTTCTTGGGCATCCCCTACAGCGAGTCGATGTTCCTGCTGCTCGCGGTGGGCGCGTTCCTCGCCGCCCGCATGGGTCGCTGGGCGGTCGCCGGGGCGGTTCTCGCCCTCGCCTCGGCGACGCGGGTGCCGGGGCTGCTGCTGCTCGTCCCCGTTGCCCTGCTCTACCTCTACGGGCCGCGAGCCGACCGCGAGCCGGGCCCGGCCCGGGGGCTCCGGCCTCGTTATCCCGTGCGACCCGAGGCCGCGTGGCTCCTCCTCGCCCCGCTCGGGATTGCCGCCTTCAGCGCCTACCTTCACTTCGCCTTGGGCGACGCTCTGGCTTGGCAACACGCCCAGGAGGTGTTCGGTCGCCACACGGTCGATCCGCTGAGCGGGATCTGGGCGGGGCTGCGCGAGGCGGGAAGGGCGCTCGGCCGCATGGTGTCCGGCCCGTATCGGGAAGTGACCTACGACCACCTCGACGTCGCCCAGGTCGGCTTCGTCGCCCTGGCGGTCGCGGGCGGGATCGGCGCGCTGCGGCGGCTTCCGGTCGCCTACGGAAGCTGGGTCCTGGTTTCGCTGGTGCCGATCTTCGTCTCCCAGCCGCCGGACAACCCGCTCTGGTCGTCGTCGCGTTTCATCGCCGTCCTCTTCCCGATCTTCCTCTGGCTGGCGATCGTCTGCGAGCGACGCGAAGCCACGACGACGGTCGTCGCGCTGTTCGCCACTGGCATGTCGATCTTCACCGGCCTCTTCACCCTCTGGTCCTTCATCGCCTGAGCGGAAGCGATTAGCCTGTTCGACTCGTGAAGACCGAGACACGCAGGTCGAGGGCGCTTTGAAGCTGCTCGTCACCGGCGCCGCGGGGATGCTCGGGCGCGACGTGATGCTTGCCGCCGGCAACGCCGGGCATCAGGTGGTCGGCTTCGGCCACGCCGAGCTGGACGTCGCCGACGAGGCGGCGGTCAGCGCCAAGATCGACGCCGAGCGGCCCGACGTGGTGATCAACTGCGCCGCCTGGACCGACGTCGACGGCGCCGAGGAGGCGGAGGAGGAGGCGACCCGGATCAACGGCAGCGGCGCCGGCACCGTCGCCGCCGCGGCGGCCGCGGTCGGCGGCTCGGTCGTCTACGTCTCCAGCGACTACGTTTTCGACGGCAGCAAGGGGGCGCCCTACGTGGAGACCGACCAGACGGCGCCGCTCTCGGCCTACGGCCGCGGCAAGCTCGCCGGCGAGGAGGCGACCCGGGCGGCGAACAAGCGTCACTTCGTCGTCCGCTCCGCTTGGCTCTTCGGCACCGGCGGCGCCAACTTCGTCGAGACGATGCTGCGCCTCGCCGCCGACCACGGCGAGGTCCTCGTCGTCCGCGACCAGGTCGGCTCGCCGACCTACACCTGGCACCTCGCCTACGGCATCGTCCGCCTGATCGAGGGGGTCGAGTTCGGCATCCACCACATGGCCGCCGCGGGGGCCTGCTCCTGGTACGAGTTCGCGCAGGAGATCTTCGAGCAGGCGCACGTGGAGTGCAAGGTGATGTCGGCGACGACCGAGATGCTCGGCCGGCCGGCGCCGCGGCCGCCCTACTCGGCGCTGACGAGCCAACGCGAGCACGCGATCGAGCTGCCCTCCTGGCAGGACGGGCTCGCCGGCTACCTGGCCCAGCGCCGCGCCGAGGCCGAGGCGGCGGCATGAGGATCCTCGTCACCGGCGCCGCCGGCTTCATCGGCTCCACCTACGTGCGCCTGGTCGGCGCGGAGCACGAGGTGAGGGTGTTAGACAAGCTCACCTACGCCGGTCGCCGCGAGAACCTGCCCGAGGGGACCGACCTGGTGGTCGGCGCGATCGAGGACCCGGGGGCCGTGCGCGAGGCGATGGCCGGCTGCGACGCGGTCGTCAACTTCGCCGCCGAGTCGCACGTCGACCGCTCGATCGACGACCAGGAGGCTTTTGCCCGCACCCACGTGATCGGCACCGGGGCCCTGCTCGACGCCGCCCGCGAGCTCGGCATCGAGCGCTACTTGCAGGTCTCGACCGACGAGGTCTACGGCTCGATCGAGTCCGGCTCCTTCACCGAGGCCTCGCCGCTCGATCCCTCCTCGCCCTACTCGGCGACCAAGGCCGCGGGCGACCTGCTCGTCTCGGCCCACTTCCACACCTACGGGACGAACGCCTCGATCGTGCGCGGCTCCAACAACTACGGGCCGCGCCAGTACCCGGAGAAGCTGATTCCCCTGATGGTCTTGAACGCGATGCACGGCGATCCGTTGCCGGTGTATGGGGATGGAAGGCAGGTGCGCAACTGGCTCTACGTCGAGGACTTCTGCCGCGGCATCCACGCCGTGCTGACCGGCGGCCGCGCAGGCGAGGCCTACAACGTCGGCGGGCCGGACGAGTGCGAGAACATCGAGGTGGTGAAGCGGGTGATCGAGCTGACCGGCGCCGAGGAGTCGCAGATCGAGCACGTCAGCGACCGCCCCGGCCACGACCGCCGCTACTCGCTTTCGTCAGAGAAGCTGAAGAGCGAGCTGGGCTGGGAGGCGCAGGTCCACTTCGCCGAGGGCCTGGAGCGGACCGTGCAGTGGTATCGCGAGAACGAGGAGTGGTGGGGGCCGATCCGCTCCGGCGAGTACCGCGCCTACTACGAGAAGCAGTACGGAAAAGCGCTGCGCTGATGCCGCGCCGGCTGGAGACGAAGCTCGACGGCGTCGTCCTGCTCGAGCCCGAGGTCCACGGCGACGCGCGCGGCTTCATGGTCGAGACCTACCGCCGCGACACCTGGGCCGAGCTGGGGATCAGGGTCGAGTTCATCCAGCACAACCACTCGCGCTCGGCCGAGGGGACGCTGCGTGGCATCCACTTCCAGACCGAGCCTGGGCAGGCGAAGCTGGTGCGCTGCCCGCGCGGGAGGATCTTCGACGTCGCCGTCGACCTGCGCCGCGACTCGCCCACCTTCGGCGAGTGGGAGGGTTACGAGCTCGACGACGAAACCCACCGCCAGCTTTTCGTCCCGGTCGGCTTCGGCCACGGCTTCGCCGTCCTCAGCGACGAGGCCGATGTCACCTACCTGCTCTCCAGCACCTACGATCCGGCGACCGAGTCCGGCATAGCCTGGAACGACCCCGACATCGGCGTCGAGTGGCCCGTCGCCGACCCCCTCCTCAGCGAGCGCGACAAGAGCGCGCCAAGCTTCGCCGCCGCGGCCGAAACGCTGCAGTTCTAGGCAAAGGCCTGTTTTGTCACAGTTCTCAAACGTAACTAAAAAAAGTGTGTGCCAGTTTCGCCCTACTTCGTTTTCGACCTAAATTCACTGCTAGCGTCGCCGGCAGGAGGGTGAAGGAGACAGGTGTCTTCAGGTGATTGACACCCACGCTGTCCGGTCATTGCCGGATCCGGTTCGAGTCCGGCACCCTCCGCATGAGTATCCGCCTACGGGTTGAGCCTGGGAGCGATCGCCGTGGTAATCTGGTTCACGGTGGGTGTCAATCGCTTGGAGACGCCCGTTTCGCGTCACCAGACTCGACCCGCTTCGGCGGGTCTTGTCGTTCCTGGGACCGGAGATAGGAGTGCAGGGCTTGATGCCGCCATCCAGAAACAGCCGGTCAGCGCCCTTTTAGGGCGGTGATCATGAGACTGGCGGCGAGCTTGGCGCCGATGCCGGTGTAGACAGCGGCGTTGACCAGCGGGTTGTTCTCGGGGGCGTCGAAGCGGCGGTAGAAGCGGGCCATGCCGCGGTGGAAGGCGACCTCCTGGCGGAGGGCGCGACGGCCGGCGCTGGAGCCGCCCTTGACGTGGAGGGCGACGCCAGCGGGCTCGTAGAAGACCTTCCAGCCGGCGTCCCAGAAGCGGTGACACCAGTCGAGGTCCTCCATGTAGAGCCAGTAGCCCTCGTCGAGCAGGCCGACCTCGCGGACGGCCTCCATCTTGCAGAGCATGAAGGCGCCGTTGACGGCGTCGACCTCGCCCGGCTCGTCCTCGTCCAGCTCGGTCGCGCGGTACTGACTGAGCGCACTGGAGGCCCCGTCGGAGCGGCCGACGCCGGTGAAGTGGGCGAGGGCGCCGAGCGGGGTGGGGAAGGAGCGCTTGCAGGCGTGGTCGAGGGCTCCCGACTCGGTCACCAGCTTCACCCCGACCATGCCGATTCGCTGCTCCGACCACAGCCGCGCCAGGCCGGCGTCGAGCGTTCCCGCGTAGACCTCGGTATCGGGGTTCAGCAGCAGCGCGGCACGCGCCTCGCTCTCGCGCAGCACGAGGTTGTTGGCGGCAGAGAAGCCGATGTTCTCGCGGCGCAGCAGACGCACCTCGGGGAACTCGCGCTCGACCATCTCGGGGGTCGAGTCGGGACTGCCGCTGTCGACGACCGTCACCCGCATCGTGCCCTGCGCGAGATGCTCCCGCAGCGAACGCAGGCAGTTGCGCAGCAGCTCTTCGGCACCGTGGCTGACCACGATCACGTCGAGGTCGAGCGGATCGCTCATTTCTCGCCCTAGTAAGCGCCGTTACCGCGGACGATCGCGGCCGGCGTGCGCAGAAGGATCGCCAGGTCGCCCGCGACGGAGATGTTGTCGAGGTAGTCGCGCTCCATCGCCAGGCGCTCCTCGAAGGTGAGGTCGGCGCGGCCGTAGACCTGCATCGGGCCGGTCATCCCCGGCTTGACCCCGAGCCGGATCCGCTGCCGCTCGTCGTAGAGGGCGACGACCGCCTCCTCCTCGGGCCGGGGCCGACCAGCGACATGTCGCCGCGGACGACGTTGGCGAGCTGCGGCAGCTCGTCGATGCTGAAGCGCCGTAGCAGCCGGCCCACCCTGGTCACCCGCGGGTCGTCGGCGATCTTGAAGGCCGGCTCGTCGAGCTTCTTCAGGTCGACCAGTTCGCCCAGCTGCTCCTCTGCCCCTGGGACCATCGTGCGGAACTTCAGCACCGTGAAGGGCGCCCCGTCCCTGCCCGCGCGGCGTTGGCGGAACATCACCGGCCGCCCGGAGTCGAACAGGATCAGCAGCGCGCACCCCAACAGCAGGGGGAAGAAGAGCACCAGCAAGGCGCCGCCGACCACCACGTCCATCACCCGCTTCATCGCCACGGTCGAGCGCGGCGGATCGGAGAAGCGGAAGTCGAGCACGGGCAGCTCGGCGAGCCGGTTTAGCTCGATCCCGGGGCCGAGCAGGCCGAAGTGCTGAGGGAGGAAGGTGAGCGCCAGCCCGGCCGCCTTGCACTGCTCGATCAGCCGCTCTGCCGCCGCCTCGCTCATCTCCTGCTCGGTGACGATCACCCGCTCGACCTGCGCTTCGCGGGCGACCCGCGGGATGTCGGCGGGCGAGCCGAGCCGCGGCAGCTCGCCCGCCTCGCGCGAGTCCCCCTCGCCGCTCGAGGAGAGGTAGCCGACCAGGTGCAGCCTGGTCTCGGGGTGGGTCGCGACGCGGCGGGCGACCAAGGCGACCGCCGCGGCCGGGCCGATGACAATGCCGGTCGCCGCCCCCGCCAGGCGGTGCCAGAAGAAGCGCAGCACCGCGCGCGAAGCGAAGCTGCCGAGCAGCGCGCCGACGCCGACCGCGATCGCGCTGGTCGCCGCCAGCGGGCCGACCGGGCTCAGCGCCAGCAGCCCGTCGAGGGCCAGCGTGCCCAGTGCCGCCGCCGAGATCAGGCTGGAGAGCTCGTCGAGGGTGCTGTGGCGGATGCGGCGGTGGTCGTTGTCGTAGAGCCCGTGCAGCTTCAGGACCAGCAGCCAGACCGGGCTGAACATCGCCGCCCAGAAGAGCGTGCCGACGTCGGTTTCCGGGCTGGCCGCGGTGACGACGCAGAGCGTCGCCAGCATCGTCAGCCAGTCGCCGGTGGCGAGGATGCGGCGGAAGAGCGAGCCGCGCCGCCGCGCCCCCTCGGCTCCCGCCAGGCCCAGCCGGGTCGCCGCCCTGGTCCTGCCGCGCGGCTCGGCCCCCCCCGGCTGCACCGGGGCGTCCTTGCGCTTCGCGCTCTCCTGCGCCTTGCTCGTCATCGTCGGGTCACCCACAGCTCGGTCTCCCGCGGAGGCACTGCTCGAGCGGATTCAGACGGCGGGCACGCTCCAGATCCGCTTTGGCCGCGACCGCTTCGCCCGCCTCTTCCTCGACTCTAGAGCGTAGGTAGTAGAGCTGCCAGTTCCGGTCCTCGCGGTCGATCGCTTGCGTGAGGCGTTCGCTCGCGGTCGCGTAGTCGCCCCCCGCCTCGGCCAGGAGGCCGAGCTGGACGTACGGGGAGGCGGCGAAGGGCTCGACCGAGCGCGCCGTTTCGGCGTGGTCGACGGCGCTGGTCAGGTCGCCGCCGGCCGCGGCGCTCTGGCTTGCGTCGATCTCGCGGTCGACCAGCAGCGGGCCGATCAGGGCGACGGCGGCGATCCAGGCGGCGGCGAGGCCGGCGACCGCGAGGCCGAAGCGGCGGTCCTCGCCGGCGGCGATCGCCCCCGGGTCGGGCGGCAGGGCGAGCTGGGCGCACCTGGCGGCGACCAGCACGCCGGAGGCGAGGAAGAAGATTGCGCCGAGGCCGGCGATCTCCCAGAACCAGTCGGCTCCTGCCGCGACCGCGAAGGCAAGGCTCACCGCGAGCAGGACCGCGTAGCGCTCGCGCGCGGGATCGGGCGCCGCGCGCCAGGCGCGGAACCCGGTCCAGAGCAGGGTCCCGACCAGGGCGAGCACGAGCAGGCCGCCGATGAGGCCGAGCTCGGCAAAGGCCTCCAGGTAGAGCGAGTGCGCGTCGTGCACCGGCAGGTCGATCGAGCGGTGCCGCTCCCAGGCGAACTGATAGGTGCCGGCGCCGACCCCGGCCACGGGCTTTTCCTCGAAGGCGTCGAGCGCGACGCGGTAGAAGTCGTGGCGACCGGCGCCGCTGAGCTGGGAGAAGTGCCGCTCGGGCTGATTGGGGAACTGGACGTCGGAGCTGGAGAACCGATCCCAGGCACGGCCGCCGATCGCGATCGCCGCCCCGATCGCGACCACCGCTGCCGCCACCGCGAGCCCGCGCAGGAGCGAGGGATTGCGGGACAGCTCCAGCGCCCGGCCGGTCAGCCGCCCTTCGCGCCGCTCGACCCAGCGCAGGGCGCCGAACAGCGCCACGGCGAGGACCGTTCCGGCGACGAGGACCAGCAGCACGGTCACCCCCTGGTCGACCGCCGCCTGGTTGCCGAGCGCGTCGGCGAGGCTGCGACGCGCCTGCACGGCGAGCACCGCCGGCAGCGCCCCGATCGCGCTGATCGCCAGCGTCGCCAGCAGCCAGAGGCGGTCTCTGGAAAGGGCGACCGTGCAGCCGACCGCGATCAGCAGCGTCAGCAGCCCGCCGCGCGAGTAGGTGAAGTAGAGCGCCAGCAGGACCGCGGGCAGCAGCGCCGCCGAGAGCCAGCGCAGGCCGTCCCAGGCGGCGCGCCGGCTCGTCCAGAGGAGCAGCGCCGCCGCCATCCCGAACATCGCTCCGTTCGCGTTCCAGTAGCCGAGCGGATAGGCAAGGCGCGGGGTGGTCAGGAACGAGTCGCCGACCGAGAGCAGATCGGGCAGCAGCCGGCTGGTCAGGCCCAGCAGGGCGACCAGGGCGCCGGCAATTGCAAGGCCTTCAGCGAAACGTTGGCGCCTTTTCTCGGTTTGGGCGATGAGGAAGGCGGCTAGGAACAAGCCCAGGTAGGCGAGGACCCGGTCTGCCTCGATCACGCTCAGCTCGACCGAGCCCGACCAGAGGGATGACATTGCAGAAAGCAGGGATAGAGATGCGATCAGCCCGATAGCCCAGTAGAGAGGCCTGGAAAGCGTCGCCCGCGATGCCGTGCCGAGGAGGATCAGGGCGACCACTACCAGCCAGGCGGCCAGCGCCGCGATGTGGCGCGAGCTCACTTCGAAACCCCCGCCGCCCAGCGCCAGGCCGACGATCAGGGCGACTGGCGCGAGTATCGCCGCGCTTTCCTCTAACCTTCCGCGCCATGCTTGGGACGCGCCAAGTTCCGGCCCACGCCCGGGGCCGCTCGATACTCGCTCTGTCAACGCTTGCTCTGCTCGCATTGTGCTGCCTGCCCGCGTTCGCCGACGCCTCCTCGGCGGGCTACCAGTATCAGGACGCGCCGCCGACGGCGACCGGCAAGCCTCCTAGTGAATCGAACCTTTCCCCCGGCTCCAAGTCCACCAGCGGCATCGGTTCCCCCGCGCATAAGAACGGCGCCGCGGGAACGGGCTCTTCCGCGGGTCATAAGGGGGGCGGCGCATCGACGAAGAACGGCGGTGGCGGCTCGGGCAACGGGAACGTCAACGCACAGCAGGGTAGCCAAGCGAAGACCGGCAATGGCTCGGCCGGGAACGGCGAGCTCGCAAACAGCACCGAACCCGGCTCGAGCGGCGGCGGCTCCTCGCCGCTGGTGCCGATCCTGATCGCGATCGTGCTGCTCGCCACCGCCTCGGTGGCTTACGTGATGATCAGGCAGCGCCGGCGTCGGGCCTCGTCCGGCGCGGACGACTCGCCCGGTTCCTCCGTCTCGCCCGAGGCGGGCTAACCGGATGCCCGAGCGGCGCCTCAGCCCGCCCCGGCGGGCTCGCCTCTTGTTAGCGTCGTCGGCGATCGCAGTCCTCGCCGCGCTCGGCACGGCGACGCCCGCGCTTGCCGTTCCGGCGAACTTCTGGGGGGTGGTGCCGCAGTCGCCGCCGAGCGTCGAACAGCTGCAGGTGCTCAAAGCCGGCGGCGTCGACAGCATTCGCGTCCCGATCTCCTGGAGCTCGGTGCAGCCGGTCAGCGGAGGGGCGTGGAACTGGTCCGACGCCGACACGCTGATCGAAGCGGCGGCCGCCGCCCGGCTCGACGTCCTGCCCTTCCTCTCGACCGCGCCGCCGTGGGCCGTGCCGATCGACCGTCGCTTTGGCAGCTCGGCCTTCCTCCCGGTGCGCACCGCCAAGCAGCGCTCCGCCTGGAAGCAGTTCGTCACCCAGGCGGTCCTGCGCTACGGGCCCGGCGGCGCTTTCTGGAGCGAACACCCCGCCCTGCCGGCAAAGCCGCTGCGCACCTGGCAGATCTGGAACGAGGAGAACTTCAAGTACTTCGTCGCGCGGCCGAACCCGGCCGAGTACGGCAAGCTGGTGCAGCTCAGCTCGGCGGCGATCAAAGCGCTCGACCCGGGAGCGCAGATCGTGCTCGGCGGCCTCTTCTCGCGGCCGATCGAGGCGACCTTCCACAAGCACCCGCCCCAGGCCTACTTCGCCTCCGACTTCCTCGAACGGATGTACAAGAGCACGCCAGGGATCGCCTCCAAGTTCCAGGGCTACGCCCTGCACCCCTACACCGGCAGCTACAAGAACCTGACCGCGCGGGTGGAAGAAGTGCGCCGCGTGCTGAAAGCCAACCACGACGCCGGCAAGGGGCTTTGGTTCACCGAGCTGGGCTGGAGCTCCGAACCGCCGCAGCCCAACAACAGCTTCGCCAAAGGGCGCGCCGGCCAGGCCCGGGAACTGAAGGGCGCGTTCCGCCTCTTCGTCGCCAAGCAGCGGAAGTGGCACCTGCAGCGGATCTACTGGTTCGCGATCGGTGACTTCGCCGGCGTCTGCAACTTCTGCGGCGGCGCCGGCCTCTTCGGCGACGGCTTCAAGCCGAAGCCCGCCTGGTTCGCCTACAGGAGCTTCGCCAGGTAACGCGCCTCCGGGGCGTAAGATCGGTGGGTTGGCCACCGATCGGAAAGCAAGCGTGGGTTCTGACCCGCTGGCGCCGTTCAGCGCCCCGGTAAGGCGCTGGTTCGAGGCGTCCTTCGAGGGCCCCACGCCCGCCCAGGCGGGCGGCTGGGAGGCGATATCGGGCGGCGCCAACGCGCTGATCTGCGCCCCGACCGGCTCGGGCAAGACGCTCGCCGCCTTCCTCTGGGGGATCGACAAGCTATCTCGCTCATCTCAACTGGGAGAGGGCGTCAAGATCGTCTACGTCTCGCCGCTGAAGGCGCTCTCCTACGACATCGAGCGCAACCTGCGGGCGCCGCTGCGCGGGATCGGCGCTGAGATCTCGGTCGGGCTGCGCACCGGCGACACCAGCCAGGCGGAGCGGCGGGCGATGCGCAAATCGCCCCCCGACATCCTCATCACCACCCCCGAGTCGCTCTACCTGATCCTCTCCTCCGACGCACGAGAGATCCTCACCGGCACCGAGGCGGTGATCGTCGACGAGATCCACGCGGTCGCCCAGAGCAAGCGCGGGTCGCATCTGGCGCTGACGTTGGAGCGGTTGGATCACTTCGTTAGGGACCATGCGGATCGGCCCGCGGGTCCTGTCGCGGAGGAGGGGGTGTCCCCCCGATCGCTGGGTTCCTCGCCGGACGGCGGTGCTGCTCTCTCGGAGTCGGAAGGGCGAGGAACAGGACGCCGCGGCCGGGGGGACACCCCCTCCTCCACGCCACCCGCGGGAGGAACGCATGGAATCCAACGGATAGGTCTGAGCGCCACCCAGCGCCCATTGGAGCGGATCGCGAAGTTCCTGGTCGGTCCTAAGCGAGCTTGCGAGGTTGTGGATGCGGGTCGGACTAAGGAGCTGGATCTGGAGATCGTTGTGCCTGTGGAGGACATGGCGGAACCGGGGGCGCCGAACTTCCCCAACTCTGACGGCGTTCCAGCGGAGGGCGAGCCAAATGCTCACGTGCGCTCTATTTGGCCTGCGATCTACCCCGAGCTATTGAAGCTTGTTCGCAAGCACACGTCGACGATCATCTTCGTAAACGCCCGTCGAGCGGCAGAGCGATTGGCCAAGCGCCTCAACGAGCTCGCTCTCGAACAGGCTCCCGAAGAGTTGCCGGCGACCGAGCATGGAGGCCACTCCCCTTCCGCGGGTGGCGTGGTGGAGGGGGGGTCCGAGCGGGCGCGGCGTCCTGTTCCTCGCCCTGCCGGCTCAGCGAGCGATGAACCACCGTCCGGCGAGGAACCCAGCGCACGGTCGGACCCCCCCTCCATCGCGACAGGACCCGCGGCTGACGGAAATGAACCCTTGCCCGAGATCGCCAGGGCGCACCACGGGTCCCTGTCCCACGAGGAGCGCCTGGTCGTCGAGGAGATGCTCAAGTCCGGGCAGCTGCCCTGCCTCGTCGCGACGAGCTCACTCGAGCTGGGAATCGACATGGGCGCCGTCGACCTGGTGATCCAGGTCGAGTCGCCGAAGTCGGTCAGCCGAGGATTGCAGCGGGTCGGCAGGGCGGGTCACTCGCTGGGCGAGGTCAGCCGCGGCCGCATCTTCCCCAAGTTCCGCGCCGACCTGCTCGAGTGCGCCGTCGTCGCCCGCCGCATGCGCGAGGGGGCGATCGAGGAGACGGTGATCCCGCGGAACCCACTCGACGTGCTCGCCCAGCACTTGGTCTCGATGGCGGCGCTCGACGAGTGGGAGGTCGACGAGGTCGAGCGGCTGGTCACCGCCGCCGAGCCCTTCGGCGAGCTCTCGCGCGAACAGCTGGAGAACGTGCTCGACATGCTCGATGGCCGCTATCCGTCGGACCGCTTCGCCGAGCTGCGCCCGCGGATCGTCTGGGACCGCACCCGCGGCACCATGCACGGCCGCAAAGGCGCCCGCTCGCTGGTCGTCACCAACGCCGGCACGATCCCCGACCGCGGCCTCTACGGCGTCCACCTGCCCGACGGCCGCCGCGTCGGCGAGCTCGACGAGGAGATGGTCTACGAGGCGCGGCCGGGCCAGACCTTCCTGCTCGGGGCGACGACCTGGCGGATAGAGGACATCACCCGCGACCGCGTGATCGTCACCCCCGCGCCCGGCCTGCCCGGCGCCGTCCCCTTCTGGAAGGGCGACGGGATCGGCCGCCCGGCCGAGCTGGGCCGGGCGATCGGCGCCTTCGCCCGCGAGGCGGTTTCGCGCGACCCCGAGGAGCTGGCCGCCGAGTACGACCTCGACCGGCGCGCCGCCGAGAACCTCGTCGCCTATCTGCGC
>Ga0075423_10000551_pt1 | contig 30472 bp, 30 predicted proteins | sample SoiMethybrSBSTD2_FD_80114 | JGI IMG/M metagenome (GOLD analysis project Ga0075423, IMG submission 80114) | Bulk soil microbial communities from a Populus tree surrounding site in Tennessee, USA - Soil MetaG P. TD hybrid SBSTD2 | ecosystem: Environmental > Terrestrial > Soil > Tree plantation...
GAGCTTGGCGCAGGCGGTCGTCTTCCCCGATCCCTGCACGCCGGCCATCATCACTACGGCCGGGCGCGCCGACGGGAGCGTGAAGGCCACCTGCGTGCCGCCCATGGTCGCCTGGAGCTCGTCCCGGACGACCTTGATCACCTGCTGGGCCGGCGTGAGGCTCTTCATGACCTCCTCGGACAGGGCACGTTCGCGCACCCGTGCGAGGAGGTCGTCGACCACTTCGTGCGCGACGTCGGCCTCGAGCAGGGCCGTGCGCATGTCGGCCAGCGCGTTGTCGACCTGCTTGGGGTGCAGCTTCCCGCGCGAGCGCAGCTTCTTGAAGATGCCGTCGAGACGGCCGGTGAGCGTGTCGAACATGGACCTAGAAGGTTACGACCCCGCGGGCGAGGGCTCGGACGGCCCCTCCAGCACGCGCTCGACCGTGCGCAGCAGCGCGGTGGGCGAGAACGGCTTGGTGAAGTACTCGTCGGCGCCGAGCGAGAGCACGTACTCGCGGCCCTCCTCGCCCGTTGCGGTCACGATGATCACGCGGATGTCCGTGGTGGTGGGGTCCGACTTGAGCTCGGTCAGCACGTCGGCGCCGCTCGCACCGGGGATGTTCAGGTCCAGGAACATCAGATCCGGATGGCGATCGCGCACCATGGAGAGCGCGGTCGCACCGTCGGGCGCCTCACGGATCTCGAATCCCTCGTGCTCGAGGATCAGGCGCATGGCCTCCCGCATCGTCGGGTGGTCCTCCACGATCAGGATGTCGGCCTTGGCCACCGTCAACCGCCCAGGAGCCGCGCCGCGAAGGCCTCTGGGTCGAAGGGCTCGAGGTCGCCCGTGCCCTCGCCCGTGCCGACGAGCTTGACCGGCACCCCGAGCTGGTCGCGAACCGCCAGGACGACTCCCCCCTTCGCCGTTCCATCGAGCTTGGTGAGCGCCACGCCCGTCACCTCCACCGCCTCGGTGAACGCCCGGGCCTGCGCGATGCCATTCTGACCGGTCGTGGCGTCCAGCACGAGCAGCGTCTCGTCCGGGGGGGAGCCCGCCGCCTTCTCGATCACGCGGCGGACCTTCTTGAGCTCCTCCATGAGCGGCTGCTTCGTGTGCAGCCGGCCCGCCGTGTCCACGATCAGCACGTCCGAGGACCGGGCGCGCGCGGCCTGCACCGCGTCGAACGCCACCGATCCCGGGTCGGCCCCCCGCTCCTGGCTCACGACGTGGGCGCCCGAACGCTCGGCCCAGGCCCCGAGCTGTTCGGAGGCCGCGGCCCGGAACGTGTCCGAGCCGGCGAGGCTCACCCGCTTGCCTTGGCCCGCAAGGCGCGCCGCGAGCTTGCCGATCGTGGTGGTCTTGCCCGAACCGTTCACCCCGACGATCAGGACGATCCCCAGGCGATCGGCCGGCAGGTCAAGGTCCTCGGGCACGCCCAGGATCGTCCGGATCTCCCGCCCGACGAGCTCTGTGGGATCGTCGCCGGCGTCGTAGCGTTCGCGGACGTCGCGGACGATGCGGTCCGATGTGGCCGGGCCGACGTCGGCGGCGATCAGGACGCGTTCGAGCTCCGGCCACGGGTCCTGTTGGCCGGCGCCGAACGCGCCCCGGATGCGTGAGGCCAGTCCGCCGGCGGGTGCCCTCGGCGCCGCCACCCTGGGACCGGGTGCCGCAGCACCGGCTGGATCGGAGGATGCCGGCCGGCGCCCGCGTCGAGCCACCACCCAGGCCACGACGAGCCCGACCAGGACGAGCCCGATCACGACGATCAGGACGATCTCCACGGCGGGTGAGGCTACCGAACGGCGTCTGGCTCGGGAACGACCACGGTGTCGCCGTTCGGCGCGGACCCGTCGGTGGGCGGCGCCTCGATGCGCTGGGCCAGCACCTTCGACGTGCCCTCCTTGCTCATCGAGACCCCGTACATCATCCCCGCGACCTCCATCGTGCGCTTCTGGTGCGTCACGACCAGCACCTGCGCGTCGCGGGCGAAGCCCTCGATCAGCGTGATGAAGCGATGCAGGTTGACGTCGTCGAGCGCCGGCTCCACCTCGTCCATGAGATAGAAGGGGCTCGGCCGCGCCTTGAAGATCGCGAACAGGAACGCCAGCGCCGTGAGCGCGCGCTCCCCGCCGGACAACAGCGAGATGCGCTTGACGCGCTTGCGCCCCGGGCGAGCCTCGATCTCGATGCCGGTGGAGAGCGGGTCCTCCGGCGTCGTGGACACCAGACGGCCTTCGCCGCCGGGGAACAGCTCGCCGATCAGCCGCTCGAACTCGGTCGCCACGTCGCGGTACGCGGCCTCGAACGTCGTCACGATCTCGGTCTCGATCCGCTGGATCACCTCGAGCAGGTCGCGACGTGCTCGCCGCACGTCGTCGAGCTCGCGCTGCAGGAAATCGTGCCGCTCCTGCAACGCCTCGAACTCGCCACCCGCCAACAGGTTCACCCGCCCGAGCATCGCCAGACGCCGCTGCACGAGCTCGGCCTTGCGCTCGAGGGTGTGGACGGCGTCGTCCTCCTCGAGCTCGGCCAGCGCCTCATCGGGCTCGCGCTGATGGCCCTCGCGGAGCAGGCGCTCGGCGTCGCGGATCCGGCGCTCGAGGTCTCCCCGGGCGCGGTCCTCGTCTTCGTAGGTCTCGCGCAGGCGGTCGAGCTCCGTGGAGGCCTCGCGCCACAACCGGTTGGCCTCCGCCTCCTCGTCGGTGGCCGAACGTTCGGCGGCGGACGCGGCGGTCCGGGCGGCGCTCGCCGCCTCGAGCGCCGTCGAGCAGGCCTCGAGCCGCCGCTCGGCGGCCTCGCGCGCCGTGGCCGCCTCCTCGGCGCGGGCACGCAGCGCGTCCTGGTCCTGCGCCGCGAGCTCGTCGCGCTCCGATCGCACGGCCGCGAGCCGCCCCTGGATCCGGTCCCGCTCGCGGCGGAGGGTCTCCACGCCGACGCGTGCGTGGATCGGCGGCTCGGGCGTATGCGGGAGATCCGGGAGCTCGAATGTCACGGGTTCGGCTGCGGCAAGGTTGGCCCGCCACACGGCGGCCGCGTCGTCCATGCCGGCCCGGCGCTGCGCCAGGAACTCCTCCTCCTTGGCGACCGATGACAACTCGCCGTCCGTGCGCGCGATGCGTTCGGCGGCGGCGGTGATCTTGGCGTCGGCCTCTTCGATCGCGCTGCCGATGTCGTCGAGCTCCGCGGCAATCTCGTCCAACCGGCGGCGGCGTGGCTTGGCGGCCGACACCGCCTTGGCGAGGTCGCGCTCGACCACGTCGAGCTCGCGCCGAACCTCGTCCGCGCGCGAGTCGGCCTCGGTCGTCGTGCGGATCAGCGCCGGTCCCAACAGGACCCCGTCGCGGGTGACGAACGAGGCCTTGGGATGCTCGGCCTGCTTGGCGGCCGCCTCCTCGATGGAGTCGGCGAGGTACACATCCAGCAGCAGTGTGGACACGAGCCCGCGGACCGAGGGGTCCGCGTCCACGATCGAGAGCAGTGTGCGCTCCCCCGACAGCGCGAACGCCGTAGGGCCGCCGCCAGCAAGGGCAATCGTCGCGCCCTCAGCCGCGGGCGCATCGGCGATGGCGGCGCCGGCCTCCTCGTACACGACCGCGTCGGCGAGCGGCCCGAGCCCGGCGCGCAGGGCCCGCTCCCAGCCGTCGGCGGCGTGGACGAGCCCGCCGAGCAGCCCGACGGCGCGATCCGCGTGGCTCTGCATGAATCGCGACCCCGGCGTCTCCACCAGGTCGTCGAGCCGGGCCCGCAGCACGTCCCGGCGGAGCTCGAGCCGGCGGATGCCCTCCTCGAGCTGCGCCACCGTGTCCGAGATGCCGTGGCGCTCGCGTTCGAGCTCGGAGCGCTTCTCCGCCAACGGCGCGACCCCGGCGTCGAGCCCCTCGACCGCCTCGGACAGTTCGTCGCGTTCGCCCCGGATCGCGTCGCGGCGTTCGCGGACCTGACCGAGCGACTCCTCCAGCCGCGCCCGCTCGCGCTCGTGCGTCGCGATCGAACGCCGGATCGTCTCGATCTCGGCGCGGTGCCCGGCCGCCTCCTCGGCGATGCGGCGGCGCTGGTCCTCGGCGTCGCGGCGGACCTCGGCCGCGGACGCGAACGCCGCCTCCGCGGCATCGAGTTCCCCGGAGGTCACCGTCAGCTCCTGCGAGGTCTCGGCGAACCGCGCTTCCAGGCGGCCCAGGTCCTGCTCCAACGCGTCCAAGCGCGCGTCCCGCCCGGCCTGCGCCGCGACCGCCTGCCGGGCCTCGGACGCGAGCTCGACGGCGCGGCGGAGCTCGAACTCGGCATCGGACTTGGCGGTCTGCGCGTTCCCGAGCGATCCCTCGGCTTCCTGCAGTGCCCATACCGAGCGCGCGCGCTCGTCGGCGGCGCGTCCCACGCGTTCGTCGAGCACGTCCAGGCGCTCGCGCGCCGCGGTCCGGCGTGCCAGGCCCTCGTCCCACCCCCCCTTGCGACGCTCCCGCTCGACCACGAGCTCGCGAAGGCGCGCGGCGGCCAGCGCAACGGCGATCGCGTCCGCCTCCTGCGTCAGGGCCTCGTGCCGCTTGGCCATCTCGGCCTGCTGCTTGAGCGGCTTCAACTGGCGGCGGAGCTCGGCCAGCACGTCCTGGAGCCGGAGCACGTCCTGGTCAAGGCCCGAGAGCTTGCGTTCGGCGCGCTCCTTGCGTTTGCGATGCTTGGCGACGCCCGCCGCCTCCTCGATATAGGTCCGACGGTCCTCCGGCCGCGACGTCAGCACGTCCTCGAGCTGGCCCTGGCCGACCACGGTGTGCAGCGCGCGCCCGATCCCCGACTCGGACAGCAGCTCCTGTACGTCGAGCAGGCGGACGACCTGTCCGCCGATCCGGTACTCGCTGTCGCCCGAGCGGAAGATCGTCCGGCTGATCTCGATCTCGGTCATCGGGACCGGGATCAGCCCGGCCGCGTTGTCGATCACGAGCTTGACCTCGGCCATGCCGAGCGCCGAACGCTGAGGGCTGCCGGCGAAGATCACGTCGGCCATCTGCCCGCCGCGGAGCGCTCTCGGCCCCTGCTCGCCCAGGACCCAGCTGATGGCGTCGACGAGGTTGGACTTGCCCGAGCCGTTCGGGCCCACGATCACGGAGACCCCCGGCGCGAACTCCAGGATGGTCTTGTCCGCGAACGACTTGAAGCCTCGGATCTGCAGGGAGCGGAGGAACATCGAAGGCCGATGCTAGCAGTGGCCTCGTGCCTGACCGGGGAGCCTGCGGGGGAAAGTTCGGGCCCTGTTTCCTAGCCCATCACGCGGAAACCGGTCTCCGCTTCCGGCTCCTCCTCGCGGACCTCAACCTCGTCGACGCGGGCGAGCTCGGGGCCCTCCCGACACCACGCGACCATCTCCTCGACCGCGTCCGGCGACCCCTCGAACACCGCCTCGACGCCGCCGTCGGGTCGGTTGCGAACGCTGCCGGCCAGGCCCTTCTCGCGGGCCAGGCGCGCACACGTGGCGCGGTAGAAGACGCCCTGGACGCGGCCCGACACGTTCACCCGCACCCGCCGCACCCGCGCATACTAGGTCCGTGCCGGACTTCGACTCGCGGACCGCGCTCCTCGTCGTGGACCTCCAGCACGACTTCGCGGACCCGGTCGGGAGCCTGTACGTCCGCGGCGGCGAGGAGATCATCCCCGAGGTGAACGCCGCGATCGCCGCGGCGGTGGACGAGGGCTCCGACGTCATCTACTCGCAGGACTGGCACCCCGCGAACACACCGCACTTCGAGAAGGACGGCGGGGTCTGGCCGGTGCACTGCGTGCACGACACGTGGGGAGCAGCGTTCCACGAGGCGCTGCGCGTCGAACCCGCGGCGCGGGTGATCCGAAAGGGCACGGGCGGCGAGGACGGCTACTCTGCGTTCAGCGTCCGGGACCCCAGGAGCGGGGAGGCGTGGGAGACCACGCTCGGGACCGAGCTGCGCGACCGTTTGATCAAGCGGCTGGTCGTCTGCGGGCTCACGACCGACTACTGCGTGGTCGAGACGGTCTCCGACGCGCGCGCCCGCCACCTGGACGTCGACGTCATGACATCGGCGATCCGGGGTGTCAACCTGCGCGACGGCGACGACGACCGCGCGCTCCAACGGATGCGCGACGTCGGGGCGGTGTTGCTGTAGGCGGGGCGTGCGTCAGGACTGGCACTGCGGACAGTAGTACGCGTTGCGACCGGAGATCTTCACGGCCTCGATCGGGGTTCGGCAGCGCCGGCACGGCAGGCCGGCCCGCCCGTACACCTTCAGCTCGTTCTGGAACTCGCCCGGCTTGCCGAACAGGTCCAGGTACGCCTCGTCCTCCAGCGTGGTCCCGCGGAAGCGGATCGCCTCCTGCAGCACCTCCTGCATCGCCCGGTACAAGCGGCGGACCTCCTGCGAGGACAGCGAGTCCGAGGCCCGGTCGTGGCGCAGCCCGGCCGCGAACAGGACCTCGTCCGAGTAGATGTTGCCGAGCCCGCTGACGAACTTCTGATCCATCAGCAGCTGCTTCATCTTCGAGCCCCGCTGCGCCAGCGCGGCGCCGAACGCCTGCCACGTGAAGACGTGGTCGAGCGGATCGATCGCCAGGTGCTGGAGCTCCTTGACCTTGCCGAGCTCGTCCGTGGTCGCCACGAACATCTCGCCGAACGTGCGGGGGTCGACGAACCGAAGGTCGCCGCCCTGCTGGAACGTGAGCACGACGTGCGTGTGCGGCGGCAGCGGGACCCGCTTGTTGGCGCGCATGAACTGCCCGCTCATCCCGAAGTGCGTGACGAGCACGTCGCCGTTGTCCATGTGCAGCAACACGTACTTGCCGCGGCGCTCGGCCTTGGTGAACTTGCGGCCGACCAGGCGGTCGGAGAACTCCTTGCGCTTGGTGTGGCGGCGGATCACGCGCATCGCGTTCTTGGACGGGCGCACCTCGGCCTCGGCGACCTTGCGGCCCACCACGTCCTTCTCGAGGTCCCGGCGCATCACCTCGACTTCGGGCAACTCCACCTAGGACCCCTTCCTTCGCCCGGCCGTCGCGCGCGGCTTCTGCGATCGCCCGCGGCCGCCCGCGCCATCGCCGGACCCGGGGACCGGCGTCGCGCGTTCGGAGAGCCGGAGGTAGGCCTCGTGTGCGGCCTGCTGCTCGGCCTCCTTCTTGGAGCGCCCCATCCCGGTACCCCACTCCGTGCCAGCCAGGAACACCGTCGCGGTGAACTCCTTCTGATGGTCCGGCCCCCGTTCGCGGATCCGGTACTCGGGCACGGCGTGAACCTCGGCCGAGGCGAGCTCCTGCAGGATCGTCTTGTAGTCGCGCTCTCCCTCGCCCCGGACGTACGCGATCATGCGAGGCCGGAACACGCGCTCGATCAGCTTGCGCGCCGTGGAGAGCCCTCGATCGAGGTAGATCGCGCCCAACAGGGCCTCGAGCGCGTCGGCCAGGATGCTGCTCTTGTCCCGGCCACCGCTCATCTCTTCGCCGCGGCCGAGCAGGATGAACCGCCCGAGCCCCAGGTCGCGTGCGACGTCGGCCAGGGCCCCCATGTTCACGATCGCCGCGCGGAGCTTGGCGAGCTCGCCCTCGGGCATCTCGGGGAACTCGCGGAAGGCCATGTCGGTGACGACGACCCCGAGCACGGCGTCGCCGAGGAACTCGAGACGCTCGTTGTTGGCCGGCAAGTCGTGCTCGAAGGCGTGCGACCGGTGGGTCAGGGCGAGCTGACGCAGGGAGCCGTCCCGGAACCGGACCCCCAGCATGCGATCGAGCGCCTTCGGACCGTCCGCGTTCTTCGCGTCTGCCACGCTGCTACTCGACCTCGACGGCCTGGCGGCCGGCGTAGTAGCCGCAGTTGCCGCACACCCGGTGCGGGAGCTTGGGTTGGTGGCACTGCGGACACTCCGAGTACGTGGGCGGCTGGGCCTTCCAGTTGGCCTTGCGCTTGGCGCCCCGAGTGTGGCTTTGGCGTCGTTTCGGTACCGGCATCGGTTCCTCCGTCTCGTTTCGGTCGGTCAGTCGTCTTCGTCGGCGGGCTCGAGGGTCGCGTCGAACAGCGCGTCCAGCGCGGCCCACCGCGGGTCCGTGCGCTCGTGGCCGGGGCACTCACCCAGGTTGCGGTCGCCGCCGCAGATCTCGCAGAGCCCGAGGCAGTCGGGGCGGCACAGCGGCGCGAAGGGCATCTCCAGGCCCACCGCGTCCCGAACCAGAGGCTCGGGATCCAGCGTTAGGTCCTCGGCGAACCCGTAGTCGTCCTCGGGACCGGGCTCGCGCGGCACGAGCTCGGTCATCTCGACGTCGAAGTCGCGCTCGAACGGCTTGAGGCAGCGGGCGCAGCGCATCTGGAAACGGCCGCCGACCGAACCGCTCACGTAGATCCCGTCGACGACGCTCTCCAACACGAGGTCGCCCGCGATCGGGGCGTCCTCCGGGACGTCGACGAGCTCGGTGCGCAGGCCGGCGACGGGCTCGTCGAGGTGCACGGTTCGCGATGAACCGGGGTTCTCGAGCAGATCCCGGATGTCGATGGCGCGCATCACGAGCCCTCCTCCCCGTCCTCGCTGAGCTCCACCTCGGGGCCGAGCTCCGAGCTCGGCGTCGCGCCGCGGAGCTTCTCCCGGCCCGCGACGACCTGGTCGATCGTCTTGGACAGCGCGTCGTTGGACGCGATCGTGTCCTCCAGGATCTTCTGCAGCGTGCCCTCGAGCTGCGCGAGCTTGGCATCCACGTAGTCCTCGGCCTCCAGGCGCAGCCGGCGCGCGTCCTCGTCGGCCTCCTGGACGATGCGCTCGGCCTCCTCCTTGGCGCGTTGCATCACGGCCTCGTGCGAAGCGAGACGCAACTGCTCGGCACGTGCCTGCTCGACCATCGCCTCGGCGTCGCGGCGCGCCTTGGCCAGGAGCTCCTCGCGATCCTTGACCACCCAGCGCGCCTGCTTGATCTCGTCGGGCAGCGCGGCCTTCAGGTCCTCGATCAGGTCGAGCACCTCGTCGCGGTTGAGCAGCGCCGAGGAGGACAGCGGCATCGACTTCGCGTCGCGCACCATCTCCTCCAGCTGGGTCAGGCGAGACGTGAGGTCCATCTACGGAGAGCCTCCGAGCCGGTCCGTCAGCCGCTCGGCCACGTGGCCGGGCACCAGCCCCTTGACGTCCCCGCCGAAACGCGCGACCTCCTTGACCAGCGACGAGGACAGGAACGACCACTGCGGGCTCGTCGTCATGAACAGCGTCTCGACCCCGGCCAGTCGATGGTTCATCTGCGCCATCTGGATCTCGAACTCGAAGTCCGTCACCGCGCGCAGGCCCTTGACCACCACGTCCGCGCCCCGCCTGATTGCGTATTCCACGAGCAATCCGTTGAAGGCCTCCACCTCGACGTTGCCCAGGTGGTGCACGGCCTCCTTGATCATGCCCACCCGCTCCTCGGCGCCGAACAGCGGCTGCTTGGCGGGGTTGTCGAGCACGCCGACCACCAGGGCGTCGAAGCGCCCGGCAGCACGCTCGATGATGTCGATATGACCGTTGGTGACCGGGTCGAACGTCCCCGGACACAGGGCGGTCAGGCCCATCTACGCCTCCTGGAATATGAGGACGAGGGTGTCGCCGTAGGTCAGGCGCCTCGCGAGCAGCCAGTGTACCGGAATGACAGGCGTGGAACTCCTCTTGGGGCGCGTCAGGACCACCCTGCGGGAGCCCTCGGCGGGCGTGCGGGCGCCCAGCGCGGCCAGGACGGCCTCGAGCTCTCCCTGTTCGAACCCGTAGGGCGGGTCCGCCAGCACGAGGTCGGCCGCGGCTCCGGAATCGTCATGACTCCTGACAAACGACAGGACATCCGAGGCAACGACCTCGGCCCGGTCCCCCACCTTGGCGCGCTCGAGGTTGTCCCGGATCGTTCGGATCGCGGCGCGGTTGCGCTCGACCAGCACGGCGTGCTCGGCACCGCGGGAGAGCGCCTCGATCGCCATCGCGCCGGTCCCGGCGTACAGGTCCAGGACGCGCGCGCCCTGCACGTGCTCGGCGAGGCTGGAGAACACGCCCTCGCGTGCCGCGTCCGAGACCGGCCGGACGCCGCGCGGCACGGGCGCGAGCCGGACGCCCTTCGCGGAGCCGGCCACGATCCTCACGGGCGCGGCTCGGTCACGAGTGGAACAGCCAGTCGATCGAGCCCTCGAACCGCGACCGGAGCTCCTCCAACAGGGCCGGCCGGCCCGACAGGTCGGGATCCTGCTCGATCTCGGCGAACGCCCGCGCCCGAGCGCGCCGGACGAGGTCCAAGTCCTCGGCCAACCGAGCGAGACGCAGGTCGGGCATCCCCGACTGCTTGACGTCGAACAGCGTCCCCTCGCCGCGGAGCCTGAGGTCCTCGTCGGCCAACTCGAAGCCGTCGGTGGTCTTCACCAGCGCGTCCAGCCGGGCGCGCGCATCCAGGTTGTCGGGCTCGGATGCGTCGAACAGGAGACACGTCGACGGGTGCGTGCCGCGCCCGATCCGCCCGCGCAGCTGGTGCAGCTGCGCCAGCCCGAAGCGCTCGGCGTTCTCGACCAGCATCACGGTCGCGTTCGGCACATCGACGCCGACCTCGATCACCGTCGTCGAGATCAGCAGGTGGTGCCGACCCGAACGGAACTCCTCCATCACCCGCTCCTTCTCGGCCGGCCGCAAGCGGCCGTGCAGCAGCTCGACCGACAGGTCGGGGAAGACCTCGGTGGCCAGGCGCTCGGCCTCGGCCTCGGCGGCACGCACCTGCGTGCGGTTGCCCTCGTCGATCGCGGCGCACACGACGAACGCCTGCCGGCCCGCCGCCACCTCCTCTCGCACGAGCTGGTACGCGGCGGAGCGCTCGGCCGGTGTCCGCACGATCTGCGTTCGGATCGGCTGGCGGCCGCGCGGCATCTCGTCCAGGACGACGACATCCAGGTCGCCGTAGTACGTCAGCGCCAGCGTCCGCGGGATCGGCGTCGCCGTCATGATCAGCACGTCCGGCGAGGCGCCCTTGCCCTTGAGCGCCATGCGCTGGTGCACGCCGAACCGGTGCTGCTCGTCGATCACGGCCAGCGACAGGTCGGCGAACGCGACGCCCTCCTGCACCAGCGCGTGCGTCCCGACGACAAGGTCGACGTCGCCGGCCGCGACGCCCTCCAGGATCCTCGTGCGATCCTTGCCGGTGACCGCGGCGGTCAGCAGCGCGTAGGTGACGCGCGGCTGGTCATCGGCCGGTTCGGGTTCCAGGAGCGAGCTCTGGCCCGATGGAGGTTTGCCCGCCGATGCGAGCTCGAGGAACGGCACCGCCCCCGAACGCCCGAGCAGCGCCTCCACCTGGCGGAAGTGCTGGCCGGCTAGGACCTCGGTGGGGGCCATGATCGCGGCCTGATGCCCCGAGCCGATGGCCACCAGCGCGGCGTGCAGCGCGACCAGCGTCTTGCCCGAACCCACGTCGCCCTGCAACAGCACGTTCATCGGCCGAGGCCGAGCCATCGCACCGTCGATCTCGGCCGTTGCGCGGCGCTGCGCGTCCGTGGGTTCGAACGGCAGCGTCGCGTAGAGGCGTTCGAGCAGCGGGCCGTCGGGGGTGTGCGCGACCCCGATCTCGGCGGCCTCGACCCGGTGCTTCCGGAACGCCAGACCGAGCTCGAGCACGAACAGCTCGTCGAACTTCAGTCGCTCGGTCGCAGCCGCGAGCTCGGGTTGCGACTCCGGGAAGTGGATGCGCCGGATCGCGGTATCGAACGGCTGGAGCGACTCGGCCCGCACGATCTCGACCGGCAACGGGTCGGGGATCTCGCGCAGCCGGTCGAGCGCGCGCCAGACGAGCTCGCGGATCGTACGCGTCGTGATCCCCTCGGTGGCGCGATGGATCGGCGTGATCCGCGCCGTGTGCACCGGGTCCTGGTCGTCGCTCTTGAGGAGCTCGACCTCCTGCTTGGCCAGCTGCCGCCGCCCTCCGTACAGCTGCACGGTGCCCGAGGCCGCCACCTCGTGTCCCTCCCGGTACAGCGTGGCCGTCCACGGCTGGTTGAAGAACGTGATGTCCAGGGTGCCCGACCCGTCGTACAGCGTGACGGTGACCATCGACTGGCGCCGGCGCGTCTGGCGCTTGTGAACGCGCTTGACGCGGGCGATCACGGTGACGTGCGAGCCGACCTTCGCCTCGCCGATGCGCGAGACCTCCGACCGGTCGATGTAGGTGCGTGGGTAGTGGTGGAGCAGGTCCCGGACCGTGTGGATCCCGATCGTCTCGAGGACCTCGGCGGCGGGCGGGCCCTTGCGCTGCATCCCGACGCGCCGCCCCGCGATCTGGCGGTCGATCCGATCGACGGGGCTGTCCAGCGTGAGGCGGCCGGCGCGTGGCGTCGTGCTCCTCAGGTCTTCCACCGCATCGGTTCTACCATGCGATGCGTGACCCTCCGCCGTTCCCTCCCGGCCGTGCTGGCGTGCGCGCTCCTCGTGATGAGCGCCTGCGGACCCTCCGGCGGAGCGGTGAGCGCGAGCGGGCGCCTGCCCGCGAACCCGTACGCGCTGCCGGAGTTCGACAAGGCGTCGTACGACAAGATGCTCGCCCGCGAGCGCGGCACCCCGGTGCTGGTCAACATCTGGGCCTCGTGGTGCAGTCCATGCCGGCACGAGGCGCCGTTCCTGGCCACCGCGAGCGAGACCTACGGCGACCGGGTGCAGTTCGTCGGCGTCGACATCCTGGATGCGCGCGACTCCGCCCGCGCGTTCATGCACGAGTCCGGCTGGACCTACCCGAGCGTGTACGACCCGAACGGGGCGATCCGGGACGGGCTCGGGATCATCGGGCAGCCGGCCACGCTGTTCTACGACGCGGACGGCACGCTGGTGAAGCAGTGGCTCGGGCCCCTGACGGAGGAGGCGCTCACCTCCAACCTGGAGCGGATCGCCGCTCGCTGAGTGGCTCCCGAACGTCTGTTACCCTCGTGGCCATGGCAGCCGTCTGCGACATCTGTGGGAAGAAGCCGTTCTTCGGCATGCAGGTCTCCCATTCACACCGCCGCTCGCCCAAGCGGTGGGACCCGAACGTGCAACGTGTCCGCGCCCTCGTGAACGGGACCCCCAAGCGCCTGCACGTGTGCACGAGCTGCCTCAAGGCCGGCAAGGTCCAGCGCGTCGGCAAGGTCCAGCGCTCCGCCTGAGCGCCTTCCAACCGCTGCCTTCCGTGCCCGAGGTGAGTCGGCGGACTCAACTTCCGTGCTCGTTTCCCCGATGACTGAGGCAACGCAACCAGTCTCCCTGACACGGAAGGAGCCCAGGTGGGCGGCAAGGTCCTGATCGTCGACGACGACCCCACGGTCCGCGAGAGCCTTCGAGGGCTGCTCGAGCAGCGAGGGCTCACCCCCGTCGGGGCGGCGAGCGACGGTCACGAGGCGGTCTCACTCGCGAGCTCGCTCGAGCCCGACGTGATCGTGATGGATCGCATGATGCCCGGCATGGACGGTGTCGAGGCGACCCGTCGGATCAAGCAGACCCATCCGGACACCCAGGTGATCCTGCTCTCGGCGCAGCTGGACGACGAGGTCCAGCGCGAGGGCGAAGGTATGGGCGTGTACTGCTACCTGGCCAAGGGCTGCTCGGACAACCTGATCGTGGACATGGTCACCCGGGCGATCAACCTCAAGAACGAGTTCGCGCGCTAGGTCCCGCCGAACGCCGGATCAGGCTCGCTTCGGAAGGGCCTTCCACCCGGAGAGCCCGCCGATTTTCGCCTGCTCGGCGAGATCGGTGGCAACGGTCAGCGCCTCGGCGCCGTGGAAGAAGCTGCGGGTCTGCGAGTCCGCGACCCCGATCCCGATCGTGACGATCGGCGCCCGCCGGATCATGCCCTCGCCGCTCACCAGCTGGATGTAGCCGCGTTCGGCGTCCTCGGCGTCGTAGAGCTGCGGCGCCTGCGCGTCGAACCCCGCCACGATCCCGTCCGCGACGGCGCCGGCGTTCTCCGGCGCCACGAGGACGGCGAACCCGTCCTCGCCGAGGTGTCCGGCGAACGCGTTCGGGCCGGCCACCCGGCGGGCCACGTCGCGCACCACGCGGGCCGCGAGCTGCAGTACGCGGTCCCCGCGCGCGAAGCCGTAGCGCGCGTTGTAGTCCTTGATCCCGGCGAGATCGGTCACGAGCAGCGCGAACGGCTCCTCGCGCTGGATCCGGCCGTCCAGCTCGGCGCGCACCCGCGCGTGTCCTGGCAGGCCCGACAGCGGCGACTCGTCACGCGCCTCTCGAACGCGCTGCAGCACCTTGGCCACACGCGCGAGCAGGTCGGGACCGTCGAACGGCTTGACGATGTAGTCGTCCGCGCCGAGCGCGAGGCCCTCCATCCGGTCGGCGGACATCCCCCGCGCGGTCACGAAGATCACGGCGGTCTCGGCGGTGGTGGGATCGGCGCGGAGTCGGCGGACCACCTCGAACCCGTCCATCTCGGGCATGATCACGTCGGTCAGCACGACGTCGGGCGTTCGGTCCTTCGCGGCCCGAAGCGCGGTCTTGCCGTCCGAGGCGATCTCCACGGCATAGCCGGCCATGCAGAGCTCCCACTCGAGCAGCCGCGCAACGGTCTCGGAGTCGTCGACGACGAGCACCGAGGCGAGCGGCTCCTCGCCGTCCTCGAGCATGCTCAGCTCCAAGATCCCGTCCCAGGGATCCCGCGCCGACTCCGTGGTTTCCATCCGGGTCTCGCCTCGCCCTCGTGGGGCCGTTGGGTGTGTCGCCCTCCCCATCGGTCGTACGACGCACGCGCTTGAGCCTGGGCGCGCCCGGCCGGCTGGTCTTCCTCGTGCCTGCGCATAGAGGAAGCGCGTGCCTCAAGCACACCCGCTCTTCGCCCGATACCCCACTCGACATGGACGTAGGGCGAACGTCCCTCCTTTCCGGCCGCGAGCAGCCGTCCACGGACGGCGTTCCGGACCGTCACACCCTGGTCGTCTTCGACCTCGACGGCCGTGAGTTCGCCCTGCCCATCGAGGACATCGCCGAGATCCTGCAGATGGTCCTCGTCACGCCCGTGCCCGAGGTTCCGCCGTGGGTCGCGGGGGTGGTCAACCTCCGCGGCCGGGTCATCCCGATCCTGGACCTCCGCACGCGGCTGGGGTTCGAGATCAAGCCTCCCCAGCTCAACACCCCGATCCTGGTCGCCGAGCAGGACACGCGGAAGCTCGGCCTGATCGCCGACGCCGTCGTCGACGTGATCTCGTTGGACGATGCGGCGCTCGAGCCGCCGGCCGAGCTCGGCGCGAGCGACGGGCACGAGGACGCCGTCGCCGCCGTCGCCCAGACCGGCGACCGCCTGATCATGGTCCTGGATCTCGCGCGAGTGACCGCGGACGCGGCATCGCTCGCCGAGGCCAGACACGCGCCCGACGCTTCGCGCACCTCCGACGCTTCGCCCAACCGCGATGTCGACTGAGTTCGCGCTCTCGCACGCGGCGATGGCGATGACCTCGATCCCCGAGGACGTCCTGCGCGTGCTCGAGGAGCGCGCCCGGCAGCTGGCGCGACCCCTCGACGGCGGCTCGGTGCCCGAGACCACGTCGTTGCTGGTGCTGCAGGTCGGACCGGAGCAGTACGCGGTCGACGTCGACGCCGTGCGCGAGATCAAGCCGCTCGAGGGCGTCACGCCGCTCCCGGGCCTGCCCTCGTTCTGGTCGGGCCTGGTGAACCTGCGCGGCAACCTCGTGCCGGTCCTGGACCTGACGACGTACCTCGGCCTTCCCTCCTCGAGGGACGAGGCCGACGACGCCAAGCTCGTGTTCGTCGGCGCGGAGGGCATCGAGGTCGCGTTCGTGGTCGACGCGGTGCGCGAGATCCGGCACACGCCCGCGCAGGACCTTCATCCGTCGGTGCCGGTCGAGGCCGACGGCGTTCGGATCGTGCAGCACGTGACCAAGGACCTGGTGTCGGTGCTCGACCTGAGCTACCTGCTCCGGGACCCCGCGCTGAAGGTGGGGGTGGACGTCAAGTGAAGTTCCGCAAGCGAGGAGGAGCCGAGATGGCCGAGGGACTGCGGGAGACGCCGGGCGGGGTCCCGTGGCGCGACACGCACGAGGTGGACGGCGAGCACGTGGACCCGGTGGAGCGCGCCGAGCAGGCGCAGGCGCAGGACGATGCCGGCGCGCCCGAGCACGACGGGGCGGCCGAACACGACGCCGAGCTCCACGACGAACCTGCGCCCAGACGCGTCTCGACGATGCACGGCCGGATCTGGCACAAGTTCGTCGCGATCGCGCTGGTCGTGCTGATCCCACTGGCCGTGGCGACCTACGTCCTGTATCAGACCGAGCAGCACGACATCGACGTCACGCGTTCGGAGGACCTGGGGGTCACGTACCTCGAGTCGGCCACCGTCCTGCTCGCCGACCTGGCGCAGCACCGAACGGTCGCGGCCCGGGCGCTCGACGGCGATCCAGACGCCGTCCAGGCACTGCCGGTCGTGCAGTCGGCCGTGGACGAGGATTTCGACGCGCTGATCGCGACCGACAAGCAGTGGAGCTCGGTCCTGCACACCGCGGCCGAGGGCCTCGGCGCGGTGGGCCGCGAGGCGTCCCTGCCCGCCAGCATGAAGATCGACTGGGAGTCGCTCAAGAACGTGGACGACGTGGAGGCGAGCGCGACCGGCCACGAGGTGCTCCTGGCCAACGTGCGCTCGCTGATCACCCACGTTGGGAACCAGTCCTCCCTGATCCGCGACCCGGACCTCGACACCTGGTACGTGATGAACGCGTTCCTGGTCCGCCAGCCGGAGATGATCGAGCGGCTCAACACCTTCCGCGACACCCTGGCCGCCTACGACGGGACCGATCGCGACGCCAAGCTCGAGCTGCTCGAGGAGCTCGCCGTCCTGAACTTCACCGCGGCCAGCCTGCAGTCCGACCTCGAGGTCGTGTTCGACGAGACGCCGAACTTCAACCACAGCCGCACGCTCGAGGACGCGGTGTCGCCGCTGTCGCGGTCTTCGTTGGACGCGTTCGGTGAACTGCGGAGCCTGGTGGAGGTCGACGTGGCCGCCGGGCACATCAAAGCCTCGCCGGACGAGGTGGACGCCGCCGTCGTCGGCACGATCCGGCAGTACGAGGCGCTGTGGCCCGCGCTCTTCACCGAGGAGCACAAGATGTTCGCGACGAAGTCGGCCGCCAACGAGCAAGTACGGCGGGCGCAGCTCGGCGCCGTCCTCCTCGGCGTCCTGATCGGGTTCGTCGTGATGCTGCTGGTCGCGCGCCGGATCACCCGCAACGTCTCGCGCGTCGCCGCCACCGCCCGCGCGGTCGCCGCCGGCGACCTCAGCCAGCGAGCCGAGGTTCGCAGCCGCGACGAGGTGGGCGTCATGGCCGAGTCGTTCAATGCCATGACCGAGCAGCTGCAGGCGACCCTGGAGGACGAACGCCGCAACCGCGAGGAGCTCGAGCGGGCGGTTCGCGAGTACGTGGCGTTCGCGGACGAGGTGGCGGAGGGGAACCTCACGGTGATGCTGCCGGTCGAGAGCGACAACGAGCAGCTCGTGCACCTGTCGACGAACCTGAACCAGATGGTCGAGAGCCTCTCGGGCCTGGCCGCGCAGGTGCGCCAGGGCGCGGAGGCGATCGGGTCCTCGACCGCGCAGATCCTGACGGCCGCCACGCAGCACTACGCGAACGCGGACCAGCAGGCCAGCGCGGTCAACGAGATCTCGACCACGATCACGGACATCCGCAGCGCGGCCGAGCAGGTCGCCCGTCAGGCCGAGGACCTGGTCGAGTCCGCACGCGTCTCCGAGCGTACGGGCGAAGAGGGGTCCGAGGTCGTCGACCAGATCGTGCACTCGATGCACGCGATCCGCGACAAGGTGGGGTCGATCTCGCAGGACATCGCGGCGCTGTCCGAGCACACGATGCGGATCAGCGAGATCACCGAGACGGTCAACGACATCGCCGATCAGTCGAACATGCTCGCTCTCAACGCCACGATCGAGGCCGCCAAGGCCGGCGAGCACGGCAAGGGATTCGCGGTCGTGGCCGCCGAGGTTCGCAACCTGGCCGAGCAGTCCAAGCACGCGACCTCACAGGTGCAGGCGATCCTGGCCGACATCCAGCGCAGCACCGAGGCCGCCGTGGCGGCCACCGAGCAGGGCAGCTCGGTCGTGGAGTCGAGCGTGGACCTGACGATGCGCGCGGGAGACATGATGGGGCAGCTGACCAACACCGTGCGCGAGACCGTGAGCGCCGCCCAGCGGTTCCAGTCGACGGCCGAGGAGCAGAACGCCGACATGGAACGGGTCGCGCAGGGCATGCAGGAGGTCAGCGGTCTGGCCTCGACCATCACGCAGACGGCCGCCACCTCCGAGTCGGCGTCGGGGAACCTGACCGACCTGGCTCGTCGGCTCCAGATGATCTCGCAGCGCTACCGGCTCGCTGAGCCCGACCAGGACGGCGAGTAGGAGGCGGGAGAGGAAGGAGACTCCCCCGTGGATCCACACGCGGCGATGTTCCGCCGGTTGCTCACCGTGTTCTCGGCGGAGGCGGCCGAGCGGATCCAGCGGGTCAACGCGGCCCTGCTCGCGCTCGAGCGCGGCGACGAGGCGGTCGCCGTCGCCGAGGCGCTCACCGGCATCATGCGCGAGCTGCACACGCTCAAGGGCGCCGGCGGCTCGGTCAACCTCGAGGACGTCGAGACCCTCAGCCACGACCTCGAGAGCGTGTTCGGCCCGATCCAGCGGGGCGAGCGCGACCTCTCGGACCCCGTGTACGCCGTGGCGTACCGGACCCTGGATGCGATCGGCGAGATCATCGCGGCCGCCGTCGAGGAGCGTTCGGCCGTGGTGGACGTTCCTGCGCTCGTCGCCCAGCTGCGTGCGGTCGCCGACGGACTCGAGGTGCCGGGGACGCCGACCGCGCCGCCCGCGGACATGGAGGCCGAGGAGCCGCAGAAGCTCGAGCCCGAGCCGGACGAGCCGGAGCCCGAGGCCGAGCCGGAGGAGCCGGAGCCCGAGGCCGAGCCGGAGGAGCCCGAGGACGAGGCACCGTCCCCGTTCGCCGAGCTCGTCGCCGAGACGGCCGACCTCGAAACCGAGACAACGGACGTAGCCGAAGGCGACGTCGCGAACGCGGACGTCGATCGGGTCGACCTGCTGCGCTCGTTCGCCGCGCTCCAGGACAACCCGTTCGCGAGCGAGTTCGCCGCCCTGTCCGACCTGGCGAACGCCGACACGTCCTTCGCATCGCTCGAGCCCGAGCCGGATGAGCCCTCGTCCGACGAGTTCGAGCCGGCGGACAACGAGCCGGCGGACACCGTCGACGAGAGCGACGAGACGGAAACCGTCGCCGAACCGGAGCCGACCGAGACCGAGCCAGAACCTGCCCTCGCCGGCGAGATCGACCCACACGAGGTCGAGCTCGACGGTCACGGGATCGAACCGCAGCCTGAGCCGGCGGCCGAGCTGGAACCCGTCGACGAGCCGACCTCACCCGAGCCTGAGACCGACCCCGAACCCGTCGAGGTCTCGGCGGGCGCGGAGCCGGAACCCGCCTACGCCTCGGCGGCCGACGCCGACGCGCCACGCGCGCAGGTGCTCGCGGTGTTCGCCGCCGAGAGCCTGGACCGTGTCAAGACGATCAACCGCCGGCTCATGACGCTCGAGCGCGATCCGAGCTCGGAGATGGGCGCGAACGCGCTGTCCGAGATCATGCGCGAGCTCCACACGTTGAAGGGTTCGAGCGCGACGGTGCACGTGGAACCGGTCGAGTCGCTGGCGCACCAGTTGGAGGCGCTACTCGGTGCGGTCCGCGACGGCGGCCGCACGCTGGACGCGCCGGTGTTCGACATCGCGTACCGGGCGCTCGACGCGGTCGAGGCCGCCGTGGGCGAGGCCGTGCGGGGCGACGCACCGCAGTTCGATGAGGACGCGTGGTCGGCGTCGATCCGCGCCACCCTCGGCGGCCCCGAACCCCCCTCCGACGAGCCCCTTGCAGACGACCTCGCACACGCCCCGGACGTCCGGTCCCCCGCGGAGCCCCGGCCGGATCTTCCCGCCCCGGCCGTCCCCGAGCCTGCCGCCAGCCACGCCGCCGTAGGAGCCGACGACACCGTCCGGGTCGCCGTCGCCAAGCTCGACGCCTTGATGGGAAGCGTGAGCGAGCTGCATGCCGCCCGCGCCGCGACCGAGCAACGCCTGTCCGACGTACGCACGATGCTGACCGTCCTTTCCGGCGTCGAGGCGGGATGGCTCGAGGCCGACGCCCGGGTCCGGAGCATGCTCGCGCCGGCGGGTGAGGCCCCCGGAGCCGTGCCGCCCATCCCGGTCGACGTCGACGAGGTCCTCTCGCATCTCGATCAGGCCCGGCTCGGACTCTCGCCGGTCCGGACGAAGCTCGAACGCCTGCTCCAGCGCATGGAGAGCGACGGCCGGCGTATCGCCCAGGTCACCGACGACCTCCAGGACGACGTCCGGCGCGCCCGGATGCTCCCGGTCTCGATGGTGTTCGACGTGTTCCCGCGCCTGATCCGCGACCTGTCCGTCGACCTGGGCAAGAAGGCGTCGCTGTCGATCGAGGGCGCCGACACCGAGGTCGACCGCGCGGTGATCGAACAGATCCGCGCGCCGCTCACCCACCTGTTGCGCAACGCGATCGACCACGGTCTCGAGACGCCCGCCGAGCGCGAGCAGGCCGGGAAGACGCCCGAGGGCACGATCTCCTTGTCGGCCTCGCAGCAGGGCGACACGCTGCTGATCGAGGTCGGTGACGACGGCGCCGGCATCGATCCGAACACGATCCGCGCGCTCGCCGTCGTCCGGGGCGTGCTCTCGCAGGAGGCGGCCGACGCGACGAACGACGCCGAGGCACTCCGACTGATCTTCAAGGCCGGCTTCTCCACGCGCGACGAGGTGACGGACCTGTCGGGACGCGGCGTCGGACTCGATGTCGTCCGCGACGCGATCGAGCGACTGCGCGGCTCGGTCGAGGTCGCGAGCGTCGTCGGCGAGCAGACGCGCTTCTCGCTCACGGTTCCGCTCTCGGTGGCGACCGCCCAGTGCGTGATGGTCCGGGTGGCCGGCGCGACGTTCGCGCTCCCGATCTCGAACGTGACGAAGATCCTTCGCGTCACCCGAGATGAGACCGAACGCGCCGACGGGCGCGTCGTGATCGCCGTCGAGGGGCAGCCCGTGCCGATCGCGAGCGTGTCGGACGCGCTGGGCATCGACGGAGCCGCGCAGCTCGACGGCTCGCCGCTGCCGGCGGTCCTCCTGGGCTCGGGAGAACGGCGTGTGGCGTACGTCGTGGACGAGTTGATCGGAACACAGACGCTGGTGCTCAAGGCCCTGCCGCCGCCGTTCGTCCGGCTCCGGCACATCTCGGGCGCCGCGATCCTGGGAACCGGCGAGGTGGTCGGGGTGCTGAACGCGGCGGACCTCGTCCGCGCCGACGACCCGAGCGCCGCCCTGTCGACGACCTTCGACCGGCGCGAGCCGTCCGGCGACCGGACCGACTCGCCACTGGTCCTGGTGGTGGACGACTCGAGCGTGACCCGCACGATGGTCAAGGGCATCCTCGAGGCCGCGGGCTATCGCGTCCAGACGGCGGCCGACGGGATGCAGGCATGGGAGATGCTGCGGAGCCGCTCGTTCGACCTGCTGGTGAGCGACGTGAACATGCCCGAGATGAGCGGGTTCGATCTCACCGAGAAGGTGCGGTCGGATCGCTTCCTTCGCGGCATCCCCGTGATCCTGGTGACGGCGCTGGACTCGCTCGAGGACCAGGCGCACGGGTCGCGGGTCGGCGCCGACGCCTACATCACCAAGGGGTCGTTCACCGACGACTCGCTGCTCGAGACCGTCCGCAGCTTCGTCTAGTCCTCGGACCGGTCCGCGGGCTCGACCCCCCAAAGATGGTCGACGGGACCGATCCCGCCTCCGAGCGGGAGCGCCCGGCGGATCGCCTCGGTCACGAACGCCTTCCCCCTGCGCACGGCCTCCTGCAGGTCGTCGCCGCGCGCGAGGTAGGCCGCGATCGACGAGGACAGCGTGCACCCGGTCCCATGGGTGTTGGGCGTGTCGATGCGTTCGGCCGACAGCCACCGCATCCGGTCCCCGTCGAAGAACAGGTCGTCCGACGACGGCGAGTCCTCGAGGTGGCCGCCCTTGACCAGGACCGCCGCCGCCCCGATCGCCTGGATCACCTCGGCCGCGTCCTCCATGAGGTCCCGGCTCGTCACCTCGAACCCGGCGAGCCCTGCAGCCTCGGGCAGGTTCGGCGTGACGAGCGTGGCGAGCGGCAGGAGGCGATCGCGCAGGCCCGACACCGCGTCCTGTTCGAGCAGCCGGTGGCCGTGCTTGGAGACGAACACGGGGTCCACGACCAGGTTCGGGATGCCGCCCTTCGAGATGGCCTCGGCGACCGCATCCACGATCGGGGCCGACGCGAGCATCCCCGTCTTGGCCGCATCCACGCCGATGTCGGACACGACCGCCGTGATCTGATCGGCTACCACGCCCGGGCTGATCGCCTCGTAGGCACTGACCCCGAGCGTGTTCTGCACGGTCACGGCCGTCACGGCGGTCATCCCGAACACCCCGAGCGCGCTGAACGTCTTCAGGTCCGCCTGGATCCCCGCCCCGCCGCCAGAATCCGAGCCGGCGATCGTCAGCGCGCGAGGTCGTCGAACGGATCCGTCACCCATGACCCCAGGCTACCCAGGGCCGAAGTGATCCCAGCCCAAGGGCTCGAGCTCGGAGGCCCGTCCCTCCGCGTCGACGGACACGAGGCCGGGCTCCTCGGTGATCTCGCCGACGTCGGACAGCCCGACGCCGAAATCCTCCGACAGTCGAGCCGCGGCATCTCCGACCGATCCGGCCGGCAGCGTGGCGAGCAGCTCGTAGTCCTCCCCCCCGGACAGCGCCAGCGTTCGCGCGTCGACGCCGAGCGCGGCCGCGCCGTCGGCGAGCGCGCCCGAGACCGGGACGGCCTCCACGTGTACGCGGGCGCCCACCCCGCTCGCCTCGCACAGGCGGGACAGGTCCTTCGCGAACCCGTCCGACAGGTCCATCATCGCGGTCGCGCCCGAACGCGCGAGGACCTGCGCCTCGCCGACGCGCGCGACCGGGCGCTCGAGCGCCTCGACCAGCGCGCGGCCCCAGGGCGCCGAGAGCGCCACGCTCGTCACGTCGGGTTCGGCGCGAGAGAGGACGAGCCCGCCGGCCGCGCCGCCCAGCTCCCCCGTCACGACGATCCGGTCGCCGGGCCGCGCTCCCGAACGCACCAGCGCGCGCCCCGGCGCGACCTCGCCCACCACCGCGACCGAGAGCACCAGGAGATCGGCTCGGTTCGTGTCCCCGCCCACGAGCGCCAGCCCGTACTCGGCGGACGCCTCCCGCATCCCCCCGAACAGCTCCACCACCCACGCGGCCTCGACGTCGGCCGGCGCCGCGAGGGCCACCAGCGCATACCGGGGGCTGGCGGCCATGGCGGCGACGTCCGAGACGTTCACCGTGATGGCCTTGGCGCCGAGGTCCCGCGCCGAGATCGCCCCGCGCTCGAAGTGCACGCCCTCGGCCAGCAGGTCGGTCGTGAGCACCAGCGAGCCCGAGCCCGGCTCCACGACCGCCGCGTCGTCGCCGATCCCCACGACGACGCCCGGCTCGCGGCCCGAGAGCAGGCGCGAGATGGTTTGGATCAGCCGATCCTCGGATAGGTCCATGCGTGGTCGCGGCGTTCCGGCGGTCGAGCCGCGCGGGTAGGATAGACCCCGCTCCGAGCGAGGCCCTTGAGCTCGCGAGCGTTCCCGACGAAGGAGCACTCATTGAAGGTCGATGCGCGCCGGATCCTGGACAACCCATCCGCCGAGGAGCTTCGGCGCCTGACCGAGGAGATGCCGCAGGCCCGGCCGACGGAGTTCGGGAACGTGAACGTCCAGACCCAGGTCACCTCCCGCAGCTCCGCGAGCACCTACGTGGTCGCCGAGCGCTCGAGCGGCAAGACGATGACCCGCGAGGAGTTCGAGCGGGTCGCGCAGATGCAGGACGCGTACCTGCGCGACCGTGACGTCGTCGTGATCGACGGCTACATCGGCAACGACCCGGCGTTCCGGACGCGGGCGCGGCTCACGATCGAGACGGCCAACGCGAACATCGCCGGGATGCAGCAGAAGCTGTACTTCCCGCGCGACGACGGCCTGGAACCCGAGGTCCACGTCATCTACACGCCGAACCTCGATGCGCCCGGCTACCCGGACGACCGGCTGATCGCGGTGGACCTCGACAACGGTGTCACGCGAGTCATGAACTCGGACTACTTCGGCGAGTCGAAGAAGGGCGGCCTTCGGATGTGGAACGCGAAGGTCTACGACCTCGGCGGTCTCGCGCTGCACGCCGGGCTCAAGGTCGTGCCCACCAGGGCCGGCGAGAAGGTGTTCATGATCATCGGCCTGTCCGGGACGGGCAAGACCACGACGACGTTCACCACGCAGAACGATTCGCTGCCGGTGCAAGACGACTTCGTCGCGCTGATGCCGGGCGGCAGGCCGTACGGCACCGAGAACGGCTGCTTCGCCAAGACGTTCAGCCTGGACCCGGATTTCGAACCCAGCATCTACAACGCGGTCATCAAGCCGACGACCTACCTGGAGAACGTCTACCAGGACGAACGCGGCGCCGTGAACTTCTTCGAGCAGAGCTACACGCAGAACGGGCGCGCGGTGTTCGGCATGGAGGACCTGGCTCGGTACCGTGACGCGACGCAGGTCGGGCTCGTGGACTACCTGCTGATCCTGAACCGCAACGAGAACATCATCCCGGCGGTCGCCAAGCTCGACCAGGAACAGGCGGCCGCCTACTTCATGCTCGGCGAGACCACCGGCACCTCGGCCGGCGGGGCCTCGGAGGCGGGCAAGTTCCTGCGCGTGCCGGGCACGAACCCGTTCTTCCCGCTCCCCCACGACCTGCAGGGGAACCGGATGCTCGAGCTCCTGGGCAGTCACCCGATCGAGACGTACCTCCTCAACACCGGTCGCGTGGGCGGCGGGGACGGCGACGATCGCTCGACGAAGGTGAAGATCCCGCATACCTCGGCGTGCGTCGAGGGGATCGCCGAGGGATCGATCGAGTGGACCGAGGACCCGGACTTCGGCTACCTGGTCGCGGAGTCCGTGCCGGGGATCGACGAGCCCGAGCTCCTGCAGCCGCGCCGGCTGTACGAGCGGCAGGGCCGGAGCGCGGAGTACGCGGAGATCGTCGAGCGGCTCAAGGCCGAGCGCGTCGCGCGGCTCGAGGAGTTCCCCGAGCTCGCACCCGGGATCGTCAAGGCCGTCGGTTAGGCCCCGCTCTCGGTCTCGCGTTCGCCCTCGGGCGAGCGGCGCCCCAGGAACCACCCGCCGATCAGCTGCATCACCCCGAGGATCAGCGGCACCAGCAGGTACCAGCGGAAGTCCTCGAGATCGTCCAGCGCCGCCCGGCCCTGCACGTCGATCGACGCGTAGATGAAGAAGAAGCCGGCGAACGCGAACCACAGGCCGATCCGCCCGGTGAGGTAGAGGGCGTAAAGCAGGTGGTCCACCACGTCGGTGCCCTCGAAGTGCCGCCGGCTCCAGTACCAGATGCTGCGCACCCCGCCGAGCGTGAACGCGATCCCGATGACGAGCTCAAGGACCTTCACGCCCGTGTGCCGGCCGAACGCGCGAGCGCTTCCACGACCTGCCCGTCCGTGGTCTGGTCGAAGTCGCGGTACCACTCGCCCACCGCGAAGAACGGGCTCGGGGTGTCGAGCACCACGACGTCGTCGGCCTCGGCACGGAGGCGTTCGAGCGACTGGGGCGGCGCCACGGGCACCCCGAGGACCACACGCTCGGCCCCCTGGTCGCGCGCCCAGCGCAGGGCCGCGATCGCCGTGCTCCCCGTCGCGACGCCGTCGTCGACCACGATCGCGACGCGCCCCTCAACGGGCTGCGGCGGACGCCCCTGCCTGTAGGCGCGCTGGCGCCGTTCGATCTCGGCCTCCTGCGCGGCGATCTCGCGGTCGAGGTAGGCGTCGCTGACGCCGAGGCCGCCCACCATCCGGCGGTCGAGGACGCGGATCCCGGGCGCGACGGCGCCGATCGCGAGCTCGGGATTGCCGGGCGCCCCGATCTTGCGGGGCACGACCACGTCCAGCGGCGCGCCGAGCGCCCGGGCCGCGGCCTCGCCCACGATCACCCCTCCGCGCGGGATCGCGAGCACGACGGCGTTCGAACCGGCGAGCGATCGCAGGCCCTCTCCCAGCCGCTCGCCCGCCTCCACCCGGTCGGCGAAGATCACGCTTCGTCCCCCCGGCCCTCGTCGATCTCCCGGCGGGACTCCTCCTGCTCGAGCATGCGGCGCTTGTCGGCGATCACCTGCTCGGGCGGGGGCATCGGCTTTCGGATCCGGCGGTAGGTCGCGAGCGGGTCGTCCTCGCGCTTGGAGCGCTTCTTCTTCGGGGCCACCGCTCGATTATCGGCCCCGGCTCATCCCGGCGGCACCACCATCACCCACACGTCGGCGCTGTCCTGGTCGACCGTGACGTACTGCGCCTCCCCCTCGAGCTCGACCTGCGTGGTCTGCCGGCTGACGGGGTCGATCCTGGTGATCGACCGGTCCGAGCCGTCGGCGAGCCACACGGCCTCGGCCCCGAACACGATGTCGCGCTCGTCCCCGCCGACCCGGACCGTGTCCAGGACCGCGAGGCTCTCGGGGTCGACCACGGAGACGACGCCCGCCTCGTGATCGAGCACCCACACGGCGCCGCCACCCACCACGACCCCGTCCAGGCTTCCCGCGATCTGGACCAGATCGCGCACCTCGAGGGTCGACTCGTCGAACGCCGTCAGCGTGCCGCTGAAGTCGTCGACGATCCACACCGTCCCGTCGGCCACCCCCAGGCCGGTCGAACCGGTGATCTCCGTCGAACCGGTCACGCGACCCGAGAACGGCTCGATGCGATACAGCGCGTCGTCCGTCGTCGCCCACATCGCGCGCTCGCCGGCGGCGATCTCCGATGCGCCCACGATCCCCTGGGTCTCCTCGAGCCTCAGTGTTCGCAGCGGCTGGTCGGTCGCGGGGTTGATACGCCCGATCTCGTCGCCCTTGGCGACCCACACGGTCCGGAACGCGACCGCGAGGACCCCGAACGGGAACCCCATGCGGACGGACGCGCGGATCGTCCCGGTGTTCGGATCGAGGTGGTGGATGAACGGAGGCGTCCCCGCCCAGACGCCACCCTCCCCCGCGGCCAGGTCGCCCACGAAGGTCGGGACGTTGCGGTAGGTGAAGCCGCCGATCGATGCCGCGACCGTGCCCGTCTCCGGATCGAGTCTCACGGCCGCCGGCTTCACGCGTGGGGTCGGCGGGGGGCCGGGACGATCGGCCTCATCGGGCTCCCCGCCGCTCGAGAGCGCGAACGCCGCGAACGCGACGATCGCGGCCAGCGCCACGAGGCCGCCGATCCATGCCATCCGGCGACGGTTCGGCGTAACGGGAACGGCATCGCGCTCCCCGCTCGAGACGCCGATCGCGCGCCGAGCGTCCCGCGCGAACGCCCCGGCCGTCGCGTAGCGCTCGGACGGATCCTTGGCCAGCGCCTTCGCCACGACGGCGTCCAGGGCGGGCGGCGACCCGGCGGCGACGGACGACAGGGCCGGCGGATCCTGCTCGAGGTGCGCGTACAGCGTCGCGATCTCGGTCTCGCGCGTGAACGGGGGGCGGCCGGCGATCGCCTCGAACAGCACGCAGCCCAGCGCGTACACGTCGGCGCGCCCGTCGACCTCGTCCCCGCGGATCTGCTCGGGGGCGCAGTACTCGATCGAGCCCATGAACTGGCCCGTCTTCGTGAGCCCCGTGTCGACCTCGCTCCGCTTGATCAGGCCGAAGTCCGACAGGTAGGCGTTGCCGTGATGGTCGAGCAGGATGTTGCTGGGCTTGACGTCGCGATGCACCAACCCGCGGGTGTGAGCGGCGTCCAGCGCCGAGGCGACCTGCGACACGATCTCGATCGCGCGATCGGCGGGGATCGGTCCGTCTCGCCCGATGCGTTCGCGCAGGTCGTCGCCGTCCACGTAGCGCATGGCGATGTAGAGGAGGCCGTTCGCCTCGCCTGCGGCGTAGATCGGCACGATGTTCGGGTGCTCCGTGGATGCGGCGGCCTCGGACTCGTGCACGAACCGGCGACGGAAGGCGTCGTCCCGGGCAAGCTCGGGGCGCAGCAGCTTGAGCACGACCTTGCGCGTGGGCGAGGACTGTTCGGCCAGGTACACCGTGCCCATCCCGCCCTGCCCCAACACGGACCTGATGCGGAAGCCGGCGATCTCCGCCCCGATGCGCTCGTCGACCATGCGTGTTTCTACACCGGCTGCCCGGCGTGGACCCGTTGTCGGGCCGGGGAACGGCCGCATAGCATGAGCCCCTTCCTAAGGAGGAGGTCAGCGTGGTTCAGGCGTACATCCTGATCCAGACCGAGGTCGGCAAGGCCGCCCAGGTCGCCAAGGAGGTCCGAGACATCGCCGGGGTCGCCGAGGCCGAGGACGTGACCGGCCCCTACGACGTGATCGTGCGTGCCGAGGCCAAGAACGTGGACGAGCTCGGCAAGCTGGTCGTCGCCAGGATCCAGGGCGTCGAGGGCATCACCAGGACGCTGACCTGCCCCGTCGTCCACCTCTAGAGAGCGCGAAACGCCGACGCTCGGCCGGCGACGTCAGACCGCGGTTCCGCGCTTGCGCTCGGCCTCGTGCCGTTCGATCGCGAGCTCGATGAGCCGGTCCACCAGGTCGGGATAGGCCAGCCCGGAGGCTTCCCACAGCCTCGGGTACATCGAGATGCTCGTGAACCCGGGGATCGTGTTGACCTCGTTGAGGTACAACCGTCCGTCCGGTGCCAGGAAGAAATCCACGCGCGCCATGCCAGCCCCGTCGATCGCTCGGAACGCCGTGACGGCCAGGCGTTGGATCTCCTCGAGCGTCTCGGCCGGCAGGTCGGCCGGGATCAAGAGCTCGGCGCCATGCTCGTCCAGGTATTTGGCCTCGTAGTCGTAGAACGCGTGATCCCTCGGAACGATCTCGCCGGCCACCGAGGCCACCGGGTCGTCGTTGCCGAGCACCGAGACCTCGAGCTCCCGCGCCCCCGCCACCGAACGCTCGAGCACGGCTTTGCGTCCGAAGCGGAACGCCTGCTCCAGCGCACCCCGAAGGCGCGAGGGCTCCTCGACGACCTCGATCCCGATGGAGGACCCGAGCGACGAGGGCTTGGCGAACAACGGGTACCCGAGATGCGAGGCGCGCGCCTCCACGCCCTCCGGGTCCTCGGCCCAGTCGCGCTCGTGCACGACCTCGTACGGCACGACCGGGATGGCGGCCGCGGTGAACAGCACCTTCTGGATCGCCTTGTCGAGCCCGATCGCCGAGGCCAGCACGCCGGCGCCGACGTACGGGACCCCGGCCATCTCGAGGAACCCCTGGATCGAGCCGTCCTCCCCGTAGGGGCCGTGCATCACCGGGAACACCACGTCGACGGGCGTTCGAGAGCCGTCGGCGGCGACCAGCGTCTGCGACCCGGGATCCTGATCCAGCGCGATCTCGGCCCCCGCATCCTTCGTCACGCCGGGCAGCTCGCCGGACGACCCCGGGCCGAGCGCGGGCGGGCCCGTCGGCGACAGCTGCCAGCGCCCGTCCTTGGTCACGCCGATCGCGATCACCTCGTAGCGCTCGGGATCCAGCGCCTCGATCACCGACCGTGCCGAGACGACGCTGATCTCGTGCTCGGCCGAGCGCCCGCCGAACACGACCGCGACGCGGCGCCTCACACCTTCTCCAGAGCGCGCTCGAAGTCCTCGATCAGGTCCTCGACGCCTTCGAGCCCGACGCTGAGGCGGATGAGGCCGTCGGCGATCCCGGCCGCTCGTCGCGCGTCGGCGTCGAGCTGTCGGTGGGTCGTCGAGGCCGGATGGCTCACCAGCGTGTGGATCCCGCCCAGGCTTGCGGCCATCCACACGAGCTCGAGCGCGTCGCAGAAGCGCTGGCCGGCCTCCAAGCCCCCCACCACCTCGAACGCCGCCATCCCGCCGAACCCGCGGGGCAGCAACCGGCGGGCGAGCTCGTGCTGCGGGTGCGACGGGAGCCCCGGGTAGTGCACGCGCTCGACCTTCGCCTGTCCCTCGAGCCAGGTCGTGAGCTCGAGCGCATTGCGACAGTGACGCTCCATCCGCAGCTCGAGCGTCGACAGGCCGCGCATCGACAGCCAGGCCTCGAGCGGCGCAAGCGTTCCCCCGGTCTCGATGACCGTGGATCGCAGCCCGGCGAGGCGCTCCTGCGACGTGCACACGACGCCGCCGATCAGGTCGTTGTGGCCGCCGATGTCCTTGGTGGCCGAATGCAGCACGTAGTCGAACCCGAACGCCGCCGGGTTGCACAGGTACGGGGAGGCGAACGTGTTGTCGACCACGCTCGGCACCCCGGCCTCGGCCGCGATCGCGCCGAGCGACTCCAGGTCGCTCACGCCGACGTTGGGGTTGGCGATCGTCTCCACGTACAGGAATGCCGACCCGGGCATC